>Ga0116132_1000106_pt1 | contig 84662 bp, 89 predicted proteins | sample June2015DPH_17_1_2_FD_89735 | JGI IMG/M metagenome (GOLD analysis project Ga0116132, IMG submission 89735) | Peatland microbial communities from SPRUCE experiment site at the Marcell Experimental Forest, Minnesota, USA - June2015DPH_17_150 | ecosystem: Environmental > Terrestrial > Soil >... | reverse complement strand
AGAACGGCTCCGACGATATCATGCCGGCCTGGTCGCCCTCCGAGGAGGGCGTGATCTTCTTCCTCTCCAACCGCGGCGGCGCCTACAATATCTGGCGCCTCAAGCTCAGTGCCGGCTCCAAGTGAAGGCGCAATGTTTCCCGAGAACGGGTCTAACACGGTCACTATGGCAAATTTGACGCTCTCATTAAGAGACGGTGGAACGAGCCAGCGCTCAAATCTTCGAAGCAGCTAACGTGGAGAGCGAATCAGCCGGTCAGTCGCTCAAGACTTCGCGCAGATGCGCGGCGAGGTATTCGTAGACGGTTTTCCGCGGCGCGGCATAGAACACCCTGATCCCGCCTGCCTGATACCGCCAGATGAACCGGTGCCGGCCGACGCGCAGGCGATAAAGTCCGTCCAGGTCTTCGGTGAGTGACTTAACATCTCCCCGGGGAAGCCCGAAAATGGCCGCTTTCGCGGCCCGCCGGGTTTCGGGCGGCAATGCGCGCTGATAGTTCCTCACGCGCTCATGGACCTGGAGCCTAATCGGCAAGGCTGGAAGCGGGGTAGTATTTGCCTTTGCCGGCTTTCTCCTGTTGCCAAGCCGCCACGAAATCCGGGTCGGTCAGCAGTTCCATCGTCTCCAGGAGGGCGCCGAGGCGCTCGTCGGAAATCACATGCACCACCGGGCGGTCATGACGGGTGATGGTCACGAGACTCCCCTTCTCCGCCGCCCGCACGGCGGCCGCGGTCTCGCGCTGCAGCTCTTTGATGGTGTATGTACTTTTCACGCCAAAAAGATGCCCTGCTTGCGCCCGCCTCGCAAGTGCGAAATTGTCCGCCGCGTAAGTGCGAAATTGCCCGCCGCGAGGAAACCACGGTCACGGCTTTGCTGCGCGAAGCGGCCCGCGACGCGGTCAAGAAGCGGACGGCGGCGCCGGAGCAGGCAGAGGCATTGCGTTCGCTCGTTTGGCGCTTGGCCCCGCGCATGCCCGCCCGGTTCAAAACCGCGGCGCAACTGGCCCGTTTCAAACGTACTCAGCGCGAATTCGATCAAGTGGTCTTGGACCTGCAGCTTGCCACCCCGATGGCGATTCAGGACCGCAATTCTCTTGTCTCATCGCGTCAGACCATCCGGCTGGAAAAGCGTCCGCCGCGCGGATCGCACCACGAACGCTTCGGGAGAATGTCCGCCTGCGCGATGCTTTCGGTCGGGTTAGACCCCATACCGGTTCTCCAGGATTCCAGCTATCGTCACGCCGTACAAAACAAAGGTCACCCTATGTCTCTTATCACCGTCGTACTAACTTTGATCGTCGTCGGCGTGCTGCTTTGGCTCATCAACACCTACATCCCGATGGCCGGGCCCATTAAAACCATCCTTAACCTCGTCGTCGTGATCGCGGTCGTCCTCTGGCTGCTGCACGGCTTCGGCGTGCTGGGCCACTCGGGAGAAATCCGACTGCCGGTAATAAAGTAGCACCGCCAGGAATTCCCGCTGTCGCGCGAGGCCTGACCCGAATTCCGTCGGCCCGCTGACCATGGATAGGGCTGGCGAAATGCGTTCTTTAGCTCGTGCATCTATCCCTCAGAAAACCCGACCGTGACCGGGGCGGACGTTCTTTTACGGGCAAGTGCCGGGCGCCATTCTTTCAATGATAATACCATACCCGAATAGTCTGCCCAGCGCACCGGGGTGGGTAAGACCCCATACCCTCGTTGGGAATTACCAGCTAAGCTATCTTCACAGCGAACTTTGAAGACGGATCAGCGACACGTCTGTGCCCTCGCTGCATTGATCAAAACTATGCATACAACTCTTGTTTACCGACTGACGACTGTCCTCGCCGTCACGACGGTGCTGGGAATCGGGTTTCCGGCTTCCGCCCGCGCCGCGGCCTTCCCGCCGCTTAACGATCCCGCCACCAAAGAGGCGCACCCCGGAAAATTCGTCTGGGCCGAACTGTTCACGGCCGATTCCGCGGCCGCGACGAAATTCTATTCCGGCGTGTTCGGCTGGACCGCCGTCACGCTCGACCAGAATGGTGTGACCTACACTGTGTTCAGCAATGGGAACCATCCGGTCGCCGGATTGAGGCAGCGCTCACCCTCGGCCGCACCGCGCGCCGCCCGCTGGATCAATTACATCGCCGTCACCGATATCGCATCGGCCCTTTCGATCGTGGCAAAGGCGGGCGGAGAGGTGCGCGCGCCGGCCCGCGAATTCCCGCAGATCGGCTCGCAGGCGATCATCACGGACAACGAGGGTTCTCCCGTTGGCCTTCTCCAGTCGAGTTCAGGCGACTCCGCCGATGACGAGCCGGCGCCCGGCAACTGGAATTGGTTTCACCTCTTTGTGAAAAACCCACCGGCCGCAGCCGGCTTTTACCGGCAGGTCTTCAACTATGAGGTGGCGCCGGACGCCCGCACGGGAAAGAGCAACGAATTGCTGTTTTCGAACGGGGCGTTCAATCGCGGCGGCGTCTCCGTCCTCCCGGATCGCGAGGATGCCAAACCCGGCTGGCTGGGCATCATCCGCGTCGCGAATCTCGATGAGACGCTCGCGCGAGTGCCAACGCTCGGCGGGGAAGTCATGGTGGCCCCGCACGACGCTGCCTTGGGAAGCCGTTTCGCCGTCATTGCCGATCCCACCGGCGGCACCGTCGGCGTGGTGGAATACGTAAACAACGCCAATCCCGTCAACCGCCCATGAAAAACATCAAAAGAATTCTCCTCGGCACTCTTGTCTTGCTCGGCCTACAATTTGTTCTGCTCGGTTGCCTCGTGGGAGTCGGAGGCGGCGGCTATCGTGGCGGCGGACCGTGGTTTCACGACGGTCCGTGGATGGACGGTGGTCGCGGGGGCGTCGCCCATGTCGACATCCATCCGCCGGGGCTCCGGCGTTAATTCAAGCGGCTTGGCGAGCTGCTAGGCAGGCTTGGTTAGCGGCAGCCAATGGCGCTGGCTGTGCCAAGCTACCTCAAGATGATATCAATCATGCTCTGCGAAACAGTGGCTATCGCAGATTCGCCGTACGGTCGACCGGACGTGAAGCGGCCAAATAGCAAGTCACATCGGGCCGTTCGCGGATCACAACGGAGGGCCCGGCATCGGCAACGCGCCCCAAGCGGTGAAAGTGGAGGTAGTCGCGATCCATGACTGCGGCAGATTGCAGACCATGAAAGCCAGGCTTTGCACACTCTTGATGTTATTTGCGACCGCGAGTGCGGCGTCGATCCTGCGGGCCGAAACAGTGCTGGTGCCCCGGGCGGTGTCGGTGGCGCCGGGGGCGGAAGTCACCGTAAAACTTCTTTGGACCAACACCGGCGGGGAGCCGTTGCTGCTGCACCCGCCGCGCACGGTTGCCGGGCGGCTGCACGCCGGCACCGCGCGGTCGGAGGACGTGCGCCTGGTCGCGAGCGACGCGCCCGACGAGTTGAACGTGGCGCCGGGCGCCTTCGCTCAAGTGGACTACTCGTTCCGATTGCCACCGGGAATCTTCGGACCGGTGGTGCTCGAAGTGGTCGCACTCGGCGCGCAGCCGGTGATGTTTTCCGTGCAGGAACCGGAACAGTCGGCAGCCGCCCGGGAGCCCTCGAACATTGCACAGCACGAAGCGGCCATCAAGGCGGCCCACGAGACGGCGCTGCGGCGCAGTACGCGGCTGCTGCCGGGCATCACTGCTTACGAACCGGTGTATTTCGGCCTGGGTGGACATGGCGGTCTCAACGCCAAGTTCCAGATCAGCTTTAAATACAATCCGTTCGATCTGTGGCCGTTCTACTTCGGCTACACGCAGACCTCGCTCTGGGCAGTACCGGACCCGTTTCGCGATACGGCCTATCGCCCGGCGGTGTTTTACCTCAACGACCATGCCTGGAGTTCCGCCGATGGCCGCCTGCGCTTCGGCTGGCAGGCGGGCCTCGAGCACGAGTCCAACGGCCACGTTGGCCCTGATGCGCGCGGTATCAACACCGTCTTCGTGCGTCCGCGACTGGAGTGGCGGTTCAGCGACAACGTGCGCCTGACCCTCGCGCCCAAGTTTTACGACTACCTGGAGAAGACGGATAATCCCGACATCGCCGACTACCGCGGCTATGTCGACCTGCAGATCGCCCTGCTGAGTTATGACTGGCGCCTCACCACCACGCTGCGCAAAGGCACGGTCGGCAACAAGGGCAGCATTGAGGTGGATGCGGTGCTGCCACTGCGCGTGACCGACGAAATCCTCGCCCGGGTGGGCGTGCACGGCGTCAACGGCTATATCTTCCTGCAGTATTTCAACGGCTGGGGCGAGACGATCCTCGACTACAACCGCAAACTGCCGTGGCAAGGACGGGCGGGTTTGATGTTGGTCCCGTAAGCTGATGCCCTCCGCTCAGACTGTGATTTCACCGCGCCGGTTGCAGCGATATGCGTGAGTTGGAAAGCGGCCCAACCTGACGAGGCAGGTTAAGCAAATTGGCCCCTCCCGAGTGGGAAGGGCCAATGCGATCTGGCGACGTAAAATCTTTAATGGATTCAAAATCGGGCCTGCGCCCACTCACTTCCAATAGCCCTCGTAAAACCTATAGGCATTGCCCTCCTGCTCCCAGCGCGGCGCCACCCACACCGAACCCGAGTTCGGGGGCAGTTCCCAATGTCCGGCCATCCATTCATACCGGTCGTTGCGCCACGTCCAGTAGCCGGCAATCCACACATGCTGAGACGACGGCTGAGCAAGCACGACCTCCTGCTGCAGCGCCGGCGGGGCTTGGGTCACGATGATGGTGCTCACGACGGGCGTTGCGGTCGAGGTCGTCACATAAGCAGGCGCCACCGCCCCGGGAGTCGTCGTTGTCGTTATCACCGCGCTGGTCTGCGTGTGCTGAGGCGGGGGGGAAGAAACTACATGCGATTCCGGCTCAGTAGCACAACCGGCGAGAAGACCAAGGGCGCCGCAACATGCGAAGACTGGTGTGAGCTGCCTTACCGCGCGAGCGGAGGCCGAAGATGACAGAAGGTTAAGAAAAGCTTTCATAATTTTTTGAGAATACACAGACAGCGTTTCCCGCGCTATGGGGTGTTCTACGTAGGGCTGGAGAAACTCGCCCTTCCGCTCGCGATCCTGCCCCTCGGAAAAGGGTTTTCGCGGAATCGCGTGGGTAAGTGGTCCGGAAGCAGCTAAACATGGCATCATAATCATGGCCCCGAAGTGTAATCCATCCTTCTAGACAATCTGTTACCGATCAGCCCGGTTCGTACCGGCCTTGATTTGCGTCCGCCGCGTAAGGTCGTGACGACGAAACCCGGTTCCCCAGCGCCGGCATGATGCGCGGCAGCGCGGGAGACAGGCTTCAAATTTCGATTTGCCGATGGCCAGCCTCTGCAATCAACCGGTCGTGCTGGATTTGACCTTGTCGTAGGCTTCTTGCGTCCTCACCCAAGCCTGGCCGACCTTATCCTTCTCCTGGTCCCATGTCTCGGGGGTGGCCTTGCTCAACTCTTCACCCATGGACTTCAGGGCAGACCGGGCGTCTCCCATCTCCTTCATCGCGAAATCCCATTCTTTTGTGTCGGTGGTGCTCTTCATGGCAGCGCGTTTGGCGGTCAGCTCGCTGATCTGGTCATCCACCCTGGCTTCCAGCCGATTGAGGCCGGCGAAAAACTGGGCGCGTATGTCGTAGGTACAATCCTTGATGTCACTCCATCTGGCGGAGGCGGCGTCAGGACTGGCAGTGGCCGCGACCTGAACGGTGGCGGTTGGTCCGGGCACGGTTGTTGTTACCGTGGTTGCCGCCACATCCTTTGCGGGCGGCAACGGGGCTTCGGCAATCTTTTCCTTTTCGGTGCAGCCAGCGGTGGAAAAAGCGGCTAAACCGAAAGCCACAATGACAAGGCTGGTGAAGCGATTTGTTCTCATTTGATTATTAAATCAGGCGGGCGGATTTCCGAGCGCTCCCTCTCCATTTGGGGAGGGAGATTTTTGTTTCTTCCGCCACCAATATGGCCGGATCGGCGGCGGGAGACTATGGGGTGTTACCCGACCGAGGACATTCGGCGGACATCATCGGTCGATCTTCAACGCCACCCAACCGACCGGCGGAAGAGACCGCCTGTCCCCTTTGGCTCGGCTCAACGACGGTTCCCCGGACGATCACGCGGAATCTCAAGCTTACGCAGCCAACACCCGCTGGCAGGTCAACACCCCATAGCGCCACCCCGCCGCCGAGGGTAACATCACGCCGTAAAACACAGACTTTCCACTCCGGGAAGTCCGATCGCGCACGGCGGCGGCCGGCGCTTTCGCTCCTCTCCGCCGTTGGGGAAAGAAATATTATGTCCCTTGGACTCATCCTCTTGATCGTGTTCATCGTGCTCTTGCTCGGCGCGCTGCCCCGTTGGCCGCACAGCCGCAGCTGGGGCTACTATCCGAGCAGCGGTTTCGGCTTGTTGCTCCTCATTCTTGTCGTGCTGGTGCTCACGCATCGGATCTGAACGAAACCTCCAACCACCTCACCCATGGCCCGCCTTTTTCTTGCACTCTTCCTCGTCGTCTTCGGCCTGAATCTCCTGTTCGGGCTTTCCATCCCGATCTGGGTCACCGGCCTGCTCGCGTTAATTGCCGGCGTCCTGCTCGTGATGGAGCACTTTCGCGTCCGCGTGGACCGGAAATAGCCGCACGAACCTCGCCGCAAACGCCATGACCAACTCCCTCCGGACCTGGAAACTGTCCGCCCTCATCCTGCTTTGCGCCGGCCTGAAGCTCCCGGCGCAGGAGCTGACTTTTCTCGGCGGCCTGATGAACACGTCGAACTTTGAGCAGTCGAGCTACAGCTGGCAGATCGACTACCGCCAGGATTTATACCGCAACTTCGCCGCGTCGATTGCCATGATCAACGAAGGCCACGTGCCGGGACACCACCGGGACGGCACAGCGTGGGAGGTTTGGGGTCGTCTGCCATTTGCCCAAGACCGCTTCTCGGTTGCGCTGGGCCTCGGCGCCTACTACTTCTTCGACACGCAGCCGCTGCCGGGCGGCGATACGGCGGATGTCCATGGCATAGCGCCGATCTACAGTCTCTCCGCCACGGGCTACCTTTCGAACCGTTGGTACTATCGGCTCATGCTCAATCGGATCAACCCTGCGCACGACATCAAGGTGAACACCATGGCCGTGGGTGCGGGCTTTTGGTTTGGGCGGGACAAAAAACCCACCCCCGGTAAACTCGGCGACGCGCCGAAAGAACACGCCTACGTGACCGAAAACGAGCTCACTGCCCTCGGGGGGCAGAGTATCGTGAACACTTTCTTAAGCCAAACGGCGCGCGCCTACGCCGGGGAGTATCGCCGGGGCGTCTTTCCCCACGTCGATTGGACCGCCTCGGCAATTTATGAAGGCGACCCGAAGATCATCCGGCGCAGCGGAGTCGCCACCCAGTTGTGGGTGGTCAACACGTTCTTCAATGACCGCATCGCGGTCGGCGCCGGTCTCGGCCCCTATTTTTATCTCGATCACAAACACCCGGCCAACGCGGGCAAGAAGAACCCGGCGGCGATCGCTCCGCTGGCTTCGCTCACGGCTTCCGTGCGGCTCTCCGAACACTGGATCATACGGATGGTCTTTGACCGCGTGACCAGCAGTTACAACCGCGACGCGGATATTATTTTGTTTGGGCTCGGCTACCGCTGGCCGCGATGAATTGGCCGGCCTCGTCCTCGCGTTCGTCGACGCGGGGCCAGCAGCACTGAATCGCCGGCTCGAGCAGAGTCAGCCGCGCCCTTTCCGGGCGAACTAAAAACGGCCCAAGGCGCGCACTTCCTCGCGCAATCGTTCAACCTCGCGAAGCAATTCTGAGATGATGCGCAGGCCCGCGAGGTTCATGCCGTAGTCAACGCGCAGGCATTCAATCCGCCGCAGCACCCGGATCGCTTCGTCGTCAAACCACCAGCCATCACGTTCGGGCGCCGTGACGGGCGAGATGACGCCGTGGAGGCAATAAACGGCAATCTGGTGACGCGGCGTCTGCGTGATCTGCACGACGGTTTCGATGGAGTAAACGTCCTCCGCCATCGACTCGAATGGTTGCGGAGCACTCGATGCACTTTGCTCTGCTTCTTTCATGGTGTCCTCCTGAATTCGGCTCAAAAACGAGTTCGGTTGTTCACGACGGCTCCCGCGGGTTGAACCGCGACGTCCGGCTGAGTTCCTCCCACAACGTCTTTTCTTTTTCGGTGAGTCGTGGTGGCACTTGAATGTCGGTGACGACGTAGAGGTCGCCACGTTCCCCGCCCCGGTTTTTGGGCAGCCCATGCCCGCGCACGCGCAATTGCGCTCCATGATTGGTGGCGGGTGGGATGCGAACCTTGATCGCGCCCTCGAAGGAGGGGGCGACGACGGTCGTCCCCAGCACGGCCTCCCACGGCGCGAGATCGACGTCGTGATAAAGATCCGCGCCCCGCGCTCGAAAATCAGGATGCGCGGCATAGCGCACGCGCAAATAGAGATCGCCCGCCGGCGCGCCACCAATGCCCGGCTCGCCTTTGCCCGGCACTCGAATTCTCCGCCCCTCCATCGCACCCGATGGAATGCGCACCTGAAAGGAATGCGTTTCGGCCTTGCCCGTGCGCGGGTCGACGGTCTGAAGCGAAATCGCCCGCATCGTCCCGTGCATCACTTCAGCAAGCGTGACGAGGATCTCACCCTCAACATCCGCGCCACGCCGTCCCTCCGCGCGGGATTCCGCGTGGAAGTCGCGGCCGGCGGATTCAAAACCGAACCGGCTGCCCCCGCCGAAAAACTGTTCGAAGAAATCGCTGAATCCTGTCCCGGTGAAATGAAACTCGTGGGCCGGCCCGCCATCCGCCGCCTGCGCCCCGCGTCCCTCCCATCCGGGGGGCGATGGCATGCGGCCGTCCTCCTGCCACTGCGCTCCCAGCTCATCGTATTTCTTGCGCTTGACCGGATCGCTCAGGACCTCGTTGGCTTCGTTGATCTCCTTGAACTTTGCCTCGGCGGTCTTCTTGTCCTTGGCGACGTCGGGATGATATTGGCGCGCAAGTTTGCGGAAGGCCTGCTTGATTTCCTCCGATGAGGCGGCGCGGGCCACGCCCAACGTTTCGTAGTAGTCCTGGAATTTTACGGCCATGAGGCGCGGCGTCCGTGGTCCACCCCGGCGCTAAACCACCCGCAGCACGATTTTGCCGCGTGTGTGACCGCGCTCAACCAATTCCTGGCCGCGGGTTGCATCGGAGAGAGGCAGGATGGTTTCCACGATCGTTTTAAGCTTATCGGCATCGGCCAGTTTTGCGAGCTCTGCCAGCTGCACGGCGTTGGGTTGGGTAAACACAAACGCCTGCCGCACTCCGTGCGCCGCCGCGATCTCGACCGAGGGCGGACTGGCGATTTGCGCTTGGAGCATCGCGGCGATTTTTTCATGCTGATCGATCATGCTCGTGGGAAAATCGGCGCTGCCGACGACCTCCAGGCGCTCGAAGTGAAGCTGCATGATTATCTCATCATGCAAGACCAGCAATTCGGAGAGCATCTGATCCAAGTAAAAGCCGGGACCCGGATCGGAGGAAGTGCGGGCGGCCTGACCGAGGCAGAGAACATTGTTCACCGGATCGAGGGTTGAATGATTTCAGATGGGGTTCGTTTTCCGCTCTGGCCGCACAGGTTCGATAAGTGCGATAAATCCGGCCGCCACGGCGCAGCAGGCGGGGCTGACCTCATTTCTTAACCGTCATGTCATTGGTCACGGATTTGACGCCGCGAATGCTCTCGGCGAGCTTGGTGACGAGGGATTTTTCGGCCTCGGAGCCGGCTTCGCCCTTCACGGCGACGACGCCGTCAGTGGTGGTGACCTTGGTCTTGAGCGCGCTGGTCGAGCGGTGGGTGAGGAGCGCGTATTTCACCTGCGCGGTGATCGAGGTGTCATCAATTTTCTCTCCCAAGGTTTGTACAGTAGCGGGCGCGGCGTTCACGACGATGTCGTTCTTCACTGACTTCACCCAATCAATCTCCTCGGCGTATTCTCCGATGAGTTCCTTTTGCGCCAGGTTGTCGGCCGTGCCGGTCAGGGTGACGACGCCGTCTTTGACACTGACCGTGGTATTGGCAGCGCTGACATTGGACCTCATAAGCAACTGGGTGCGGAGCTTGATGGCGATCCACCCGTCGGAGTGCTCGGCGAGCGCCGGATCCAGGACGATCCGGTTGTCCACCTGGGTAACCCCCGGGAGATTGCGCACAGTGTCCTCGGCGAGGGCTTTGAGGTCTTTGTCCCCCACGGTGCCGGTGAGCGTGACGACGCCGTCGTTCGCCTGCACAAACACGTGATTTTCGAGCACGGCGTTGTAGTTGTAGGACGCTCTGGCGGCAACCTCGATCTGGCGATCAGTTTCAGACGAGGCGAACAGCGCGATAGGGCTGGCGATGAGAACAAGCAGGGCTGGCAAATTATTGATTTTCATAAGCTGAGGGCTGCAGAATACGCGGCCTGTGCCTCTGCCGGTATGGGGCGTTACCCTACCCGTAGCGGTGGGCGCCGCCTCCTTGCGCAGTTGCGGCCGACTCCACCTGGAGGAGCCTGCTGGCAGGCGATAGCCTTTTCTGTGGACGGGCGCGTCCACCCCGCCTGCCACTCGATCCATCACTCCCCAGTGGCGGGACAGGCTCCTGCCACCAGACCTAGACGATTGTCAGCTGGACACTGCTTTCGATGATACCCGCGGCGATCGCATAGCGGGTGAGACCGGCGGTGTCATGAATGTTGAGCTTGTCCATGAGGTGCTGCCGGTGCTTCTCGACCGTCTTGATGCTGATGCCGAGCTCTGCCGCGACCTGCTTGTTGGCCGCGCCTTCGGCTACGAGTTGCAGCACCTCCTCCTCGCGCGAAGTCAGCAGGCTCCGGCGTCTCCCGGGCGTGTTCCTTTGGACGCGCAGTTTTCCGCCCTCATCGCCGAGACGCTTGGCAATGGCAGGACTGAAAACGGGACGCCCTTTTTCGACCGCCCTGATCGCCTGGGCTAGAATGTGGGCCGAACTTTGTTTCAACAGGTAGCCGGCCGCGCCCACGGCGATCACGCGCTCGACATACTCGTCGTCGCTATGCGCGGAAAGGATGAGCACCTTGGTGGCGGGGACGGTCCGGAGGATCTGCCGGGTGGCCTCGAGGCCGTTGAGCTGCGGCATGGCGAGGTCCATTACGACCACGGCGGGATGGAGTTTTTTAGTCAACTCCACCGCCAGGCGTCCGTTGTACGCTTCGCCGACCACCGCGAGGTCCGCCTCGGCCTTCAGGAGCGCACGCAACCCCTCGCGCACGACCGTGTGATCGTCAGCCAGGAGGACGGTGATGAGCTTCATAAGGATTATGCCGAGACGGCACGCTTAAACGGTATCTGGGCGCGGAGCGTGGTGCCGCGACCGGGCGCGGATTCGATGGCGAAACTGCCGCCAACCATCTCCACGCGTTCCCGTATGCCGAGCAGCCCCAGCCGCTTGTTGGTCCGGGCGGACAGGACGCGTTGCACCTGAAAGGACCGGCCGTCATCCGCGACCTCCATGCGGATGGCATCCGGGATTTTCCGGATACGCACCTGCACCAGGCTGGCCTGCGCATGGCGGGCGACGTTGGTGAGCGCTTCCTGCGCGACGCGATAGAGCACCGTCCGCTTGTCGTTGTCCAGAGCTTCCACCTCGATAAAAGCGGTGAAACGGATGCGCAGGCCGGTCCGCGCCGCGAAGTTCTTTATGTAAGACCGGAGCGCCGGGATGAGCCCGAGGTCGTCGAGCATGGCCGGGCGAAGCTCGCGCGCGAAGCGATGGATGGCCTCGATCGATCTCCCCACCTGCCGTTGCGTGCTGGCAATTTTCCTCTTCAGTCCCCGGGCGCTGACGGCCGATTCCAGGCTCAGGGCCGAGAGCTGGACGTTGATGCCCGCCAGGGTCTGGGCGATTTCGTCGTGAAGTTCGCGGCTGATTTCCTTCCGCTCCTCCTCCTGCGCCGACAGAATCTGATGCGTCAGCCGCCGCAGTTCATCCTGCATGCCTCGCGATTGGGCGAGGAGCTGGTTGTAGTGTCGCGCGCCCTGCCTGAGGTTTGCCTCCCCCGTCTTGCGCAGGGTGGTTTCACTTTGCAGCCGCCGGGTGGTCACGGTCAGGGCGGCGGTGCGCCGGCGCAGCGTTGCTCTGAGTTGCCGCAAGTGCTGCCGCGAGGATCGGGTTGCGCCGCTTTTCATGAGGTGGGCCGGGTCGCGCTGCGTGAACACCAGCCAACCGTCATTAACTGCCGGTTGGGGAGAAATGTCGATGGAGAGTTTTCATGCCCGCGCTCATCAGCGGGATCAGGTTTTCTTGGAACGGAGCAATGAAACCAAAAAGAGCACGAGGAAGATGATGAAGAGGACCTTGGCGATCCAGGCCGCCGTGCCGGCGATGACACCGAAGCCGAGCACGGCCGCGATGAGGGCGATGATGAAAAAGATGATGGCGTAGTTGAGCATGAGAGCGGGTGGTTGGGGTTAAGGTGACTTTGACCCGCGGAACAGGCCGAACAGGCCTACCGCGGCCGCGACGATGCCGCCGATTAACAGCCACATGGTCTTATCGGTGGGTGAACCGGTGAAAAAACGGGAGAAGGACGAGCTGAGGGAGTCCGAGGCGCTGATCCCATAGATGATCAGCACGATGCCCCCAACGAGGAGGACGAGTGAGATGGCTTTGTTCATGATACCTTTATTGCGTGATCCGCCCGGACGACAGTGCACGGGGCACTGTCGCGGGACGGGAAATGGGCGAAATGCGCCCGAGGGTCATGGGGCTCGTTCCCCTCAGCCCGAGGGAGTCGGGCCGGGGAGAGAGGGAGCCGTGGACTTCACATTTTAACCGTCATGTCATTGGTCACGGACTTGACGCCGCGAATGCTCTCGGCGAGTTTGCCGGCGAGGGACTTTTCCGCATCGTTGGCGGCTTCGCCCGTGATCACGACCACACCATCAGTGGTGGTGATCTTGGTCTTGAGCGCGCTGGTCGAGCGGTGGGTAAAGAGCGCGTATTTCACCTGCGCGGTGATCGAGGTGTCATCAATTTTCTCGCCCATCGTCTGTGCCGGGGCGGGCGAGGCGTTCACGACGATGTCGTTCTTCACTGACTTCACCCAATCGATCTCCTTCGCGTATTCTCCGGTGAGTTCCTTCTGCGCGAGGTTGTCAGCCGTGCCGGTCAGGGTGACGACGCCGTCTTTAACACGGACCGTGGTATTGGCGGCGCTGACATTGGACCTCACGAGCAACTGGGTGCGGAGTTTGAAGGCAATCCACCCGTCGGAGTGCTCGGCGAGTGCCGGATCCAGGGCGATCTGGTTGTCCACCCGGGTAACGCCCGGGAGATTGCTCACGGTGTCCTCGGCGAGGACTTTGAGGTCTTTGTCCCCCACGGTGCCGGTGAGCGTGACGACGCCGTCATTTGCCTGCACGTTCACGTGATTCTCGAGCACGGTGCGGTAGTTGTAGGACGCTTTGGCGGCGTCCTCGATTTTGCGGTCGGTTTCCGAGGAAGCAAACAAGGCGACCGAGGAAGTCGCCATGATGGAAAAGGCGACGAGTTTGTGTAATTTCATATCTCTTTCTGGTGGGTTTAAGGTTTATGAGACTGATGCTGTGTTGAGGACAGCAGTGCTCCCGGCAGCGGACGCGGTTGGCCTTTTCGACGGACCGTCCGTGTCCTCTCTGGAACGGAGGCAAGACCATGAGATCATGATTTCACCCGGGCCGAGGTTACACCCGGGCCCGCACGGGCGGTATGGGGTGTTACCCGACCGCTGCTGGTGATCTGACGGAGTTTCCCCGCGTAGAAAACCGCTCGGCCCGCCTGCTAACCATCACCTTGGGTCACGAAATCGTGCTTTTCACGTTGCAGGGCGCGATCCTCGGCGTCTGGCGATAAGCGCGAAATCGGGGGGTGAATCTGGACTGGACCGAGTACGCCCGCTCAAGGACGCCGCGCCGTGCCGCCAAGCGGAGATTGGCCCTTCGGCTCGACAAACGACACCATGCGATCAATGAAATGCGTGTGCATCCATGAGCACCACCGCGCCGAAGAGCCGGGCATCGCCTTGGGAAACGCCGGCTCAAACCAAATCCGCCTTTTAATCACGAGATGCCGGTCGAATTCAAAGATTACTACGCCACGCTCGGGGTCACGCGGGATGCGACGGACGACGACATTAAAAAGGCGTTCCGCAAACTTGCGCGCCAATATCATCCGGACGTCGCCAAGGACAAGAAGACCGCCGAGGCAAAATTCAAGGAGATCAACGAAGCCAACGAGGTGCTGAGTGATCCGGCCAAGCGCAAGAGATACGATGAGCTGGGAGCGCATTGGCAGGAGGACGGCCGCACGCCATCGCCCCCCGGATGGGAGGGACGCGGGGCGCAGGCGGCGAATGACGGGCCGGCACGCGAGTTTCATTTCACCGGGACAGGATTCAGCGATTTCTTCGAACAGTTCTTCGGCGGGGGCAGCCGGTTCGGTTTTGAATCCGCCGGACGCGACTACAGCACCGAGTTCCGCGCGGAAGGTCGACGGGGCGCGGATGTTGAGGGTGAGATCCTTGTCACGCTTGCCGAGGTGATGCACGGGACGATGCGGGCGATTTCGCTTCAGGCCTTCGACCCGCGCACGGGCAAAGCCGAAACGCATTCCTTTCAGGTCCGTATTCCGTCGGGCGCGATGGAGGGGCGAAGGATACGGGTGCCGGGCAAAGGCGAGCCAAGCGTTGGTGGCGCGCCGGCGGGCGATCTCTATTTGCGCGTGCGCTATGCCGCGCATCCTGACTTTCGAGCGCGGGGTGCCGATCTTTATCACGACGTCGATCTCGCGCCGTGGGAGGCCGTGCTGGGGACGACCGTCGTCGCCCCCTCCTTCGAGGGCCCGATCAAGGTTCGCATTCCGCCCGCCACCAATCATGGCGCGCAATTGCGCGTGCGCGGGCATGGGCTGCCCAGGGGCCGGGGCGGTGAACGTGGCAACCTCTACGTTGTCGCCAATATTCAAGTGCCCCCACGACTCACCGAAAAAGAAAGGACGTTGTGGGAGGAACTCAGCCGGACGTCGCGGTTCAACCCGCGGGAGCCGTCGTGAACAACCGAACTCGTTCCTGAGCCAGATTCAGGAGAATACCATGAAAGAAGCAGAGCAAAGTGCATCGAGTGCTCCACAACCATTCGAGTCGATGGCGGAGGACGTTTACTCCATCGAAACCGTTGTGCAGATCACGCAGACGCCACGTCACCAGATTGCCGTTTATTGCCGCCACGGCGTCATCTCGCCCGTCACGGCGCCCGAACGTGATGGCTGGTGGTTTGACGACGAAGCGATTCGGATGCTGCGGCGCATTGAGTGGCTGCGCGTTGAGCACGGCATGACCCTCGCGGGCCTGCGCGTCATCTCAGAGTTGTCTCGCGAGGTTGAACGATTGCGCGAGGAGGTGCGCGCCTTGCGCCGTTCCTAGTTCGCCCGGGAAATGGCGCTGCTTGCCCTACTCGAACCGGCGAGTCAGTGCTGCGGCGGGCCGCCTAAACAGCCAGTTTAGCAGAGTGTAACACGCTTACGAACTTAGTACGGCGAACTGGTAGTTTTCGACGAGGAAACTGTTAATCGGTTTTCTAGGGTTGGAACAAATTGCACTAGTTTTCGGGCGAATGGGGTAAGTCAACTTGCCTCATTTGCTTCAAATTCCCGGGCCAGCTGGGCCTGTGAGATTTTTCCTTCGTCCGCACCCCGAACCTTTTATAACCATGATCTGGTTTTAATGAATCATTAGGGGCCCGGCTCGGGGAAAAACCCCGATCCGGGCCAGGCCTAGCCGCTTGCGCTTGCCGTGCAAGCCCGGCGCCCGCCTACTGCTCCTCAGGTCATGGACTTGCCGCACAAACGCCCATCCGATGTTGGCTGGCTTCACCAGGTCGGTGCCCGCGTGCTCACGTGGTGGCCGGCCAAGATGATCGGCACGACCGTCGGCATGACCGCTTTCTTTGTCGTCTATTTCTGGCTGCTCCGGCACCCGCTCTATCCTCCCACCACCATACCGCTCACCGCGGTCGACCGGCTGGTCGGTTTCTGGCCCGAGGCCCTGCCCCTCTATTTTTCGTTGTGGTTTTATGTGTCACTGGCGCCTGCGTTGCTGATCGATCGCCGCGAGCTCGTGTCCTACGGCCTGGCCGCCGTCGGGCTCAGTGTCATCGGTCTGGGGATATTTCTCTTTTGGCCGACGGCCGTGCCACGGCCCGAAGTTGACTGGTCGCAGCATCCCGCCTTTGCCTTTCTCAAGTCGGTCGATGCCTCGGGCAACGCCTGTCCCTCCCTGCACGTGGCTTTTGCCGTGTTCACCGCCGTCTGGTTCGAGCGCCTGTTGCGGCAGATGGGCGCCAGGCGCCTCGTTCGCGCACTCAACTGGCTGTGGTGCCTGGGCATTCTGTATTCCACGGTCGCCATCCGCCAGCATGTCTCGCTCGACGTCCTCGCCGGAGCCGCGCTCGGTGCGATCGTCGCCGTTGTGCACCTGCGATTGCTTCGCGTCTTTCCGGGACCGCCCCAAGTTTAACCGGGCGGTTCCTAACCAACCAGCTGATCCGGTCCGGGCACGACGCACTGGTAGCCAAGTTCCTGCAATCGTTCGAGCACGCGGCGGATGGCGGCAACGCGGATGGTCGCCGGCACCCGGGGGCCTTCGTGAAGCAACAGGATCGCACCGGGAGCGAGGCCGCGGGTTGCCCTGGCCGCCACCGCCTCCGCATCTCCGTGCCAGCGTTCCAGTCCGCGCGCACTCCAGCCCACGCAGGTGAGTCCGCGTGCGCGGAGTGCCGGCGCCAGCCAGAGATTCTTGATCCCCGCTGGCGGACGAAATCGCGTCGGCCTCACTCCGGCCAGGCGCAATGCCTCCAGCCCCGCGTCGAGTTCCCGTCCCACCCGTGCCGGTGAAGCACACCAAAACGCCCCGAGGGGATGCGTGTGCGTGTGGTGCGCCACCTCGTGCCCGGCGGCTGCAATCGCCAGGATGAGTCCGGGGTGGATGGCGGCGTTTTCTCCGATCACAAAAAACGTCGCGTGCGCCCCGTGTGCCGCCAGCAGCTCGAGAATGCGCGGGGTGTCTTCCGGGTCGGGGCCGTCGTCAATGGTCAGCCACACCTCCGGCCGCGTGGTCGTGAAGCGCCGGTGCACGCGCACCAATCCCTGTGCCTGGGGTGCGAAAAGGTGATAAGCCAGCAACGCGTCGGGCACAAACCAAAGCGCCAGGGCTGCGGCGGGCGTCGTCCATCCCACGAGGATGGCCGCCATTTTGCCGGCCAGATTGACGATGATCAAGAACCACACGCTGCGACTATGCTTCCCTGCTTCCGCCTCCTCAAGCCCGCGCTGGAACTGCCAATGGGCTCTCGCGATACCATACGGGTAGCCGTATTAGGTTCGCGGAGGGCCCGGCAGTCCCGCCCTGCTTGGAATCCAAGTGAAACCGAACACGCCTCAGCTCAGTATGCCCAGGAGTAACCGAGCGTAAAACCCAGCGCGTCGATCCCCGGATTGGGCTTGGTCTGTCCTCCATTCGACATGTGCTGGTACATTATGCCCGCGCTCCACCGGATGTTTTTGGCGGTCACATGCTCAATCCCGCCCCGGATGAACCAGTTCAGCGTGAAGTCCTGGCCCTGACCGCCTTTGATTCCGCGGGAATCGATCCATCCGAAGCCACCGCCGGATCCGGTGAACAACGACCAGGTTCCGGTCTTGTCCCACCATTCGAGGGACGGCGAACCCGAGAACCCCACGTAATGAGATTCAGGTCCGTTCTGGATCAAAGTGCCGATCAAGGTAAGCCGGTGGCGGATCACAATCCGGGATCCGTCCGAAAAAGCATGACCCAGAAACTCCGCGGATCGCCACGAGAGCTGCGTTGGCACCAGCCGGTAGGCGAAGGGTGTGCCGCTGCCGATTTCCCAGAGCACTCCCGATTCAACGTTCAGGGCGCTCGATTCCCAGGGACGTCCCGGGGCTGGCTCGGCCGCGAAAGTGGCGACACTCAGAACGGAGCCCAGCAGGGCGATCTTGATAAAGTGGTGCACGAGGGAGAGCGGCGAGCTGGGAGGAGAGAGCCGGAGGGTTCGCGGACTGGCGCGAAGACTGGATGACGGCCGGAGGGCGTCAATAGAGCGTACGACAGGGTGGCCGGCCGGTTTGAAGATTGGAGAAGCGGGGTAAGGCTGTTCCCGCAACTGATCTGTCGCAAAGTTTCAAAATGATTGGAATGAGCTTGTCGGCATGACGGAGAGCCAATGTAGGCGGTCCGGCTGTGATCTTACTTTGACGTGGGCGATTTCCGGACAGCATACTGGGGTGCTAATGGGACCCGTCTCTCAATCATTTTACCGTCGCTGGACGAAAAAGCACCTCATGCTGGCCGCGGGTCTCGCTGCTTTGATCGCAGTGCTGGTCTTCGTGGCACTGAGGACGGGACTGATGGAAGCGGCTGACGCCGCGGTCTTGGGTTTGCGGGAAGCGGGCCTGGAGGTCTTCTTTGTGGCCATGGCCCTGCTGCCGGCCGTGGGGTTCCCGTTGATTGCTTTCACCCTGACCGCCGGGCTGGTGTTCGGGCCGACGTTGGGAACCGGCTGGGTGATCGTGTGGTCATTGACGGCCGTAATCGTCAATCTTCTGCTGACCTACTGGCTGGCCAACCGGGCCCTGCGCCCGCTTGTGAGCCGGCTGCTGACGTACTTTGAATTCCGCTTGCCGGATAGCACGGCGGGCGGTGCGTGGCAGGTGGCATTGATCGTGCGCCTGACCCCTGGTCCGCCTTTCTGGGTGCAGAGCTATTTGCTGGGACTGATTCGCGTGCCCCTGGTGCCCTATCTGGTCGTCTCCACCTTCGTCATGGCCGGCTACATTATCGCACTCGCGTACGGCGGCCAGGCGATCGCCAAAGGCAGCGGGCGGCTGGCCTTCGCCGCTGTCGGCATCCTGGTGGTTTCCGTCGCAACGCTGCAGCTGTTGCGCAAACGGACGGCCCGGCGGAGGGCGGCGGAGCGATAGCAGCTGCCGTTGTCGGTCATCACGCGCTGCGCGTGCACGCCGAGGGTGCCGCAGTAGGCGAGCGCAGTTTCGATGAACGCCACCGCGGTGTGGCGCTGTTGGTCGGGGCGGATAATAGACTTCTCGCTTCACCCACTCCTTGATCGGACAAAACCGCTTTCGAAACGTCCCTTCCGAAGCAGGTAAAACAATCCCCTGCAAGGCACGGAACGTGGCAGCTACGCTTGGGAATGATGAGAGCCAGCGGGCGATGGCGTCATCGCGGGCCTCGACCAGGGTCCACCAGCAGTCCGCTGAGTCATTTTCTTCTTGGCCTGCGCTCGTTCGCGGCGTTCCTCTCTTCTCTCAGCGCGGCGTCTCCCTCCCCAGCCTCAACGCCTGACCGTATGATCCCCCATCCGCCCATCAACGCCCGCTATGCCAGCTCCGCGGAAAAGCCGGCCTTCGTCCGGCAGCTCTTCGACGACGGGGCGAAGGATTACGACGCGGTGGTGGACTGGGGTTTCTTCCACAGCGGCGCCTTTTATCGCAGATGGGCCCAACAGCGTCACGGCCTCAAGCCCGGCATGCAACTGCTGGACGTGGCTTGCGGCACGGGACTGATGGCGGTGGCGGCCGTGCCGATTCTCGGCTCGGCCGAGAACATCACCTGCCTCGATCCCAGCGAGGGCATGCTGGCGGTCGCCCGCCCCAAGCTCGCCGCGCGTTTTGTGCAAGGCCGGGCGGAAAAAATGCCGTTCGCCGACAACTCGTTCGATTTTCTCACCATGGGATACGCGCTCCGGCACGTCAGCGATCTCCAGGTGACCTTCACCGAGTTTCTCCGCGTGCTGCGTCCGGGCGGCAGGCTCCTCATCCTCGAGGTGACCAAGCCCGCCGGCCGGGGCGGGGCGTTTCTCTTCCGGCTCTATTTCGGACGGATCTATCCGTTTCTCACCCGGCTGTTCACCCGCAGTCGCAGCAGCGAGGAAATGATGATCTACTTCTGGGAGACCATGAATACCTGCGTGCCACCGGAAGCCGTGCTCCAAGAACTGCAAGCCGCGGGTTTCACCGCGATCGTGCACCAGCGGTTGCTGGGCATCTTCAGCGAATATATCGCCGTGAAAGGCTGACCCCAGCACTTTCTCTTTGCCACCGCCGCCGCGCGTTTTCACTCTTCTGCTCTCTCCGCTCCCGCCACCCAGCGATATGGATTCCCGTCCGATTACCCCTGCCGTCATCCCTGACATCGAGGAAAAACTCCGACATTTGCCCCAACCGGCTCGGGCGGCGTTCCGGCGTTTTCAAACCGAACGCAAGCCGGACGATCTGGATGCGGTGATTTTTGCCATCTTGGAGGACTTCATCCCCCGCAAGCCCGCCTCCTCACTCGCCACCTACCCCGGCGACACCCCGTTGATGGACGGGCTGGGGTTCGACTCGCTGGCCATCACCGAAATCATCTTCTTCACGGAAGACCTGTTCGGTATTTCCATTTCCAACGAGGAAATCCTCAAGGTTCGCACCATCGACGACCTGCGGCTCTTCATCCAGCGCAAGAGCGCCGCCAAGGCGACAGCCTGACCGCTTTCGTTGCATGCCGCCCCTGCCCGTCATCACCGGCTTGGGTTTCATTACCAGCATTGGCAATGACAAGGCGACCGTGCTGCGAAACCTGCGCGAGCTGCGGCACGGTTTCGAACCCTTTACCTTCTTCGACAACCCCAACATACCCGTCAAGGTCGCGGGCACGGTCAAGGGCTTCGCCTTTCCCACGCCCAACTGGCGCGACTGGCGCTGGCCCGCCAACCATACCATCGCCCCCGAAATGCTGCGCAGCCTGCCCCCGCATGGCGTGTATGCGGAATGCGCCCTGCAGCAGGCGCTGGCCGAGGCCGGACTCGGGGCGGACGACCTGTCCGACGGCGGCACGGGCCTCTTCTGCGCCTCGGCCGGCTCGCCCTACATGCTCGGCCAGTATCTCAGCCAGATGTACGCGACGCGCGGCGAGCGCGGCAATCCCATGGGCATCGTCAGCTCCATCGCCGGCACGCTTAATTTCAATCTCGCCGCCTATCACCACATCCGTGGCGCAGTCTGCGGCTTCGTCTCCGCCTGCACCTCCTCCAGCCACGCGCTCGGCTACGCGATGGATGAAATCCGTCTCGGCCGCCAGCGGCGCATGCTCGTGGTCGGCGCCGAGGACATGAACACCGAGAGCATCCTGCCCTTCGCCAGCCTGCGCGCGCTTTCCATCAACCCCGACCCCGACACCGCCTCGCGTCCGTTCGACCGGCGGCGCGACGGCTTCGTCGGCACGGGCGGCGCCGTGGCGCTCGTGGTCGAAGACGCGGCGCTTGCCCGCCGCCGGGGGGCGTACATTTACGCCGAGCTCGCGGGCTGGGGGCAGGCGGGCGACGGCCACAGCGTGGCCATTTCGCATCCCGAGGGCACGGGCCTGCGCGAGGCCATGCGGCGAGCCCTGGCTGATGCGCAGGTGGGCCCGCGCGACATCGATTACGTCAACGCCCATGCCACCTCCACCCCCGCGGGCGACCGCTCCGAGGCGCTCGCACTCCAGGCCGTGTTCGGCGGCGCCCGGCCGAAGGTGAGCAGCACCAAGGCGCTCACCGGCCATGGCCTGTCCCTCGCCGGCGCGATGGAGGCCGCCTTTTGCGCCCTCGCCATTGCCGACGGATTCATTCCCGGCGCAGCGCATCTCGAAGAGCCGGATCCGGATTGCGCCCGCCTCGACCTGCCGCGCACTTCGCTTGACGTGGCTCCACGCCTCGTGCTCAAAAATAGCAGCGGCTTTGGCGGCAGCAACGTCTGCCATGTGCTCCGCCGCGCCCCGTGAGCCCCCATGCCCGATTTGCTTAACGCCCGCCTGAAAAATCTCATCGTTCAGACCCTTCGTCTGAAGGACGTGAAGCCCGAGGAAATTCTCGACCACGAGCCGCTCTTCGGCGCGTCCCGCTTTGATCTGGATTCCATCGACGCCCTCGAGCTCGTGCTCCGCCTCGAAAAGGAATTCGGCATCAAGATCGGCAGCAGCGAGGAGTCGCGCCAGGCGCTCGCCACCGTCGCCACCCTGGCCGACTTCATCCGCGGCCGGCCGCCCGGCCGCGACGCCTGACCCTCCGTCATGAGTCCAACTCTGGACTCCCTTCCGACGGGAATCGAGGCGTGCGACTGCCTCACGCCGTTCGGCGACGCCACCGCCACAACCGGCGCCCTGCTGGCGGGCCGGCGGGCCCTGCAGATGCAGCCCGTGCTCGGCGCCGCCGGCGGCGACCTCGTGCCGCTGGCGCTCTGCGGGTCGATGGATGAAACCGTGCCGCCGCGCTGGCTGCCCGACCTGCGGCGCCTGGTCGAAAGGATTCCCGGCGACCGGTGGGGCACGGCCCGCCGGCCACTCATCGTCACCAGCAGCAATTTCGGCGTCGGCAGCCTCTACGCTTTCACCCGCGACCGCGATCCGCGCCACCTGCGGCATGGTCCGCCCTTCGCGTGCGTGGAAATGCTTCAGCGCGAATTCGGCTGGGGCGAACAGGTGCACGTGATCTCCCACGCCTGCGTGTCCGCCCATCTCGGGCTGGTCCAGGCCGCGCGGCTGCTGCACGCCGGTCTGGCCGACCGCGTGCTGGTGGTCACGTTCGATTTCGTGAGTCCGTTTGTGGCGGGCGGCTTCCACAGCCTGAAGATTCTCAACGCCAGTTGGCCAGCGCCGTATGCGGTGCGCGCCACCGGCTCGATCGGCCTCGGCGACGGCGCGGCCTTCGCCGTGCTCACGCGCGCCACGACGCCCCTCCGCCTCGAGGCGCACGCGCTGCACAACGAGATGCACCATTTCACCGGCAACCGGCCCGACGGCGCCGGTTTCGACGCTTGCGCCGCAGCCATCGCCGGCACGGCCCGCGGCCGCCGCGTGTGGGTTAAGGGCCACGGCACCGGCACGCTGGAGGCCGGCCGGCTCGAGGCCGAGGCGTATGCGCGCCACCTGCCCGGCGCGCCACTGGTCTCGTGGAAGGGCAGCCTCGGGCACACGCTGGGCAGTTGCGGGCTGGTCGAACTCGCCCTGGCCCTCGCAGGCCTGCGCGCGGGCCGCCTTCCCGGCACCGTCGGCGGCGCGGCCCCGTGCTGCACCGGCAACGTGGCGCTCGAGGCCTTTGCCAGCGACGGTTACGATGGCGCCATCCTCACCAGCAACGCGTTTGGCGGCGCCCATGCCGCCATGCTTTTGACCCATGATTGAACGGCACATCCATTTCCTGCGCGTCGAACACCCCGCCGCCGAGGAGACCGTGGACGGCGCGCGCGACCGGCTGGCCGCGAAGTTTTCCCGCGGCGCGCTGCGGCGCATGACGCATCTCGGGCTGCTCGTGGGCTCGACCCTCGACGGCCTCGCGATCGGCCTGGACGACACGGTGGTTTATGCGACCACCTATGCGGAGACGCGCGCGCTGGAGGATTACCTGACCAGTTTCCCGGAGGCGAGCCCACTGCTGTTCCAGACTTCGATCCATCCGAGCGCGGTGCAGCAGGTGCTCATCGGACGGCAGCAGCCGGTGCGGCGCTTTTTCCCGCTGACTGGCCGGCGGCGGCTGGTCGAGCAGGCGCTGTTGACGGCGTTGATCGACTCCGCGCGGCAGGTGGTGCTGCTCGGCGGTGAGGAGCGCGGCACGTGGATGCTCGACCACGGCATGGCCAGCGACCGGGCGTTTGCTTTTGCGCTCAGCCTCAGGGTGGAGCCGGCCGGCGCGATCGGCCGGGTGGCGTTTGCGCCGGACGGAGCGGACCAGGAAACCGGCCCATGTCCGACCCTGCCCGATTTTGCGGAAGCGCTCGCCGGACGACGCGAAATGCACTGGCGCGGCGCCGGCGGCGGGTTCACCCTGCAGTGGTCGTGAGCACCTCCGACCCCCGTCCGCGCAATCCCGGCCCCTCGTGGGGCTTTTGGTTTCTCCAGCATGCGGACCACTGGCTGCCGCGGCGGCTTTTCCAGTCCGGCCTGATGCTCGGCACGTGGGTGGCGCTGACTTTCATGGGTGCGCAGCGGCGCCATTCCCGCGAGTACCTGGCGCTCGTGCTCGGCCGGCCGCCGCGGCTCCTCGAGGTCTGGCGGCATTTCTTCGCGTTTGCAGATTTCCTCATGGTCAAACTGCGCGTGGCGCGCGGCGTGCCGCATCACTGCCGCCTCGATCCGGCGCACGGTCCCGCGTTCGACGCGCTCGTGGACTCAGGCCGGCCGGCGCTCTTCGGCACCTTTCATTTTGGAGATTCGGACCTGCTCGGATTCCTGCTCGGCGGTCGCGGCCGGCCCCTGGCGATGATCCGCCAGCAAGTCGGCAACTCCGACGACACCCGCTGGCTTGGCCGGCTGTTCGGGCAATGGGTGTCGTTCATCTGGGTCAACGATCCGGCCGGCCTCCCTTTTGCGCTCAAGGAGGCCGTGGAGGCCGGCCACTCGCTGGCGATGCAGTGCGACCGGCTGGAATTCAGCTCGAAGGCGGAGCCGTTTCACTTCCTGGGGCGGCCGCGCCTGTTTCCATTCACCATCTACCATCTCGCGCTGCTCTTCGACCGGCCGGTGGTGTTCTGCGTGGGCGTGCCGGAATCAAACGCCGCAACCATCGTGGTCGCCTCGCCGGTTTTCACGCCCGACGGCGCGGGCCGCGAAGCCAATCTGCGGCGTGCTCGCGTCCATTTTCAGGCGGTGCTGACGCAATTGGAAACATTGGTTCGACAGCATCCGCTGCTCTGGTTCAACTTCCTGCCGCTCAACCCGGAGCCCGGTCCGCCGACCCCGGCAACCTTGCCCTAGCGCCATGCGCGTCTGCCTCACCGCCTACCAGCTCTCGGTGTATTATCTTTCGTTCTTTTTCTTTGGCAGCGGCGGCCTGTTGCTGAGCCTGTTCTGCCTGCTCCTGGGCTGGCTGCCGGACACGCCGCGGGTCGAGCGTTTCTTTCAGCGGCTGATCCACCGGCTTTTTTCCCTTTGGGTGTGGTGGCTCCGGCAGTCACGCCTGGTTCCCGTCACCTACGAGGGTTTCGAGCGCCTGCCGCGCGATCGCGGTCTCGTGCTGGTGGCCAACCATCCCGGGTTGATGGACATCACCTACCTGCTTGCCCGCGTGCCCGAGGCGGTGTGCATTTTCAAGCCCGCCATCCGCCGCAATCCCGTGCTCGGTGCAGCCGCGCGCTCGGCCGGTTACTTCGCCAATGACGGCGGGATTGGTCTCATCCGCACGGCCAGCGCCAAGGTGGCCGCCGGGCATACCCTCGTCATTTTTCCCGAGGGCACGCGCACCCGCGACGGCCTGCTCAATCCCCTCAAGCCGGGTTTCGCCTTCATCGCCCAGCGCGCCCGCGTGCCGATCCAAGCCGTGCGCATCACCTGCGACTCCAACCTTCTCATCAAGAATCGCGCCTGGTGGAAACTCCCGCGGCTGCCGGCGCATGTGACCCTGACGCTGGGGAAATGCTTCCCTCCGCCGGAAACGCGCATGGTCGCAGCGACGGTGACCGAGGTGGAAACGTGGTTCCGCCGCGCTCTCATGGGTCACTCCCCGCCTTCCGCCGTCGCCGCCCCTTCGGAAGCCACCTCATGATGCCAGCCTTGGCAGTGTTCCGTTCATGAGTCCGTCGCCCACGCATCTTGTCCTTCTGCCGGCCTATAACCCCGGTCCTCGCCTGGGCGGGGTCGTGGCCGAGGTGCTGCGCCACTGGCGTCCGGTGCTTTTGGTCGTCGATGGCAGCACCGATGGCAGCCACCTGCCGGTGGTGGCGATGGCGGAGCATGAGCCCGGCCTGCGCGTACTCGTGCTGCCGCGCAACGGCGGCAAAGGCGCGGCCGTGCTGGCCGGTCTGCGCGACGCGGTGGCGCATGGCTTCACTCACGCGCTGGTGATGGATGCCGACGGCCAGCATCCGGCCGCAAGCCTTGCCGGGTTCATGGCGGCCTCGCAGCACCAGCCCGGGGCGATGATCCTCGGGCGCCCCATCTTCGGGCCCGACGTGCCGCCGGAGCGGCTGTATGGCCGTAAGCTCAGCATCGGGATGGTGCGTTTCGAAACGCTGGGGCCGGCCATCGATGATCCGCTCTTTGGCTTCCGTGTCTACCCCGCGCGGTCCTTGCTTGACGTGATGGAGCCGCGGCGCGGCGGACGCCGCTACGATTTCGACACCGAGGCGGCCGTGCGCCTCTTCTGGGCCGGCGTGCCGGCGGTGAACCTGGCGGCCCCGGTGCGATATTTCAGGCCCAGCGAAAGCGGCGTCTCCCATTTTCGCTACGGGCGCGACAACCTCCGGCTCGTGTGGATGCACACGCGCCTGATCACCGAACTGCTCCTGCACCGGTTCCCCGCCCTGCTGCGCCGCCGCCGGCGGATGGCGAAGTTGTCTGCCGTGGTCGCGCCGGTTCTGCTCTTGCTGCCTGGTCTGCTGGCGTCTGCGATTGCCGCGCGCGCCGCCGAGGAACCGCCACTCATCTCGGCGGAGCACCGGCTCGTCCTCGAACCGGTCGATCCGGCGTGGCGCGATGTGCTCGCCGGCCTCGATCAGCGCACCACCGTGGATGCCCCGTTCGAGGAGCACCGCTGGTTTCCCTTCCGCAAAAAACCCATCGTGCTCAAGGGCGAGGTGCGCATCGATGCCACTCAGGGACTGAGTCTTCAATACCGGGAGCCGAAAGAGAGCATCGTCATCATCGACCGCAAAGGGATGCTGATGCGCCAAGGCGGACGCGAAACCACTCCGCCAGCCGACGTACGCGCCGACGCCGCCAACGAAGCGCTGCTGCACATTCTGCGCTTCGATTTCGCGTCACTGGCGGCGAGCTTCGAGCTTTACGGCCGCCGGGCGGACAAGGCGTGGACGCTGGCGCTGGTGCCGCGCGCCGAGGAACTCCGCCGCACGCTGGGCGCGATCATCGTCACCGGGGAGGCCGATCTCGTGCGCCGGATCGAGCTGCGCCGCTCCGCGGTGCAACGCGTCGAGATTTTCGTCGGCGACCCGCGGCCGCCAGCGCCGTTCACCGCCGAGGAGCTTCGCCGGTTTTTCCGCTGACCCATGATCGTCACCCGCCGCCAGATTTTCGGTTGGAGCGTGCTCGCCGCCGCGGCGCTCCTCGGCGCCGGCTGGCTCGCCCGGCTCAATTTCCGGGAGAAAATCTCCACCGACGTGCTGGACCTCATCCCGGCGGGCGAGCGCACACCGGAGCTGGCCTTGGTGCGCGAACTGGCCAACAAGGCCGAGGCGCGCGTGATGCTCTTCGCGCTCACGGTCGAAGGAGGCAAGAGCGCACCGCCCGAGGCCACCCGGCGTTTTGCCGCCGCGCTGGCCGGAGACCCGGCGTTTGCGGAAGCGCTCGCTTTCGACGACCCCGCGCCGCGCGAAGCCCTTGGGCGCGAGCTGTTCGCCCAGCGCTTCACGCTGCTCTTTCCATTCTGGCTGCGCGAACAGGAGGCCGCCTACGCCACGACCGGAGGCGAAGCGGTGCAGTTCACCGACTGGCTGGCCAACCGCGCTGCGACGGCGCTGGGCGATTATCTCGCCACGCCCGAAGCGCTGGCGTTTCAGGACATTGTGCCCGCCGATCCCCTGCTGCTGATGCCCGGTGTGCTCGAACGTCTCAAGGGCGGTCTGGCCCTCGTGCAGCCGGCCGGCACCGGCGCCGCCAGTGATCGAACGCCCGCGCTGGTGTGGGCGCGCATCGCCGCCTCGCCGTTGCGCGACGAGGGGCAGGCGCCCGTCTTTGCGGCGATTGCCCGGGCAACCGACACGGTGCGAACCGACTTTCCGGGACTGGCCGTGGCGTACACGGGCGTCAACCGCTTCGCCGCCGCCAGCAAAGCCCGCATCCAGAGCGAAGTCTCCTGGCTCAACACGCTTTCACTCGCGGCAGTGTTCGCGGTGGCGTGGATCTTCCTGCCCGGCATGCATCGCGGGTTGCACCTCGCGCCTCCGGTGCTGCTGGCTGTGCTGGGCGCGTGGACCGCCGTCACCCTGGCCTTCGTGCAGGTGCATATTTTTGTGTTTGTGGTGGGCTCGCTCCTGACGGGCGTGGCGATCGACTATGGCTTCTACATCTACCTGCAGCCGCCGGCCCATCCTGGCGAAGATTACTGGGCGAAAATCCGCCGGCTGCTTGAACCGCTCCTGGCGAGCTGCTTCACCACCGTGGCAGGTTTTGCCCTGCTGCTGGCCTCCAATCTGCCGATGATCCGGCAGCTTGGCGTGTTCGTGGGCGCGGGACTCCTCTGTGCCCTGACGGCGGCGGTGGTCTATTTCTCAACGTTGCGCAACGCCTACCTTGAGACGCGTTCCTTCCGGGGCGGACAGGCGTTGCCACCGGGTTTGCGCCGCGGGTTGCGCCGCGGGCTCGTCGTTCTCTGGCTGGCAGCGCTGCCCGGCCTCGCGCGACTCGCCTGGAAAGATGACATCCGGGAGTTGGAGATTTCCACGCCCGTCTTCGAGCAGGAGGACGCCCGCATCCGCGCATTGTTCGGCGACGGGGCTGATCGCACTGTCTGGCTCACCCACGGCCCCACCCTGACCGAGGCACGCGATTCACTGGAAGTCCTCAACGCCTGGCTGCGCGCCCGGGATGGCGGAACTGCGGAATTGGCCAGCACGGGTGCCGTCGTGCCCACGACCGCAGACTACGTCCGGGCGGTGCGTTTTGCCCGGGAGCATCCGGAATTTGCACCCCGGCTGCGCGTGGCCCTGGAGGCGGCGGGCTTCGAGGTTGGGGGCTTCGCGCCGTTTTTTAACGCGTATGCGCACTTCGCCGCCACTTCCACGGCGGGCGACCTCGAACCCGCGGTGGAGGCGTTGCATGCAAAACTCACGGGGCCGCTCGCATTGCTGCTGCATCGCGACCGGTCGCTGAGCTGGTTTGTCACCATCGCCCGCGGGTCCGCACCCGTCGAGCCGCCGCCGGTGGAAGCGCACAGCGTGAGTACGAACCAGCTGCAGTCGCTGAATCGCGTGTTTACGCGCTACCGGCAGTCGGCCCTGCGACTGAGCCTCGTGGGATTGTCGATCATCGGCGCCGGCGTGTTCCTCATCTACGGCTGGCGGCGGGGTCCACGCATCTTCTCGATTCCCTGCGGCGCGTGTCTCGGGGTGTTCGGACTGTATGGCTGGATGGGGCAGCCGCTCAACATGTTTCACCTGCTCGGCGCCTTCCTCGGTGTCTGCCTCACGCACAACTATGCGATTTTCTCGGCGACCTCCGCCCATCGGTGCGAGCCGCCCCCCGTCTCGGTGCGCCTCTCCGCGCTCACGACCATGGCCTCCTTCGGCGTGCTGGCCCTGAGCGGGATTCCGGTGGTGCGCGCGCTGGGCGGCACAGTCGCGCTGATGGTGCTGGCGGCGCTGCTCGTGATTGAATTCGAGCATTTCACGCCGTCCGCCGGTGCGCCCGCTTCGAACCCCCGCTTCCCATGAGCCACCCGTTGCTTGATGCCTGGATCCGCACGCTCCGCCGCCGCGGGGAGGCACCCGCGGTCACCGAAGCCGCATCGGGGCGGGTGGTTTCCTTTCGGGAGCTGGACGCGCGCGCGCGCGCGTGGCTCGATCTCCACGGCGGAACCGCGAAGGCTCTGCGCGGACGCGCCGTCGTGTTCGCGTCGCCGAACGGAGTGGCGTGGTTTGAAGTGTTTCTGGGATTGATGCATGCCGGCGCCGTGGCCGTGCCGCTCGACGCCGCGGAACCCGACGCCGCGCAACACGCACTCGCCACGGAACTGCGCGCCGGCTTCCGCTGGGACGGGGCCCGGCTCGTCGTCCTTCCCGCGAGGGCCCGGCGCTTCGCCAGCCCGGCGGTTTGCCTCATCAAGCTCACCTCCGGCAGCACCGGCCGGCCACGGCCGCTCGTGTTTACGGCGGCGCAGATGCTGGCCGACGGACGGCAGGTCACAAAGACCATGGGCATCACGCGTCGCGATATGAACTACGCGATTATTCCCCTCAGCCATTCTTACGGGCTCGGCAACCTGACCATACCGCTGATTGCGCAAGGCGTGCCAATTGTCGTCGGCTCCTCGCCGCTGCCGCAGGCTGTCGCCGCCGAATTTGCCCGCTGGCGGCCTTCAGTGCTGCCCGGCGTTCCGGCGGTGTTCCGCGGGTTGGCGATGTCTGACATCGCGCCGGCGGCCTTGGCCAGCCTGCGGCTGGCGGTCTCCGCCGGCGCCCCGCTGCCGCCCGAGGTGGCGCAGGTGTTTGCGGCGCGGTTTGGAAGGTGCATCCACGGCTTTTACGGATCGAGCGAGACCGGCGGCATTTCGTATGACCGCTCGGGCGCGGCCACGCTGGCCGGACGCAGCGTGGGGCGGGCGATGCGGGGCGTGCGGTTGACGGCTTTGCCCGGCCAGCGGCTGCGGGTGTGCAGCCCGTCCGTGTTCACCTGCGGTAATCGACGTCGCGCGCGCGGTCTGGGTTGCTGGACGCCGGCGGACCGGGCCGTGCTGAGGTCCCATGGCGAGGTCGTGCTGCTGGGGCGTCGCGGCACAATGGTGAAGATTGCCGGCCGCCGGGTGAATCTTGCCGAGATCGCTGCACGCTTGCACCGCATTCCGGGCGTGCGCGATGTCTGGGTCGGTGTCGGCCCGGGAGCGGAACCGGTCCTCGGCGCGGCGCTGGCCACCCGCCTGAAACGGGAGGACATCCGCACGGCGCTGCGCGCCGACACGGCCACGTGGAAGATGCCGAGACACTGGCTCCTGCTGAGCGAATTTCCCCTCACCGCTCGCGGAAAGACTGACACTGAGGCGTTGCGACAAGGAGTGTTCGGCTGACGGTCCCGCGGGTCTTCGCCGCCTCGTGAGCATTCGAGAGTAAAATCTTGCCCGTCCCTTTTTGGGAGTATGTTCTCTCGACATGATGCCTACCCCTGATTTCGGTTTCTCCCGCTGTTTCCGCGCGCCACTACTGGCGGGCACTACCGCCAGGTACATTGAGAGCTGAATGCCTTCCTCTGTTTCTGCCGCCTTGAAATCGTCTGCTTGCCGGGTGGCGTTTGGCGGGTCCGCCGCCTGCGTCTCTCGCGAAGATCCGCCGGCACTGCGCGTGGCGCTGGAACGACTCGCGGGCGACGACCATGAGACGCTATTGGCGGCTACTGGCGCGGCTACGATGAGGGACGACGTGTGGCTTTTTCCCGGACGCGATCTGAGCGGCGGCTTCGGGCTGGCCCGGCCTGACCTCAACCTGGAAGCGGCGACGACCGATCTCTACCGGCGCCTGTTCGCGGCGACCGAAGGCCTGCACCTCTACCGCCTCTGGAACTACGTGCCGCACATCAACGCCTGCGAGGATGGGTTCGAGAACTACCGTCGGTTCTGCCGGGCGCGTTCCCTGGCTTTCGAGGCGCGCTTAGGCAAACACTTCCAGCAGCTTCTGCCGTCAAGCTCGGGGGTGGGTACCTCCGCCGGCCCGCTGGCGGTGGCATTTGTCGCCGGATCCACGCCCGGCCGGCACTTCGAGAATCCGCGCCAGGTTCCGGCCTTCGACTATCCGCCGGAGCATGGTCCCCGCCCGCCCAGCTTTTCGCGAGCCACGGTGGCCGACACGGGCGGATTCACCCATGTGTTTATTTCGGGCACGGCCGCGATCCGTGGGCACACCACGGTGGCGCCGGGCGAACTGGACGCCCAACTCGAGTGCACGCTGGACAACCTGCGGCTGATCGGCGAGGCCGCGGGCGTCGGCGCGACGCTCGGCGCCGGCGGCTCGTGGCAACGCCGGTTCAAGGTTTATGTGCGGCGCAGAGACGATCATCCACGCGTGGTCGCCCGGCTCGAGCGCGGTTTTCTGGGTGCGAACGACCAGGTGGTGTTTCTGCGCGCCGATATCTGCCGCGCCGAGCTGGTGGTCGAGATCGAGGCTTCGCTGACCCGGCCGGGGGCGACCTCGGCGGGATGAAGTTCCTCCCGTCTCCGGCATCCGTGCGGTGCGCGAGTCTGTCTACCGCGGCGAAATCAAGCAGCTCATGTGGAGCGACGTTCACCTTGATGCGCCAAAGCCGTTCATCGAAGTCAGGGCCTCAACGACGAAAAACAAGAAAGGCGCCGTGATTCCATTGGTGCCCGCCCTCGCCCAGGCCTGCGGCGCGCAGCCTTCGCCTGGGATTCTGCCAGGAGCGACCAGGCCGGCGACGATCGTGGTCGGCTGACGGATGGCCTGCCAGCCATGGCTCGAGCGCCGCGGGCGGCAGAGTTTCTTAGGGGTAGACTCTTGGGCTGAGTGTCATGCCCGCCTTCGCTTCCCGAGCTCCGGCGCGGCACCTCGCCGTAGTCCCGGCAGGCCGGGACGTAGGCGGGTGGCGGAGAGGGGCTTGCCATCCATAGCCTGAGCTTGTTGATGGGCGACGGAGGGTGGGATTGGCTGCCTTGCGGCAGGTGCTGCGCACTCGCGCTGCGCGCGCCCCATCTGCGCTCGCTGCACTCGCTCCGTCGAACCCACGGAATCCGCTTCGCAAGACGCTGATTTCAAAAGCGGATGCAAAAATGAACAACCGCCACCTTCACTAGGAGCCTCACTAAATTCCGCCCAAATCAGCTCCGAATTGGCTGAAATCGTCGCAACGTGGCCAAAGCTATCCGCCGAATTCCGGAACGCGATTCTCACCCTGCTGCGCGCGGCGAAACACGACCGTCAATAGCTGCGCAGATGGCGGTACCCCTTCCGCTAAGGGTAGCTTTGAGGCATCCGTGTAAATCTTCATTATAATCGTGACTGGCCGAGCTGACTACGAGCGTCGAAAATCAGTCGTCTGCTGGATTTCGCTGATTTGAGTGGTTTGGACTTTGCCTGAGCTCACCGGCCATCCTGTGATCACCGTCGGGATGCGCGCGCAGAAACGTGGCCAAATCACTGTCCAATGACTGCCAAGTCACACGGCCACCAATTGCGCGGAAGATGGCCTGCACGAGCGGATTCTCATGGCGAAAGGCATTAAAGAGAGGCACGAGGCGATGGCCAAGATCCAGCTTGGCCCGGTAGCCGGTCTGGCCGCTCTGGAGTTCCTTGGCCCCACTGTCGTAGGCATAATCTAAGGCGGCGTCGAAGAGACGGAAATAAAGATAGGCCTTGGTCCCTCGGCGATAGTCGAGCCCGATGAATTTGTTGATTACGCGGTCTCCGAGACGGAAAACCAACATGAACGCCACGAGAGCGCCACTCGCTTGATCGCGCTGCAGGATAAACTGTGCTGACGCCTGCTCGCGGATTCGCTCGAAGAATCGCAGGTTCAGTCGCTCGAACTTCGTTTTGCCCCTCTCGTAGGTTTGCATGAACAAGCCGAAAATCTCGGCCAGTTCACGATCCGACGGCCGCTTTACGATGCTCGTTTCAAGTGGCAAGAGTTCACGAGACCGGCGCAGTTTCTTGAGAAAGTTGTGCCGCTGGGTGTGAAAAAGGGATCGATAGTAAGCATCCTTGCTGGGAGCCGGCAGCGTGACGACAGTGCCTGGATAGCTAACCGTCGAAGAGAATCCGCCAAGCCCAGTGATTGCCGAAAGATCAGCTTGCGGGAAATCCTTGAAGACAATCATCGGCACCTTGAGCTGGCGGGCCTTGTTGCGCACGGCATTGCCAAGCTCGTTCACGACGCCCGTGAGTTTGATCCCCGGAATCAGGCCGATCGTCCCCTCATCGGAACAGGGAGAGCCGACAAAAAGCGTGCGCTGGTAGCCCACCCTCGGGAACACTTTGGACAGATGGGCCAGGACGGAAGCCACCGGACGCGGAGCGACCAGCGTGATGGGGACATCGTGCAGGAAACACGGGGCGATTCCCACCGGTTTACCGGTCATCGTGATCAGCCCATAGGAAAAGGTGAACTGGTCCTCGAGACTGGATGTCTCGAGCGTGTGATACCAAAAGAGTCCCTCTAGGGGATCCCGGAAGCAGTCGCGCCAGAGCGATTCATCAAGGTCCCCCGCTCGACCCACAAACTTGACCTGCACGGCCTGTCGGTCGATGGGCATGTTTACATGGCTACGAAGACCGTTCCGACGAGAATGCACCCAACTCCGAGCCACCGAATCAGTCCGACCGTTTCGCCAAGAATCATTTTCGAAAGCATGGCGACGCCCACAAAACAGAGACTTCCCAAAGGGAATGCCACGCTGACGTCCAAGAGATGCAGGGCGAACGTATACAGGAGGATTTCCAACCCATAAGCGATCACCCCAAGAATAACCCAACTAGCGGCGATCGAACTGAAAGAAAATCGGCCGACGCAGCGACGGTAGGGTACCAAAAGGATTCCCGGACCGCCCGCCGCTCCAATTTTCAGAAACATTTGGGCGAAACTTTCCACCGTTACGGCGGCGACGAGCGCGAAGATGCCTGTCAATTCCGGGCTCATGAGCGGAGCAAATTGGGATTCGCCTGATCGCGTCCGCTGGCATTGGCGGTGTAGAAGGGCGTCCGGCTGATGAAGAAAACCCCTAGGAAAATAAGGACCACGCCGAACATCTTCGAGGCGGAGATGTTTTCGTGCAGTGAATGCGAGGAAATTGCCAACACGGAGATGTAGCTGAGGGCTGTGAACGGCTGGGCGAAACTTAGATCGGCCCGCGCAAGCACACGCAGCCAGTTATAAAGCTGAGCGCCGAAGGCCAGCATGGCCGCGTAAAACAGCGGGCTCGAAAACGCCCCTCGGGCGGTAGCAGCCAAGGACGCGTCTCCCGGGACATGCGAAACCGCCAGCTTCCATGCAATTTGGATGAACGTGTCCAGGACGATGGCGAGCATGAGTCCGACCACGACAGCGCCGGGAAGCTTCGTTTGAGCACGTTTCATGATCTGGCCGGCATGGCCCAGCGCCGATCAGACGCGCACTTTGCGTGCGCGCACCAGAGCTTCCTCGAACAAAGCCACACCAAGATCAATCTCATCCTCCGTGATGTAGAGTGACGGAGCAAGGGTGAAGACGTTTTTGTAGTAGCCGCCGATGTCGAGAATCAACCCGCGCTTTTTTCCGCCAGCGGTGAGTTCTCCACCTAGGCCGATGTTCATGATCGCGTCGGTCAGTTCTCGATTGGGCGTGTGTCCGTCGTCGCGGCATATCTCCATCCGCAGCGCGAGGCCGAGCCCTTCGACGTGACCGATGCACGGGTATTTGCGCCGAAGCTCCTGCAGTCGTTTAAGGAAATACGCGCCCTTTTTAGGAACCGTGGCCTCGAAATCCTCATCCTCGATCATCTCCATAACCGCGAGACCTACCGCGGTGCCGAGGGGATTGGCGGAGAACGTCGCATGTGTCGAACCAGGAGGAAAAACCTGCGGTGAGATGAGAGCCTCGCGGGCCCAAATCCCGGAGATCGGATTCAAGCCGTTGGTCATGGCTTTACCGAAGACGATCACATCCGGCACGATGTCGAAGTGTTCGATGGCAAAGAATTTGCCGGTGCGGAAAAAGCCCATCTGGATTTCGTCGTCGACGAGCAAGATTCCGTAGCGATCTAGAACCCTTTTCAGCTCCTTGAAATAGCCGGCAGGAGGAACGATGTAACCGCCCGTGGCTTGGACTGGCTCAATAAAAAATGCGCCGTATTCGCTGTGATTGTTCTTGGGGTTCACCACCGAGTAATACTCGGACTCAAACAGTCTTTCGAACTGCCGCAAGCATGCCAGGCCGCAGTCTTCCGGCTTCTTGTCCAAATGGCAGCGGAAGCAGTAGGGATACGGAATGAAATTGGCGCGGTCGCCAAAATGGCCGAAGCGCTCGCGGTAGCGATAACTCGAGGTAATCGCGGTCGCGCCCAGCGTTCGGCCGTGGTAGCCGCCCATAAACGCAAAGCTATGATTTCGGCCCGTGTGGTTGCGCACGATCTTTATCGCATCCTCAATCGCAGAGGCACCGCCGACGTTGAAATGCACGCGGCCTTTCACGCCGAGGGTCCGCTCGATTTGTTGCGCGAGTTTGGTGGCCAGCAGCACCCTTTCCTCGTGCAAGTATTGGCAGGCGAGCTGAGGCAAAGTATCGATTTGCTTTTTCAACACCGTGTTCAACCTGACGTTGCGGTAGCCGAAATTAGCCGCTGAATACCACATCTGGAGGTCCAGATATTCCGTCCCTTTTCGGTCGTAGAGAAAACTGCCCTTGGCCTCGGTGAAGAAGTTTAATTCCTTCGCGTAGTGGACGGTGTCGCCCCAGGAGCAGTAGCGCGCTTCCAGTTCGAGCAGCGCTTTGTCGTCCAGCGATCCTTTCGTCAAAGTCGGTTCAGATTTTGTTTTCATGAAACCTTTTTTTCAGCGCGTCCGCGACCCCGGTGAGGTCGTCGTAGGCGATGCATGGAATTTGAGCGTCTCGCAGATAGGACAAAAGGCCAGTCTTAGCAAAGACGATGTCCGCGTGTCGGGCCGGGCAGATGTCGGAACGGCCATCGCCGATGAAAATGACCCGTCGACCGTCGCGATGGGGCGGCATGAAGTGAATCTTTTTGCAGTGGGCGCAATGCGGGCAGTCTGGATTGCCGAAGGGGAACGAAGGAAACAACCGGTCGGCTGCGATTTCGAGATGATTGGCGCGATAGGGGACGTCGGCCAGACCATGTTGCCGTAGGATGTGGTCCACGAACAGGTCGAAATTGTCGCTCACGATGGTCAACTCGATGCGCTCCCGGCGCAAAAGGTCCCGCAAGGCGGCGAATCCCGGATCGAGCCTGACGCGGTCCAAGTGTTGCGCGAGTTCGGGCCAGCTGGCCCGCAAAACGAGCAACTGCCCTTCCAGGCACGCCCGCGTACTGATCCGACTGGCCACCCATGCTTCCTCCAGCGCACGCCAGCTATCGTTGGTGGCGAATTTTTCGATGATGTCGTCGAGGACATCGCCGCAGGTTATCGTGTTGTCGAAGTCGATGAAAACGCGGAAGCCAGCGGGCGCGTGACCGCGGGCCGCCACAGCGGTATTCACGTCACTGGGCAGCATCATCCTATGCATGGCGCCCTTCTTGGGAGAAGAAATCCGTCATGCTCTGCGCAACCTTGCCGCGTTCCTGATCAGCAGTGATGACGTGATACGAATCCTCCAAGTAGACGATTTCTTTGCGACGGGACGCGACACGATCGTAGATGAATTGCGCATTGCGCACACTGCTCATGTCGTCATGCCGCGCCTGGATGATCTGGCAGGGGCTATGAACGAATGGGAGGCGCTTCTCTAGATGTCTGACAAGCCGGCGAAGCTCGCCCAGCAGGCGGACCGGAAAATACGGATAACCAAAACGGTCGACGTCCCGCATCTCATGAATGTCCGCCTTCATGTAATATTGGTGAACTTTTTCCCGGATTCGCAGATTTTTAAGTCCGTAAGGCGGCTCCTCTTTAAAAAAGACGAAATCCTTCAGCGGCGTGCGTGAGCCGAGAGGCAGGAGGAAATGATACCACGGCACATTCCAGCCATCGTAAAATAGCGTAGGCGACAGACAGCTTACGCCGGCGACCGCGGATTGAAACTCGTCTGCAAGCAAGAGGGCCAGCAAAGCGCCCATCGACAATCCTCCGACGAAAATCTGGTGATGGTCAGCACGCAGGTCCTCGTAGGCCTTGCGCACACTGGCATAGAACTCCTCCCAGCGGGTGGATTTGAGGATGTGCAGCGGCTGTCCGTGATTGGCCAGACGCGGACACGACACCGTGTAACCGTGGGAGTTTAAGAACCAGGCCAGAAAATGCATTTCGTTCGGCGTGCCAGTCAGACCATGAACAAGAATGACCGCCCGTCCATTGCGCCCGGGCTTGAAAGTACCCTGGTTCGGCATCTGCATCGGGCAGCTGGAGGCCGTGCGTAAGGAAAAAATGACGGACATGAAGCGGCAGCGTTTAGGAAGACGGGCTGATGGAAAAGAGATTCGCGAGCCTTGGTGCGCTCGCAGGCACGTGCCAAAAGAGATGAGCGCCGCGATTCAATTTTCCCATCGGCGGAGAACGAGGCAGACGTTGCTGCCACCGAAGCCGCTGCTGTTCTTAAGCACAGTGCGCGGCGCCGACGACAGGGTTGTTCGCGGTAGATTGAGGCCGGCGCAGACCGGATCCGGATTTTCCAGATTGGCCGCACCCGGGATGAAACCCTCTGCGATGCTCACCACGCAAAATCCCGTTTCCATCACACCCGAAAGCGACAGGCCATGTCCCGTCAGTGCCTTAGTGCTGCTGATAAACGGACGCGCGCCTGCCTTGGTGAACACCGAGTGCAGTGCTCGCGCCTCGGACGCGTCGCCAGTCGGCGTCGACGTGGCGTGGGCATTCACGTAATCAATCTCTGCCGGAGCGACACCGCTCGCGGCCAAAGCGCGGCGCATGGCTGCGGCCAGCCCGCGCCCGTCGGGATCCGAGTTCGCGATATTATACCCGTCAGCGGACTGGCCCCAACCCAATACTTCCGCATAGATGGGCGCACCGCGCGCGCGGGCTGCTTCCGCTTCCTCCAGGAGCAGAGCGACCCCACCGCCGGTTCCGACAAATCCGTCCCGATCGCGATCGAACGGCCGCGAGGCGCGCGCCGGATCCGGATTCCGCGACAAGGCTCTCATGCCATGGAACGGGAAAATCGAATCCACGTTGAGGTCTTCACCCCCGACAATCAGGACACGGCGCAGGCGCGCGAGTTTGATCTCATCGAAGGCATAGCCGAGCGCCTGCGTCGTCGAAGCGCACGCCGACACAAAACCGGCGACCGCCCCGCGGATCCCGAGGTGCGCCGCGAGATTGAAATTCAACGTGCCAGCGATCGTGCTTACGATTCCCATCGGCGCCACGCGTTCGCCGCGCGAATCGTGGAGTTGGTTCAGGTAGTGCCGCGTCAAGCGCGGTGAGCCGGCCGAGGCGCAAAACAAGCCCGTCTCCTCGGCGGTGACTTCCGCCGTCGTCAGACGAGCATCAGCGATCGCCTGCTCGACCGCGCACAATGCGTAGAGCCCGTGCGGAGCCATGCCCCGCAGTGCTTCCCGTTTGAAGCTGTAGCCCTCCGGCCAGCGCCACCCGGCCCATTGCAGCGCGGACGTGTCAAAGCCTTTAATTGTGCCGACGACCTTGACCGGCAGGTCAACGCCGGGGAGAAACTCGTATCGCTCGATTCCCGATCGAAGTTCCCGCAAGCTGGCCGTCACGGAAGCGCGGTCGTTTCCGATACTGGTCACGAAACCAAGACCTGATACAACAGCCCGCGGGACAGGCATGGCACAATCAGATCAGGCCGCCGGCTTGGCGTTCGCCTTTTCCTTGACCAGCCGCCGGAGGTGGTCACGCAAATCATCGAGGGTCACGATGAGGGGGAGTTCGCTGTCATTGATTTTGATCTCGAACAGGCTTTCCACCATGAAAACCGTATCCATCATCGTCAGGGAGTCGCAGCCCAGGTCCTCAATCAGCCGGGTCGAGCCCGGCAGCGCATCCAGCGATTCTTTGGGCTTCCGGGCCAGATAAAACTGGAGCACCCCAAGCACTACGACATCGAGGCACGCCGGTTCACCGCTTTCAGCAAAGGCGAGATAGGCGACTTTGATGTGCGGTGGAAATCCGGTAAGTGTCTCTTGGGCGCGTTTTTTCGCCTCGGTAGAGCTGATCATTGAAGTTGGAAATGTTGTAGCTAGTGCCTTCCGCGGAGGGCACACACGGCACGGCAAATGCCAGCCAAAGTTTCCCTCATACGCAATACCTGGGTTTGCCGGTCTTGTGCAAGGTCATCTGCTGTCAAAGGTGGACACAAGCACCCGTACTTCTGCATGAGCGCAGAAAGCACGGCGGGGAGCAGTCTTGTGGCGGATTTCATATTACGAGCGGATCACTCGATCACCATACTGGAAATTCGCTCTCTAGAATCCACGCTCATCTGCCGCGCAGGCGATTCCAAAAAGATCGCACCTGATAGCCCGCCAGACGGGCCGGCGTGAAAAGCGACCCGGGACCCTCCATGCCGTCCGCGTCGATGCGATACAACAGCCGGCTGCTCCAGCTGCCGTTGGCGGCGCCTCCAATGCGAAACACATACCGATAATGCTCTCTGGCTCGCTGGAGGGCGGCCTTTGAAAACCGCCCGTAAGGAAACACGAAACTGTCGACCGGTCGGCCGAGGCGTGCGGCCAGCAGCGTTTGCGGCACAACAATCTCCGCGTGCAGGTCCACTCCTGGCCGGTCCAAGCGGCAATGGGTGTAACCGTGCGCGGCGATCATCACCCGTCCGCTTTGGGCCAGTTCGTGCAATTCCGGCCAGGTGCAGAATCCACCATGGCTTGCATGAGCATGGTTCATTTCAGCCGGAGCCTCCATCCGCGCTTCAACCGGCTTATCGATTCTTTCGCGCACGACCACCGGCGCTATCGCGAGGAGCGCACGCAGGTCATGCTTTTCCAGCAACGGGTGGATGACCGCGTAAAAATCAAAATACCCGTCATCGAAGCTCAGGCAGACGTTGAGGCGGCCCGGTTCCAAAGTTTCTCCCGGAAGCACGCAACGGTAGTTCCGCGCTAGGTGCGCAAAATGGGCATCGAGCATTTGCGGGGTGTTGCCATGACGGCCGAGGCCCGCCCGATGGTAAATCAGCACGAGCAGGCTCATGCACGGCACCGTCGGTTGGCCTCATGCAGGAGGAGGTATTTCCAAAAAGCGGCGTGCGCTTTGTAGGCGCTGATCACCAAACCCTCGTAGCCCTGCAGGCAGCCCCATTGCAGCATGTAGCTCTTGAAGAAGGCCCAGACACTGTGCGCCACCGCCGTGGCCGGCCCAGAGGATTTTCGTCCGGCGTTTTGCTCGGCGAAGAGCAGGCCGTAGGATCTCATCTTGCGCAAGTAGTCATCGAGCGACTCATAGGAATAGTGCCGGATGGGATGATGCAACGTCTGCACCGCCAGGTGCTCCGTCTGCACCTTTTCATGCACGTCGTCCTCGCAGAAGTTGGTCGCCGTGCGGTTAAAGAGACGTGCGTGGCGGTCGGGAGACCATCCGCAGGACGTGATGCGCCGGTAGTTGAAGAAATTGTGGAATGGAACGGAATACACCACGCATGGATCAAGCGGGAGTGCCATGATTTCGTCGGTCAGCTCAGTGGAGACGATTTCGTCGCTATCAATCGACAAGATCCAATCGTTTCTTGCCAATGCCACCGCCCGGTGGTGCGCACGGCCGAAGCCGGGAAAAGGTCCAGCCAGACGGTGCAGGCTTACCTTCGGATGCCGTCCGGCAATGGCCAGCGTGTCGTCGGAAGAACCTGTATCGAGGATCACAATCTCATCACACCATTCGAGTGATCTAAGGACATCGGGGAGCCGGGAGGCGCTGTCCTTGGTGAGAATGGTGGCGCTGATGGGTGGTGTCTGGCGGGACCGGACTTCGACCAGGAAGGCGGAGGAGGGCGCAGGAGGAGACGCCGTCCCGAGCCCCGAAATGAAACCATAGTTCGTCTGACTCGCTCTGGAAAGCGAGGAAGTTGAAGCGGACATTCTGGCAGCCTAGCCCATCAGCCCTTCGCCCGTCTGTCCGGCGGGATAGGAATCTCCTGTCAGCAAACGTCTGACAGGGCAGCGCCCGGACTGTTACGGCCGCCCGGCCTCGTTCCAGCGCACAGCGGCTCGCACGAGCTCGGCGCCGTCGCCATAGCCAAGCTTTTCCTTGATCCGCGCACAGTACGTTTGAACGGTCTTGAGGCTGACTCCGAGGTCGTCGGCGATGCGCCGGGTGGAGTGTCCTGCGCCGAGCCGGCGGAATACGTCGAGCTCGCGATCACTGAGGGCCTCCGGGGTTGCGAGCGGCTCATCCATCGGGCGGCCGATCATTCGTTCCGCCAGTTGGGCAAGCACCTCGGCATTGGCGTAGACGCGTCCAGCCTGCACTTGCCGGATGGCATTGACTATCTGGCTCGTGGACTCGCGTTTCATCACGTAACCACGCGCTCCGGCCCGCAGGGCGCGCTCAACATCCCCGATTTCCTCGTGCATCGACAGCACGATGACCTGGGTGGCGGGCAAACTCGCCCGCAGGTCCTTGATGAGGTCCAGTCCGGAGCCATGTTGCAGCGACAAATCCACGATGGCCACCTCCGGGCGCTGCAGTGCCATGGCGCTCAAGGCGGCGGACGGGGTGTCCGCTTCGCCGCAGACCTCCATATCAGGTTGCAGGCGGAGCAAGTTACCCAGCCATTCGCGCACCAGCGGGTGATCGTCCACCAAGAAGATGCGAGTTCGGGAACTCATGTTTGGGCGGGGCCCGCGGCGGAATCCCGGGGTAAACGACAGATGATGCGAGTGCCCTCACCAGGTACCGTGACCACCGAGAGCGAGCCACCCACTAACGTCGCTCGATGCTCCATAATACGCAGACCCATGCCTGGACCCCGCTCAGGAGTTGGCGGCAGCCCCCGACCGTCGTCTTCAACGACAAGGCAAACAGCGTCGTCATCCCCGGCGAGCGTGATGTCGATATGACGAGCTTGGGCATGGCGAAGGGCGTTGCGGACCGCTTCTTGCGCGATACGAAATAGCTGGGCGGACTTGGCGGCATCATCAACTAGTGCATTGCCTTCCTGTCGGAAACTGCAAGGCGCGCTGCTGGTACTGCTGGTCGCGGCTAGCTCGGCCAGCGTGCCGGAAAGCTGCTCGGGTTCAATGGACAAGCGGAGCAGGCCGCCCGCGAGCTGGCGGGTCTTGGCAATACCCTCCTCGATCCAGGTGACAATGGCCCGGGCGTCCTCAGTCGCCTCGTCGCCTTTCTCGGCGAGCCGCTCGGTAAGGACCTGGGCGGCCAGCGCTGTACCAACGAAGTGCTGGCAGAGATCGTCGTGCAATTCACGTCCGATGGCACTACGTTCCCGCGAGCCGAGGTCAGCCAACTCATTCACCAAGCGCTGATGCGCCGCCGCTGCTTCCTGGAGGGCCAGGGTCCGTTCCTCCACCCGGCGTTCGAGTTGGAGATGCAAGGTGATCAGCGCGTGAAAAATCCACACCACGGCCAAATACGTCGCTAAGGCCGCTAAGAGATTCCAGTAGGCCCAAAATGGCAGGGGTTCGCCGCGCACCGAGATCATGTCGCCCACCTGACGCACCGTGAGGCAGCAGAAGGCGGTGACGATGCCTCCCTGCCATCCCAGCCAAGCAACCGCCAGAGCCACCGGCACAAGGTAGAAAACCATCAAGGAAACGTGGATCCCGGTTGCATAGTCGACCACGCCGATCATCAGCACCAGCCCGCTAATGACAGCGACCGCGGCCAGCCGCCCTTGGGGCGGCGGATGGGTGAAGCGAATCAGCGCCCATTCCGTGGCACGCTTCCATTGAGCGGCAAGTTTCATCCCTAGGTCTTGCATCATATGCCGCGGGTTCGGCCATGAGCCAATCGATAATTCAGGGGCTGTCCGGGTCACTGGTGACAGGCACATAAATTTCCGGGGGGTACTCGAAAATCCATGATAGGCCAAGCCAAGCTAGCCCTTTCTCGCGTTGAGGCTAGCGAGCAACAGGGATATTGGGGTGTTTATCGAAAAACAGGGTGTATAAGGAAGTGTTTGCCAGGGGTGAGGCGGCGTTAGTTGAAAGCCTCAAGGGTGTTTAGCAAGAAACAGGATTAAATGAAGGAATACGGTGTCCAATTAACAGGGAAATAGGTTTTGTCGCCGGCGGCAAAAAGCCGCGCACATTTATTTGACCCATTAAAATGCCTTTTGCCGGAATAATTATTTTAAGGGCGTCAATTCCCCATTTCTGGGCGGTCCCTTTTCCCCATTTTTCCCCTATTTATGGAATGGGGATTTGCCGAGGGAAAAAACCTCTGGACGGCCTTGGACGGCGATGGACCTGAACGGAAAGCCTTGGACAGCTGTCTGGACTCAAATGGTCTCAGGATGGGAAACAACGATTGTTTGACTGGCTTTCCCGGCACGGCCTTTTCCTTTCCGCCGTGCCGGGAGGTTTTCGGGAATTTGTCGATTAGATTTTAATTTCCATCGAGGTTTTGCCCAGGAATCGTTTTAGTTCTCCGCGCAATCCTTTTTCCCCAAGCTTCCGGTTGTTTAATGGCAGGATTTTTGAGCGGGGAAAACACCCGCGCGCATTTTCGACGGGCGTCGCTTTTCAAACGACTTTTGCCGGAATACCCGTTTAAGGGCGGCAATCGAATTGCGTTTTATGCGCCCGGGGAAAACACGCGGCAAATCACCACTTTCGGTCTGTCGCCTTTTCCCAGAGGATTTGGGCTGACTCGGTTGGGACAAGACTTGCCTTTGGCAAAAGGTTGATTCAACCTTTTTGAATGCCGAACCAACTTGCCCAGTCCAAACGCCGCCAAAGCCTCGCGGAACACGGGGCGGGACCCAGCAATAGGGACAGGTCAAAAAGGAGGAAAGAGTGGGATTGACGGGGGCAGAGGCTTGCCCGAGAGCGGAGGGCATGCGAGAGGCGCGGATCAAGGTGGCGGCGGAGACGGGCGAGGCCGTCTACCATTGCCTGAGCCGGACGGTGAACGGGGAACGGCTCTTCGATGAGCCGGACCGGGAAATCCTGCGGCGGCAGCTCTGGCAGGTGGCCGACTACTGCGGGCTCGAAATCCTCACCTACGCCATCCTCTCGAACCACTTCCACGTGCTGGTGCGCGTGCCGCAGAAGGTGCCCATCGCCGACGCCGAACTGCTGCGGCGCTACCAGGCGCTGTATCCAAAGCCGACCAAGTACCAGGTCGCCCGGTTGGAGGTCATCCGGCAGGAGCTGGCAACCGACAGGCCCGAGGCCCAACGCTGGCGCCGCCGCCAGCAGGCGCTCATGGGCGACCTCTCTCCATTCATGAAGCTGGTCAAGCAACGGTTTTCGATCTGGTTTAACCGCCGGCACCGACGGTTCGGCACGCTCTGGGCGGAGCGGTTCAAGTCGGTGCTGCTCGAGCCGACCGGCCGGACCCTGATCACCGTGGCGGCGTACATCGACTTGAACTGTGTCCGAGCCGGCTTGGCCGACGATCCCAAGGACTACCGCTTCTGCGGCTATGCAGAGGCCGTGGCAGGAAGGGAAGCACCGCGCCACGGACTGATTTCGGTCCTCGGAGAAGCCGGCTGGGAAGCGGCCCACGCCGTGTACCGCCAATTGCTCTTCGGCACGGCCGCGGAAGCGCGCGAGCACGGGGATACGATTACGGCCGAAGCCCTAGACCGGGTCCTAGCCGCGGGCGGCCGACTGCCGCTGGCGAGCGTGCTGCGCTGCCGGTTGCGGTACTTCACCGACGGAGCCGTGCTGGGCGGCCGGGCCTTTGTGGAATCACAACTGGCCGTGTATCGCGCCCGCACGGGCCGGCGCGCGCGCACCGGTGCACGCCTCCTGCCGCCGTTCGCCGATTGGGGCGAACTCGCCACCCTGCGCGGCCTGCGCCGCCGCGCGTTCGGATAGCCAAGGCACGGCGGAAGGTGTCAGTACTCAAATCTCCGAAACAGTCGGCGTGAAGAGCCAAACAGCCGATCAATCGTCCAATCCTCGGGCCGGAACGTCAGTGTCGCGCGACCACGGGGCCATCTCATGATTCACTCAACAATTCGCGCAGATGTGCGGCGAGGTATTCGTAGACGGTCTTCCGCGGAGCGGCATAGAACACCGAATCTTGCCGCGGCCAGTCGGTAGACCACCCGGTGAAATCCCAGGCGCAAGCGACAGAGACCGATCGACTTTTTCTGGTGGATTCAGGCTGGCCCGGTGAGGGCAAAGCTTGACTTGCCTTTGGCAAAAGGTTGATTCAACCTTTTTGCATGCCGAACCAGCTTGCCCAGTCCAAACGCCGCCAAAGCCTCGCGGAACACGGGGCGGTGCTGGCCGCGCTCGCGGAGATCGCCCGCCGCGAAGAAACCACGGTCATGGCCTTGCTGCGCGAAGCAGCCCGCGACGTGGTCAGGAAACGGACGGCGATGCCGGAGCAGGCTGAGGCATTGCGTTCGCTCGTTTGGCGGTTGGCACCGCGCATGCCCACCCGATTCAAAACCGCGGCACAACTGGCCCGTTTCAAGCGTGCTCAGCGCGAATTCGATCAAGTGATCTTGGACCTGCAGCTTGCCACCCCGACGGCAATTCAGGACCGCAATTCTCTCGTCTCCTCGCGTCAGGCCATCCGGGTGACCGATTTTGACCAAGCCCATGCCACCGTCGCTACCGTCTGATTCCGGGCCACGTCCGCCGACGGACTTTGCACCAGTGCTGGCCACGCCAGAGCCTCTGTTCCTGGTCGGCGGCCAAGCGGTCAACCTCTGGGCGCTCTACTACCGGGAGCGCACCATCGAACTGGCACCTTTCGTTTCCCGCGACGCGGACGTGCTCGGTGACCGCGACACCCTCACGGCACTCGGAAAGCTAACGGGAACAAAACCGCAGTTCTTTCCGCTGCGTCCCCCGAGCAACGAGGTTGGCGTGGTCATCGCCAAGGATGCGAACGGGCTCCCCTTGTTGGTTGAAGTGCTGCGCTACGTCCATGGCGTGAGCGACAAGGAATTGCGCGATCCAGTCTATACGCTCGCCATCGGCGACGGTCCGGTGCAGGTGCAAGTGCCCGGACCGATTGCCCTGCTTCAGGCCAAGATCGCGAATGTCGCCGGACTGCAGCAGACGGGACGACAGGATGCCCGCCATGTGCTGATTCTCGCACGGCTCCTGCCGTCTTATTTGGAAGACCTGCAAAAGGCCGCAACCGAGGGGCGAATGGAGGAGCGCAAGCTGATTGATTTCCTTGAACGCTTGGTCGCGGTCGTGAAATCGGACCAAGGGCGGAAGGTATTCGCACAATTACAGATCGTACCGCACGGGTTATTCGCCGGCCTCAAAACGGAGAAGCTGCCGAAGCTGAAGGCATTTCTGGAAAAGCGTCTGCCGCGCGCCCTGCGATAAGCCAAGGCGGTCGACTTTCAACCCCACACATGTCCCCAATCTTTGGTGTAGACCCCTTCCGCTCCTTCCACAACTACCGCCTGCGCGTCACATCGCCCAGTGCGGCTAAACCCTAACCCTCAACCCAACCAAGCCCCTCCCCAATCTTTGGTGTAGACCCAATCTTTGGTGTAGACCCAAGAAAAGTGGCGGAGAGGGTGGGATTCGAACCCACGGAACCGTTGCCGGTTCGCCTGATTTCGAGTCAGGTACGATAGACCACTCTGTCACCTCTCCGAAGGCCGAAAGACTGAGCCTGTGAAATCACCCGGGCCAATGAAAGCAGAAAAAGCCGGCAGGCTCGAACGGCCGGCCGAGGATCGGGTGGGATTGGCAGCCTGCGGCTGGTGCGGTGCACGCGCGCTCCGCGCGCCCCATCTCCGTCCCGCCGGCGCGGGACTCCGTCGAACCCACGGTACCGTTGCCGGTACGCCTGATTTCGAGTCAGGTACGATAGACCACTCTGTCACTTCTCCGAAGCAAGGGGGCCGAGACTGCGAAAACGCCCGGGCAAATGAAAGCAGAAAAAAGGCCGCGGTTCCATCGCGGCGTTCAACCAGTAATGTGTCAGTCTGGTTCTTGATGGTCATTGCGACTCTGCTGGCCAGCAGAGCGACGAAGCAATCCAGCCGAATGCCACATGTATCGCCACGCCTCGCTTCCGCGAGGCTCGCGATGACAGGTGAAACTGACCCACTGCCGTTCAACCGCCGCCGGCGGAATCGTGGCGGCGGCACCACGCCGGGGGTTGGCCTTGCGGTACAGAAAACACAATATTTGCATGAGCTTGGTCAAAATATGCGGAGTCGCGTTTTGCCAAATCCCTTACGCTCACCTCCGGCCCGATGAAGATCTCCTAAGATTGAACTATTTCCCTTCTCCGGTGTCACTCGCCTCCACCCTTAACTCCATGCATGCTCAAAGCAGAAAACCGGTCCGGTCCTGGCTCATCTTTGCGAGCCTGTCGGCCTGGGGACTCTTCCTGGTCTCCTGTGTCACCGCCGAGCGCGCGGTGGTCGCGCCGCCGCAGATCGCGGGCGCCACCTTTGTCGGCTCCAAGCAGTGTGCCGATTGCCACTCGGACGTGACCAGCGGTTTCGCGACCGCCACCCACGCCCGGCTGGCCTCGAACAACACCGCTGCGAAGGACACGGGGTGCGAGAATTGCCACGGCCCGGGCAGCCTGCACGTCAAGGCGGGCGGCGGTGCCGGCACCATCATCAACCCGAAGAAATCTCCTGAGACCTGCTTCCAGTGCCACCTCGACAAGCGCGGCCAGTTCAGCCTGCCGCACAGCCACCCGGTCCTGGCCGGCAAGGTGAGCTGCAGCGACTGTCATGATCCGCACAAGGACAACGCCATCCAGGGCGGCGGCGCCGCCCTGGCGGCATCGACCGAAACCTGCCTCAAGTGCCATACCCAGCAGGCGGGCCCGTTCACCTACGCGCACGGGGCGATCAGGGAAGAAGGCTGCGTCGCCTGCCACAACCCGCACGGCACGGTCAATGACAAGATGTTGGTCGCACGGGACGCCAACCTGTGCCTGCGGTGCCACCTCGCAGAACTCAATGCCGGGTTCAATATTGGCGGCTACAAGAGCGGCGGCGCCCATGCCAACGCCATCGGCTCCCGACTGTCGGAAGGCACCTGCTGGTCGGCGGGCTGCCACGAGGATGTCCACGGTTCCAATGTGAACGCTTCATTGCGCCCCTAACTCACCTAGAAATCCACCACCATGGATACGAATCTCTCCTTCCTGCGGCGCGGCGCCGGCCTGATCTGTGCCGGCGCCGCCCTCGCCCTCCCGGGGGTCAGGACTTCAGCCGCCGACACCCCGGCGCAGACCGACGCCTTCCCGACTTTTGACAGCTACATCAAGGTTTCGGGACAAGCGCCCTTCATCTCCGGCGACGGCGCCGCATTCGCCACCCGCACGGGTTCGCCCACGGCGGGCTCCGGCGGCATCGAGGATTTGTTTTACTCCAAGGACCTCTCCAAGGACAGCACGGTGACCGTCAACGGCCACGCGCTCGGCGGATCAGACGACTACCTCGCGAACTTCAAGCTGACCACGAGCGATGTCGGGTCCGTCGATGCGGGCTACAAGAGCTTCCGCACCTTCTACGACGGAGTCGGTGGCTTTTTCCCGCTGAGCGACTCATTCCAGAGACTCAGCTCCGAGCAACTGCACGTGGACCGCGGCTCGTTTTGGATCAACGCGACGCTGGCCAAGCCGGATCTCCCGGTCTTCAACCTAAGCTTCCACGCCGACACCCGGACCGGCCAAAAGGACTCCACCGAATGGGGTGCGATTATCAACCCGAACGCGGTGATCGTCAACGGGGCGCTGAGCGGTACGGCGCCGCCCGCCAACACGCCGTTCATCGCCCCCAACGTCCTGAACCTGGACGAACACCATCAGGCTCTTGATGCCAGCATGGTGGCGACGATCGGCAAGGTCACGGAAACCCTCAAGGCGAGCTTTGATTGGGTGAACAACAACGACTCGCGCGGCTACGTAAAATACCCGAATTCAAGCGTGATCGCTGATCCGACGGTCACGGTCCTCGACGACCAGCAGTTGATCAAGTCGAACACCTTCCGGCTCCTTAATCAGACCGACATTAAATTCAATAACTACATCGCCCTGAATATCGGGCTCACCTATTCCCACCAATCGACCACCAACGGCGGTCAATGGACAAACCCCTCTTATAGCACGACCTTGAAACAGGTCTACACCGCCTTGTACGCTGGCAACATCTACGGCGGCGCCAAGGTTGACGACTACGTCGGCAACGTATTCCTGAAACTCACTCCCAACAAAAATTGGCTGGTTGACCTGGGCTTTCGCGATGAATTCAACGTCATTTCAAGCAGCGGCGGCTTCCAGGTGACCAGTCTGGCATCGGCAGCCAAGAGCACGGACAGCAGCAACTTCACCGTTGCCAACGACGTAACCCAATCGCACGAGACCGACCACGTCGCAACACCCGAGGTTTCGATTCGGTACCTGGGTTTCAACAAGATCTCGCTCTACGCGACATTCGACGACCGAATCAACCACGGGAACCAGCACTGGATCAATCCCTACGCTGCCTCCACGACCGCCGGCATTACCGGAGTCACCACCACCGCAACCGCTCCGATCGGCTCGGTTTTTTTCCAGGAGGCGAACCAGGACAATGAAGACGCCAAAATCGGCGCCAACTGGAATGCGAGCAGCCAGCTGACGATCCGGGCCGAGGTTTACCGGAAGGATCATCAGAATAGGTTCGTCGGAGCCAACGACATCATCGGCACCGCCAGCTATGGCGCCCTCTATGTGACCGGTTACACGTTCACCGGCGTGAAGCTCAGCGTCATCTTCAAGCCGTTGCCAACCCTGTCGTTCAACACCCGCTACCAGCCGCAAAGCGGCATGATGTCTGTCACCGGGAACTCGGTCACGGGTGGCTTGGGCAATGAGATCACGTCCGGCAAGATGAACATGCAGACGCTCAGCGAATCGGTCGACTGGACGCCCTCCGGCCAATTCTACCTCCATGGCGACATCAACCTGGTCTATAGTTACCTCCAGACGGCCTATCCGGTCGTGACCGTGAATGCCGCAGGATCCATTCCCTCCCCCATTCTAAACGCAGACAACAACTACGTTACCGGCAGCGCGCTGGCGGGTTTCGTCCTGAGCAAGGAAGCCGACGGACAGCTCCAGGCAACCTACGCCCGCGCGAACAACTACAATCCGCAGGTCGCGCTCGGCGGCCAGCCCTACGGGGCCGGCTTTGAGGAAGAAAGCGTCACGGCGGGTCTGAAGTACAAGTGCACGGAACGCTTGATTCTCGACGGCAAGGTGGGGTACCTGCGCAGGACCGACGCGACCACCGGCGGGTTCACCAACTACCACGGCCCGCTTGCCTACCTGTCGCTCGAGTATAAACTGTGAACGCTTTCAAAGGCCGTCGCCGTCCTCCGCGATCGGGCGCCGGCGCGCGCCGCCTGCCTCCATCTTCCATCCAACCCAATCGATCATGAAGAAACCCCTCGCTCTCGCCCTCCTCGCCGCCTCGCTCGCCGCCGCCGCCGTCGGTTATGCCGCGGCGGCCGCTGACAACTGGGACAACAATTGCGCCAAGTGCCACGGGGCCGACGGCGCCGGCAACACCAAGATCGGCAAGAAACTCAAACTAAAAGACTATACCGACGCGAAAGTGCAGGCCGATCTCAAGGACGACGAGATGGCCAAGGCCATCAAGGAAGGGATCTCCGAGAACGGCAAAGAGAAGATGAAGGCTTTCAAGGACGATCTCTCCGATGCCGAGATCAACGATCTCGTCGCCTACATCCGGAAGATGAAGAAGTGAGTGGCGCCTAATGGCGAAGTAAGAAGAAAGAAGGAAGAAGCAAGAGGCGGAGCTGGATCACCACGCCCCGCTTCCACAGGCCTCGCGACGACAATCATGGTTCGTCATTGCGAGGAGTGGAGCGACGAAGCAATCCAGACAGAATCTGGATCGAATAGCTGGATCGCCACGGCGCGTTTCCACGCGCCTCGCGATGACAAGGCAAATAGGACCATTACATGTCGGACCGCGGCGGGGCTCCCAACTTCGCTCTCCTAGCTACGATGGGCAGGCGCGATGACACGCGAAACTAACCCGCCACCGCACCCTCTGGCCTCTAACCAACCCGGTTCTCCGGCCGGGTTGTTTTTTTGACGGATTTCCACTCGCATTACCTCGAAACCTAAATTGACTTTCGCCATGTCCGCCGCGCCCGCCACGCCACCCTGGGAACCTCCCTCGCATTTCAAAAACTGGCTGAGCCTGGCGGGTGCGATCATCGCCTTGGGGAGTCTGTTCGCGTTCGTCTTTCTGGTCGCGGTCGACACCTTCGCGCGTGATCGCAATCCCTACCTCGGCATCCTGACCTACATCGTCGCGCCCGCTTTCCTTATCCTGGGACTGGGGCTGATTATTTCCGGCTGGTGGGTGCAACGCCGCCGGAGCGCGCGGCACCCCGAGGGCGGCGGCCCGCCCGCGCTGGCCATCGATCTCTCGCGGCCCCGCGACCGCCATTACCTCATGCTGTTTGGAGCGGGCGCGGTGGTATTCCTGCTGATGACGGCCTTCGGCAGCTACCAGACCTACCATTTCACGGAGTCGGTGGAGTTTTGCGGCGAGACGTGTCACAGCGTCATGAAGCCGGAGTTCACCACCTACCACCATTCGGCCCATGCGCGCGTCTCCTGTGCCGAGTGCCACATCGGTGCCGGCGCCTCTTGGTATGTGAAATCGAAGATCAGCGGGGCCTATCAGGTTTACGCCACCGCGTTCAACAAGTACGAACGCCCCATCAAGACCCCCGTCAAGAACCTGCGCCCGGCGCAGGAGACGTGCGAGCGCTGCCATTGGCCGGAAAAGTTCACCGGCAATCTCGACCGGACGTACATGCATTATCTGTCCGATAAAAAGAATACGCCTTACACGGTGCGCCTGTCACTGCGCGTCGGCGGCGGGCAGCCGGGGGAAGGTTTTTTTGGCGGCATTCACTGGCATATGAACGTGGCCAACCGGGTGGAATACTACGCCACCGACCCGCAGCGGCAGACGATCCCATGGATTCGCATCACCTCGGCCGCCAGCGGGGAAGTGCGCGTTTATCGCACCAAGGATTTTCAGGGTGAACCGCCGGCTGGCGCCGTCCGCGTGATGGATTGCATCGATTGCCACAACCGCCCGGCCCACGCCTACCAAACCGCCAACCAGGCGGTCGAGGTCGACATGGCCCTGGGCAAAATCAGCACGCAGCTGCCCTACATCAAAAAGACGGCGGTGGAGGCGCTAACGAAGGAGTATGCGAGCACCGATCAAGCGTACGAAGGCATCGCCGCGGTCCTGCGCCAGAAATACCAGGCGGCCGACGAGGTGGCCCCGGCCATCGCCGCAGTGCAACGCATCTACCAGGAGAATTTCTTCCCGCAGATGAAGGCCGACTGGCGCATCTACCCGAACAACATCGGCCACAAGGACTGGCCCGGGTGCTTCCGCTGCCACGACGACAAGCATCGGACCGTTGACGGCAACGTGGCGGTGCGTTCGAGCGATTGCACCGCCTGCCACGCCATTCTCGCCCAAGGCCGCGGCGAGGAGCTTGCGAAACTCGCGCCCCAGGGCCTGGAATTCAAGCATCCCGGCGGCGATCTCGATCCCGACCTGCTCTGCAGCGACTGCCACAACGGCGGCATCCAGGGCAAGTGAGCCGGCCTGCCACCGCGGGCAGCCCGGCGGGCGCATCCGCCGCCGTCCACGCCCCGGCCCCACCCGGCCGCCCCACGGTCTGGGCCGGACAGGTTTCGGCTTGTTCAAAATATGCGCAGCCAGCCGGTCAATTTATGCGGAGCTTACGCCAAAATAACGGTAGCCGGTGGCCGGTCTGCGCCCGATAATCCCGGGCGCAGAAAAAATCAGCTCACAGCCAGAGTCACTGGTTCCAATCATCAACCACTGGAGGAAATCTCGACGATGAAAAAAATCCTGGCAGTTGCAGTCGTGTGCGCCCTGGGATCGGCGATCACCGCCCGGGCGGCCGACGCGAAGTCAAACTGGGACGACAATTGCGCCAAATGCCACGGGGCGGTCGGCAAGGGTGATACCAAGATGGGCCGCAAGCTGGCCATCGGGGATTTCACGGATCCCAAAGTGCAGGCCCAGTTCACGGATGACCAGGCCTTCGCCGCCGTCAAGGAGGGACTCAAGGACAAGGACGGCAAGACGCGCATGAAGGCCATCGAGGGTCTGGCCGACGACGAGATCAAGGCGCTGGTGCAGTACGTGCGCAGCCTAAAACCGTAGCCAGATGCCCGGCCGGGGCGTGCCCAGTCTGCTGCCCGCTCGGAGCACCCGGCAGGCACGCCGTTCCACCGCCGGTCACGTACACCTGAAAAGAATGATTGGCAGGGCCTGATCATGGACGACCGTCTGCTGACCGACAGGAAACGGGATCAACCCAAGACCATTCTGGCCTTGCGCGGTCTGGTCGTGCTGTTCGGGGCGCTGGCGGTGGCCTTTCTTATGAATCTATGGGGACGCCCTGCTCCCCTTTATCCGATTCCGCTGGTGGACCCTGCGTTTCTCGACACGGCCACCAACCGCCGGTCCTATGCCGACCTCGTGCGGGCCAAGGAGGACCTGTCCGATTTTGACTGCTACGCCTGCCACGAGAAGAACAAGCCGCCGCCGCTTCGCTTCGACGAGCACCAGAATCTGCTCATCCCCCGGGAGCATTCCGACATCGTGATGGGACACGGCGAGCACGGCCGGAACAACAACTGCTTCAATTGCCACAACGAGACCAACCTGGAACTGCTGCAGACCCGCGACGGACGCGTCCTGAAGTTTCAGGACAGCCCGCAGCTCTGCGGCAGCTGTCATGGTCCGACCTACGAAGACTGGGAGGCGGGCGCCCACGGAAGAATCAGCGGTTATTGGGACCGGGAGCTTGGCCTGATCAAACGACAGGACTGCGTGAACTGCCACAATCCGCACTCCCCGACCTTCCAAGGGCGGAAACCGGCGCCCGGCCCGCACTTCCTCCATGAACAGGTCCAGGCATCCGCCGATCCCGCAACCGGCCACTGACATGTCCCTTCTTGAATCCCCTCTAGATCAAAACGCCGCCGGGTCCGGCCCGGACATGAGCCGCCGCAGTTTCCTGCGCACGTCGGCGGTGCTGGCCTCCGGCCTGGCCGCGCTGGCCGCCAGCCTGTCGCCGCTGCGCGAGCTCGACGATTACGTTTCGCTCGAGCGGTTCATGCAGAAATATTACAAGGAGCTGACGCCGGACGAGATGGCGAAGGTGCTCAAACGCATCGAACGCGAAGTGGAACGGCAATACGGCATCCGGCCCCATGTGCGGGATTTGAAACCGATGGACGGGGTCGAGTTTGTTTATGCGCTCAACCTCACCCGCTGCATCGGCTGCCGCAAATGCGTCCACGCATGCGTCCAGGAGAACAACCAGTCGCGCACCCCGGAAATCCAGTACATCCGGGTGCTCCGGATGCCGCACGGCTCGCTGGACATTGAGAAGGCCGAGCACAACTACGCCCCGGAATCGGTCCCGGAGAAGGGTTACTTTTACATGCCGGTGCAATGCCAGCAGTGCAAGAATCCGCCCTGCGTCAAAGTCTGCCCGGTTCATGCCACCTGGCAGGAAACCGACGGCATCACGGTGATTGACTACGACTGGTGCATCGGCTGCCGCTATTGCGAAGCGGCCTGCCCGTACTGGGCGCGGCGTTTCAATTTCACCCAGCCCTCGATTCCGAAAGACCGGATCAACCCTGACATGGCTTACCTCGGCAACCGGCCGCGGCGCCAGGGTGTGATGGAGAAATGCCATTTCTGCATCCAGCGCACCCGGGTGGGCCGGTATCCGGCCTGCCTGGAGGTTTGTCCCGCCGGCGCCCGGAAATTCGGCAACATCCTCGATCCCAACAGCGAGGTTGCGTACATCCTCCGGACGAAGCGGGTCTTCATCCAATTGAAGGGGGAACTGGGCACTTCGCCGCGATTCTTCTACTACTTCGACGTATGACGCGCGCGTTCCGAGATTATCTGGTCTTTCTGCGGCGCTGCGGGCGCATCGCGTTCGTGGGTGACTGGCGCTATTACCTTTGGATGGGCGTGCTGACGGTATTCTGCCTGCTCGGGCTCAATGCCTATGCCAAACAGCTGGTGAACGGCCTGATCACCACCGGCATGAGCGACCAGGTTTCCTGGGGCGTTTACATCGCCAATTTCACCTTCCTCGTGGGCGTGGCCGCCGCGGCCGTGATGATGGTCATCCCGGTCTACATCTATGACAACGAGGAGCTGCATGACCTGGTCATCTTCGGCGAATTGCTCGCGGTCGCGGCCATTCTCATGTGCCTCGCCTTTGTGACGGTTGACCTGGGCCGACCCGACCGGTTCTGGCATCTCATTCCCGGCCTCGGACAGTTGAATTTCCCGGCGTCGATGCTGAGCTGGGACGTGATTGTCCTGAACGGTTATCTGCTCCTGAACGTGCATATCTGCGGCTACCTGCTCTATTGCCGGTACCGGGACATGAAACCCTCCAAGTGGTTCTACATTCCGTTTGTGTTTGTCGCGATCGTGTGGGCCGTATCCATCCACACGGTCACCGCGTTCCTGTACGTGGGCCTTGGCGGACGCCCGTTCTGGAATTCATCAATCGTCGGGCCCCGCTTCATCGCGTCGGCCTTCACCGCCGGTCCGGCGTTGATCATCCTCGCGCTGCAAATCATCCGCCGCGTCACCGCGTACCGCATCACGGACCGCGCGCTGCTCACGTTGCGCGGCATCGTCCAAGTATCGATGCTCATCAACGTGTTCCTGCTCGTGAACGAGGTGTTCAAGGAGTTTTACACGGGAAGCTCGGTGGCCTCGTCCCAATATCTCTACGTCGGGCTGCACGGATACCACGCGCTGGTGCCGTGGATCTGGACGGCGATCACGTTCAACCTCGTCGCCATGTTTCTGCTCGTGCTGCCGCTCAGCCGCAGCCTGAAGTGGCTGAACCTCACCTGCGTGCTCTGCATCGTGGGCATCTGGATCGAAAAGGGCATGGGCCTGGTCATCCCCGGTTTCATCCCCACGCCGCTGGGTCAGATCGTGGAATACCGCCCGTCGCTCAATGAAACCTTGATCTGCGTCGGCATCTGGGCCTTCGGCCTGCTCAGCTACACGGTGTTCCTGCGGATGTCGGTGCCGATACTCCAGGGCCGGCTGGCCAAGTCGAATGAAAGCCTGCCCGAACCGAGGGCAGACGGCGCGCCGGCCGGCCTGGTGGCCAAGCCTTGAGGGCTCTCCGACCATGGCGACAAAACTCACGGCGGACGATGCCAGGCAGTCGCTGACCGCGCATGTGGCGGCGAAGGGGACGGAAATTCGGGAAAAGTACGGCCCCAACATCGGCTGGAAGGAACTGCTGCGCCTCCTGGAAGACCGGACGTGTGTGCGCTATCCGTGCGAAATCGTCTTCGATGCCGCGCTGCTGAAGGCGGGCGAGTTCGCGCACCCCGTGGTCAAGGGAGATCGCCCGGAGGACGGTTTCACCATGTGCGTGCATCCTTTCTTCCTGACGCAACTGCCGCTCGTGCCCCACCTGGTCCTTTATCAGCTAGTCCTCGTGAATTACGGCGAATTTGCCTCGCGGGACGACGCCGAAGCTTTTGGCGCCAGCGCCCTGGGTCTGACCAAGGACGAGTATTACGCCGCGCTGTGCGAAATGGCCGACCAGATTTGCGGGTGTGAATCGGCCTAGCCGCGCCGGTCCGTCACGACCGGAGTCACCCGGCACCACGCCAGCGCGCTGACGGGGCCAAGAAAGCCGATCAGCGTCATGCCGTGGTTGAGCGACATCGATCCGAGAAAATAACCTTCATCGCGTTCGAAACGCAATCCGCAGCGGGGGCATTCCCCGTTCAGCTTGAACGGCGTTCCCGTTTTGAACAGCGTGCGCCCGCCGCAATTGGGACAGCGGCGGGTGAGGCCGCGTGCGATGATCTGTCCGCGGGTGACCTTCATCGCGCCAGATCATGGTCGCGATGCGGTTGGAAGGTTTGGGGTTCGGTTGGTGAGTTCAAAATACTCCCCTCCTTGCTCAAAACCCCAAACCCAAAACCGGAAACCGGTAACGCGTCGTCGCGTTACGCGCCGCCGAGCTGGTAGCGGATGAAACGACGGACCTGGATGTTCTCGCCGATCTTCGCCACCTTCTCGGTGAGAATGTCCTTCACCGTCTTTTCCGGCTGCTTCACGAACGGCTGGTCGAGCAGACAGACGGTGGAGTAATACTTTTCCAGCTTGCCCTCGACGATCCGCTGGAGGGCGGCGGGCGGCTTGCCCTGCACCTGCGCGGTCGCAATTTCGCGCTCCTTGGCGAGGTCGGCTTCGGGCACCTCCTCCCGGCGCACATAGGTGGGATTGGCGGCGGCAATTTGCAGGCACAGGTCCCGGCAGAAGGTCTTGAACTCGTCGTTGCGGGCCACGAAGTCCGTCTCGCAGTTCACTTCCACCATGACGCCGAGTTTGCCCCCCACGTGGATGTAGCTTTCGATGAGGCCCTCCCGGGTGGCGCGCGCGGCCTTCTTGGCGGCGGAGGCCACGCCCTTTTTGCGGAGAATGACAATCGCCTCCTCGACGTTGCCGTTGGCCTCGGTGAGGGCTTTCTTGCAGTCGAGCAGGCCCGCGCCGGTTTTTTCGCGGAGGTCGCTGACCATTTGGGCGGTGATGATGGTGCTCATGGCATTCGTGTGGGAATCGGGAACAGGAATGATGACAAAGGGAATCCGGGTCTTGAATTTTAAATCTTGCGTCTTGAATCGCGCCCTCGGGGCGCGGCGGCGGATTATTCTTCCCCATCGGCTTTCTTGACGGCGCGGATGGGCTTCTTCTTGGCGGCAATCTTGCCGGTGCCTTCCTCCGCCACGACCACCTCCTCGCCGACCACGGTGATGTCCTTGAGGTGGGCCGGCAGCTCGATCTTCTCGAGATCGACTTCGCCGGCCGGCGCAACGGCGGCGACTGGGGCGGCCGCCATGGCGGCCGAGGCTGCCTTCAGGTCGGCCGCGCCGTGCGCGGCCCGGCGGGTATCGCGCTGGGCCAGGCCCTTCTGCACGGCCTCCACCAGCGTATCGACGATGATGCGGATCGATTTCACCGCGTCATCGTTGCCGGGAATGGGGTGCGTCACGGCCGTCGGATCGGAGTTGGTATCGACCAGGGCAATGCATGGGATGCCGCAGCGGGCGGCCTCGGCGACGGCAATGTCCTCATGGTTCACATCGATCACGAAGAGCGCGCCGGGCAGCGCGTCCAGGTCGAGGATGCCGTCGAAATTGCGCTGCATGCGTGCCATTTCGCGTTTGATGGCCGACTCCTCCTTCTTGGGGAGCTTGGCCAGCTCGCCGCTGGTTTCCATCTGCTGGAAGTGTTTGAACTTGGCGATCGAGCGTTTGATGGTCCCAAAATTGGTCAGGGTGCCGCCCAGCCAGCGGTTGACGCAGTAGGGCATGTTGATGCCCGTGGCGGCCTCGCGCACAATTTCCTGCGCCTGGCGCTTGGTGCCGACCAGCAGCACGCTGCCGCCATCGGCCACGAGGTTCTCGACGAAGTCGCACGCCTGTTGCAGCGCGACGTGGGTCTTGCCGAGATCGATGATGGAAACGCCCTGCCGATGGTCGAAAATGTAGGGCTTGGAGCGCGGATTCCAGCGCCTGATCTGGTGCCCGAAGTGCACGCCGGCATCGAGCAGGTCTTTGACGGTGAGGTTCATGATGATCTATGTATCTGCCGATACACAGGTCGGCCAAAAGGGCCGCCTTGCGATCGAGTGGATGACTGCGGTTGAAGATTGACGAACGGGAAAGGGGGCGAACAGACCTGAGCGCGCCACGCTTGGCAAGCCGTAATTTCATCGGAGGGAAAAAGCCCCTTGACACTCCAACCACGCTTTGCAGCTTGCCCCTCTTCCCCACTGCAGGTTGGAGCAGCCTGGTAGCTCGTCAGGCTCATAATCCCGCAGGTGCGGGATCGTCGGTTCGATCCCGAATATGACTGGTTATCGCGTTTACGTCCTGGGCAATGCGCAAGACCGGCATTACATCGGCGTGAGCAACGATCCCGAGAAACGCCTGATGCAGCACAACACCGGCGTCAGTCGGTGGGCAGGATCGAATGGGCCGTGGAACTTGATCTGGATGAACGCCCCGCATAGCCTGAGCGCGGCACGCGAACTTGAGAACTTACTGAAACGCCAGAAAGGCGGAGCTGGTTTTTATCGCATTACCGGGCTTCCGCGAAATAGCCGTTGACAGGCTGTGCCCCGGCGGCGATTTTGCCTGCTCCCTGCTGCAGGGTGGAGCAGCCTGGTAGCTCGTCAGGCTCATAACCTGAAGGTCGTTGGTTCAAATCCAACCCCTGCACCCAATTTAAGGCACAGTTAAGCACTGTAACGCCCGCTCTGTGAGTAACTTCCAGAGCGGGCGTCATTTTGATCCGATTTGTTAGGCACAGACTAGTACCGTCGCGCACTGGCCAAAAACTGGACACCAACTGGACACCAAAAATCACTTCCATTTTATCGGGCCACCATTTCAGACCACGGAATACGCATTCTGGCCCAATGTGCGCGGATTCTGGCATATCTCAAACGGACGCGATTTGCGTCATTGCGCCTCGATGCATTGTCCGCTGTTCTAGCGGGTCCGCGTCCCACGGCTATGAACCATGCATCGTCTGATCCCTCTTCGGCTCCGGTAGAGTCACCCCAGGTGCCTAGCAAAAAGCCAGCGTGTGAAGCGGCGGTGAGTCCGAAGGGTGCTCCTTGGTATCAAGGGAAACTGCGTAAGTGGAAATGGCAGTATGGGATTGGCCTGTGCTGCACGCTGATCTTTGGTCAGCCGGTGATGGTCCGGGATACGATGGAAGTGATTTCGCAGCGGCATAGAAGTATTAGTGATGCGGAAGGACTCTTGATGCTCCTGGTTATCGTCAGTGCAAGTTTTGCGTTTGGCGGGGTGCATCGACTGCACGCGGTTAAACGATTTGAGAAGCACGGGATAAAGGGTCTGGCGTCTTGGACCTTGGCACGGTCGTTTTTGTCGGCATTGCTTTGGGGGTTTTATCTGACGTGCTTTGGTTTCTTGGCTTCCGGGTCTGTAGTAGTTGCTGCTGGGGCAGCCGGAGCGGCTATTCCGATGCTGACCTTGGCCTATGTATGCACGGCATGGATTCCGGGACAATTCGCGCGCCGTTGCGTTGAAATGCGCTAGGCGATTGCGCGGAGTTTCATACCCATTGCCGTAAGCAAAGTCCGAGAATTTTACGCGCGATGACGATTAGACAGAGCACGGCATGAAGACAGATCGGTTTCGAACAATCGTATGGTGGTTCACGCGGGGCGGGGTGTCCATCTTCACGGTTCCGATATTCCTTTTCCTCTTGTATGGAACTATCGGCGCTTTCCTCGAGGGCGGTATCGAAACCTTTGCCTACTGCAAAGCCACTACAGCAGTGTGGAGTTGGTGGGGGCTGATACCATTTTTGTTCATCTGGCCATTCTCGCTGTTGATGCCGGGTTTACTTTGGTGGGCCGCAATCATAACGACACCTGGTATCTACGCAAAGGATGCAGGAACGGTATCCAGAGGCGTGAGGCTTTGGACGGTGACTGGCACAGTCGCTCTTCTGGTGGGCTCTTCGATGTTCATGCAGTGGGGACACGGAAAGATCATCGGTTGGATTGCAGACCGAAATCCTGATGCGGCATATCGCGCCGGAGTTACAGGTTCGCGTCCACCATCTTGGTTTCAGCATGATAAGCCGGCCTCGCCATGAGGTCAGCTGCTGGCTCCTAAATTGATTGTAACCCATTTTTTGTCACCCGGTGCCGAAATTAGGGGTGTTCGGGGAAAGGCCTCGTGCTTCTTGCGGAATGCAGATGTTCAGGCCCTCCTCGGTATCCGGGCCGTAAACAGATTGCGCTTGTCGTCGGATTCCAGTTCCAAGTCCGGGACGGCAGCCACAGCACGCCGGATTCCGGTGCCGATGCCGCGGTACGGCAGTTCCTTGGTGGCGAACGAGGCAATCAGAGGATTGCGGATGTTGGATACCCCGTTTCGGATATTTTCCACCGTGACGTTGTTCGGCAAAGAGCCGGGACTAATCAACTCAATGCGATCATCAAAAATCATCACGCGCCATGGCGCGGAGATAAAGTAGTCCCGGTGGATCAGCATGTTGACAACAAGCTCCTCCAATGCTGCTAGGGACACCTCCAGATTGCCTTCGCTGTTGACCCCCTTATCGCCTTGGAGCCACCTCAGATTGCGGGTGAGAAAGGACATCGTCCTCTTATGCAAATCTAGCAAGCACCCTTCGATGTCTTGGCTGTCGCGGTACTTGTTGCCGGCAGAATCGTTGCCGACGAAGGATACGGCCTTGACCACGAAAATGGGACGATGCCGCTGAGGATGACGACCGAAGATCATGAGGCCGGCGAGATTGAGTGTCGCTTCCCGGGCCAGACCGAGATTGTTCAGCAATTGGAACAGCGGAATACCGGCCTTTTCTAGCACTTGGTCGAGGGTTTCTCCATACTGCTTCTCGAAGAAACCGCCGAAGTGCTCCGAGTCGATGTCCTCGGCTGATGTACCCTCGACGGGCACCTCGTCTGCGTGAACAAGATCAGCGCTCTGAAGTATCCGCTGAACTTCTTCACGCGCAGTCACCCGGCGCTTATCTGCGCCCGACTTTACCCAGAATACACCATTGTTATCGGAGTATGGTTTGGAGATGCCTTCGGCCACAGTGATGACCATGACCAATTGGCCGCCGACTGAGACGTTCTCAGTTTCGGGATTGACGGACGGACGGACAAGATTAGTCGCCGTGCTGGAGAGCAGCTGATTAATCCGTCGGATGTCGTCTGCCGAAAGCCCTACCACAGTGCCTTGGTCGTTGACCCCGATGACGATCCTACCGCCCTTAGTGTTCGAAAAGGCCACAAGATCGCCAGCCAATGATTCCGGGTTTGTAATGGTCTGCTTGAACTGTACGTGGCTGTCCTCGCCTCGTCCGATCAACTCGATGAGTTCTATTGCTTCCATAGCTGGTAGATTTCCTTCCGCCGAGCGAAAGCTTCATGCCCGCCTTCCATGATCGAGACGATGGCTTCTTGGACGGTAGGTTCATCAATGCTGCCCGCACTGATGTCACCATGCCCAGCAGCAAACGAGCATGCGCCGACTTGCTCGGCGTCTCCTAGAACGGGGAAATTCGCGTTGTGTGTAGCGAAGATGAACTGAATGTCCTTCTTCAGCACTCGAACAAGCTTAATCACGTCCTCGAAGATCGTCTGGTTGTCCAGATCATCTTCCGGTTGATCAATAATGATAACGTCGTTGTCGCGCTGGCTGAGGATGAACAGAATGAGTGCCGACGCCCGTTGACCTAGGGAGTGATCGCGCAGTTCTTTGCCATGGTAGTGAATGGTAAAGAGATTCGGGACCTGCCATGTCAGCAGCGCGGCTTTCTCCTCGTTGAAATACTTCCGAAACACTTCCCCGGAATCTCCCATGTCGGCAGTAATCGTATCCATCGCCGCATAGACGGCCGCGAAATCGGCGTACGGTCTTGCCACAGCCTCCAGTGTGGCTTCGCGCAGGCGACTTCCCCGGAAATGCGCCTGGAACTGTCTCAGGAACGCGGCTTTGTCCCCTTTGTACTCGCCCGTAATCCGCAGAGCGGACTGACTGTCATTCAGTTTCTTGGTCTCCGCCTCGATCTGCTTGAACTCTCGATGCCACAAGTCGGAAAGAAGCTTCAACTCCTTAGTTAGTTCATCCTGTATAGTCGCCTTCCTCGCTTTGCCTTTGGCGACCTCGTCAATTGCGAGCTTGGCTTTTTGCAGATCAGCATTTAGGCGGACGAAGTCATCGGGGCGGACTCTGATGTCTCCCTGTTGCTGCAACTGGGTGCTTAATTGTCGTTCGATTGCGGCGAACTCCTCTTTCAGCGCGTCGCGCCGGCGCTCCAACTCACCAAACTTCGCCCGCAAAGCTTCGGCTTCTTGGCGTGCTTCCATCAGCAACTGTCGGCCCTTCTCCGGGAGCCTACGGAGACGCGCGAAGATGCTGTTGAACTCATTGATCAGATCAGCGTTGCCTCGCGATTCAATTCTGCCGTGCGCGGAGAGTTCGGCTTCCTGCTCGTTGAGAAAGGCTTCCATTGCGCGGACGAAGGATTCGGCCGCATCGAGAGCGCGACGCGCATGAGTTACATCGGCATTGAAGTCCACTTGTCGCCGCAGTTGCTCCTCGACGCCATACTTGCGGAACAATTCCAGCCGGAACTCTGCGTCTTTTCGCTTGGTCTGGTACTCTTGCTCAAGAGCATCCAGATCTCTCAATTTGTCCAAACTTGCTAGAACATCGAGCACCTTTTGCCTCTGCACCGCGATCTGGCGCCGGATCGAATCGAGCCTCGACCCGAGCAGCTTTTCAACCAGTTCCCGCTCGAAGCCTTCACCTTTGGGCGCTAGTTCCTTCTGGCCGAAGAATAAAGGCTGCTTAACCACGGTTTGCGTGCTGACGCCAGGGCGCATCTGGTTGTCGCAGTAGACATCGGCTCGTTCGTTAAGGATGCGGCGAACCTCGCAAAGCCTGCCTTGCGCGTCTTCGGCCTCTATCATCACCTTCCCGCCACTGCCCAGAGCGAAGCGCACTAGGTCTTGCTTGTACTTCCAGTCGGCAACCGCTTCGTCAAAGGGCAGTTCCAAGGCGTAACGAAGAGTTTCCAACAAAGCAGATTTGCCACTTCCTCGGATGCCGATGAGGCAGTTGAGTTGCGGCGAGAAATCGAACCGTTTCCCGTCAAGAATGCCGCCCTCAAAGCGGATCGCGCGGATCCACGAATGCGGCTGCTGCGGCGGTTCCTGAACGGCGACGCGCTCTGCGCCGGGCTTGAGGGCGAATTGAACGGCCTCGAACGTAAAGGCCCCAATCTTGACCATCGTCGCCTCGCCACGACCGATTTCATCCATTGTTTTTGGATCCGAGCCTTCAACTTCTACGGGGTACCAATCACCGAGCCAAGTTTTCACCTTGTCTCGCAGATCTCGCGTCCGAACTTTCTGAAACGCTGCCGTGCGGGACCGAAACAGATCGTTCCTACCAAGCTCAGTGATTCTGCCGCCATCAAGTCCGCCCCAGAGCCCATTGGGTGCTTCGACATGAGCGAACACGAGTAGGTAATCCTTTTCGAACTTGTCGAGTTCTCGGATTGTCTCCACCAGATCGTGGTTCGACCGGGCATTGCTGTTGTCATAGCCGGTCTGGCCGGCGAACGTCACTCCGAGAAAGCTGTTAATGTAGTCCTCGTTTTCTCGATTATCGATCCAATCTTCGCGGAATACTACCAGCGTGTGGATGCCGTTGCGACCATCCTTGATGGACAGTTCAATGCCAGGCATCAGGTAGATGTTTTCTGTCTTGGCCGTCTTCCGGAGTGCCTTGAATTCATCGCAGTCAAACTTGTTATGGTTCGTGATGACACCGACGCTAATGGCTGCTTGTTTTAGCGCCGCGATGTAACGCGCCACGAAATCTTTTTCAGTACCACTGTCCTTGAACTCGCGATCCCGGCGGGTATGCAGATGGAAATCCGCTCGCACCCAGCGACTGCCGTGAACGAAAAGATGCGTTGGTTCAGACATAATAATGTGCTCGCAGCTCATTGGAGCGGCTCTGCCCGCGCCAGAAGTACCGCGAGGTTGTAGTTGACGCCAATGACGCCAAATTCTGCTTCACGTTGTAAGGTTGGCGTACGTAGCGCAATTTGGCAGCCTCGTCGTCCAAGACCACGATGGCGAGGATGAAGTCGTCTGGTTTGTTGAGCGCGGTCATGATGTCCTTCAGTGTGATGGTAATAGTTCCGTCCAGGCATCAGGCAAGATGCCTTTGGCGAGTGTGTCAGTCGTGAGGTCTTCGAACTTGGCCATCTCTCCCGGCATCTTTCTCATGAAGGTTCAGATGGAAAGCCGAAATCGACGACACACGCCAAGAACCGGCACTTCCTCAGCGCCCGGCGTACTAAGAAGGGAGGGCGAGCTTCTCAGGATGGACACCTGATATTCGCATAGTCGTCGATGAGGTCTCCGGCTATTCGTGGCTTGTCGTCTCCAGCTTCTCCCTCCGCCACGCGGCGTCAGTTCTTGCCGAAGACGGCCTTTTGTTCGCTCGGCATCAAGGGCGGTGTTTCCCCGCGGTAAAGACGGGCATAGGCGGCCTCCAGAGAGGCCGTGTCAATCAGGCACTCTGTGCCCGGTTTGCCCTCACGCACGATCTTGACCCACGGGTCATCCGGCCGGTGCCGTGCAGACCACAGCATCCGCTGCAAGGTCTTGACCGAGCCCAGCGCGATCCCCGCCTGCTTCTTGGTCACAGCCAAAGGCCGGATTCCATTCACGACGATGCCCGGTGAGGAAGGCGGCAAGACGGCGATGCGGTTGGTACTCATACCGGGGGGGCAAGAGCCGGTTCAAACGGCAATCTTCATCCGCGAGTTCCGGCGGCCCGCAAGGTGCACCGTGGCCACTGTTGGCTTCGTCTGCGAAGCGGCGGCCCGGGTCCGGTTATTGCTACCCGCGGCCGCCTCCCCTTGCTTCTCCCAAGCACCCTCGCCTTCCGCTTCCGGCGGCGTGGCATCGACGGATTCTATGTCCCCGGTCGTTTCCGCGGCCAGCCGACTCGATGCCTGGTTCTTAGTGATGTCGAGCGCCTGCACGAGATCCGCCTGCCGGCCGACGAGTTCGCGGTAACGCTCTTCATGCTCGAACAGGGTTCCGGCCAGAGAGGACAATTCGCCTAGATTCTTCCTGGTCTGCGCCAGCTCCTCGCGTCGCCGGGCTACCTGATCCTCGATCGAGCGGGCGGCATGTTCGAGAGACCCGATGATCCCGACCGGAGACGGTGTCACGTTGGCGCCATACTCGGCCGTGCCGCGCAGCGTCAGCTTGTCTGCAAGGGTCGAACGGTATTCGAGCTTAAAGCCGGCAAATTCCCCCAGGACGGCCGGGCCGTTGCGGCCGTGCAGATGGTCCGCGCGGTGATCCTCGACTAGGTAGATCAGGGCCGCTCCCGCTTCCGGCCGGTCAGTGAATCGCTTCCCGTTGAGCACAATCTGGAACTTCTCGCCATGAGTGTCCTGCCGCGCGGCCAGATCCTGCTCCATTGCCGCGATGTCCCGTTCCAGCCGGACGACATCCTGCTCCATCATGCGCATCCGGCTGCGATGGCTGAACTGAGCCTCGGCATGTTCTGCGCGCAGCCGGGAAAGTCGCATGACCTCGGCGTCTACCTTGGCCTTTTCGATGATGAGCGGATTGCCGGAGGCGATGGCCTTCACCTCGGCATAGGTGAGCGCCGGGGCATCCAGATCCTCGATCTTTCGGGCGGTGGACTCGCCGGTCATGATCTGCGCGATAAACCGGGCCTTGGTTTCAAGCGTCTGCCACATATAGGCGTCGAAGCTGCCTTCGGTGACGTAGCGCAAGACGCGGACCACGGCATTGGTATTGCCCTGCCGCCGAATCCGGCCCTCGCGCTGCTCGATGTCGGCCGGGCGCCAGGGGGCATCCAAGTGGTGCAGCGCGATGAGCTTTGTCTGCACGTTCGTGCCCGAGCCCATCTTCTGCGTAGAACCCACCAAAATGCGCACCTTGCCGGAACGCACGTCCTTGAACAGCGACAGCTTGGCCGCGTCCGAGTCGTGATCCTGAATGAACTGGATTTCGCCGGCCGGCACCCCGCAAGCGACCAGCTTTGCCTTTATGTCCTGATAGACCGAAAACCCGCGGCCGTCCGCTTGTGGAGTGGAAAGGTCGCAAAAGACCATCTGGGTGAGCCGCTGATCGCGGCTCTCCTGCCAGACGGAGAAGATTTCCTGGACGGCCTGGTTGACTTTGCCCTCGGTGTGATCCGCTGCCCCGGCGCGCACCAGCCGCAGGTCCAGCGCCGCTTTACGGCCTTCGCCGGTGATCTTGAGCATATTGTCGACCCGGGGATCAACGGTGGTCGTTTTTAGTCTCTCGGCCCGTCTCGCCAGCGACGCAACGAACGCCTTGAGTTCCGGCGTGGACGGCGCCCGGACGATACGGGGCTTGCCGCCGTCGAGCGCTGGCACAGGCAGCTTGAGCATGTCCGCCGTCTGGACGTCGGCCATCTGCCGGAAGAGGTGCATCAGTTCCGGCACATTCACGAAGCGCGCGAAGCGGGTATTCAGCCGGTAGCCAGCGCCGTCCGGCGCGAGTTCCATCGCCGAGACGGTTTCGCCGAAGGTGCCGGCCCAGGCGTCGAAGTGCTGCAGGCGCTGGCGATGGAGCACGTCCATCTGCAGATAGCGCTGCATGGTGAACATTTCCGCCATCGTGTTTGTCACCGGAGTCCCCGTGGCAAAAACGACCCCGCCGCCGCCGTTTTGCCGCAGGACGTGCTGCACCTTGAGGAACATGTCGAAGGCGCGCTCCGAGGCGGTTTGCGGCAATCCCGCCACGCGCGTCATCTTGGTGACGTAAAAGAGGTTCTTGAAGGCCTGCGCCTCGTCGACGAAGAGGCGATCCACGCCCAGTTCCTCGAAGGTCAGGGTGTTGTCCTTGCGGTGCTCGGCCGCGAGGGTCTTGATCCTGGACTCTAGTCGCTTTTTCGCCCGCTCCAGCTCCTTCACGAGCCGGCTATTGGACGACATGTTGTTCGCCTTCTGCTCCCGGATGCAGTCCTCCAGTTCGGCGAGTTGCTCCTGCAGGAAATCCTCCTGCGCCTTGGCTGACATCGGCAGCCGTTCAAACCCGGAATGGGTGACGATGACGGCGTCCCAGTTGTTGGTCGCGATCCTGCCCATCAGCTCGCGTCTCCTGGCGCTGGCAAAATCATCCCGTCCAGCAACCAGGATGTTGGCGCCCGGATAGAGCGTGAGGAGCTCGGTGCTGAATTGCCCCAACATGTGGTTGGGAACGACAAACATCGGTTTGCGAGCGAGGCCGAGGCGCTTCAACTCCATCGCGGCGGCCGCCATCGTGTAGGTTTTGCCCGCCCCGACCACATGCGCGAGCAGCGTATTGGGCGTCTGCAGGATGCGCCACACGGCCGCCTTCTGATGGGGCCGAAGCGTGATGGTCGGGCTTGCGCCCGGCAGCGTCAGGTGGTCGCCATTGAATGTGCGCAGCCGCAGGTGATTGAACTCTCGGTTGTAGAGCGCCACGAGCCGCTCACGGCGCTCGTCGTCCTGCCAGATCCACTCGGCGAAGCGGTCCTTGATCTTCTGCTGCTTCTCCCGGGCCGCCTCCGTGGCCGCCGGGTTCACCTTCACGTTTTTCTTCTCGTCGAGATCGTAGACGGTCGGCGTGCGCAAGTTCAGCGCATCATCGATCAGTTCGTGCGCCGGAACGCGGGCCGTGCCCCATTCACTGCGATTGGCCACGCCGGTCTTGGCGTAATGGCTTACTTCCACCGTCCAGAGGCCGAGCTGCGGAGCGTGATGGACCCGCACGTCGTGCGTGCTGCGCGCGGGAATGCGCAGCAATTCCTTCGCGAATGCAGCAACGTCCTCTGCGGGAATCCAGCCCGCCCCCAGCCGCGCTTCGATTTCCGTGGCTTTGAGGTCGGCCGGTTGCACCGCCTGCAATGCCTCGGCGTTGAGCTGATACTGTGGGTCCTCCCGGGCCGCCCGTTCGGCAATGGCCAATTTCTCCCGCACATTGCCCGACAGGTACTCATCCTCGGTTTCCCAGCGTTTGGTCACAGGGTTTAGGAACAGGGCACCCTGCAGTTCCGGCAGGAACTCCTCCGGCGGCAACCCAAGGAGCCGGCTCATATGGTCCAGATCGACCCGGCCTTTTTCGCTCAATGTGATGACCAGCGCCTCCTTGGGGCCGCCCGCCCGGTCCACCGGTACCCGCCGCTGGATCGTTCGCTCCCGGAAAATCGCCGTCTTGGTCGCGGTGTCTTCGTCGTCGTTGTAGTTCTCCAGCGAGAGGAGCAACGGCAGGTCCGGGTCCCCGGCGAAGGCGCGGACATTGGCCGGAGACGAGACCGGCCCAAACTGGCCCACAAAGTAGTCGTAATCCTGGTTCAGGCGGAAGCGCGCCGCCGCGATTTCCTCGTCGCTGCAGTTCTCGACCTGGGTGCGCAGGCATTCGCGCGCGGAATCGCGCACATGGATCAGCCGCCGGATGCGCCGGGCTGTGGCCGGAGGCAGGTCGGTGAGCAGACGCAGTTCGTCGCCCTCCCGTATTGCCACAGCGCCACCAGCCGCCTCCGTCATCACATAGGCGTTCGGCTTGACCCCGGCCGGAGCGGGTATGGTCTGCCGCACCGCCGCAAGCTGAGACGACGTGAGCGGCTGGTAGATGTCAGTTGGGAGAGCACTGACCGCAGCCGCCAATGCCTCGCCCAGATCGCGGCCATCGCTGGCGAGCCGCACTTCGTCGCCACCATACATGCCGTGCTCCGCCCGCTCCAGCCGCCCCAACATCATCTGCGGGCGGCTGTGGTAATATTCGTTGAGGAAGATCGGGACCTCCTCACCCAGCCGGTCCAACGGCCGGCTTTCCCGCCAGTCTGGTCCACCGGGTTTCTCGGACGAGGTGCGTTTGCGCAGGAAAACGATATCAGTCGTGACCTCGGTGTTGGCGTTTTTCTTGAACGCGGTGTTGGGCAGGCGCACGGCCCCGGCCAGGTCGCAGCTCTTGGCCACGGCATCCCGCAGGTGGGGGTATTGCTTGTCGAGCGTGCCGCGCGAGGTGATGAAGGCGATCAGCCCGCCCGGCCGCACCCGCTCCGCGGCGGCCAGGAAGAAATAATCGTGGATGGGGAACTTGCGCGGGTTGAGTTTGGCGTCGAAGGGGGCGTAGTCGCCAAACGGCACGTTGGAGATGGCGAGGTCGAAGCCGTTTGTGGGCAGCGCGGCCTCCTCGAACGGCTGCGCCCGGATGTCCGCGTCCGGATAGAGCAGTTTCGCCAGCCGGGCGGTCAGGGGGTCGATTTCAACGCCGGTGAGCTCGGAGCGGGCGCGCATCTCCTCGGGCATGAGGCCAAAGAAGTGCCCCAGGCCGCACGCAGGCTCGAGGATCCGGCCATGCGTGAACCCGAGCCGGCCTACCGCCTCGTACATCGCGCGGATCACGGTCGGTGAGGTGTAGTGCGCATTGAGCACCGTGGCGCGGGCCGCACGGTACTCATCCGGCCGCAGGAGCCCGATCAGGCGTGCCTGTTCGGCCCGCCATTTGGGCGCTTCATTGGGGGTCGCGAACACCTGCGGCAGCCCGCCCCAGCCGGTATAGCGGACCAACACCGACTTTTCGGCGGCCGTGGCCGGGCGCGATTCACTCTCGACGACCCGCAGCAGCTCAATCGCCGCCACGTTCTGCTCGAACTTTTCCTTGAGCGACCCTTCGCCCAAGCGGTCCCCGTCGGTGATCCGATAATTGTCCCGGTTGCGGAGCGACTCTACTCCGGTTCCGGCACCTCCGGCGGGAGGAGAATGTACTTCTCGCGCACCAGCTCCCACGCCTGGTCGTGCGCCTGCTGCGGCGACAGGCCATCCCGGCGCAATTGCAGCATCAGGGTGCGCATCTCGTCCACTGTCCGCTCCTGCGCTTCCAGCAGCGCCGCCTCCAGGCGTCCCGCCGCTTCCAGTTCCCGCACCATCCGCGGGCGGTGCTCCCGCCAGTGCGCTTCGGCCATCCGTCCGTATGCCAGGAGTTCGCTCATGGTGAAGCTGCGCGAGAAAATCGAGCTGATCGTTGCCGGTTTGTAGCGCCATGCCTCATGCCGGTTCAATCGTTATCCGGTGAACGCGGGGCCCGGGCTGCCCGCCCGTCCGCTCGAGGTTCGGACGAAGTTCGCTCAGGCAGCCCAAGTCGAGGGCCGCATGCACCTGGGACAGGTCGCGGCCCTCCACAACGATCCGTTCCTTGCCGGCGCTGATCGTGATCGTTTCCGGTCTGCCGGCGAGGTGCTCCCATCGCGTCAATTCCGACGCGAGAAACGATACGGCCCGGTCGGGCAGCACGAAGCGCACGACCGTCGCCCTGAGGTCCTCAGAAGCCAGTTCGCCCCAGGTGGGCGGTGGCGGTGCCGCCAGAGGCCTTTTGCCGGGCTGTTGTTCGATGCTCATGAGGGATCAGCCACCAACGGTGACGGCGATTCGCGGCCGCAGCGTGGGACGGGGCGCGGCACGGGGTGCCTCCTCGTCGGGGACGGCGCGGCTGGCCATTTCGAGGGCGAGCTTGCGGTCGGCGGGCCGCATCATCGCCTCGCGCGCGGCCCATTTGGACGAGGTGAAGATCATCTGGCTTTCCCGGAACCGCGAGTTGGACACGTAAGCCTGTTTCAGATTGCCGGCCTCGATGCCGGAATCGGCCATGAGCAGGATGCCGCGGTCCACGGTCTTGCCCTGCGCGGCGTGCGAGGTGGTCGCATAGCCGTGCGCAAACTGGCGGAACCACGGCGGCAGGCACCGGCCATCCTTAAGCGCGACGGCCCCGTCTTCGCGGAAGCCGGCCACCTCGACCAGGTCGCCGTTGCGCAGGCCCGCCGCCTTGAGATTACCCCGGACCAGCAACCGGTCGCCCACGGCGATCCGAACTTCCCGGGCCAATCCGACTTCAAAGCCGCTGGCGCGGGCCGGCTCCAGCCGGCGCTCGTTTCCACTGTCGTCCCGCACCACCAGTTGCCGTTCCTCACGCCGCACGACGGTAACCCGGTCGAACTTCTTGAAGATCCCGTACGGCCGATGAAACGTGAGCACGTCTCCCGCCTGGTAGGTCTGGACGCGGCGGCGCTCCTCCTGCGTCCATTTCATGGGATCGACCGCGGTGACCGGCCGCTCGTCCTTGGAAAGGAGGCCGGCCAGCTTCAACTGCTCGCGGGCGGCCGCGGTGAATTCATGGATTTCGGCCCACACCGGTGAGATCGCGAGACAGCTCTTCCCGGCCCGCACGGTCTTCACATAATCCGCGGCCGCGGCCTGCCAGAGGCCGCCTGCCGTCGGGACCTCCCGGACGGCCCCGAGGCGGTTTAGCTGGTTGAAGGCGCCGAAGGCATCGCCCCGGGCGAGCAGCGCCACCACCTTCCGGTAGTCGGGGTCCTGTTGCCGGCGGATTTCCGTCAGGCGGAACACCGGCACGCGCGCATACTTCTGGAGACAGCGCAGCGCATCGCCGGCCTCGACCGAAGTATGCTGCTTCGTATCGCCCACCAGAAGAACCCGGTTGCCGTTGCGGGCGGCCAGTCGGCAGAGATCGCGCATCTCCCGCACCGACACCAAGCCAGCCTCGTCCACCAGGAGCGTCCGGCCGCGCATGGCGCGCTGCAGCGACTCATTGACCAGTAGTTGTTGCAGCGTATCGGCCCCCGCCGTGAGTTCCTGCCGCAACACATCGGCTGCGCCCGCCGAAGGGGCGCAGCCGAACACCCGGCCCCCGGCTCTCTCGATCCCCGCCACGATCGCCTTAAAACAGGTGGTCTTGCCGGTGCCGGCATCGCCCTGCAGGATCGCCACCCCGGATTGAGTGGCCAGCAGATCGGTGACGGCCTTCGCCTGATCCTGACCCAGGCCGGCCAGCGCCGGACGCCGGCCGAGCGGCCCATAGGACTTCAACCGGCTGTTCGCCCAGCCGGTGAACTCCTCCTCAGCCCGCAGGCTCTCGCGCGAGGCGATTTGATCTTCCGAGCGGATCAACTCTCCGGCCCGCTCGCGCGCCGCCACGGCCTTCTTGAGTTGATCCAGCGGGGTCTGCCCCCGGCCCGCAATCAGCGCCTCGCGCAGCAGGACGCGGTCATCGACGACCGACTTCCGCTCAAACACATGCGCCACGGCGGATGCCACGGCAGCCGAGGGGGTCACCAATGCCGGTTTCTCAGAATGTGCCTTGGCCCCGGCAATCACCGCCTGCAATGCCGGAAGGTCCGGCCCCGCCTCTTTTCGCCATCCCGCCTGCAGGTCAGCCGAGTTGGCATTCACTTTGCCGGCCCGCGTGTCGCCCGCGATCGCGGTCAGGGCATCCTGGCTGGTCGCACCCAACTGCGCCGCCTGGGTCAATATTGCCTGGCGCCGCTTGCTGAACCTCTCGCGCAGCTCCGGCGGGACTCCCTTCACGGCGAAGCCGATGTGCCGCGATGACTCCAGCTCATAGCCGGCGGCGAGCATGCGCGCGGCGAGCTTGTTATAGCAGACCTCCCGGAAATACCCCTGGTGCCGGTAATATCCGGACGGCTGGACGCTCTTCCAGCGCGCCTCCGTTTGGTCATAGGTCAGGTTCATGATGCACACGTGGGTGTGCAGCTGGGGGTCCAGGGAGCGGCTGGCATCGTGGGTCACGATGGCGGCAATCAGGTTGCCGGTGAGTCGGTCGGCGTTGACGCCGGCGCGCCGAACGCGGGTAGCGGTGACCGCCTCGATTTCCCGGACGGTGTCGGCGACCGCTTCGCGCCACCAGTCCGCGATCCGCTGGTCACCGCCCACCAGGTGGAGCAGGGAAACATCCTTCGGCGGTGAAATCTGCCCGAAATAACCCACCCGCCGATGGGTCCCCTTGTCCCGCACTATCAATTTTTCGCCGGTCACCGGATGCAGGCCCCGGCATAGATTCTCGAAGTGCACCAGATCACACTGGCCGCTCAGACCAAGGCGCCCGGCCCCCGCACCCACCCAGGTCATCTCCGACTGGCCTTCCTGCGACAGATAATCGCCCACGGCCATGTGTTCACGGAAATAGTCCATGGCGCCTTTCACAAATGCACAGGGCTTATCGAATCTGACCATGTTTTCTCCATACCATACACCCATACGAAAGCGAGACAAAAACCGCTTCTTCCCGTCAAAAGAGATGCCCGGAGCAACCCTGCCCCATCCTTTTTTCACGCCCCGATTGACACCCAACCCAGGTTCAATCCCGGAGTGACTGAGCGGCAGCCGCCGCCACCTTCTACCTATACCAGAGGGAACACGCCACCCCTAACGTCCTTTAGGCCTCGGCTGCATCGCTGCGGGCTGACTGCTGCCTTGTTGCTGCTTTGCTGCTGCTGCGGTTGTTCGGTGTCCGTGCGGTTTTTGCTTTACTTTAACCCATACAATTGTATTTTACGGACAAATGCCATCCTCCGACCTGCACGCGCGCCTGCTTGACGATGCCCGCAGCTACAACCCGAGTGCGCACCACCGCAGCCTCCTCGACCCGTTCCGCGACGTGATCCTGCTCCAGCGGGCCAAATTCATGAGCTACGATCAGATTGCGGCCGTCTTTACCCGCAACGGGCTCAAGGTGTCGGGACCGGGTGTGGCCGGCTATTGCCGGCGGACCTTCACCAAGGCCGAAATCCTGCGGGTGCGCGAGGAGCTCAAACCGGAGTCCCCCGCGGGACCGGCCACGACCGCTCCGAGCTTCCCCGGGCTCTCCGCGGTCGCGACGCCGGCGCCCATTCCGTTGCCGCCGGGCCGGCGCGGACCGAAAATCGCCCGGGACAACTACTGAACCCATGGCCGCGACCAAACGCATCATCCTGTTTCCCCAGGACAAGGGGGGCATCGGCAAAAGCTTCGTGGCGACGCTGCTGTTCGATCACCTTTCCGAACATGGCCGCCGCGTGAAAGGCTTCGACCTGGATCATGCCAACTCGACCTTCCGGCGCTTCGTGCCCGAAGCCGAGTTCATCGACACCGACGTCGACGCCGACAAGCTGGGTGTCTTGGACCGCATCGTTCACGTTCTGCCCGAAGCGGACGTGGTGCTGGTGGACAACCGGGCCTCCGGCGGAGCCAAGGTGCTGGCCTACCTCGATGAAACGCGTCTGCCCGAGCTGCAGGCGGATTTCGATTGCGCGCTGGTCTTTGTCGTTATCGCGACCGACGACAAGGACGCCAACTCCCAGATTGCCGAGCTCCTGGACGGCTATGGCCCGAAGGTCCGCTGGCTGGTTGTCCGCAACCTGCGCGACGGCGACAACCTAAGCTTGTTTGCGCAAAGCAATTCCCGCAAGGTCCTCGCCGATCTCGGGGCCGTGGAAATCGACGTACCCTGTCTCACCGAGGTCACCCGCAACCGATTGCAGGAGGCCAACCTCACCGTGGGCCGGGGCCGTGAGGCCGCGCAGCTGCACCTGCTGGACCGCTCCCGGTGCGTGCGCTTCCACCAGAAGATGGCCGCCGAGTTCGCCAAGGCCCGCCCGCTGCTTGTCCCATGAAGCCCGAGGAGCTGCTCGATCCGACCAAGCTGCCCGAGGACCTCCAATGGCTGCCTGAACGTTTCAAACTGCAGCCGGACGACCCAGTGTTTCTGCTGATCGCCTGGCACTGGCATCGCGTGAAACAGGGCGAGGACACCCTGCGGGCGGCCATCGTTGAAATGAAGGCCGCCCTGGATAAACGCGTTGAATCGCTCTCCAACGCCGCCGAAACCGTGGCCGGGGTGGGTGCTGCGCTGGTCAGCTTGCAGGATGCCCTGGAACACAAGCCCGAGGAACTCGGCCGGCAGATTGAAGCGCAGCTCACCAAGCCGGTGGCAGATGCCCTGGCCCAGATTAAGGCGCTCGAAAAGGCGCTCGCGCCGCTCGCCCGCACCTTTCGGTCCGCACAGCACCGGCAGTTGCTGGCGGCCATCCTGACCGGCGTGGCGTTGGGTGTCTTGTCTGCCGTTGTTGCACTTTTGGCGTGAGCACCCGGCCCTTGGCCCTTAGCGCGGCGTGTTTTGCGGGCGCCGCCTTCATGCGGTCGGCCGTACCCGGGCCCGCCGGCCTTTGGGTGCCGGCTGCCGGCATCTGCGCCGGAGTCTGGCTCGCCTACTGCGCCTTGGTGGCTTCCACCGACAGCGCGAATGCTGCCGTGCTCCGGCTCTGGGGTCTTACCTGGACCCGTGACGAAGCGTGTTGCCATTTCCTGATCACCGGGGCCACGGGCACCGGCAAGACCGCGCGGGCCGTGGTGCCGATCGTGCATGGTTTACGCTCGGCCATGCCAGACACGGGCATCCTCGCGGTCGACTCCAAAGGTGCCCTGTGGCAGCCGCTGTCGCAGATGGCCCGCGCCCTCGGTCAGGAAGCCACGCTGCGGCTGATCCGCGTTCGGCCCACCCACGTTGCCCCGACTGACTGGATCCCTCCGCTGCAGCTGAACCTTTTGGCCGATGCCAGCATTCCCTGGACCACCTACGCCAAACTGGTCGTAGACACGGCCACCGCCGCCGGCCAGCGAGGCGGCCAGACCTTCTTCAAGGAAACCGCGCGCGACGTTATCACCCACGCGATGCGTGCCCTCGAACTCGCCGACCACCCGGTGACCCTCGCCAACGTCCACGACGCCATCTGCATTTCCGCCGAGACCGCGAAACTGCTGGCCGCTCTGGCGGAGCATCCAAGCCCGGATGCCGAGGTCGAGCGGCAGTACTTCAGCGACTTTGCCGCCCAGCCGCCCGAGCAGAAAAGCGGCACCGTTTACACCGTCGCCAACTTCCTTCGGCCGTACACTCCCCCCGATATCCGCGAGATTTTCTGCTCGGTCGACCCCAACTTCACTCTCAACGAGGTCGATGCCGGGAGGCTGATCTGTCTATCAATTCCGCAGACCTACCAGGTGGAGCGCCGGTATCTCAACCTGCTCTGCAAGCAGCTGTTCTTTCTCCACGCCTTTCGCCGTTTCGATCTCGAGTCGGCCGAGATGGGCCGGCGCAATATGATCGTGCTGGTGCTCGACGAAGGACAGAAGACCACCCTGGTTTCCGAGGACGGCTTCGCCGACCATGCAACCGTCGATGAACTGCGCGAAGCAGGCGTGTGCCTGATCTCGGCGACGCAGACGCCGCTCTCGCTCTATGCGGCCTTCGAGACCCCGACCAAGGCGGACGTGTTCATGGCGAATCTGCGCACCCAGATCCATTTCCGTGCCGCCGACGAAAAAGGCGCCAAGATCCTCTCGGAGAAGATGGGTGGCCGCGAAATCCGGAAATACAGCGGCGGGGTAAGCGGTGGCCTCACCTCCCGCAATTGGCAGCCGGTGGATGAGCCATGGTTCAAGCCGACCGCGTTTCTCTCGCTACCGGATGGCCGTGCGGTGATCAAGCATCCGCGGCGCCGCGGCCGGCCGCTTTTGCGCCGGCTCCCGTTCACGCCGTTCACCGAACCCAACGATGGCCTATGACGCTCAGTTGGAAGTTGAGCAATCCACACAATTCAAAAGCGTCGCAAGTTTGGCCGGTTTGAACACCACATGATCGACGCCCAGCGTTCGATAAGCGCTGATCTCCTCCGCCGACAAGGCCGAGCCCTGAACAATGATTCTGCCGGGAAACGAGGCTTTCCGAAGGTGCCCGACCAGCGCCAAACCACTCAGACGGGGCATCTGATGGTCGATGATCAGCAGGTCGAAAAAAGTCAGATCGGCGATAATACGATCCAGGGCCTGTTGTCCGTCCGCAGCGCATTCCACGACATAGCCCGCCTGGTCCAGCACGCATCTGAGCGCCTGGCTGACCGGCTCCTGGTCGTCGACGCAGAGGATGCGGTACGGCTTTCCCCGGCCGCGATGACTGGGTGAATGAGTTGTGCTGCCGCAGGTGCGCATGCCCAGGGAGCTGCTTTATTCTCCTAGGGAATAATTCGGGGCAAGGATAAATGTAGGCTTGCCGCGCCCACCAGGGCGCACCGTGCCAAAGGCCAAACCATCGCGAAACATCACCGGCCCGGCCATTCGCCGCATCCGCATGGCCGCGAGCCCGAAAATCACCCAGGAAGACATGGTGGGCCGGCTGGCCCGCCAGGGCGTCCGCATCAACCAGTCGCAGTTCGCGAAAATCGAGAGCGGCGACCGGCCGATCCTCGACCACGAACTGGCGGCGATCGCCAAGGCGCTGAAAGTGCCGGTGCAGGTTCTCTTCGAGTAGACCGGGACTAGCCGTCGGCCGTGATCCTGTCAGGCCTGTGTGGAGAAAGATTAACTCCCCGCGGCTCCACCATTTCTCACTTCCGTGACCCAACGCGCCAGGTCGGCTTCGTCCTGGCTCGCGTCGAATTTGGCCAGGAACTCCTTTTCGAACTCTTCGATGTAAGACATGGAAGTGTGTCGTTTGGCTTATAAGGTTCGACCTTTGTGCGGGGCGGCCCGTTAGCCGTTCCGCACTCTCGGAATGGCCGTCCGTAGTCACAGGCGTAACGAGCGCGGTGGAACGCCTTCGACCGGGTAGGCTGGAACGACCTTGACCGGACGGTAAAATGAAGAGAGGGCGGACGGCGAACTGCGACTCCGAGGGGCGTCGGGGGTGACAAACGGCATGAGGCGTAGCCGAATTCCTTAGTCAGTCCTTATTGATAAGGCGTCCAGCCAAGCTCTTTTTCAAACGCACGACGGTATTCTGTATCGATCTGTTTCGGTGCCATCCGAATATATGTTTGCGCTAGATCTGCCGTACTTCCGTTTTCCTTTACAAGGTGTTTTAGATAGCTGACCGCATCCTCCATAGTCGGTCGCGGCTTCGATTCGCCCTGGAAATCGAAACGATGCGGTAGCGCGGTCCAAATTACGGTACCAATACCCCGGGACCTTGCCCATCCGGGAAGATCTCCGATTCTCGCCGGTGCTCTTTCACCCTGCTGCCAAAAACCAATGTCGCCGGCGCTGCAACCTTCGCGTGCTCTAAGAGCTTCCTTTGCAGCCGCCAAATCGATGCACCTCATTAGCGCCCATAGGCAACGTACCGTGGTGCCGTGTTCATCAAGCACCAAGGTCAAGCGACCATTGTTGGACAGCCGCGTAAACTCGACGGACAAAAGTGGCCCATCCTGAAACCAGCCGTTGCGAATGGGTAAGTGGCGCGGGTCCCAGATGAGAGAACCCCAGCCAAGGCACGCGATTGTCTCAAGGCTCCGTGTTGCCGCGCCTTTTTTCATGCAAGCTTCCTAGTGGGGTTGAACTCTACGCAACCGCCTGAAGTGCTTTGTCGATTGAGGGAATTGCTGAATTTACGGGCAATTCAAGGTCGTCGGAGAAAACGAACACCTCTTTGCCTTTGTAGGCTTTGCCCGCGTTGTATTGCAGGTCATAAAGGAAATGCTGGCGCTTGGAATAGAATCCAAGGACTTCTGGGGCACCGTCGTATGAGACGAGCCATGGACGTTTCATCTCCTTTTGGATGACTTTGGCAATGCGCGCGTGATCCTCGGGCTGGTAGTGGTTCAGGTAGAGTCGGTTTGCTTTGTGGAAGTATGGCGGGTCGCAGTATACGAGGGATTTCTCGGGAAGCTTCGGGACGTATTCCCGAATAAATTCCTCAGCGTCCAAGTTCTTGATTACTATTGAGCGCTTCTTGGCCGCGATGGCTTCGATACGGGTGATGAGCCTGTTGCGCGGAAATCGGGCGTCCATCTTCCACTCCCCGGTCTGTTTCAGCCCCCCAATGACGCCGCCATTCGGGATTCCAGAGCGATTGCAGCGATTGAGAAAGAACAGGCTGTAGCCGAGATCGAGCGCGCACGCCTTGCTTGGTCGGGCGAGGATCTCCTTTTGCCTCCGCCATTCATCCACTGTCATCGATGCGCCTGCGATCCTTCGACAGAACTCCTCGGTGTGGTTCAGGATAGCGTACCAAAAGGACCAGACGGCGCGGCTGGAATCGTTGAGGTGTATCTTGGCAACTTTGTCCGCAATGAGGAGCTCCATGGCCGCCCCAGCTCCACCGGCATACGGCTCCGCATAGTCGCCCTCCAGAAGACCGTTCTTCTCGATGACCTCCAGAATGAACGGCGCAAGTCTCTGCTTGCCTCCCGGATAACGGAGAGGGGTCTTGTAACGGCTCATATGGGGGTGGTCGCGGGGTTGGATCGCATGTGCATCAACGGTTCATTGCCTCAAGCAGCGGGAAGATGTTGTTGAACAGGGTTGAGATGTGAGTTTCGTCCACCGTGAACTTCTTGTTGTGCACAAGTTGGTTCATCGACGTGACTGACAGGAATCCCTCTGATTTCGCGAGTTCGGCCATGGCGCCATGCAGCTCCTTTACCAGCGCCTTGTCGGTTCCGTTCTTGGTGATATGTTGGGTGATGTCCCGCAAGACATCGACCAAGTTCCTATCCGAGCCATCGGCTTTCTGGGCAGAAGGCCCCCCGGTTGCTTTGTTGTCATCGCAGTAACATTTGGCGGAGAGCTCAAACATGCTCCGAAGCAAAAAACAGAATGCGTGGGGATGCTTTTTTAGCTTCAGCGTTCGGGCCTCGACCAGAAGGCATACCAGTTTTTCGCGACCCTGACCTTTTGGAACGAAAGCTTTGATGGCGCGCGTGACCGAGCGGGGGTCGTTCGACGATACAGCGGTTGTGCCGCTGGCCCCGCCGCCACTGGGCTTTGTGCCGCCAGAGGCGCCGGATGGCGACCCTGTTCCGCCAGCAGGTGCGGCTGCGCCGGCCGCGGCCGTTACCGCCGGGAAGCCGTATTTGACCGGGAAATCCTCGGTAGTGCTGCGCAAGGTCGGGAATCCGAGCGTTTCGACGCCGATGTCGTGGAGGATGTTCTCAAAGGCATCGCGATACTTTGCGTTCTTCGGATATTGCGCTACAGCCTGGCGAGAATCAGAAGCGCCGATGCGGGGAGCCAGTCGTTTGAGGGCGTCTGCAAGAACGCTCAACGGATACTCCCCACCCCACCGCTCAATCTGGATCGCGGTTAAATTCTTGCCGACCTTTAGATAATGCTCCAGCAGGTCGAGCGCTGGCTCACTGCCGCCGTTCTTGTCGCGGTTGTAGCGCGCACGGGCAATAGCATTCCAGGACAATCGGCCGGCCTTTTCGCCCTTTGCGTGGGCCAATCCGACTAGGCGCTCGGCTTGTGCCTCCTCCTTTGCGGTGAAAATATTGCATGGCACCGCCTTATTCGCCTCTTTCCACTCGGTCGGAACCTTGGCGATCTTTTCTGCGAGGTCGGCGGGGATAGCAAAGTTATCGGGCTTGATCGTGCCGAGGATCAGTTTGATCGCCCCGATCCGACGGTTGCCCTCCTTGACGATGTGCTCGCCCTCTTTTTCGAGGACGATGACGTTTTCGTTGCCGTGCCATCCGTCGTCGACCAAGCTCTCGGTGAGAGCCCAGAAATATGACGGGTCGATGCTGATAAGCGCATGTACGGACCGCTCCTCGGTTTTCTGCGGTACAGTGCGGTAGTTATGTAGGTCCAGCTTGAGGTTATCTATGGGCAGATGCTTGATTTGGGACATTGTAGTAGGCTGGAGGTGCAATCCATTATACAACACAGGCCGGCTTGCCGGTCTAGCACGGGGTCGGGTGCCCCTGGTGGATAACTTGGAATTTCATAACCTAGGTATTGGCTGAGCGTCAATGGTCCATTGGTGGCGCGTGGTTCGCACTGGCGCCAAGGTAAACACCCCAAGTCGTAGTCGTGATGACTGAATACCGCCATGAGGCGGTATTCGTTTCTCAGGCTGGCGTCGCGCCCCCGATTGCTCCCGGCAAGCTCCCCGGCAAGCTCCCCGGCGAGTCCAGTTGGCCGTCCGGGGCTGAATTTGTAAAGGACACCGCGTCCTTTACCCGTCAGAAACCCCGCCCGTCCGTGAACCCTGTGTCCCGTCGCCTGAGCGACGGAGTGAGGGAGGTTTGAGCGGAGCACGGCGTGAGCCGTGCGGAGCGAAAACCGACCGAAGTCGGGGATGCCGAAGACGGGTAGAAAGTGCCTGAACCCCTTGGAGTCAAAGGCTCTTTAAGGACGGCAGCCCCCTCCCCCTAGCGGGGAGGGGTGTGGGGATACCCTCTCACAGTGGGATTGTCCTTGAAAGAAGGTTCGAGCGGTCTCAAAGAGACGCATAGAATGCGGAGGGAGAATCGAGTCCCAGGGAGCGCACGCGAACCGGGCGGATTCTCATCAAAGAAGGTTCGGGCAGTGTCCAGTAAGGCTCAGTTCCGGCCCGGGCCAAGCGAAGGCGACTGTCGCGATAGCCCTGTCCGCGGAGTAGTGGCAACCGTTGGGGCCGTGCGAAGGGGATTTGGCACGCCCCGCCTGCCAACCAACACGCGGCCATTTGCCAACGGCCAGGAAATGGAATCGAGGTAATCGTCAGCGATCCCGGTCGCATCCCGACCACCAAGGGTGTGCCGGATCAGCGTCAACGCATCTGGGGCCTTTGGTCCCATGACAGGAATCAGGAGACGTGCTGCCGAAACGTAGACTCGGTAATCGGTTATCGGCAGCATCAGTTTGATGGAAGGGGTGGGTTGAGGCATGGAAGTTCCTTGTGTAGAGTCTGAGCCAGCCAAACCCCGGCGCGTCTCCGCGACGCGGTTTGAGGCGAAACAACTCATCCTACCACAGGGTGACCTCGCGTGTCTTTTATCCAAACACGAATCTCTTGCGTTTTAGCAACCGCGTCGGCGGAGATACACTTTGGGAGGGGATCCAAACATCCTCTTGAACTGCACCGTCAGGTGGCTGTGGTCGCAAAACCCCACGCGATGGGCGATTTCGCTTACGGTGAAATCGCCGGTGCCAAGCAGTTCCCGCGCGTGGAGAAGGCGCGAGCGCAGGAGGTAACGCTCGGGCGAAAACCCGGTGCTCCCGCGAAACAACCGACTGAAGTGACCCGGACTGAAGCGCCCTTCGCGCGCCAGAACCGCCAGCGAAAGCTTTTCGTGCAGATGCTCCGCAATGAAGGTCTCGACGCGTTCTCGCGCCTCCTGCGTTAACGACGCAGGGCCGAGTTTGCCGGGCCGGGGGCAAACATGGGCGCGCAGCAGGCGCGCGCCCAGAGTAGCGCCGAGGGCGGCGATATGCCGGCGGCTCACCAACGCGGCATGGTCACATTCGTCGCGGAACGCCAGAATCAGTTCGCCGATGAGCGGATCGCGGAAGACATAATCCGACAGCGGCAGAACCGAGGCGTCCGTCTCGGCCCCGGGTGCAACCTCGTTGGCCCAAGCCGTCTTTAGGTAAAGGACGACCAGACCGGTCTCTTTGTCGAACTGGACTTTGTGCGGATGGTCAGGCGGCAAAATCCAAACGTAATTGGCGCCGATGTGGCGGTGCACCGATTCGCCGTCAGGCGTCCGCCACGCGACACTACAGTCGGCTTTGTCCAGAAAGATCGCGACCTGCAGGCGCGCATGGCTGTGTTCGGGCCAGAAATTGGGTTTCATCCGCGCAAACCATAAGTCGACGCCAGCGCCGCGGACCAAATTGCGGCGGTACGGATGGGTGGCGGGCGGAGGCTCCGCCTCATCACCAAGCTCCGCCGGCAACGGGCCGCGCTCGCCGGCATCCGCCGGATGGGTCTGGCACGGGCGGAAAGAGGGATGCATACTTAAAACGAGTAAATTCTAGTATAGTATGAGTCGCACCGACAAGCTTGGAAATAACGGCGAATCTCTTTGGCCAGCGTGCGAAACTGATCGCATTCCCAGCGTAACGTTCAAATCGTTACATGCACGGTGGAGCTCTACAATTCAGCCCGAACAGAGACCGAGGCCCATTGAAATGCTCGTGGCGGCGAGCTTCAACCAGGTGTCATGCCGCTTCTGCCAGTTGCTCACCAGCAGCCAAGGGAGACTCAGCCCTTGAGTTCAGCTTGGCGCCAACTCGGGTCGTGCAGCCCAGAGGGATTCAGCGCTTTTTAGTAGCAGGTTACAGCTAGTGATGGTAGCAGCACAAAACTGGCTGCATGCCGTGGTTATGCTCGAGGCACACCGGGCCTGGCCGCGGCAGCGCTTTCGGTCGTGAAGCCGATAGCATTTTGAGAACCATGCCACGGTAATCATTGGCTCCGGGAAAGTGAAGTCGCACGAAAGATGAGAACTCAACAAAAACCGATTGCTAATAACTGAGAGCTGCAGTCCAAGTTATTCTCGGATATCTTGAGATCACCCTGTTTTTGGATCGCGTAACTTCACTGAATTACATGCACTCTTTACCCTGATCGGTGTGCGTTCTTCACAACGTGCCTGTTCCCCAACGATCCACCCCAATGAATCAGGTAATTGATCCAGTTCACCTAACCAAGCTGCGGCTGAGATATGACCAAAAGTTGTGGACGGCTGGGCTGAGAAGGAAGCTGGGGAAGCGGGTTCAAGCAGCCTTCTCGGCGACGCCATCAATGAAACGGCCGCCGTCGATCAGTTTATGGATTTGT
>Ga0116132_1000081_pt1 | contig 92644 bp, 92 predicted proteins | sample June2015DPH_17_1_2_FD_89735 | JGI IMG/M metagenome (GOLD analysis project Ga0116132, IMG submission 89735) | Peatland microbial communities from SPRUCE experiment site at the Marcell Experimental Forest, Minnesota, USA - June2015DPH_17_150 | ecosystem: Environmental > Terrestrial > Soil >... | reverse complement strand
GGCCAGATACGTACCTCTGAGCCTGAGGCATGGTATCCCTATGATAAGGCCTGCCAAAACTGCACATAACGCGCCAAGGGGAACGCTGGCCCATGGAGGGATACTCGCATGCAGATTGAGCAAAGCTGCGCCGTAGGCCCCCACTCCGAAGAAGAGGGCATGCCCGAAATTCATCTGGCCGGTAAAGCCGGAAAGCAGATCCCAACTCGCAGCGAATATGGCAAAGATACTGGTAAGAGTAAAGATACGCAGGAGATAGATATCTTTGGTAAACACCGGCAAGAGGAGCAGAAAGAGAAAGAAGAGCATGACGACGACACGGGATGGGAGAACAAGCACTTCGTTTCTGACTACGGTAAACAGTTTTCTTAAATAAAACAGAATGAGGTCCATGTCTACCCCGTTAGAAAGCCCCGCTGCTTATAGCGGGGATTAAAATAACATTCCTTTTAGAGCAAATTGCACGGGGTTTAAAGCCCGTGTGAACCCTCCCGTTAGAAGGGCGAAAGGTCTTCTAACGGGGTCTACCTTTCTTCCTCGAAGTACACGCCAAAGAGGCCTTCCGGACGTATGAGCAATACCAGAATCATAATGGAGAGGGCCACTGAACCCTTCAGATAGGCACCCATGGGAGCCAGAAAGACCACCAATGCTTCTGCAAAGCCCAGGATGTATGCCGCAATGAAGCTGCCCTTGAGACTGCCAAGCCCGCCTAATACGACGACAGCCATCATCATGACCAGCGGGGCCCCCCACATCTGTGGTTCAAGTACGGTGAGGGGTACGACGATGGCGCCTGTGAATCCGGCTAGCCCAACGGAGAGCCCCATGGTCATCATGGCCACCCGGGCCTCGTTGATCCCCATGAGGTTGGCCACTTCTCTATCTTGAGCAGTGGATCGAATGGCCAGGCCCAAGTTCGTTCTCATCAGGAAGACCCAAAGCACCGCCAAAATGAACAAGGCGGCGCAGAAGGTCAGGAGCTGTTGATAAAAGACCTTTACCCCCAAGAGGATAAAATACCCCTTGATGAGTGCGGGCACACTCAAAAAGGTGCCCGTGAATATCAGAGTCATAATTTCCTGAAAGATCATCGCCAGGGCGATGGTCGCTATCAGTACGGCACCTTCATGCTCTCGGATAGGGTTGATCAGAGCTTTATAGGAGAGCATGCCCAACAGGGTGACCAGAACAATGGCTGCGAGCATGCCCCAAACGGGATGAAGGCCCATTTTTTGGGTAATGATATAGATACAGTAGGCAGCCAACATGTAGAAGGCGGTATGAGCGAAGTTAACGATACGGGCTACGCCGAAGATAAGTGAAAACCCAATAGCGAGAAGAGCAAATGTGCTCCCATTAATGAGACCGCCTATGATGATGTCTATTACGAGCGCCATGATGACCTCATTGTTTAAGAAATAACGTGTCCGTGTCCGTTCAACGTGTCCGCATAAATTCAAAACAAATTCTAATTCCCCTAACCCCCCTTTGTAAAGAGGGATTAGGGGAATTTCCATCAACGTCCCGAAAAGGGGGCGGGCGCACCACAGCGGATAAATTATTTCTTATACTTTTCGATCATCCAAGGCGGTAACTTTATGGGAACGATTCCCTTGTAGGTGACCTCGGGTGCCTCTGGAGTGGCCTTCCACTTGTAGGGCCAGACACCTGCTATCTTATCATCCTGCCATTGAGTAGCAAGACCGGTCAGGAACCCCGGTCCCCATGTTAGGTCATGGAGAGGTTTCCCATCGGCAGTCTTCATATATTTTACGGTGCCGGAAGGAACCTTGTACACACGCTCCTCCAGGATGGATACAATCTTGTCAGAATCGAGGGTTCCGGCCTGCTCAATGCTCGGCGCAAGCCCGTAGACAATAGCGGCGTAGGTATCCGCGGTGTAGGTCGGCACCTCGCCGAATCTTTTTATATAGCCCTCAACAAATGGCTTTGTGAGTTCATTTTGCTCAACGCTACGGGCATAGGTATTCGAGGTCATCACGTAGTTACCCATCCCCTGGGTGGCCTGCCAGAAGCCCTCCTTCTGGGCCTCCACATTGATGCCGACCTGAAAGGCCGGGATCTTGAGTTCGCCCGCCTGTCTGGAAAACGGAATCCCCACGGATGAGGAAAAGATTTCGAATATGATATTGGCCTCTGCACGCTGGATGGCGGACAGTTCGGCGGTGACGTCCGTGGCAACCGGAGAGGGTCTCCAAATACCTGCTATCTCCATACCCATCTTAGGGATGGTGGCCTCGGCCGCCGGGATCATCGGATCTGCCCACAGGGCCTTTTCCATGACGATAGCGACTTTTATTTTGGGTATGTTCAAGGATTGTTTCAAAACGGCTCCAACAGTGCCCAAATGGATGAAGGCCGTTCTGACAAGGAATGTGGAATTGAAAGGGGTGCCCCGGAAAAAATATTTGTAGGTGTTGTAGTTCTTGGCCACCCGCTCACAGAGCTCAGGATGAGCAGCCCCACAGCCGATAAAGATTTTTTTGTGGTCCATGGCAATGTCCTGCATGGCCAGGACAGCCTCGGTTCGGAAACCACCAAGAACGAAATCCACTTTGTCCTGAGTCATTAAACGCTCCATGGCGTTGGTGGCATCGGTAACGTTCAGGAATTCATTGGAATCTGACTGAATAAGCTTGATTTTCATCTTTTTGCTGCCAACCTGTATGCCCCCCTTGGCGTTAATCTCATCGGCAGCCATGGTCGCCCCGTTCCAATGGCCCTGGCCCTGCACAAATTTCATTGGGCCGATCACCCCGATCTTAATCTCCTGCGCAAAAGCAACTGCCCAGGACGACACTAAAAATAAAGAAACCATTGCCAATACAAAAATCCTTTTCTCCCACCTTTCCATTTTGAAACCCTCCTTTCTTTTTGATGGCTCAAAATACTAGCCAAAGATATTTGAAATTTTTCCAATATATTTTCCCTCCCCCTCTGAGGGGGGAGGGTCAGGGTGGGGGTGGACAACGCATTAGGTCCCCCCTCCCCATCATCCCCTCCCGCCAGGGGAGGGGAGGTTATTTTCGAGGCGATCAAGAGAGCGTCGCTTTCCCATAAAAATTGCGTCCCGACTCAGCCATCTCCTTAAGCAGAGAAGCGGATTTGAATCGGACTCCCTGCTCTTTCTCCAACTTCAACAGATGCTCGTAGACATTGCGTATCCCCCAGGCATCTGCATAACGGAGAATGCCACCGCGGTATGGAGGAAATCCAAGTCCATAGATAACAGCCAAGTCCATATCTTGGGGTCTATCGCAGATTTCCTCCTGAATCATATAGGCAGCTTCGTTAATAGCACGGGCAAGCATCCGGTCCACGATTTCCTTAGGAGACAACTTTTTTGGTTTTATCCCTTTTTCCTTTAAATATTTTTTGATCACCTCCTGAACCTTTGGATTCGGGACAGGTTTCTCGCTACTGTAATCGAGCCAACCCGCTCCAGTCTTACGACCATAAAAACCAGTTTGGTAAACAAGCTCGTAAATAGGTGACATCTTCCAGCGATCTCCAAAGGATTTCTCAAAATTCCTTCCCACGTGATAACCGATGTCAATGCCAGTGAGGTCGCTGAGCGTGGCCGGTCCCATGGGCATTCCGAAATCGAGGACCGTTTCTTCAATAAGGGCTCCATCCACTCCCTCGTCTATCATGAAGGTAGATTCGCCCATTAGGGCTCCAAGCTGTCTCGATACATAGAAGCCAGGACCATCATTCACCACGATGGGCACTTTGCGTATCGCCCTCGCAAAGGCAACACTCGTTGCCAATGTCCCATCCGATGTCTTTTTTCCGCAGATGATCTCCAGCAATGGCATCCGTTCCGCAGGATTAAAAAAGTGAAGCCCGATCATCCGACCTGGGTCTTTCAGGACGGAAGCCATTTCTGTAATGGGAAGCGCTGAGGTATTCGTGGCAAAAGTGACCTCTGGCAGACAGATCTCTTGAAGCTTTTTCCATATCCCTTGTTTGATGTTCATATCCTCCAATACGGCCTCGATGATCAGGTCAGCGCGCTTCATGTCATCAATGGAAGTCGTGGTGGTTATACGATCACGGATCATGCGATCGAGCTGTTCCTGGGTCATCTTCCCTATTTTTATTGGGTAAGCAAACGTCTTTCGAATAGCGGATAGCCCTTTCTGGATGGCCTCATCATTGATATCCCAGAGGATGGTCTTGAACCCATTGCTGAGGAGGAGGTTTGTGATGCCAGAGCCCATTGCTCCTCCTCCAAGCATGGCCACGGTCTTAATCTTTTGTGGCTCCACGCCTTTTATTCTGGGAAGCTTTCCCGCAGCCCTGGTGTTGAGGAAAATCCCGATCAGGTTCTTGGCCACATCCGACACAGCACAATCGCTGAAGAGTTCGGCCTCGATCTTCAGGTCGGCCTCGAAATCGTCAGAGAGTCCCCGCTCCATGGCCTCAATGGCCTTGAAGGGTGCAATATATCCCTTGCCTTTCTTCTCTGCCTCCCCCCTGGCGAAAGAGATAATCATTTTTTTCGTGACAAAGTTTGGAAGTCGATCCTTCCTTAGGCGCGTCATTCGATCTCGATGATTTAATTCACCGGATATGAAGCGCTTTGCAGCCTCCAAAGCTTTCTCCAGAAGAGACTCCGGAGGAACGACCTCATCAAGGCAACCTTTTTCCAATCCCTCTTCTGACGAAATGGGCTGACCTGTTGCAATCATCTTCAGAGCATCAGGAAGTCCCACAAGTCGGGGAAGTCTTTGTGTTCCCCCAGCTCCAGGAATTAAACCGATCTGGACCTCTGGCTGCCCCACCTGTATTCCTTTTGCTGCAATTCGATAGTGGGAGGCCATGGCGATCTCCAATCCCCCTCCGAGGCAGTTTCCATTTAGGGCAGCAATGACAGGCTTGGGTCCTTGTTCTATTGAATTGAGGAATCGGTTGTTCTCCATCACCAGTGGAAAAATAAAATCTCTTTCTTTTACCTTCTGAATCTCTGTGATGTCCGCGCCTGCAATAAAGTTCTTCTCGGTCCCGGTGAGGATCACAGCCTTCACCTCGTTGTCTCCATAAGCTGAGATCAGGGCATCTCTCATTTCTTCTACAAATGGCTTGGAAAGCTGATTAACAGGCGGATTGTTTAATCTTAGAATAGCGACTCCTTGTGTGAGTTCAACTTTTATCGTTCTGTAATCTGTTTTCATAAGTTTCCACTCCGGTGATTAAGATTTAGGGAACTAAAGCAGGGGAATATAAAATCATATCGTAGACTTGATTGGTCAAGATTACCCACCTATCGCCCCCTTTATACTTTCATCTGAAAAAAAAATCAATTGAAATAATATGTTTATATTCTTTCGTAATTTACCCCGTTAGAAATAATGCCCCAATGCCCCGCTGCTCTGCAGCGCGGTTAGGTTTTATAATCATTCTGGCGAGGTATAATGCCTCGCTGGAATTTCTAACGGGGTTTACGGCTCTCTCTCAATGATGGTGGCCACTCCCTGTCCACCACCGACACAGGCGTTGGCCAGACCATAGCGTCCATTCTTGATTTCCAAAATCCGGGCCAGTGTGCCCACCAGACGGATTCCTGTAGCTCCCAAAGCATGCCCGATAGCCGTTCCTCCTCCCATCACATTAACTCGATCTGGATCGATTCCAAGTTCTTTGATGCAGTTCAAGGCAACAATAGCGAAGGCCTCATTAATTTCCCAATAATCGATATCCTTAACTTGCAAACCCGCCTTCTCCAGGGCCATGTGGCTGGCAGGAATAGGACCCACCCCCATGATGGTAGGGTCCACTCCTGCGAATCCAATAGAACGGATGGTCGCCATAGGTTGGATTCCCTTTTTCTTAGCGGTCTCCTTGGACATCAGGATCATGGAAGCTGCGGCAGCGTTCAAGGGGGAGGAATTTCCAGCTGTGACAACCCCATCCGGTTTAAATGCTGGTTTGAGATCCTTCATCCCTTCAAACGTCGCATCATCACGAACGGCCTGGTCTCGATCCACGACCAGAATCTTTCCGTCTGCCTGCTCGGCTTTGATGGGGAGGATTTCGTCTTTGAAAAACCCTTCTTTATAAGCCTTGGAAGCGAGTTGATGAGCGCGAGCCCCCCAGCGATCCATATCTTCTCTGGTCAATCCACTCTGGGTGAAAAGTTTCTCTGCGGTGAGCCCCATATTTGTGGAGGTTGCCATATCCCAGTGCTTGTAGGCGGGATCTGTGGAAAGACGCTCATTCGGGGAGATAGCTCCCTTAACCAGATAGGGTCCGAACATTGGAACTCGGGTCATATGTTCCATCCCTCCTATCATGACGATGTCTGCAAAGCCGGCTGCAATTTCGAGAAACCCAAAATGGAGGCAGGCCATGCCAGACCCGCACTGCTGATCAACGAATTTTGCCGGAATCTTCTCTGGCAGGTTTGCTAAAAAAATCGGGAATCGGCCTCCATAACTCCACTGCTCGTTTACGCCATAAGCAGATCCAACAATAAAATCGTCAATCTCCTCGGCCTTAATCCCTGTTCGTTTAATCACCTCGGGAAGGAGTTTGGCCAGAAGTTCATCAGCTCTAAGTTTATGGAACCAATCTCGAGCCGGATCATTGGGTCTGGACCTGGATTGGGCAGTCCTTAAAAATCCCGCAATCACTACTTCTCTCATTATTTCCTCCTCGTTTACCCCGTTAGAAATAATACCCCGCTGCTCTGCGGCTGAGTTAGGGTTTAGAATAGTTCCTGCGGGGTCTAATCCCCGCTGGAATTTCTAACGGGGTGAACTCTTTCCTGTCCGATATTGGAAACTCACGAATTTGAATCATAGCAAGCCAAAAAACCGCTGCCAAGCGGATTAAGGGAATTTGAAAGTTAATCCCCAATGCATATTTTTTGCAGGAGGTTATATCGTAATTCCTCCGTCTATGGCGATAATCTGGCCTGTGACATAACTCGAAGCGTCCGAGGCCAGGTAAATAATGGCCCCCACCATCTCTTCTGGTTCGGCTGGCCGGCCCATGGGAGTTTTAATCATCGCCATTTTGAGAATGTCAGGATTTTTCCAGAGGGCTTCGCTGAAACGAGTTTTTGTTAAGCCCGGCGCGATGGCGTTCACGCGGATATTATATCGCGACCATTGCTGGGCCATTACCTTTGTGGCCATATTGACGCCAGCTTTACTTATGGAGTAGAGAGGTAAGATGTCGGGGGTAATCCCAGCGACGGAGGAGACATTGATAATTTTGCCTCCACCTTTTTCCCTCATTACCCTGGCGACTGCCTGACTAAGGAAAAATAACCCCTTGAGATTGAGATTCATAATGGAATCCCAGGCGCGCTCGTCAACATCTATGGCCGAAGCCATCGTAGGATTCGTGGCGGCATTATTCACCAAGATATCGATCTTCCCGAATTCCTCCAGGACTCTCTTAACAAGCTGATTGATTTCCTCCACCTTACCCAGATGGGCCTGTACCGGAAGGCATTTCCTTCCTAATTTCTTTATCCCTTCCCCTACCTTTTCCAGGTCAGGGAGTTTCCGGCTGACGATGGCAAGGTCAGCACCTGCTTGGGCCAATCCTATAGCGGTTGCTTCACCAATTCCCCGACTGGCTCCGGTGATCAGAGCGACCTTATCTTTTAAAGAAAAGTCCATTCTTTGTTACCTCCTAGCGAGAATGAGGTTTTTTGCACTTCTCAATCATGGTTCTCTCTCAATGATGGTAGCCACCCCCTGCCCGCCTCCGACGCAGGCGTTAGCCAGACCGTAGCGTCCACCCTTGACTCTCAAAATCCGGGCCAGTGTGCCCACCAGGCGGATTCCCGTTGCTCCCAAAGCATGCCCGATGGCCGTGCCCCCGCCCATCACATTAACTCCGTCTGGATCGATTCCCAGTTCCTTGATGCAGTTCAGGACGACGATTGTAAAAGCCTCGTTGATCTCCCAGTAATCGATGTCCTTAACCTGCAAACCCGCCTTCTCCAAAGCCATGCGGCTGGCAGGGACAGGACCCACTCCCATGATAGTAGGATCCACTCCTGCGAATCCAATGGAGCGGATCGTTGCCATGGGCTGGATCCCCTTCTCCTTAACGGTCTCCTTGGACATCAGAATCATCGAGGATGCTGCGGCGTTCAAGGGAGATGAATTCCCGGACGTGATGACCCCATCCGGCTTAAAGGCTGGCTTGAGGTCCTTCATACCCTCCAGCGTCGCATCATCCCGAACGGCCTGGTCTCGATCCACGACCAAAATCTTTCCATCTGCCTGCTCGGCTTCGATCGGGAGGATTTCATCCTTGAAAAACCCTTCCTTATAAGCCTTGGAAGCCAGTTGATGGGACCGAGTCCCCCAGCGATCCATATCTTCCTTGGTAAATTCCCTCTGCGTAAAAAGCTTCTCCGCGGTGAGCCCCATATTCACGGCTGTCATCATGTCCCAGTGCTTGTAGGCCGGCTCTGTAAAAAGGCGCATGTTCAGAGAAATAGCTCCCATTTCCGATAGCCTTCCGCCCATGGGGACCCGGGTCATATGCTCCATTCCTCCAACCATCACGATGTCTGCAAAACCCATGGCAATTTCCATGAAGCCGATATGAATGGCAGCCATGGATGAGCCGCACTGTTGGTCGACGAACTTGGCGGCAATCTTCTCCGGCAAATTGGCCAGCCAAATGGGGGTACGACCACCATAAGCCCACTGCTCATTCACTCCGATGGACGATCCTACGATGAAATCATCGATCTCCTCAGCCTTAACGCCTGTTCTTTTAATCACCTCGGGAAGGAGTTTGGCCAGAAGTTCATCAGCTCTCAGTTTGTAGAACCAGTCCCGGGGCGGATCATTGGGCCTGGACCTGGATTGGGCAGTTCTCAAAAATCCGGCAATCACAACGTCTCTCATCCTTCCTCCTTGTTTTAATACTGAAAGATATTATTTATGAAATATTACTTGCAAAGAATTCCTCGATCTCCACCGAGGTGAGCATCTCTACCTGCCCCGTACCATATTAGGTTCAGGGCCTGCGGGAGACAGGTCAAGCTAAAATGGATATTTTCCCATTTTAATCACTGAATCTGCGATTTCCCGTCTCAAGGCAATCGTATTCACTGGAGTGAAACGAGTCAGTTTCTTGAGAGCGGATAACTGTGTCCTGAGCGTATCGCCCTCGGCAATGGCAGCGAAGGCCTGTTTCGCAAAACCTTCCACACGACCCAGGGCGTCATTCACATAGACCTTTACCATGGCCTTCTGGATCTGAGATTTTTCATCGCCAAACTTCTCCATGGACTTCATTGCTCGGAGTAACGCGCTTTCCATGGCGAAGACCTCAATCACTATATTACTGATCAGTCCCACGATGTCCTCTTCCGCTGGTTCTCCCAACTTCATCATATACTTCTGAACCGCAGCACCGGCCACAAGGAGACCAATCTTTTTTGACATCTCCACCATTTCCGCCTGTAAGGTTAGTTTCGCATCATCCATTTCCACTTTCGGTCGAAGCGTGAGGAGTTCGTTCGCCACCTTCTGAGCTGCTGCAAGCACGGGGAGGCGATTCTTCATGGCCCGTTTCGTCAACATATCCACGATCAGGAGGCGATTGATCTCGTTCGTCCCTTCCCAGATCCGGTTAATCCGCTCATCCCTGTAACCCCGCTCAACCGGATAATCATGAATATACCAATACCCTCCGAGGATCTGAACGGCTTCATCTACAACATAACCCGCCATCTCTGAACAATAGACCTTGTTGATCGAGTCTTCGATGGCATACTCCTCAATCCCTTTTGCCATTTGGATCCCAACATCTTCAGCCTGGCGGTCGATGCGCCGGAGAATCAGATCGGTCAGGCCTCCTGTTCGGTAAACCATGCTCTCCGAGACGAAGGTCCGGATTGCCATTTCCGAAATCTTGTGTTTGATCAGACCGAACTCGGCAATTGGCCTGCCGAACTGAACCCTCTTCTTGGCATAAGTGACTGCCTCCTGCAGGGCACTCTTTGCCCCTCCCAGACAACCTGCACCCAAGCTGAAACGAGCAATATTCAGGACGTTCAAAGCCACGATATGGCCCTTTCCAGTCTCTCCGAGAAGATTCTCTACAGGAACTTTGACATCGGAGAAGATGACTCCTCGAGTAGAAGAGCCTTTCACACCCATCTTATTTTCTTCCTCATCGAGCGAGACCCCTTCGAAATTCCGCTCGACGATGAAGGAGGTGAATTTTTCTCCGTCCACTTTGGCATAGGTGATGAAGGTACCGGCAATCCCGGCATTGGTGATGAATTGCTTCTGACCATTTAGAATGTAATATTTTCCGTCAGAGCTGAGAGTTGCCGTAGTCTTAGAGTTCAGGGCATCCGATCCTGCTTCGGGCTCAGTCAGGGCATAGGCGCCAATGATCTCCCCTGTGGCCATTTTGGGAAGATAACGTCTCTTCTGGTCTTTGGTTCCAAAGAAGACAATGGGAAGAGAACCAATTCCGGTATGAGCCCCGAACGAGGACATGAAGGAACCTCCTCCCTGGGCCATCTTCTCCCAGACAAGGAGAGAACTGACCTTATCCAAATCCTGTCCCCCATACTCCTCTGGAATGTCTGCGGAAAGGAACCCTAACTCCCCGGCCTTCTTGAGGAGGCTTAACAGGAGCCCCTCTTTCTTCTCTTCAATATCGTCAGCCACGGGTTGAATTTCACCTACCACAAATTCGGTAACTGCCTTCGCAATCAACCGTTGCTCTTCATTGAAGTCCTCCGGGGTGAAAACCTCCTGAGGAAAGATCGATTCAATCAGAAACGCTCCCCCCTTAATGAACTGTTCCATGGTCATCCTCCTTCCAAATGGTCACTGAAAAATCATCACTGCAAAATGAGCAATAATTATTTATTACGCTTCACGCGTGGACGGGCACGGCATGCTGTGTCCCTACTTATTCTCCCAGGGCAGTCGTTTTCCTTCGGGGGAATATCTGTAAAAACCCTTTCCGACCTTTCGGCCCAGACGCCCTTCGATCACCATCCGTTCAATCAGGTTTGAGCTGGATACAAGGTGATCCACTCCCAGGGCCCTCATCGTCTTCGCAATTCGGACGTAAGTATCCAATCCAGCGTTATCAGCGATTTCGAAAGGGCCAGCATTCCACCCATAGCCGAGCCGCATGCCTACATCCACATCTTCGGGGCTGACGATTCCTTGATCAACCAAGTCAACGGCCTCACGGAAGGCCGCGGAGAAGATACGGTTCATCACAAAGCAGGGGATATCGCGCTGCACACGGACCGGGGTTTTCCCCAGGGATTGAACAAAGGCCACTCCTCGCTCGAAGATTTCCGGGGAAGTTTTCTCTCCTTTGATTACTTCTACCAATCTCATCAGCGGCACAGGTCCGAAGAAATGCAACCCCAGCACCCTCTCCGGTCGCTTTGTATTTTCAGCAAGGCGAGTAATGGGTATGGAAGAAGTATTCGTGGCCAGTGGAGTCTCCGGTCTGGAAATCCGATCCAGTTCTTGAAAGATCCCACGCTTCAACTCCTCCACTTCAAGAGCTGCTTCGATTACCCAGTCCGCCTTGGAGGTGCTCGATAGATCTTTTTCCGGTGAAATCCGCGCAAGCACTTTCTGGGAAGGTTCCTTGAGAAGGCCCTTGGCCGCCAGCTTCTCCACAGACCAACGAATATCCCTGAGGGCCCTGTCCGTGATTGCAACCTGGATATCCATCAGATGAACCTGGTAACCTGCTTGGGCCGAAACCTGAGCAATTCCTGATCCCATAAATCCTGCGCCCACAACCAAGACCTTCTCCATAGCTTTTCTCCTGTCTTTACCCGCCTTCTTCTTCATAGGGACTTCCTCCCTCCAGTTTTAAAAATCCCCTGAGGGAGGATTTTCCCAGACCTACTTCTTTGTTGCAGGGGCTTCCGGATTCTTTGGTCGTTCCGGAATACCCGCAAGCTTCTTAACCATTTTCTTGCGGGATTCGATGTCATACTGGGTAGTGATGGCAATCGCCTCCATGATGGGCGAGCCGCCTCCGTGATAGGATCCAATCAGATGAATTCCTCCGCTTGCAGAGCAGAGTATGTCGCCAATGTAACGCCATAGCTGAGCGGCATCTTCCGGGAGAATATCCGGGTTCCGGGTGATGTACTTGTACAGAAGATCCTTCGTTTCGGGGTTCATAAAATCTTCCTCGTAAGGGAAGGTGGCCGGAATACCGCCTGCAATGTCGCACAAAATCTCAGCCTCCCGGAAGACCGCCTCACCGGTAAGGTTGCGGCCTACGTTGGCGTAGATGGAATGAGGGATATAACTTCCCGGTCCATAAGGCATAAACCCCAGCCCAGGAACGTACAACTCGGGTTTCCCCAATTCGGAAGCCGTAAATCCAGCTGCATAACCAAGCTCGGACACTCGGATGATCTCCGCCAATTTATCCCGTACGTGAGAGGCCTTTGCAATGCCATTATATTCTGCTGCCAATGCCACTGCTCCGAGCATTAAGTCCCCTAAGGCTGGTTTACAACCGGAATAGCTATGGCGATGGAAGAGGGCAAAGAGAAGGGCACATGCCCCGCCGTGAATCGCTTCTCCACAAAGGAAGACCCGCTCCCACGGAATGAAGCAATTGTCGAAGATCGTATAAGAGTCGGTGTAGCCAGGAGTGAATCCCCTCTTAAAGTATTGGCGGTCACGCAGGTTATGCACGCTCACCACCTGTTTCACTCCTTCCCAGTCTGCAGGAACGGCAAAAGCCACAGCCCAGTCCTTCTCCTCTGGCAGGAGAGCACGAGTGGGAACGACCAAGATTTCGTCCGCCACAGAAGCTTCCGAGATATGCACCTTGGAACCCCGGACCACGATCCCATCGCTCTTCCTCTCCACCACATGGACATACATATCCGGATCTTTCTGCTCGCTAGGTCGCTTCATCCTGTCCCCTTTGACGTCCGTCTGGGCACAACAGCCGACCAGGTCCTCTTTTTGAAATCTCTCCAACCATTTCACAAAGTTCTTATGGTATTGAGTGGCTCCTTTGTTCTGCTTATCGGCCTCATAAGAAACGTTATAGATGGCATTGGTCGCATCGATTCCCATACACCTCTGAATGCAACCTCCGGCCACTTGACAAACGGCTCGAGTCATATCCTGCTTCTTGTGCAAGTCCTCCTTACTGTGGTGGATATGACAGAATCGATTGATCTTCTCACCGGTCAGATGAGATTTGGCTGTACAAAGGTCTTCGTATTTTGGGTCGGCGGCAAAATCGAAAGTCAACCCCATGGTGTTAATGGTCGGCAATTGTACTTCGTCATCCCGAGCGATCTTTTCACCGTTCACATAAATGTTTCGGCGCATCTTACGCAACCCTTCAATATATTGCTGTTTCGTTCTCATCTTTCTCCCTCCATTCTTTCTTGAAATTGATTCACCTCAAAAACCTCTTGTAGCCCGTTCGATTTATGGAATGGTTTAGAACTTCCTCTGGCCGCTGAACCCCTAAGACCATTAAAAGCAAATTGAGATATGAAATCTGTGAGCTCGCTAACCGACACCCCTTTCTTAGGGTGGAACCAAATTCTGGTTCGGGTAATCATAGAGGCAATCATAAAGCCAGCTAATCTTACATCCACTTCAGGCAAATACCCCGTATCAATGCCTCTGCGAATGACTTTTCGAATAATCCGGTCATAGGTGTCACGAAAATCTACAATTTTTTTTCGTTTGTCGGGTGAGAGACTGTCCAGCGCAACGTCAAAAAGCAGCTTAGCGGATCTCCTATAGCTCAACGTAACTTTTAAGTGACTTTCAATAATGAACTTCAACTGTTCAATGGGACTGGTACCGTCATCCTCTTCCAGGTGCTTAATCGGATTAATAATCTGCTCCATTTCCTCCCGGAGCACCTCGAAGAGAATTTCTTCTTTATCAGAAAAGAAATTATAGATATTGGCCGGTCGGCAACCATAGGAAATGGCTATTTCGCGCATACTTGTGGCGTTGTAGCCTTTTTCCCAGAAAAGTCTTCGCGCTGTTTCCAGCATCTTCGCCTTTTGAAAACCGGGTTTTACTCTGCCTCGATTCATCTGAACCAAACCATTTTCGAGAGATGTGGCCCTCTGGCAACAATCTGATTAAAACATAAGGAGCTTCTAAAGTATGTCTGATTTATTACATTAATGAATGACCATTAATCTACTCCACCGATTACAGGCTTGTCAAGTGAGAAATTCGGATCTGAGTAATCTCATAGCAACCTTTAGATGCGCCACGAAAGATTTCGTTCAAATCCATGATGGTCCTTTTCAAGAACTCCTCCAGCGAAATCTTCCATTCTTCCATCTTGACCAATCTCTCTTTATTCATTATAAAGATGCTACAAAGTAGGTTGGGGAAAATGGAACCTTGCAATTTACCATCGATTCCCCAAAATGGAGATCAGCGCTTAGAAATCAGCTATCAGCTTCCAGCGTTCGGCTGAAGAAGATAATGATGGCCAATGGCTGATCATTGAATCCTACAAATAATTGGGGAGGTACAAGAACCACGGAACAGAAACCTTGGCACAGACACTATGATTACAACGTGCCAACGACCGTCCGCGTGCCGCGCTTGGCGATCCATGAACTTATCCAAATTCCCGCTAACGCCTATCCGGACAAAGCGGCCCTGACTTTTTACGGGACAGAGATGACTTTCTGGGAGTTGCGCCAGCAGATCCTGCGCATGGCCAACGTTCTGGGAGCCCTGGGTGTTCAAAAAGGGGAACGGGTGGGTATCCATCTCCCGAACTGTCCCCAATACTTGATTGCTTATTATGCGGTCTTATCACTCGGAGCAATCGTCGTGAACCTCAATCCCATGTACACTGCTGAAGAGCTTAAGCTGATGGCTAACGTCACGGGCCTGACAACCCTCATCACCTTTGACATGGTGCTTCCCACCATCCGTGCCTTATATAAAGAGGTTCCTATTACCCGGGTGGTGGTTACTAAAATCACGGATTACATAAAAGGACAGGGCCAGTCCACCGCGGCCAGCCTGGAACTGGAGGAGGGCTGGTATCATTTCTCTGGGATTCTGGAGGGCTGCACGGAAACGAAGCGCCCCCGTGTCCAGGTAAACCCGGAAGATCCAGCCCTGATCCAGTTTACTGGCGGCACCACTGGCATCCCCAAAGGGGCGCTCCTCACGCATGCCAACGTGATTGCAGCAACCTTTCGATGTGCTCTATGGGGAAATTCCACAATAATCCTAACTCCCTACGAAAGACGCAATGTCATTGCGGTCCTACCCTACTTCCATATCTACGGAAACATTGTGGTGATGAACTGGGCCCTTTTCAGTTGTGCTACTCAAATTATGGTCCCCCGCTTCCAGCTCGATGAATTTATGAGTATACTGGCCAATTTCAAGGAGATCACCTTTTTCCCCTCTGTACCCACGATGATCAACGCCGTCATCAATCATCCCAAGGCCATGGAACTGGATCTGGCCCGAAAACTGGGCCTGTTGAATTCCGGAGCCGCACCGATGCCCGTGGAGCTTATCGAGCAGGTTAAAGATATGGGAATCTTTTTCGGCGAGGGATATGGCTTGTCCGAGTCCACAGCCCTTGGAATTTCCAATCCCATTCTTGGTCATAAAGTGGGCAGCATCGGGGTTCCCTTTATCGATAATGACGTGCGACTTGTGGACCTGCAGGAGGGGATTCATGATGTCCCAAAAGGAGAACCGGGAGAGATCATCATGAAAGGGCCCATAATCATGCAGGGCTATTGGAACAATCCCGAGGAAACGGCCGGACAATTAAAAGATGGGTGGCTCTACACTGGGGATATTGCCGTGCAAGACAAAGACGACTATTTCTTCATCGTGGACCGCAAAAAGGACATGATCATTGCCGGAGGGTTCAATGTTTACCCCCGGGAGATCGATGAGGTTCTTTTCCAACACCCCAAAGTGCAGGAAGGAATTGCGGTAGGCATCGCCGACAAGTACCGGGGAGAAACAGTCAAAGCATACATCGTCCTGAAGCCAGGGGAGACAGCTACGGCGGAGGAGATCATCGCCTTCTGTAGGGAAAAGTTGGCGGCCTACAAAGTACCGAAGCTCATCGAGTTCCGGACTTCTCTTCCAAAATCGGCGATCGGAAAAGTTCTGCGGAAGATCCTGCGGGCTGAAGAAGAAGCCAAAAATAAAACATGACAGGGAGATAGGGGAGAGAAAGCGAGACAGGGAGACACGGAGATAACCTGAGTGGGAGAAATAGTAACTTTAGGAAGTTTAGTTCACTTGAAGCATCTTAGGCACTTATTCCAATAGGTGGTAACCCTATGAAGACGGATTACAAGACTGTGAAGGTGGAAGTGAAAGACGGGGTGGCTATTCTGGCTTTGAATAACCCTCCGGTGAACCAGCTTTCTGAGCATTTTGTTCGGGAGATGGCCGATGCCTTTCTGCAGGCGTTTACGGATAAGGCCATTAAGGCTGTGGTTCTTACCGGCACGGGAAGGAATTTCATTGCCGGAGCGGATATTACCGAAATTCAGAAAGTGAAGGATAAGAATTTTCTTTTACCGCGTGTGATGGAAAACCACCGTTTTATCAACGCGATTGAAGACGCACCTAAACCGGTGATTGCCGCCATCAATGGCCATTGCCTGGGAGGTGGGCTGGAAATCGCCATGGCCTGCCATTACCGTATTGCCGCCGAGAGTATACAAATCGGGCAGCCCGAGGTCAAGATCGGCCTGTTCCCGGGAGCGGGTGGTACCCAGCGGCTCGCCCGACTGATTGGTTTCGCCGATGCCCTGATGATGATCACGAGGGGTGACCCCATTTCAGCTGAAGAAGGTCTGAAAAAAGGAGCGCTCGATGAGGTGGTCCCGGCCAACCAACTCCTGGATCAGGCTTTGCAAGTGGCCCGCCGTTTTATCTCTGGAGAGCTGAATCACAAGACTCGCCTGACTAAGAATAAAACGGATAAGCTTCCAAGGCCCGAAGAGAAGGCGGGAATTGTCGCTTTTGCCAAAGGAATAGCTGCCAAAGAGGCCAAAGGATATATCGCCCCGTTCAAGGCCATCGAGGCCATGGAGCGGGGACTCACGGATCATTTCGAAGCCGACCTGAAAATCGAAGCGGAACTTTTTGCCGATTGCGTAGTCTCAGACGTGGCTAAGAACCTCATTGGTATTTTCCTGAACACCCGGGCTGCGGGAAGAGTGCCGCGTATTGAAAAGATTGAGCCGAAAAAAATTAAGATGGTGGGTATGCTGGGCGGTGGTGTGATGGGGTCGGGGATCGTTAACTTGCTTCTCAGCAATGGAGTCGATGCCATTCTCTGGGACATCAACGATGAGGCCATCCAGAAGGGCCTCGAGGCCATCCGCAAAACCTTTGCCTACCCCATCAAGAAGGGAAAGATGACTCCAGAGGAACTGGATAAATTAATAAAGGAGCACCTCGTCACGACTGTCTCACTGGAACCTCTGAAAGACGTTGATTTGGTGATCGAAGCCGTTTTGGAAGACATGAAAATCAAGCAGAATATCTGGAAGCGCCTCGAAGGAATCTGCCGCCCGGATGTCGTCTTCGGCACGAACACCTCAGCGCTGCCCATAACGGAGATAGCCTCAGTCTTGACAGATCCCGGCCGCATGATCGGGCTTCACTTCTTTAATCCTGCTGAGAGGATGCAGCTTCTGGAGATCATCTGCGGCAAGAAGACCTCGGATCAAACCCTGGCCACGAGCGTGGCCTTTGGCCGAGCCATTCGCAAAGTCCCTATCGTGGTGAATGACGGGCCGGGCTTTTATGTCTCCAGACAGTTGGGCGGCCTCATGGGGGAATCTATCTTCATGGTGGCAGAGGGTGTTGACCCGGCCAAGGTGGAGGAGGCAATCCTGGATTTCGGACTTCCCATGGGTCCGGCCACCCTTAGCGATTTGACTGGAATCGACATCAATTACCATGTGGGGAAGAACTTTGAGAAAACATTCGGGGAACGATTGAAGATGCATCCTCTGTCTGAACGCGTTTATCAAACCGGGTGCTACGGACGAAAAACCGGAGCCGGGTGGTTCGACTACAGCGGGGAAAAACCCGTCCCGAACCCGAAAGTGGTGGCAGTTATCCAGAACTATTTGGGAGAGAAAGGGGTTGGGCCCAAAACCATGACCCCCAAGGAAATCGTAGACCGGATGTTGGCCCGGGCGATCAACGAGGCTGCCTACATGATCCAGGAAGGAATCTGCGATCGGCCCCAAGACATGGACCTGGCCATGGTTTACGGGACGGGATTTCCTCCGTACCGCGGTGGGATTCTCCGTTATGCTGACGCTTGGGGAATTGGTAACGCGTATCAGCACCTGGTAAAACTTGAGAAAGAACATGGGGTGAGATTCAAGCCCTGCAACCTTCTCAAAGAAATGGCGGAGCAGGGTAAAACATTTTATAAGATGTAAATCAATTCGAAATTCGAATTTCGACAGTTATAATCAATCTTACCGAAATTCTTTGTGAGGGTGATTTTTTGGATCGACCTCTTCAGTCGAGAAAGGAGGAACAGAGATGGCGGTATTCAATTCAGTGAAGGAGATCTTCGCCGGGATGCCGGGAGTTTTTAACCGGAATGCTGCCACCGGGCTAGACGCTGTGTTCCAGTATCACATCGAGGGTGCTGAAAGCGGGGACTGGTATGTGGTCATCAAAGATCAGACTTGCACTGTATCAGAGGGCGTGCATGCCCACCCGACTGTTTCGCTGAGAATGGCAGACAAGGATTGGATTGCTATGTGCAACGGCGAACTCGATGGTATGTCCGCCTTCATGGGTGGCAAGCTCAAGATCTCGGGTGACATTATGCTGGCCCAGCGCATTGCCAGTCTATTTCCACTCAGTTAAGCCCCAGGAGCCAAGAATAGAAATGGTGGATGAGGCCCCTCGCTCCTTTTTCTTCCCGTCAGGGATAGGATATCACTAAGGGCTCGTCACCATCTGACATGGGGATGCGGGACCGCCGAGATTTAGACCGGGATAGAACGAAGGAACTGGGGTTTTTCTCCCCGTTCATCTAATAGAGAAGCACATCGTGCTGTCTCTTAGAAATGAATTTATCCTGTGAGCTAAGTCGTAAGGAAGGGGTGAAATTTTGTCTTAACAAATTGGGGTCACTACAAAATTTGGAATTTTAAGGGGGCTTTATGAGTAAGAAGATCCTTCGGACAAAACTTTGCGACATGCTGGGAATTGAGTACCCCATCATAGCGGCTGGAATGGGACCAACGATGATTGGCGAGACGACGGGGGCTCCCGTAGAGCTGGTGGTGGCTGTCTCAGAGGCTGGAGGTATGGGAGTCCTGGGTGGGAGTGGCTTCACCATAGAAAGGTTGCGTGAGGCCATCCGGGAGATTAAAGCAAAAACAAAGAAGCCCTATGGAGTGGATCTCCTCTTACCCCAAAGGCTGGACTTCGGTGGAGGGTTAGGGCAGAAAGGGCCAAAGGAGATGCCCTTAAGCATGATCCTGCAGACCCTGCCCAAACCGCATCAAGACTGGGTTAAGAAAGTGAAAGATGAGCTTCAACTTCCCGATGTGGAAATCATGGTTAAGATGGATACAACGACCATGCGCCCCCAGGAAGCAGTTCAGGTGTGCATTGAGGAAAAAGTCCCGCTCTTTTGCGCAGGGCTGGGAAATCCCGGATTCATGGTGGCAGAAGCTCACGCCGTAGGCATGAAGGTTCTGGGTATCACCGGCAATACCAAGAACGCCAGACGGATGGCCCAATCGGGGATTGACCTTTTAGTAGCCCAAGGATATGAGGGAGGAGGGCACACGGGTCGCATCGGAACCATGGCTTTACTGCCCCAGGCCATCGATGCCGCGCACCCAGTGCCCGTCCTAGCAGCGGGTGGCATCGGGGATGGCCGGGGACTGGCTGCCGCTCTGGCCATGGGCTGCGTGGGGGCTTGGGTGGGGACCCGCTTTCTGGCCACGAACGAAGCGGGAGCTCTCCCGGTCAACAAAAAGCGTATCATCGATTCTACTGATGAAGACACCCGGGTGAGCAAGGCTTATACGGGCAAGACCCTGCGGGCGAGCTACAACAAGTTCCACGACCTATGGGATGGTTCGGGATTGGAGCCGCTTCCTTTTCCCACCCAGGTTTTGATCTCTTCTGCTCTCTTGAACAGTTTTATCAAGGGAGAAAAAGACGATTACGTTGGTGGCCTTGCGGGCCAAATATCGGGGCTCATCAAAGAGATCAAACCCGCCCGCCAGGTGCTCGAGGAGATGGTGGAAGAGGCGGTGGATATTCTGACCCGTAGGCTTCCAGAAAACATAGTGGCTAAATAAAAGTATTCGCCTCGGAGACCGGTAATTTTTATTTGACACATTTCGCCCCATGAGATATTAATTTCGAAGAAACTTGGCTTGACATCGATGCAGATTCCGGAGAGAGGCTCGCACACAAGAGAGAGTGATAAATTTCAGGAGGCTTAAACATGTTTGATCTTTCCAAGTTTTCTTTAAAGGGTAAAATAGCGATTGTGACCGGTGGTAGCCGCGGTATTGGCAAGGCTATTGCACTGGGCTTTGCCAAGGCCGGTGCGAAGGTTGCGGTTACCAGCCGCAAGATGAACGACCTTGAAGCGAACGCTGCAGAGATTGAGGCCTTCGGAGGTGAGGCACTTCCTGTCCAGGCCCATCTCGGAAAGATGGAAGAGATAAACAGGATGGTCAATACGGTGATGGACAAGTTCGGCAGGATCGATATACTGGTCAATAATGCTGGTACCAGTCCTGCTTCGGCTACCGTCCTGAATGCCGATGAAGGTCTCTGGGAAACGATCATGAACCTGAACCTGAAAGGGCTTTATTTCACCAGCCAGGCGGTTGCCAAGGTTATGAAGAAGCAAGGCGGCGGCAAGATTATCAATATCGCATCCATCGATGGCATCAAGCCGGAACCTGGAGTAAGCATCTACAATATTTCCAAGGCAGGTGTCCGAATGATAACCAGCTCCTTCGCTGTAGAATTGGCTCCCTTTAATATTCAGGTCAATACGATTGCTCCCGGGCCGATCAGCACAAAATTGTTAGATTCACACTGGGCTCACCTTCCGGCGGAAGAATTCAAAAAGGGGAAACAAGAATTGGCCGAAATGACACCCGTGGAGCGCATAGGCGAACCCGATGAAATTGTCGGTGCGGCGATTTACCTGGCTTCCGATGCCTCCAGCTATACTACCGGCGCCGAGATTGTGATCGATGGGGGAAGCCTGCTATTCTCAACTTTGCAAGCTCCTGTACCCCCGGAAGAATAGCAGGGAGAGCAGAGATGATCACGGCCGTGGAACAATTAAGAAGATGTGGAAGTCTATGGCAGGGATTAAGGACTAATTTTTTTATAGAGGATAATCCTTGTAAGGAGAAAAGAGTCCTCTATTACAGGAGAACGAGCAATGAGTAACGAGACCCTTTTGACTTATTTCCAGAGACATGTCAAGGAACATCCGAATCGGGTGGCATTGCGACACAAAGACTACGGGATTTGGCACGACGTCACCTGGGGTCAGTACGGAGAAAAAGTGAGACAGGTCGCCATGGGATTGATCAGCCTCGGTTTTAAAAAAGGGGAATGCGTTTCCATCATCAGTGAGAATCGAACGGAATGGGTCTATTCTGATTTTGGGATCATGTCTGCTGGAGGAATTACGGCAGGAGTTTATTCAACGAATGCGGCAGAACAGTGCGGATATATCGTTCAGAACTCTGGATCGAGATTCTACATTGCAGAAAATGAAGAACAATTTGATAAGACTCTGAAATTCAGAAAGGACAATCCGCATTTGGAGAAGGTCATCGTCATCGAAATGGAAGGATTGAAACGCTATAAGGATCCAATGTTGATGAGCTTTGATGACCTGTTGAAACTGGGGAAAGGGTTTGATGAAAAAAATCCTGGACTATTTGAGAAACGGGTTGGCGAAGTCATGCCTGATGACTTAGCTGTCCTCATCTACACCTCTGGCACGACAGGTCCTCCCAAAGGGGCGATGCTCACTCATCAGAACCTCCTCTATATGAGTGAGGCGATGGTCGATGCTAATCCCATTCGTGACGGGGACGAGACTCTTTCTTATCTTCCTCTGTGTCACATCTTTGAACAACTCTACACCGTGATGATCAATATCCGTTACGGGACGGTCGTCAATTTCATCGAGAGTCCCGATACAGTCATGGATAACATGAAGGAGGTTTCACCAACGGTTGCCTGTGGTGTTCCTCGAATCTGGGAAAAATATGCCTCGGGCATTATGATTCGCATGTCGGATGCCACCTGGTTTAAGCGTATGGTTTTCAAGGCCTGTATGGGAATTGGGATGAAATATGCCGGGTTAAAACTGAATTTTAAGCCTGTCCCTCTATACTTAAAGATGGCTTACTCAGCGGCTTATGTGGCTGTTTTCCGTAAGCTGAAGGAACGTTTGGGGTTTGATCGTGTAAGGGTTGCATACTCCGGAGCAGCGCCTATTTCACCGGATGTGCTGAAATTCTTCAATGCCATTGGCCTTCCACTCATCGAGGGGTATGGCCAGACAGAAGGCACAGGTGTTACCACCGTCAGCCGTAAAGGCCACCTTAAGATCGGTAGGGTCGGACAGCCCCTGCCAGGGGTGGATGTGAAGATTGCTCCCGATGGGGAGATACTTGTTAAGGGCCCAGGCATTTTCAAAGGTTATTTTAAAAACCCTGAGGCCACCGCAGAGACCCTCAAAGACGGTTGGCTTCATTCAGGAGATGTAGGAGAGCTGGATGAGGATGGGTTTTTAAAGATCACAGATCGGAAGAAGGATCTAATCATCACTGCAGGGGGGAAGAATATTGCTCCTCAAAATATTGAGAATCAGCTCAAGTTCAGCCCTTATATCAATGATGCGATCGTGATTGGGGATCGTCGAAAATTTCTGGCCGCTCTCATCGCCATTGATGAAGAAAATGTGATCAAATATGCTCAGGATAACAAGATTCAATTCGGTACTTATTCAAGCCTCACGCAAGCCTCTGAGATTAAGCAATTGATTCAGAAAGAAGTGGATAGGGTGAATAAGACGCTTGCCCAAGTGGAGCAGGTTAAGAAATTTACCATTATTCCTAAGAGACTTTATGAGGAGGATGGTGAGGTGACACCTACTATGAAGGTGAAACGAAAGTTCATCAATGAGACCTATAAGGATATCATCGAGAAGATGTACCGCTCAGGAGGAGGATAGCATAGCGCAGAGCGCATAGAGCATAGCGAGGAGAAGCACCAAATCCCAAGCACCAAATAACAAACAAGCACCAAGGAACCAAATTCCAAGTTTAAAGCGAAATCAGTTTCGGTTATTCGATATTGGGTATTGGAGTTTGTTTGGGATTCGGAATTTGAGATTTGGGATTTTGAACGCTATGCGCTTTGCTCCATGCCCTTTGCGATCCTGGTCACCGCCATCGTTTCTTTTTTTTCCACCTCTGATATCCTTTCATCGATTCCTCTGATCGAATACCCAGGTAGAATTCCTTCACATCTTCATCTTCCAGAAGGATATTAGGGATATTGGCGGCCACGATCCGTCCATTCTCAAGGACGAATGCGTAGCTCGAGATCTTCAATGCCATCTTTGCATTTTGCTCAACCAGAAGGATGGTCGTTCCTTCCGCATTGATCGTTTTGATGATTCTGAAGATTTCCTGAACAAGGATTGGAGACAGCCCCAGCGAAGGTTCATCCATCATCAACAATTTAGGCCTGGTCATCAATGCCCTGCCAATGGCGAGCATCTGCTGCTCTCCTCCGCTTAAGGTACCCGCCCACTGAGTCTTCCTCTGGCAGAGAATGGGGAAATGGGTGATCACCCGTTCATAATCTTCCTTCACCCCTTTTTTATCCTTCCGGATATAAGCTCCCATCTTCAAGTTTTCATCGACACTCAATTCAGGGAAAACTTCCCTTCCCTCCGGCACATAAGAAATTCCCAGGTGAACGATTTCTTCGGCGTCCTTTCCATCAATCCTCTTCCCGAGAAATTCGATGGTTCCTTTATCCGGTTGGTCCTCAAGAAGTCCCATAATGGTCTTCAAGATCGTCGTCTTCCCTGCCCCATTGGCTCCGAGGATGGCAGCGATCTGCCCTTCCTGCACTTCTAAAGAAACTCCCCTAATCGCCATGATCAATCCGTAGAGGGTTTCGATGTTCTTGACCTTAAGCAACCTTTTCCTCCTCACCCAAATAGGCTTTAAGAACCTCCGGATGCTTTTGAATCTCTTCTGGTAACCCTTCGGCGATTCTCTCCCCGAAATTCAAGGTTAAGATTCGGTCAGAAATATCCATGATCAAATTCATGTCATGTTCCACAAGGAGAACGGTGATGCCGAGATCATCCCGAATATCCTGAATCGAGAACATCAAGTCTCCTTTTTCCTCCATATTCATCCCAGCCGAAGGTTCATCTAAAAGAATGACTTCAGGGTCTAATGCTAAGGCGCGACCGAGCTCCACCAGTTTTCGAGTCCCATAGGGAAGATTTATAACGAACTGATTTCTTGCGGCCTGCAGCTCGAGAAAGTCAATCACTTCTTCCACCTTCCCTCTATGTTCAATCTCCTCTTTGGCTGCTTTTGAACCTTTGTAAATAAAAGTCGCCCCTCTCCAAACCCCTGTCTTCATGTGGAGATGACGACCGAGCATGAGATTATCCATGGTGGACATGTGAGAAAAAAGTTCGATGTTTTGAAATGTCCTGGCAATGCCCTTTTTGGCAACCTGGTAAGGTTTTAAATAAGTGATGTCTTCTCCTTTGAAAAAAATCTTTCCGGAATTGGGTTGATAAATTCCACTGATGCAATTGAAGATGGTGGTCTTTCCGGCGCCATTTGGTCCAATGATGGAATAGATAGCTCCTTTCTCCACTTCAAAGCTGACATTACTCAACGCTTTGATCCCACCAAAAGAGATCGTCAGATTTTCTGTTTTGAGAATAGGATTCATGTGTCCCTGAAAAAAAATTTAATGAGGTAGGGGAGGCTTTAGCCTCCCCGTTCACTGTTTACGCTATACGCTATGCCCTATGCGCTCTGCGATTCTATGACAAGCTACTTCGTGATCCTTATCCAATCCGTGAGCTTCTCAATGCTCCCATCAGGACGGACTTTCCCATAAAAGACGTGTTTGCCTCCTTGCCTATCCTTCTGGCCAGCATAGGTGATAGGGGGGCCGATTCCTTTAAAATCTTTTAAGGTTTCCATGGCACTAATCCATGTTTCTGGCGTCAAATTCTTTCCTGCTCTCCTCACCCCTTCGAAAAATGGTTCTGCGAAGATGATCCCCGCATAATAGAAGGTGCCCCATCTCTCCTGAGGCGCTAATTTTTTATGCCATTCTCTATACTTCACCATTAAAGGAGCATTAGAGTCTGGCAATTCGCCAAAGAAAGAATTGATCATACCAACCCATAAACCTTTTGTGATTTGCATCATCAGAGCCGAATCAGAGAGGGTATTGCTGGTTGCCCATTGTGGTTTAAAACCGATTTTAGCCGTTTCAGCTAAAATCAACGCACCATGGGTGGGCATTGCCCACATGATCACCGCCTCCGCCCCGGAATTTTTAAGCTTCAGCGCATGGGTGCTCAAGTCCCGATCCGTCACTTCGGCAGAAATCTTGGCGACAAGCTTGATATTTTTCTTCAAAAGATACCGCTCCACCCCCATCACACCTTGCTTTCCATAGTCGTCGTTCTGATAGAACATTGCAAGTTTTTTGTAGCCCAATTTTTCGTAAAGATAACCCGTCAGGTTAAAGGCTTCATCATCATAGAGAGGATAGATGGCGAATAGGTATTTTTGAATAGGGTAAATCCACTCGTAAACCCCGGTGACCGGGCCGCACCAAGGGACCTTGTTTTCCATCAAATAGTCCCGGGCAGTCATACCTGGTGCAACTCCAACACCTCCTACTACTGCGAATACACCGATCTGCTCTACAAACTCCTTAGCAATAGCTTTTGTTTTCGCTGGCTGATAAGAGTCGTCACGAAGAAAATATTTGAACTTCCTTCCATTAATTCCACCTTCTTCGTTAATGATCTTAACCAATAGGTCTGTCCCCCTGGCCACAGCGCCCCAGGGAGCAGCTGGTCCCGTCTGTGGTCCCCATTGCCCAATAAGGATCTCGGTATCTGTGACGCCACGAACCTTTTGAGCTAAAGCTGGAGTTGACATCAAGAAAATGGCTAAAATTAATAGCGATAGAAAAACTAAAGTCCTTTTTACCATTTTTTATTTTCCTCCTTTCTGAAGTTAATGATTCATTGATACCCAAAAAGGAGATTGCTTCGGTTTCGCCTCGCAATGGCAGAAGAAAGAAATGTCATTCTGAGGACAGCGAAGAATCTCGTTTTTTGCGACCTTTTAATCAAACGGCTGAACCACCTCCTTTTCTGTTAAGGGTTAAACTTTTTTCACATAATGTTTGGCTAAGAGTCCACTCGGTTTGATGCACAGCATCAGCACAATAACAATAAAAGCTACAGCGGATTTAAATGATAAAGAAACATATCCACCGAATAGATTTTCAATGATCCCTAACATGGCGCCCCCAACGGCCGTGCCCGGCAAGCTGGTCATCCCCCCTAAGACTCCAGAGGCAAAACCTTTCAGAAGAGGGTCCATCATCATGGGGGGATCAAGTACGCCAAGAGCCGCGATAAGCATTCCGGCCACTGCCCCAACAATAGAACTAATGGCCCAGGTGAAGGAGAGGATCCATTTGGTGCGGATTCCCATGACCCGAGCGGCCAGTTGGTTCTGTTGAGTAGCCCTCATGGCAATTCCCAATTTGGTGTAGCGGAAAAACAGGAAGAGAATAAACATCAGAACGAGAGTGATCAAAATAGTCCAGAAGTTGATCTTACTGATAATGAGACCATAAAAATTGTAGGCCTCTATATTTGAAATTGGAAAGGGGAATGACCTTTGATCCGGCCCCCATTTCCACCCGGCAAATCCCATCAGAACCATTTCGAAACCGAGGGTGATGATGATGAGTCCTATTACCGTTGGGTCTTTAGCTTGCCTCAAAAAGACAATTTCAAAGAAAATGCCTAAAAGGATAGCAAATAAAAAGGTTAGACCGGCGGCCCAAGGAAAAGGAACATGGTAAGCGTCAAGAAGCGTAAATGCCACAAACGTACTGACCATGGCCATTTCTCCCTGGGCGAAGTTAAGAACCTCAGAGCTTTTGTAGATAATCACCATGGCGATAGCCAGCAGGGCATAACAGGCCCCAACCGCCAAACCACTCACAATCAACTGACCAAACATATTTCTTCCCCTAAAGACCTCAATTGGAATGCTGGAAGAATGGAATGATGGAATGTTGGGTTCATATTCTCTTTTGTTGGAAAATTACATATTTTTTCACATCATTCCACTATTCCAATATTCCATTGGTTTTTAGAATGGCCATGTCTTCCAATAACGTTTGTTTCGAATCCAGAATCCAAATATCCCCAAGGGCTCAAAGAGAACAATCAAAATCATGATCAATCCATAAACAATGACAGCGACATTAGAAATCCCGGCGATGCTCATATATTTCTCTGAGAAGGTGACCAACGCAGGTCCGATCGCCGGGATGTCCTGAATGGCCTGAAGTTTAATGTCGAGAAAGGTCATGAGAGCAGCTCCGGCAATGGAGCCCATGACAGATCCCAGACCTCCAACGACGACCATGGCCAGGAAGGTAATGGACATGATGAGATGAAAGCTCTCGGGATTGATAAATCCAAGAATGAAGGCGTAGAGGCCACCTGCAACACCTGTGTAAAAAGCGCTTACTGCGAAAGCGAGAGTTTTATAATAGGTGAGGTTGACTCCCATGGCCTCTGCAGCGATATCGCTATCTCGAATGGCAATGAAGGCACGTCCTACTCTTGTTTTGATCAACTTCACCGCGCCGATCGCCATCAGAACGGCGATGATCATGATCACGTAATAGTAATGAATATCCTTCATCGGAGTTCCAAAAAGGTAGAGTTTTGGGGCTTGAAGTCCCATCCTCCCCCCAAAAAATTCCATATGCTTGATAATCGTGGTGATCGTCATTCCAAAACCAAGAGTGGCGATAGCCAGATAGGGGCCCTTCAAACGAAGGGCTGGAAGTCCCAAAATAAATCCAAAGGCGGATGAGACGAACCCTCCAATGGGAAGAGCAATCCAGAGAGGAAAACTCCACCTCAAGATGAGGATAACGGTGGTGAAGGCTCCCAGAGCAAAGAATCCGGCGTGCCCCATTGATATCTGGCCCGTATATCCAACCAGGATATTCAAACCGATGGCCACAATGGCATGGATGGTGATGAGATTAACAATATAGAGGGACATCCCCAAAAGGTGATACTTCTGAACGAGCCAGGGCAAGATTCCTAAAAAGATGAGAAATAGGATGGACCAAACGAGGATGGTATTGCTTTTAAAAAGTTCAATATCTTCATAATAATTACGCTTTATATCCATGAAGGATTATCCTATTGAAGTTTTGATTCTTTGAAGGGCCCCTGAATGAATTTAATATTCTTTGAAACTAAACATGATAGCGAGTAGTATTATATTATTAAGGTGTATGTTGTCAACCTTTTTTTACAGCGGTAATATCTTGTCTCAATAAAAACCTGCCTGGAAAGCAAATAGAAATGGGAAGAAATTTTGAAAAAGAAAAGGTTTAAGGTTAAAATTGCTTATCTTTGCATTGAGGGGGGAATAACTCATAAGGAGGTCTCCCGATATGAAGTATTCAGTTGCCTGTAATTGGGACCCAGAGCTCTTGGAACGTTTGAGCCATGAATCTTCCGCTGTGGATACGATTTTTGGCCAGATTACCGATGACCCATTCGGTGGTGGACGGGGCTCATTTCTGGCACCGAAAGTCGCACGCGAACAGGCTAAGGAATTCATCGCCGATACGCGGAAGCGGGGTTTCCACTTCAACTATCTTTTCAATGGTGCCTGTCAGGACAACCTCGAAATGACTCGTGAGGGGAACCGCGTTCTCTTCGACCATATCGAGTGGGTGGCTTCAACAGGTGCTGATATGGTGACGATCACCCTGCCGATCATGCTCATATGGATCAAACGCCATTTCCCTCATCTCAAGGTTGTGGTGTCGAGTTGGGCACGCGTTGCCAATGTCAAACGGGCTAAATATTGGGAGGACATCGGCGCCGATCAAATCATTCTGGCTGAATATGCGACTCGTGATTTCGCTGCGCTCCGTTCGATGCGAAGGACTCTTCAATGCAAACTGGAGGTTATAGCCAACCCGTCCTGTCTTTATATGTGCTATCTCGATACGAATCATATCAATATGATGTCCCACTCGGCACAGGGAGGCCATGTCAGTGGTGGTTTTGTGTTAGACCATTGTCAGGTCTATTGTCAAAGAATGAAATTAGGGAGACCCGATGAACTCATCAAAGCCCGTTGGATACGTCCAGAAGATGTGGGGGATTATGAAGAAGTGGGGATGGATTCGCTAAAATTGCTTGAACGATTTCGGACCACTGAAACCATGATGCAGGTGGTTCGCGCCTACGAACAGCGGCATTTTGAGGGGAACCTCGTAGAGTTGTTGACCCTGCCGCGTCGCAACGCTTATAATCCACCCAATTTGGAATATCTCATACGGCCCGACCTTGTGAACGTCGACATGATGCTGGAGATGGCTGACATTTTTGGCTACTCCTTCTCTGATGTGATGCAGATCGATAACCGCTCTCTCGATGGCTTCGCTGAACATTTTAAGACCTATGATTGTTATCACAGTTCGTGCGATGAATGTGGTTACTGCAAGCGATGGGCGGAGAAGGTGGTACGAGTTGATAAAGAAAAGCATCAAGCCATTCTCAAGAAGTTTGATGCTTTCATCGAAGCAATCATCGGACGACAGACGCTTAAAGAAAATGTATTGCCGGATGTGAGCCACGTTCGCTTGAGTCCGGAAGCTGCTTCGGTGCTGGATAGCCTGATGGCGTTTGTGCCGCCTCCATTGGCAGAAATAGCACGATTGAAAACCATCAATGGCGCTGCTCAGATCGCCGCCCAACAGGCCAGGGAGGAATCTGGCACCAATGGAGTTGTCGGCATACAGGCAGTCGTCCTCGCATTCTGGATGGGGACACCTGAACCTTCACGAGACCCTGTCCGCCAGGCCCTCGAACAGATGGGACTGTGGCGGTATATCGACGCGGCAGAAACGGTTTGAAGTTCCTTTAAGAAATTTAGGAGAAAAAATGCCACACGATTTAGAGATCATTTTTAGATTAGTGTTAGCTTCCATTCTTGGGGGATTTATCGGTCTGGAACGAGAGATCCATGGAAGGGAAGCGGGTGTGAGAACCTACCTTCTTGTTTCTCTGGGTTCAGCCTTAATCATGGTTATTTCGGAATACCTCTTCTTCAAATATGGGGGGAAAATTCCAGGAGATATCTTCAAGGTTGATCCAGGACGCATCGCTGCACAAGCGATTACAGGAATCGGTTTTTTAGGCGCCGGAGTCATCATCCGATATAAAGATTCGATACGAGGCCTCACGACAGCCGCCTGTATGTGGGTCGTTTGTGCGATCGGTTTAGCCATCGGCTCAGGATATTATCTCTTTGGCTCCGTTACAGCTGCCATTACCATTCTTTCTCTTATAGGATTGAAGATCTTTGAAAAGAGATTAACCAAAGATTGGTATAGGGAGATGGTGATTGTCTCTAAGGATCTGGAAGGGCAATTTGACCGGATTCAAAAAATCATTGATAAATATAACTTTAAGATTATCAGTTTCGGGTTAAGGAAAGATCTTGAAAAGAAGGAGATGACAGTAAACTTCCGACTCCGGCTCCATACTGTTCACCCCAGTCGAGATCTCTTCCAAGAAGTTTTTGAGATGGAAGGCGTCAAACGTGTTGATCTTAGATAAGTGAAAAAGGTTCTTTAAGACCTCTATTTACCTTCCCTTTTTATCACCAACCTGTTTAAAGATATCCGTCAATTGGAATGTAAGTTTAATCTTTTTTTTCACCCTTCATGAATCAAATTACTTTTTTGACTGGAAGGGATATTTTTTCTTAACAGGACCACTTGGAATTGTGCCTTCGCTATACGAGATTCTCTTTGGCTATGGCTTCGGTCGCTTCCAGAAAGGGCCGGTCTTTCCAAGCTCAGCAAGCGTTGTGACCATTTCCCGGACATACTCTCGACTATGTGAGACCCAATCACCGTCTAGGCGTCTGCGAAAATAGATGCCTGAAAAGAGTTTGACCAAGTCTGGGAGTGTGAGGATGCCCTCGGCTGTGGCTGGGTCGAAACGGGCCCAATTCCGAATATGCTCTTCCGACCCGGAAGAGGTTCATTGTGCTTCAGGCATAGGGGGCATTTTCAAACCACTTCCAAAAAGGAACAGCCACATATGCCATCAGACCTTCGGGCCCGGTTCGAAGGAGTTGCCCGTCCCGGATCTCCACCCGAATCGGGAGCCCACAATCGAGACAGGGAGCATCGATCTGGACTGTTTTCCCTGGAAAGAGCCAGCAAACTGCTAGCGATTCGAACGCTCACTGGCCAAACCATTTCTGCTGTCCTTCAATGGTTATTCGATACTGAGTGGGAAGATTGTTGAATGGAGCAAAAGAGGCGATGTAATCAGTATTTGGAAATAGCCATCCAGGAATCCCTGCTGCCATAAGGTCGTGAAGAGCTTTTCGGCCTTCTTCCACGGAAATTCCCAGACCAGAGGCGATCTCCGTATAATGCGGCGCCTGCCCAGATTCCACCATTCTTTTCATAATAAAATGGAAAGTTCGATCTAAATCAGTTGGATTGGTCATAATGCTCACCCCCTGTAAATAAAAATTATCAATTCGTCCTCATTTTTTTTGTTGCTGAAAAGCCCAATAAAGGCCGAATATGTCATGCTGAACCTTGTGCTGAACTTGATTCAGTATCGTTTCAGCATCTGATTTATTCTTATGCTGTAAAATCCTAACCGCCACCGAAAAAGTCTCAGGATTGATGTAACGCCTCAGTTCTTTGCCAAGCTCTTGCCATTGTTTCATAACTTTTTCCCCCGGTGAAAAGTTTCTACTGTATCGGTTTGCTTTTTCATAATTTCCAGAGGCCGTTCTAGAATGGAATATTCTCCTGAATATATAGATCTGCATCAATGCTTCGCTGAAATTCATCGCTGGATTCTTTGCCCATAATTAGAAGCTGAATTTTATTTAAAACAACTTTTTTATGATTATATTCTCGCAAAAATAAAATGATATATCCTACTATCGATCTCCGAGCATACGATGCTAACTCCCCAATTTCACTTTTTGCAATAAATTTCCCTTCGTCAACTTCCTTTGTATTATAACCACCATGATAAAGTTTATTTCTTTTATCTAGAATGATGTTCATAAATTGGTAAATCTTATTTCTCTCATTGGAATTCTGCCCGAGGAAAAAGGCCATATTCTCACAGATCCTATAGGTCGACTCTCTCATATCCGATGGACTAAATAGAGTTTCAATGGAGATTAATAAATCAATAAATTGATCTAAGATGTTTTCTTTTGAATGAAACGACTCATAATGTCTTCCTGCGCGCTCAATTACTTTTCTTAAGTCGGAAGGAGCATCCAATCTTTTTACTTATTTTCCACTACTCTTAGGATGACTCGAAATCTTTCAAGGCTATCTTTTGAGAGACGATATTGATATTGAGTATCACAGGGTGCTCTTCTTGGATTGCCTATGGTATAATATTCCCTACTGTTTTGCAATCTTCATTTTTCTCTTCATTTTTCTCACAAAAATGGCTTGCCAAGATAGATTGAAGAGTGTTAAATTATTTTTGAGGGAATAAGATGATTGCCTTCGATCTTTTCTGTTCAAACGGTCATAAATTTGAGTGCTGGTTCAAAGACGGTACCTCCTTTGAGGAGCAGAAATCTGCCGGCATGATTACCTGCCCTATTTGTGACGATAATCAAATAGAAAAAGCCTTCTCTCCCTTTGCAATCAAAAAGGGAGGGGAGAGGGTGAAAGAGGAGATTGATCCTCACCAGGCACTTCAGTTGGTCCACGATTATTTGAACAAGCATTTTGAAGATGTAGGGCCTGAATTTTACAAAGAGGCTCTCAAGATTCATTACGGAGAAGCAGAAACAAGGAATATTAAAGGAACGGCCACGACGGAAGAGGAGGTCATCCTCAAAGAGGAAGGAGTTCAGTTCTTCAAAGTTCCAATCATCAAACGCCTGCTGAACTGAGGTCACAGAAATGGCTGAAAAGAAAAACAGAAATCCTCAAGATGATCAAGAACCTCAAACGGTTACCTACAATACCTGATTTGGGGTAGGGTGATGCGTGGAGATAGTGCCGCCAGAAAAGGGAAAAGTAGAAAATTAAAAGAAAGAATTAAGGTTTCAGAAATAGATTGACTTCCTGAAATTTCTCTTCTCTAAAAAGTAAGATCCTCAGCGAATCGCCCTCCTTAGCCGCGTCAAACATTTCTTCAAAATCTTGAACACTTCCCACTTCTTTTGAATTGACTTTAGTAATGATGTCTCCGGCTTTAATTCCAGAGGTTTCTGAGATACTGCCTGGGAGGACCTCTGCCACCAATACACCCTTTTTGTTCTTGAAGTTGAAGTGGGAGGCTAAGGCAGGGGTGAGTTCCTGGATTCGAATTCCATATCGTTCTCCAAAGACATTCTTTTTAGTAAGGGCGATCCCCTGTTCATCGAGAATCTTGGCTGCGACGAAGATCGGAATTTTAGATTTTAGTGCGAGGATAATGGCATCGCTGGGTCGAGCGTCAACCTCGATCACCCCTTTGTTCGATTTTAGAAAAAGAGTCGCATAATAGGTTTGATCTTTTAGCTCGACAATTTTTACTTCCTTCACCTTGACTTGAACTTGAGTTAGAATCGAATGAAGGAGGTCATGGGTCATAGGTCTTGGGGAGGTAATGTTTTTTAGTTCCTTATCGATCGCATTTGCTTCCAGGAGACCGATCCAGATGGGGAGGGCCTTTTTCCCATTTTTATCAGCAAGGAGGACGACGGGGTTGTGCCCGATAGCATCCAGCCTCACCCCTTTCACCTCCATTTCAATGAAGGGGGGAGGGGTCTCTTTGCTAATGGCGACCAACACCAATGAGACGAGCAGGGCAACCGCAAGGCCGATCTTCCAATACCTTTTCATGAGCTTCTCCTCTTTTGGATTGTCTCTTTTCTCAATATGGCCATCAAACCGATGATGATTTTTTGTCCATCCCGCTTCGTTAAGACCTCGGGTCTTTTAATGATCCGTTGACAAAAGGCATGGTAATGTTCTTCCCCCCAGTTTAATTTCTCTAAGAGGTAAGCGATGAAGTCCTGTTGGCTTGAAGTGATGGGTTCCAGTCCTTGGGGACTATCCGAAGGGATGAGCCGACCTTTTGGTATGGGATGATAGGGGTAAGGGAGAAGACCTCTGAATCCCATCTCTTGAAAACGCTTCATCACCTTCTCGAAACCCTTTTTGGTCAACTGGGTTGCACTTTCCACCCCTGCCACTCCTTTAAGAATCTGATGATAAGATTCCTCATCAAGATGGAGGTCTTCTTTGGCAATATGAACAATAGCCTTCTTCTTCCTACCAATTGGCATTTTTTCCATTATAACCAAAAGGGGTAAAAAAGGAAATCCATCAGGGGGATGGAACTTCAAATTGACAGGACATCCATTTTTAAATAACATAAGCCTCACCGACACTTGATCATGGGATTTCGAATTGCCCTCTTGCCATTTTTCTTAATCTTCTCTTTACTTTTCTTAATGATTGGGGATGGAAGGATCCCTGATAAAAAGATGATGATATCGATAGAAAAACTTAAAGGGCATATGGAAAATATCCATTTTGATCGAAATCCCTATGATGGCTATCCCAAGTTGGAGCAGGCAGCACAATATATTAAGAGAGAATTTCTGAAGATTGGATTGGACGTGAAAGAGGACCATTTTCAATGGGAAGGGAAATCTTATAAAAATATTGTGGCAGAAAAGAAAGGGATAACCTCTCCCAACAGAGTCTTCATCCTGGGGGCTCATTACGACACCGTTCCAGACTCCCCGGGGGCGGACGACAATGCTAGTGCCATTGCTGTGCTTCTTGAGGTGGCAAGGAATATTCAGGCTGTCCCTTTAGATAACACTTTAAGATTGATCGCCTTCTCCCTCGAAGAATACGATTATGTCGGCAGTACCCATTATGTCGAGAGGCTTAGAAAAGGAGAAGAAGAAATCCTCGGGATGATTTCATTAGAGATGGTAGGATTTACCGGTTCCAGGCAAGATTATCCTCCTTATCTCAATCCCAAATATTATCCCAATGTGGGAGATTTCATCGCCATCATTGGAAACGAGAGGTCGAAGGAATTATTGGAAAAAGTTTGCCAGTCTTTCAAAACCCATATCCCCCAACTTCCTTTAGAATTTCTTATGGTGCCCGGGAATGGGGAGGGAATGGAAGAGGTGAGACTAAGTGATCATAGTACTTTCTGGGATCGGGGGGTATCAGCGCTGATGATCACAGATACTGCTTTTTTAAGAAACCCGAATTACCACCTCCCTTCGGATAGAATGGAGACCCTCAATTTCGAATTTATGCAAAATGTGGCCGTCGGAGTCTTTTATTCGATCGTGGAGTTGGCCAGATGAAGATCGGTGTGATTTCAGATACACACCTGAGGGAACCTTACCCTGAATTTATGAAGATGATTGAATTCCATTTCAAGGATGTGGAAAAGATTTTTCATGCAGGGGACTTTGTGGAATGGAGCATTGCAGAGTATCTTTCAAGCCAGAAAGAACTGATTGCTGTTTGTGGGAATATGGATTCCCAGGATATTCGGAAGGCATTTCCCCAGAAGAGGATCATTGAATTAAAGGGATTTAAGATCAGCCTGATCCATGGAGGAGGTTCTCCCTTCGGGATCGAATCACGCATCCGAGGAGAATTTGACAAAGTAGATGCGATTGTTTATGGTCACACCCATACCCCGGCGAATCACCAGGTAAAAAACATTTACTTCTTTAACCCCGGTTCTCCCACCCGCTCTTTTATTCACCGAGCCACCCTCGGTATTCTCCATCTCGGAGAAAAGATAGAGGGTGAGATTATTAAAATTTAAAAAATTAAATATTTGACCCATTCGGTGGTGACAAGCTTTATCCTTAAAGCCATTGTCCAAAGCGCCGCTTCCTTCGACAGGCTCAGGACACTGAGTTTATCGAAGTGCAGGGTCAACCCTGAGCAAGCCCCAGTATTTATGCTAGGGAGTCGAAGGGTTGATTATAGGGGTTTTAAATTGAATAACCTCTGATTGATGAATTCACCTACTTATCTTCAGCGGCGAGATGATCAGGGGTTCAATGATTTCCGATTGAAATCGGGTATAACGTGGAAATCAGCCGCCGAGTTTACGAGTAAGGTCACAAGTAAGGCGCTCATTCTTTCCAAGAATTATCTTCTCCCTTCCGGGTGCCGCAACAGAGACACTGTTGTCTTCACTTGACACAGTAGTCAGCCGCCCGCCTGATCCGAGAAACCACCAGCCACGGCAACAATTACTTAAACAACGCCAAGGTCGCCATCACCGCTAAATAAGCGCTGTTTTCCCCTTATTTTTCCTTCCTCTATCTAATCTTTTACCGCTCATATGTTTGTCTCACTCCCCCCCTTTTCTTAATGGGGTGAGGGGGGAGAGGATTGTGTAAAACTTTTACAAAGACTTATTGGACTGGCTTCATTTGGTGGTCTGTCTAGTCAAATCCAAGCTGCCTATTATGATTTTGCTGGAGCACCCCATTCAAACTCGACCTCCACAGGCGTTCCCAGACTTCCATCTGGCTTAGTTGGCCTATACTGAATCTTCATCTTCTTATAAACTAGCACCACTTCTTCAATGGGATAGGCTTCGGTACTTTTCGAGTTACCCAGGTTTACGAAACTTATTACCTGAGCGTCCTCTAATCTAATTTCCAGATAGTCTGCTGCTGTTGTTGTGGTTGATGGCTTACGAGCTGTCAGAGTGACCGATTTAAGATGCTCGCCGGTAGTTAAGGTCTGGAATAGGGGCAGCGAAGCCTTACTCGTTCTCATGGTGAGTCTAAAAGGCTGCAGAATTCCTTTTCCTTTCGGCAATCCTGAAGCTGGGTCTGTAGGCACACTCCCGCCGAGACTCCAGCTTATAATCTCAATCAAATTTTCCTTTCCTTTGACAGTGGATTCTCCCTGAATAACTCCAATTTTTTCACCTTCGATTTTCACCCAACACTCATATGCCGCCGATGCCTTTCCTGGAGCCATTACTGTTAATAATGACAGAAAGAGTGCCGCCACCAGTGTTCCAACCATTGCCGTCCTTTTGTCTTTAAACATAATATTTTCCTCCTTTCCTCTCTTTTGGAAAAAAATAAAGCCTATATTCTGGCCTTCGTCATATTGCAGCCGCATAATTTACAAATTAGTTATTCGGTTCAGCTTTGGGGTCATCGGTTGTCCATTTGCGGTTTTAATATACACCGTTTTCGAAAATTGGGGAAGTGAATGTTTCAGGGAGGAGTCTACACCCTTCTTCATGACTTGTAAATACTAAAAATGATGTTGTGAAAATTTTCTTTTTTGGGAGGGGTTAAGAGAGAGTATTAGTGTAGGTTGAGGCAAAGATTATTGATTTGTATTTGAAAGGTTGCATGGTGGAACAAAAATGTAAAAACAATATTACAGGAAGAACTCAACATGGAACTTATTGGGTTTGGAAGATAAGTTCTTGACCCATTCGGCGGCGCTTAGCGCCGCCCTTTAGGGCGGTGTGTAAAGCACCGCTTCCTTCGACAGGCTCAGGACACTGAGTTTATCGAAGTGCAGGGTCAACCCTGAGCAAGCCCTGGCCTTTAGGCTGGGGAGTCGAAGGGTTGACTTATGTTTTACCCCGTTAGAAAACCCCAGCATTTATGCTGGGGATAGTAGAAATAAAAAGCATCAACTCCTTATTGAGGGCGGGATCAAAGCCCTGCCCTTTCTAACGGGGTTTACCTGCCCATACCTATCTGTCGTAGGCAGGGCAGGCAGGTGCTTCGAATTTAGAAATTCTTCTTTTTTATCGGGGTTCACCCCGTTAGAAATTCCAGCGAGGCATCAAACCCCGATCCAGAGCAGCGGGCCTTCATCGCTCCGAGGTGGCTCCGGCCACGCAGGCGGGGCATCATTTCTAACGGGGTGAAGTGTCGGATGCCCCACCGGTCAGGGTGCATTTTGTAAAGTCAATCTCCTGATGGCAACCCCTGCAGATATGTTTCTTATCAAATTCATCGGAGAAAATCTCAACTTCCTCCCCACAGTTTGGGCATTTACAAGTAAAAGATTTTAGACCTTTAAACTGTTCAAAACCTGGACAATGTTTTGGAGTACTCATCACACCACCTCCTTATTATTTTTCCATCTTCTCCAGAGCACTCATCAGGTCCTCAAGAGGAGGTCTCTTGTTGATATCGTGGGCGTCGATATAACGAATGGTCCCCTTTTTATTGATGACAAACAAAGCCCTTTCGGATACTCCGTTGGAACGCAACACGCCATATCTTTTCGCAACCGCTCCATGGGGCCAGAAGTCAGAAAGGACTGGAAACCATAACTGACCCATTTGGTTGGTCCATGCAAAAAGGGTAGGAATATTATCTACCGTAATGCCAAGGAGGATGGCGTCATATTGGTTAAAAATATCTTTTGCGATATTATAACCCGGCCATTGATCCGAACAAACGGGTGTCCATGCTGCGGGAACGAAGGAGAGGACAACATTCTTTTTCCCTCGAAACTGGCTTAAAGAAACCTTTTCCCCAGAAACTGAAGGAAGCGTGAAATTGGGGGCAGGGTTCCCTACCTTCACTTTCAGAACGCTGTCAGTCGGTTTGAGCGTTCCCACCTGATAAATGTTCCCCTTGTAGGCATCTGAGAGGCCAAAGGCCATTGGGATTGAGACAAATACCGATAGAACTCCAGTGATCAAGATGAAATTGGCTAATCTTTTCTTTTGCATGGCTAAATCCTCCTGCAGGAAAGTCCCGATTTTAAGCGGGACAATATTAAAAAGGGATTACCTTACCTGGAAGCGAAGCTTCACCCCGTTAGAAATAATGCCCCGCTGGAATTTCTAACGGGGTTCACTTTAATCCGGAAGCTTTGAGCACTATCTCCAGGAATGGTTCGGCCCCTGGATACCCCCCCAACTGAGAGTGTACAATTTGGTGGGTCCCATCCTCATTGATTTTGACCACCATAAAGTACGGTGTTCTCACTTCTCCGCAAGCCTTATGGATCGTAAAATCCTTATCCGGGAAAAGTGGAAAGGGAACATTATATGTTTTTTTATATACCTCTACTTCGTAAGGAGAATTTCCTGCGCCAATACCGATTAATTTAATTTTGTTTTTAACATCTGGATTGTTTTCGATGAGGCGATACAGTTCATTGACTCCAGGCGCATCCTTCTGACAGTAGGGGCAGTACATACTGAAGATTTCAACGATGACGGCTTTGGTTTTGATCTGTGGAATTTTGAAAAGACCACTACCGGAAACCCCCAAATAGTTCCTTTCATCTGGATTTTTTGGGACGGGAAGATTGATAACTGGCAGTCTCTCCCCCTTTTCTGGCGGTTTGTTGTCAGCCAAGGCAGGGAAAACAAGTATCGAAAACAAAAAGGTGATCATGGCTAAGACCGTTAATATTTTTTTCATTCTTCAATCTCCTTCTATCAAAATATTTTGAGAGCATTTGCTGAAGATTTCACAGTTACCATTATTAGTTGAAACGGTTTTTCTTTTCAAGTTTTTTTGAAAACGATAGTTGAATTGGGATCAAAGGCGTCCTCTGATGATAGTCAGTACCAGCCAGAACCAACCGAAAAGAAATGCGATACCTCCAATAGGTGTGATGACTCCGAGCCATTTTATACCTGTGGTCGCCAAACCATAAAGACTTCCTGAAAAGAGGAGGATACCGATCCAAAATCCCCAACCTGCAATGGAAAAGGAAGTATCTTTAGTAAGATGCTGTAAGACCCCCACAGCGAATAAAGCTATGGTATGAAACATCTGGTAAAGAACTGCTTTTTCGTAAATTGACCTGCCATACTCATCTAAGATATTTTTTAATGAGTGAGCCCCCAAGGCTCCGAAAGCCACACTTAAAAATCCAGAAATGCCTGCTGAGATAAGCCAGAATTTAATCATTTTATTTTTTGACCTCCTTTTCCCCTTGAATCGTCATCTGATCTTTCGCCATGACCCATTCGATCTTTAGATCAGAGCTTAAAATCCTCCTCCCCCTAAGAGGGGGACATGGAGGTCAATAAAACCTGGTGTGACCAATTTGCCGGATGCCGAGATCCCTTGGGGCCTAAAATCGCTTGGGAGATCAATCCGGTCCGAGATCTTTGCGATAGTCCTTCCAACGATGAGAATATCTTTGACTCCCATTTTTTCTGGACTGCAAAGAATTCCTCCCTTGATCAGGGTAAACATCGTATTCTCCTTTAATCCTCCGGTCTTAATTTCGTTTTCTTTAAAAATGCGATCGTGGCACCCCATGAACCTGCTTCTGGTGGAGCCATTTTGAAAGACTCGATAAGGGGACTCTTTTTGAGAAAGGAATGGACGATGCTTCGTTGGATCCCTTTCCCTTTTCCATGGATAATTCGGACTTCTTTGAAACCTTTCTCCTGACATTCCAGGAGATACTCCTCTAAAAGAAAAGGGATCTCCTTAGGAAAGAAGGTGTGAAGGTCAATCCAATCCTCAATGGGTATTTTTACAACCATAAATCTCAGTTCGGAGTTTTGAGTTCGTAGTTCGGAGTAATTAAAATTTGTTCTTTAAGAATTTAACTGTTCTTTTTAGTAATGTGTTCTTAAAGATTTTTATTGCTCCGAACTCATAACTCTCAACTCTTAACTCCTAATTTCCTCCGGACCATTTTGAAAATTTGGTGAAACATCGGTCTCGTAAGTTTACCCGTTTGAGTGTTTTGCTGGCTAGGATGATAGGTCGTAATGATCGTCTGCCTGTTTGGTAAAGGGTAGACTTTTCCATGTCCAAAAGTCAGAGGAGGAATCCCAAGCCCCTTTTGTCTCAGGGTCCTCAGGGTTTGAGTAAGAGCGATCTGACCTAACGGAACGAGAACTTCGATTTTTTTTAAAAGATCGAGTTCCTTTAAAAAATAGGGCCGGCAGTTTTCTATTTCCTCTGGCAAGGGTTTGTTTTTGGGTGGAGCACATCGAATCGTTGCAGTAATATAGCAACCATCTAATTTGAAGCCATCATCTCTTCGAAGGGAATTGGGTTGATTGGCGAAGCCGAATTCATAAAGTGCATTAAATAGCCATTCCCCACTCCGATCTCCTGTAAACATTCGGCCTGTTCGATTCCCACCTTGGGCAGCAGGAGCCAGTCCAATAATCAGAACCTGGGCATCTGGGTCTCCGAAACTGGGAAGGGGTTTCGACCAATAATCCCAATCCCGATATCTTTTTGGTTTATGGTTGGAAACCTCTTTGAGGTAAGCAACCAATCTAGGGCACTTCTGGCATTCGACGACAAGATTCTGCAAGTTTTCCAATTCCACTCCCCTTTTCATTCTGTCCCCTTTGTCAAACGAAATCCGAAATTCAAAGTCTAAAACCTATATAACCATACACCTTGACCATTTTTCAAGTGGAAATTGACCGGTAAGTACCCTGTAAACCCCACCTTTTAGGTGGGGTAGAGGAGCACAATTAAAAATGATATTACATTGCCGGGAAGCTCTGGCCTGTCGGCAAGAAGCTTCATTTTGACAGAAGTGTTTTTTCTTGTTAAAAATAAATAATATTGCCCTATCGAGGATGGGGAAATTAGATTCTGCTCAGGACAGGGAAGGAGATAAACAATGCCCACCTATTCTCACTCTCAACTTTCCACCTATCAAACCTGCCCCCACCAGTACAAACTCGCCTATATTGACAAGATTGAGGTCGAGACGGAAGGCATTGAGGCTTTCATGGGTTCAAGGGTTCATGATGCCTTGGAGAAGCTCTACCGGGATCTGAAGGTGACCAAACTCAATACCTTGGAAGAGCTCCTCAACTTCTACCATCAGAGTTGGGAAAAGAATTGGAATGACATGATTCAGATTATACGAAAGGGTTACAGTGCCGAAGACTATCGCCATCTCGGAGAGAAATGTATCACGGATTATTACAAGCGTTACTATCCCTTCGATCAGGGGAAAACCTTAGGCCTCGAAGAATATATTTATTTCCCTCTGGAAGAAGAAAAGGGTTATTGGATTCGAGGTTTTATTGACCGTTTGACCTTGGTGGATAGTTCTATTCTCCAAATCCATGATTACAAAACCTCCAACAGGCTTCCAACCCAGGAAGATGTCAATTCAGACCGGCAATTGGCTTTCTATCAGATGGGGGTGGCAGAAAAGTGGCAGGGTATCCAGGAGGTCAGACTGATCTGGCACTACCTCACCTTCGATACTGAAATACATTCTTCAAGAACACCCGATCAACTTCATCAACTTCGCCAGGCGACTTTGGATCTCATCCGGAGGATTGAAACGGACAAACAATTCCTTCCTAAGGAGGGGCCTCTTTGTAATTGGTGCAATTATCAGGGATTCTGCCCAAAAAGAAAACATTTCATTGCTGTGGGAAGCCTTCCGCCCAATGAATATCTTAACGAAGAAGGGGTGGTCTTGGTTAACCAATATGTGGAGATGAAAGAAAGGAAAAGGCTCTTGAATGAAGAGGTTGATGCGGAATTAGCCAAAATAGAAGAAGCCCTTTATGCCTATGCTCAGAGGGAGGAACTCGAAGCGATCTTTGGAAGCGATCATGTTGCCAAGATTAAGATTGAGATAAAGGAGAAATATCCTTTAAAGAGTGACCCCAATCGAAAAATACTGGATGAAATCGTCAAGAAGGCTGGGAAGTGGATGGAGGTTTCTGACTTAAATCCCTGGATGTTGGCCAGAGTGATCGGTCGAGGAGGTTGGCCTCCTTCTTTGGTGAATAAGGTGAAGGAGTTTTCTTCGGTGGAGGAAAGCCGGTCCATCACGATCTCCAAGCTGAAAGAAAGAGAATAATATATTAATGCCAAATGCAAAAGTTCGCACGAAGTGATGAACCGCAGGTGAATCAATGTCAAATTAAATCCAAAAGCTCAAATTTCAAAAATGTTTTGGATTTTGAAATTTGGATTTAATTTTCTGGAGGAAATGGGGGGCTGAGAAAAATTATGGACATTAAGGTTAAGAAGGGCAGACCTGAAAAATTTCCCTGTGAACTTCTTCTCCTCTTTTCTTTTGAATTTCCTGAGCAGTTGGAAGGTCCCATCCAGAATGTAGATCTGGAGTGGAAAGGGTTTATATCCATGCTGATGAAACAGGGAGACTTTAAAGGAGAGTTATTCGAGTGCCGCCTCTTTTACACCCAGGGTGCCCTTCCTGCCAAAAGGGTGCTCCTGACCGGCCTGGGCAAAAAAGGGGAATTTGATATAGAAAAATGGCGAGGGGCTGCTTCAAAAGCCGGCCAGTTCATCCGGAATTCAGGGATTAAACAATTTGTTTTTCCGATAAAAAAATTTGATGGCCATTCAGAGGAAGGGTTGGCTGAATCCTTTGTGACCGGACTCCTCCTCGGTGTTTACCAGTTTAATGAATTTAAGACACTCGAACGGGATAAGATCAAGGAGATTGGAGAAGTGATTCTCCTTGGAGAGAAAGACGAAGAAATTAAATGGATCGGTGATGGCCTGAGGACAGGGGAAATTATTTCAGAAGCGGTCTACATGGCAAGGGATCTGGTCAATGGACCCAGCAATCAGGTGACCCCCACTGTATTGGCTGAAAAAGCTCAACAGATTGCGAAAGATTATGGTGTGGAGATTCAGGTATTCGAGGTGAGCCAGGCAGAGGCCATGGGCATGGGAGCCTTTGTTGCTGTGGCCAAGGGAAGCCAGGAGCCCGGGAAGTTTATCGTTCTGGAATATAATAAAGGAAAAGGATTGGATACAATCGCTTTAGTAGGAAAGGGGATTACTTTCGATAGTGGGGGGATCTCGATCAAACCTTCAGAGAATATGGATCGGATGAAAGACGATATGTCAGGGGCTGCAGCGGTCTTGGCTACCATGCAAGTTGCCTCCAAGCTCCAACTTCCCTTTCATCTGGTCGGTATCATGCCAGCGACAGAAAATCTTCCAAGCGGAAAGGCTTATAAACCCGGTGATATTTTGAAAACCCTCTCCGGGCAGACCGTGGAAGTGATCAGTACCGATGCAGAAGGAAGACTTATTCTTTCGGATGCCCTGACCTATAGCTTACGATATCAACCCAAGGCAATCATTGATCTGGCTACCTTGACAGGAGCCTGTGTGATTGCATTGGGAGATTTTGTCATCGGCCTTTTCGGTAATGATGAGTCCCTTTTGAAACGGATCGAAGAGGCTTCTTCCAAGACAGGAGAAAAAGTCTGGAGATTGCCTCTCTGGGACGAGTATTTTGAATATCTCAAAAGTGATGCGGCTGATTTCAGGAATGTGGGAACGCGAGCAGCAGGTGCTATTATTGGAGCCATCTTTCTGAGCAAATTTGTGGAGAAAGTCCCATGGGTTCATCTCGATATTGCTGGACCTGCATCGATTGAGAAAGAGAGGCCGTATATCCCACGAGGCGGTACGGGCGCTGGAGTAAGATTGTTGGTTCAATTGCTTAGAAATTGGAAAGGATAAAATAAAAAGTCATTGAGTCAAAATTAAGTCTTTGGGTCAAGGCACAATGACGCTATGACTCAAAGAGGCTAAAACGAAATCAAATTTATACGAGGAAAGTTGTAGATGAAGCAGAGTGAGGAATACCCCTTTCTTAAAGCTTGCCGAAGGCAGGCGACAGAATATACGCCCATCTGGCTCATGCGCCAGGCGGGTCGTTATATGAAGGAGTATCGAGCCCTCCGGAAGAAATATTCTTTCCTGGAGATGTGCAAGAATCCAGAACTGGCAGCACAGGTGACGCTTCAGCCTATTGAAAAGTTTAAGCTCGATGCGGCCATCATCTTTTCAGATATCCTGATTCCCCTGGAGCCGATGGGAGTGGAGTTTGAGTTTGCAAAAGGGGAAGGCCCTGTTTTCCATCATCCTCTCCGAGAGATGAAGGATGTGGAGAGGCTGAGGATCTTTGAACCAGAAGAGGAAATCTCTTTTCTCGTTAAGGCAATTCAAATCGTCCGAAGGGAATTAGAAGGAAAGATCCCTTTGATTGGATTTTCCGGTGCTCCCTTCACCCTTGCAAGTTATATCATCGAAGGGGGTCATTCTAAAAATTACATCCTCACCAAAAGCCTGATGTACCAGGACCGCCCCACATGGAATGCTTTGATGGAGAAGATCTCGGAGGTCCTCATCCGGTGCCTAAAAGCTCAGATTCGATCGGGTGTCCAGGCTCTTCAGATTTTTGACTCCTGGGTGGGATGTTTGACCCCGAGTGATTATGAAAAGTATGTCCTTCCGTATTCCAAAAAGGTCATTGATGGTGTTGGCAAGAGCGTTCCTCTCATCCATTTCGCCACCTCCAATTCAACACTTTTGGAGCTGATGAAACGCGCCGGGGGAGATGTTATCGGAGTAGATTGGCGGTTGGATATTGGCGAGGCTTGGGTACGTCTTGGGTACGATGTTGCCATCCAAGGAAACCTCGATCCTGTTATCCTATTTGGTCCAGTGGATTTGATTGAAAAGGAAGTCAAACGGATCCTTGATCGCGTTGAAGGTCGACCTGGTCATATCTTCAACCTTGGCCATGGAATCCTCCCAAACACACCTCCCGATCATGTGGCTGCCTTGATAGAGGCAGTTCATCAATACAGTTCCCAATCTTCTAAAAGGCAGGGGAGAGGTTGATGAAAGCTCTTCTCCTCTTAGCCTTCGGAGGGCCCCGCTCTCTCGATGAAGTAGAGCCTTTTTTAACCCGTCTCTTCAGGGGCCGAAAACCTTCTCCAGAACAATTGGAAAAGGTTAAGGAGCGTTATCGCTTGATCGGAGGTTGTTCGCCTCTGCCAGAGATTACATTAAAGCAAGCCAAAGCACTGGAAAACAGTCTGAATTCGAAGGGCTACCAATTCAAATCCTATGTGGGAATGCGTTATGGACACCCATTGATTGAAGAGACTTTGAAAGAGATTCTTCGGGAGGGAATCCATGAGGTGATCGCCCTTCCCATGGCGCCCTTTAGATCCTGTGCAAGCACAGGATCTTATATCGAAGAAGTAAATCAAATAAGAAAAAATATTGGAGAGAAGATAAAAATTTCTTTTGTTGAGGGATGGCATCTACATCCTCTTTTTATTGGGGCGATTCAGGAGAAGATTGAGGAAGAGTTGATGCAATTTACTCCAGAAGAGAGAAAGAAGGTTCATCTCATTTTCTCTGCACACAGCCTTCCAAAATCCCTTGTTGAAAATGAACCTTATGTTAAGGATATGGAAGAGAGTGTTAGAGAGGTTCTTAAAAAGATCGAACCCCTTCCTTGGCATATTGCCTTTCAGAGCAGAGGGATGGGACCGGAGGAGTGGTTAGGTCCGGATGTAGAATCTATCCTGACCGAACTCTCACGGCAAAGGGTCCGAGAAATCCTCATGATTCCCATTGGATTTGTTGCAGATCACATCGAGGTACTTTTCGATATTGATATCCTTTATCGAGGGAAGGCTGAATTTATGGAGATGGTATTGAAACGGACTACTTCTCTCAATTTTTCAAAACGATTTATCGAGGCACTTTCAAGCATTGTTGAAGAACATATAAAGGTCATTGAGTCATTGGGTCTTTGAGTCGTTGAGTCTTTGAGACACTCAGACACAATGACACTAAGACGAAAAGACTTTTTTGAGGAAATAAACATGAAACGCATCGTTATTATTGGAGGGGGGATTGCCGGACTGGCCACTGCCTATTTTGCCTTAGAGAAAGCAAAGAAGATGGGTGAGGAGATTCACCTTACCTTATTGGATGAAAAGGATCGGTTGGGTGGATGTATTCTGACGGAGAAAGTAAATGGCTTTATCATCGAAGGAGGGCCCGACTGTTTTCTTTATGAGAAACCGTGGGCCCTTGCCCTCTGCGAAAAGCTTGGACTCGGAGACAGGATCTTGAATACAAATGAGAATCGGAGGACCTTCATCCTTTCGAATGGGAAACTCCATGAATTACCAGAAGGTTTTATGCTGATGGTCCCCACCAGTTTCACTCCCTTTATCAAAAGTTCCCTCATCTCCTGGCCTGGGAAAATTCGGATGGCCATGGATTTTTTCATTCCAAAGAAAAAGTCGGACGAGGAAGAGAGTCTTGCCGATTTTGTCAGGCGACGTCTGGGGGAGGAGGCGCTGGATAAGATCGCAGAACCCCTCGTCGCAGGAATTCATGCTGGAACGCCAGAGACCATGGGCCTAAAAAGTACTTTTCCCAGGTTCCTTCAGATAGAGGAAGAATATGGAAGTCTGATCAAGGGGATGATAGCAAGAAGAAAGATGGCTCTTCAATGGGCAAAAAAAGAGGGGCCCAAAAGGACAATGTTTTTAACCCTAAAAGAAGGATTGGGTGAGTGGGTTGATTGTCTAAAGGGAAAAATTGGGGATGAGGTGATCGGCCTCAAAAAAAAGGTAATGAAAGTAAAAAGGACAGAAAAAAATAATTATCAAATCCAATTATCAAATGGAACATCCCTTGAAACCGATGCAGTCATTTTAGCTACTCCTGCTTTCATTACGGCAAAGATGATTGAGGAGATAGATCCGAAGCTATCAGAAATCCTTCTCACCATTCCCTATGTTTCCAGTGCGACCGTGTCTTTGGCTTACCATCGCTCCAAGATTCGTCACCCGCTGGACGGATTTGGATTCATTGTCCCTCGTAAGGAAAAGAGGAAGATTATGGCTTCCACATGGACCTCAGTCAAATTTAACCATCGGGCTCCAGAAAGCCATGTTTTACTAAGGGCTTTTGTAGGAGGGGCGAATAATGAACAACTTGTTGGTCTTGACGACGATGAGATGCTCAGGATCATTCGAGAGGAATTGAAGGATATTATGGGAGTCGAAGGTGATCCCATTCTGACAAAAATCTATCGATGGGAAAAGTCTATGCCTCAGTACCTGGTGGGCCATTTGGAGAAGGTTGCTCGAATGGAGGAAAGAACAAATCTCCAACCCGGTCTATTTCTCACAGGTTGTGCATATAAGGGAATTGGTATCAGCGATTCAATTCACGATGCCGAGATTATCGCTGATAAAGCTGTGGATTATATTAGTAAGGCTAAAGGCTAGAGGCAATAGGCTAGAGTCTCAAAGCTGAAAGCTGAGAGCCATAGATTAAAAGATGCTTAATTTCTTCATTTTCTTATTAAGTTTCTTCCTGCTGGCAAATGGTTCTCTTCTTTTTGCGTCGCTTTCCTTTCCGGCAGAAAAGATTCCAACAAAAGTGATTGTTCGCGTGGTTGCGAGGGATGCCCAGGTGATCGGCTCGGGCGTGGGAGGTGCGTTGATCCGAATTAAGAATTTGGAGACAGGAGAAATCCTTGCCCAGGGGAAACAGGAGGGGGGAACAGGGGATACAGACCGAATTATGGTTCAACCACGTCGGCGTGGAGAGACCATTTATGGAACTTTTGGTGCGGCCTCTTTCGAGGCCAAGATTCTCTTAGATAAACCTACCCAAGTTGAGATTTACACTGAGGCTCCTCTTGCCTACCCTCAAGCCATTCAGAAAGGCTCAAAGACACTCACCCTTATTCCTGGGAAACACATCTTGGGTGAGGGGGTGATCATTGAATTAAACGGTTTGATTGTTAATATCCTGAGTCCTTCCCCTAAAGAAAGTTTAAAGAAAGGAGAAGGAGTTTTAGTGAGGGCTGAAATCCGGATGCTTTGAGGATGCCCTCTCACTCCCGGAGGTCTCTGGGACTCGAATAAATTTGAAATATGGGGACAATGGATTTATGGAAGTCAGATTTCAGAGAAATTCAATCTGAATTATGCAGGTAAGCCAAGCCTCTTTGAAGGAAAGACATCCCCTCCAGCAGGCTTTGATGAGGTGAAACTTCAGATCCTCGCTGCCGACCAGGCAGGCAACTTCGGCCAACATATTGTTTCCTATCATGTTGGTCCTTAAGGTTAACCATCCAAAATATCCATTCCATCTGTGGTTCTTTTTCATTTGACATCGAAAAGAAACCCACCTAAAATAATCTCAAATTTCCTGGTGGATGGTTGCAAATAAAATAGGAGAATCACGATGAGCAAGAAGCGCATATCAAACGTCATATTGCAAAAGATACGAGGAAGAGAAGGAGATATCATTCCGGTCCTCCGGACTGTTCCGCTATTTGAAGGATTAACTTTCAGAGATTTGAAAAAAATCGAATTAATAGTGCATGAAAGGACGTTTATGCCCGATGAAGTGGTCTTTTACGAAAGGCAACCAGGCACAGGAATGTACATCATTAAGAAAGGTCTGATAAAACTTACAAAAACTATCAACGAAGAAAAGGCGAAAATAGCAGACCTAGAGGAAGGAGAATTTTTCGGAGAAATGGCGTTGTTGGAAGACTATCCACGCTCTGCGGAGGCTACAGCAGTTGTAAAGACAGAGGTCCTTGGGATATTTAGACCCGACTTATTTGATTTGATAGAGCATAATCCCAGGCTCGGTTCCAAAATTCTCATGAAACTTTCGCAAAGGCTTGCAAACAGACTTAGGAAAACCACGGAAATGAAATTGAAAGAAGTATAATAAAATGGAAAAAAATGAATTCCAAAAACTCTGGAAAACCTTCGAAATTATCGCAATAGGATGTGTTTTATTTGGTATCTTACTGGTTTTATATCTTGTCAGAGCGCTGCTCACCCCGTTTATTATCGCATTTGTAATAACATTCTTTCTAAGTCCAATAGTCGATTATATGGAAGGAGAAGGAATAAACCGTACATTTGCGGTAATTCTGTTGATTATTCTAACCCTTATTTTCCTGTTTATATTATGGAAACTCACCTGGCCGACAATACAGACAGAGATAAGCAGTTTCCAGAAAAATGCGCCTTTCTACATAAGTAAAATTCAGGATAGCCTGAATAGGGCAATCGATTTGTTAGAAAAAAATATGGGCTTTATTCCCAAAGGCACTTTGGAAAAGGCACTACAACAAAAGATAAATAGCTTAACTTCAGGGACAGGAGACGTAAGTTCTTTAATAAAAATTATTAAAGAATTGGTGACCACTTTAATTGTCATTCCCTTTGTTACATTTTTTCTTGTAAAAGATGGCAGGAAGATAAAAAAGATGCTCATCGCATATGTCCCAAATAAATATTTTGAGACATTCCTAACCCTATTTTATAAAATTGATCAACAGATCAGCAATTATATCAGGGGGCAGTTAATCGATTCCTTTATCGTGGGTGTAATAGCCATCATAGGCTTATATCTGTTCAGGGTAAATTATGCTTTTTTAATAGGAGTAGTTCTTGGGATGTTTAACATCATACCCTACATCGGGCCTTCAATGGGATTCGTATTCGGCAGTTTGCTAATACTCATAGACACTGGTTCAACAGTTAATCTTATTAAATTTATATGTATATATGTGTGCATCAGGGTGCTGGATGATATTATTATCTCTCCTTTAGTATTAAGCAGAAGGGTTCATGTTCACACCCTGATGGTCATCATTGTCATTATGCTGGGGGGATTTTTTCATGGGATACTGGGAATGCTTCTGGCTGTGCCTCTCTATTGTTCAATAAAGGTAACTTTCCAGATATTGTATAGGGGCTTTATAGAATATGGAAACTGGTAAGGATAAATATTATAGGATCTGAAGGAAAAAAAATAGGGGCTATTCCAATCATAGCCCCATCACCGACTTACCTCATGAGGTCGCCTTATATAAAATTACTAATTTGCTTTAATCTTTTCCAAATCCAAGTCGTCCAGAACAACAATTCCCTTAGCCTTCATCTCATCAATTGCCTTTTGAGAGGTATCCGGTGCAACCCCCCGGCATAGATTTTTGATCAGAACCACTTTGTATTTAAGAGCCTTCCCATCCAGGGCCGTCGCCCTGACACAATAGTCGGTTGCAATGCCGTAGACCACCAACTTGTTGATCTTTTCTTTCTTGAGAAGTTTATCCAAAGCGGTCTTTTTCCCACCGTCGTCCTGAAATCCAGAATAACTATCATATTGTGGATCCATTCCCTTTTTCACGACGGCTGTAAATAATTTATTATCCAATAAGATCTCTGCTCCAGGGTTTTTTTGGACACAATGGGGAGGCCAGAGGACCTGGTCCTTTCCATGAAGTTTAATCACATCAAAAGCCTTTTTCCCTTTATGATTGGTAAAAAAGGAAGCATGATTAGCAGGATGCCAATCCTGGGTTGCAAAGATGGGGTACCTCGCTTCTTTCAGTTTCTTTGTATTTTCTTCAACAGCTTTGATGTAGGCCTCGTCAGTCCCTTCCACGGCTAAGGAGCCGTTTTTAAGTTTTGTGAAATCCCCTTGGATATCCACGACGATGATACCAATTTTTACTTCTTCCTTTGCCATAGCCATCCCTCCCCAAACCAGTGTGAGAAATAATGTCGCTACAAATGCCTTCACTCTCCAATTTTTCATATCGCACCTCCTCCTTTTGAGCTCAAAGCTGAAAGTTCAAAGTTAAAAACTCCTTTTCATAAATTCTTAACTCATCACTCTAATTTTTTGGCCATCTCCTTGCCGACTTTTCGGGCGGCTTTGATGATTTTTTCAATGTCCTCATCAGAATGGGCGATAGATAGGCAACCCCCACCGTGCATCACATGAATCCCTTTTGTCAGCATTTTTAGTCGAAACTCCATCTCCCTTTTCTCTATATCGGTAAACCGGTGGATCGAATGAGGCGAGTTCAGCGTCCCCCCTTTTTGAAAAGGAAAATGGGTTTGAAAGAGAGAGCCAATTCCTGTGACCACGGCATCCAATCCTTCTCGATCAAGAGCTTCCTGAACCCCCTTTCGAACTTTCTCTCCTTTTGATTCTAAAATAGGATAGACCTTTTTATGGTGATCTTTTAAATAACGGAGCATTGCCAATCCTGCAGCGGCTGTCAAAGGATGGGCAGAAAAGGTACCGCCGCCAATTAAAATTTTCTCCCACTTATTTCCCCTCATTTCGGGTGAGGTCTTCTCCAATATCTCCCTTTTCCCTACCAGGGCACCAACAGGTAATCCTCCGCCCACAATCTTTCCCAAAGTCGTTAGGTCTGGAGTGATGTTGAACCTCTCCTGGGCACCCCCTAAGGCAACTCGAAAACATGAAATCACTTCGTCGAAAATCAGGAGGGCCCCCAACTTTTTAGTTTCAGAACGAAGCATTTGAAGATATTCTTTAGTAGCTGGGGTGAAGCCTCCTTCGCCAACGATTGGCTCAAGAATAATGCCTGCTAAATCTTCTTTGTTTTGATGGATTACTTCGAGTGAACCAGAAAGGTCATTAAAAGGAATCACCTTCGTGTATTTCTGTAGTTCAGGCAACAAACCGAGACTCTCTTCTCTTTCATAGGGCATTTTAATACCCAGGGAGAGATCAGGATTGGCTCCATGCCAACCCCCTGCGATCTTTAGGATGGTTTTTTTACCAGTGAAGCCACGGGCAAGCCTGACCGCATACATCGTCGCCTCTGTTCCAGAACAACAGAATCGGACCATTTCTGCGGAGGGGACCAATTCTCGAATCAGTTCTGCCCATTCAATCTGCTTTTTATATACGATGCCCCAGTGAATTCCCTCTTTTAATTGTTTTTCAATGGCTTGGACCACCCCCCGTGGACGGTGGCCCAGAATGTGGGTGTAGTTACCCATCCAAAGGTCCACATATTCATTTCCGTCCACATCCCAGATTTTGGAACCCTTCGCTTTTTTGATAAAGAAAGGGTAAGGAGGAAAATAGTGAATGTTATGAGAAATCCCTCCGGGCATGACTTCTTTGGCCCTTTTAGAAAGCTTTTCTGAAAAGGGTGTTTTTAGTCGGTAAGCATCAAAAAAATGTTTCATTCGAAAGGCTCCAAAGGTTTAATACCATATTTTTAATTGAATGAAAATAATCTTACAACAATTGAGAAGGGCCGATTATGGAGAACTCACTCTTCCACAGTTGCTCAAGGTGAATCTCCGGGTCATCGTTTTGCCTGTTGCCATTGGAATCGTTTTATTACTGCTGCTGATCGAAAGATTCGGATTGTGAGAACAAGGTTCCTCATGGCAGGTCACTCAGGGATTCACTCGAAGGCGATTTCCTTGATTCGTTCAATCACCCTCATATAGTCATCAAATTCGATTCCATCCACGGAGTGATCCTGCTTGCAGGTGATCCCATCAACGGCTGGCCCGTGACGCACGAGATAATCGAGAACCGTCCCTTCTTGTTCAGGAGTCACTTTTTCGAGAATGTCCAATCTTCCCATAGCCAAAGCCACTCCTGCCAACAAGGCATAACCCCCCCAGTTTGAAATTCCGCAAGAGATGAGGTAGTCCGTCCTCACCCGGGAGCAGAAAACTGCTTCCCGATTGGTCGAAGGATTTTCCTTAAAAACCTCCCACGGAATCTTCCCTGCACCAATTTCATTTCCACGGTCTCCGATACCAATACTCTCAATCGGAAGGTTCAACTTCCCGGCAAGCTCGAGGAGAAAGTGCGTTTTGGCTGTAAATCGTGTGATGTCCTCAAGGCGCGAGCTGAAACAGCGGTTTCTTATCGGAGGAGGGAGAATCGTTTCAAAATCTTTTAAGGGTGGCTTGTCGTGGCGCTCCTGAGCCATGAAGGATTCAAGGGTGTGATTGGGTCCCACCCTTTCGATATAGATAAGATGGGTAAGGCCTTTCCCCCACAAGCTATTGAAAAAGTCTTGAGCAAAACGGATGGAAATGGAACTTTCGATCTCTTCATTCATCATTCGACTCGTGTGATCCTGGTCTGAGTGCTCCAATGGAAAACAGATGATGGGGATCTCTTTCTCAGAGAGGTTAAGAATCTTTAATCCTGCCTTCAGTGCTGAAAGGGTGTATTCATCTGAAAGCAGGGAAACCTCCATCCCTAAAAATTTCAATCCCTCTGCCAGGGTGAGGGCTCCCGGAGGCCCATCCGTTTCGGTGGCTGGGGGATCCCCAACCGGGACATAGAACCCAGTAATGATGACGACTTTCTTACCTTTTTCAACCAGAGAAGAAACAGCCCCTGTTAAGTCTGAATAGGGAACCATAGAGAGATTTTCCCAGTGGTCATTTTTATGAGAGAGGAGGGAGGTAGGGAAGTTGATTACCTCCTCGAGGAGAAAAATCTTTTCTCGAATGGTTTTTGGAAGAAGCATAAGGTAACTTTTTCTATAAATGCTTATCTTTTGATCTTCCTGTATGGTGATATTTATAAACGATCTTTAGGGTTATTAGCAAGAAAACCGAGAGTCAGGTTTTTATTTTTTGAAAAAAAGGTGTGAGTTGAGCTATATTGAGATTGTCATTTCTGAGGAGGATGAAGCATTTAGTGAATGACGAAATTATCTTAGAGATTAAAAATCTAAAGACTTACTTCTATACCTATGAAGGGGTTGCGAAGGCGGTGGATGGTGTGAGTTACAACCTCGCCAAAGGTGAGCCTTTGGGCGTGGTGGGTGAATCCGGCTGTGGAAAGAGCGTCACGGCTCTCTCCATTCTTCGTCTTATTCCAACTCCTCCTGGAAAGGTTGTCGGAGGGGAGATCTTCTTTAAAGGAGAAAATCTCCTTGAGTACACAGAGGATGAGATGAGGAAGATTCGGGGAAATCGGATTTCGATGATCTTCCAGGAACCCATGACCTCCCTCAATCCCGTTTTTACAATAGGGAATCAGATTCAGGAGACCCTCCAATTGCATCAGGGCTTATCCAAAAAAGAGGCCCTCGAAAAGAGCATCGAGATGCTCGGACTGGTCAATATTCCTTCCCCTGAGAAAGCTGTAGAGCGATATCCCCACGAGTTGAGCGGTGGGATGAGGCAGAGGGTGATGATCGCCATGGCTCTTGCCTGCAACCCAGAGATCCTGATTGCGGATGAGCCGACGACTGCCTTAGATGTGACCATCCAGGCTCAGATCCTTGACTTGATGAACAAACTGAAAGAGGAATTGGGAATGGCCATCATCCTCATCACCCACAACTTAGGGGTAGTTGCAGAGACAGCAAAACGGGTCATCGTTATGTACGCAGGGAAAATTGTGGAAGAGGCGGAGACGAAAACGCTTTTCGGAAACCCTCGACATCCTTACACTATGGGTCTACTCAAATCCATCCCAATTCTAGGGGATAAGATCCGTCGTGGAAAAGTTCGCTTAAATGAGATACCAGGGGTCGTTCCCAGTCTCTATGAACTTCTTTCAGGTTGTAAATTTTCAACACGATGTCCATCCGTGATAGATATCTGTAAAGAAAAAGAGCCAGAGCTCAAAGAAATTGAAAAGGGCCATTTTAGCTCTTGCTGGCTGACAGATTTGAAAATATAGAATTAAGAATTGAGAATTTTAATTCTTAACTCTAAACTCTAAACTGATTATGAGTGAAGCTTTACTCGAAGTAAAAAATCTTAAGAAATATTTTCCTATCAGGGGAGGAATCTTCTCCAAGCCCATCGGCTATGTTTATGCGGTCGATGGGGTGAGCTTCTCCCTGAATAAAGGGGAGAGTCTGGGTTTAGTGGGTGAGAGTGGATGCGGAAAGTCGACCACTGCCCGGGCCATTTTGAAGTTGATTGAGCCTACCGAAGGAGAAATACTCTTCGAAGGAAAGGATGTCTGCAAACTCGACCACGAGGAGATGCGTTCCATCCGGAGAGATATGCAAGTTGTTTTTCAGGATCCTTATGCTTCGCTCGATCCCCGGAGAACAGTGGAACAGATTGTCGGAGAACCTTTAGACGTCTTCCACATTTCTACAAAAAAGGAGAGAAAGGATCGGGTCGCCTATCTTCTTCAGAAAGTTGGTCTCAGCCCCGACCATGCCAGGCGTTATCCTCATGAGTTCAGCGGGGGTCAGAGACAGAGGATTGGAATCGCCAGAGCCCTTGCCCTCAATCCAAAGTTGATTATAGGAGATGAGCCTGTCTCTGCTCTCGATGTCTCGATTCAGGCCCAGGTCATCAACTTATTGGAAGATATTCAGAAGGAGTTCAAACTCTCTTATATCATCATTGCTCATGACCTAGCTGTGGTGGAGCATGTTTGTGATCGGATTGCCGTGATGTACCTGGGGAGAATTGTGGAGTTAGCGAAGGATAGAGAGCTTTACACCTCACCTGCCCATCCCTATACGGTTGCTCTTCTTTCTGCGATTCCTGTGCCAGATCCTAACATCACCAAGAAGAGGATTATCTTGGAAGGAGATGTTCCGAGCCCAATGCGCCCTCCTTCGGGTTGTCATTTTCACACCCGTTGCCCACTGAAAAAAGAGGCGTGTGAAACGACCGTTCCTAAATTGATTGAGATCAGAGAAGGTCATTTCGTCGCCTGTCATATTGAAACTTCCTAGTTTTTAGTCCGGAGTTGGGAGTTCGGAGAAGTAAAGCCTTGAGTTCGGTGTTCAGAGTTTGGAGTTTTAAAACTAAGAACTCCGAACAAATGTCCTCCCCCTTCACGTCGTTTTTGCTTTCACTTACTAAAATTTATTTGTGACCTGCTACGATGGTTGATGATCACTGATAGGAATGTGCATTTATTTGTATTATACTTAAACTGAGGAGTGTGGATGGAGAAAGTCAGGCTGGGCAGAACAAATCTAATCGTGACAAAACTGGGATGGGGGGGAATTCCTATCCAACGGGTGGGTGAACGCGAAGCGGTTTCCGTCATACGGGCTGTGATTGAAATGGGAGTCGACCTCTTGGATACAGCCCGTGCTTATACTAACAGCGAACACCGGATTGGATTGGCACTCCAAAAAATAGATAGACCCATCATCCTTTCCTCAAAATCTCTCGTAAGAACAACGAAGATTTATAATGAAGTGCACGAAAGCCTCAAGCAGATGAAGGTAAAAAAAGTCAATATCTACCATCTGCATGGTGTCTCTCACTTCGAAGATTATGAGAAGGTCATGACTCCTGGAGGAGCCTACGAAGGGTTAGAACGTGCGCGAGATGAAGGCATCATTGATTATATCGGCATCACCAGCCACAACCTCAATGTATTAGAGAGGGCGATCGAGGACGGGCATTTTGAAGTCATCATGGCTTGCTATAGCTTTTTGGAACCTGATGCAACCCAGAAAGTGTTCCCCTTGGCTAAGGAAAAAGACATCGGGGTATTGGCTATGAAGCCCTTCTCGGGCGGGGTGATTGAAGAGGTTGGTCCAGCCTTGAGGTTTGTCCTCTCAACGGCGAATATCGTGCCCATTCCGGGGTCGGAGACTCTGGAAAAGGCCCATGAAAATTGGAAGATCTTTGCTGAAGGCTATTCCCTATCTGAGAAAGATAAAGAACGAATTGAAGCCATCAAGAAGGAATTCGATTGCCAATTCTGTAGACGCTGCGACTACTGTCAGCCCTGCACGGAAAAGATCAATATTCAGTTTGCAGTCGGGTTAAAATCCATCATCAAGCGATTTGGCCCTAATGTTCAGGAGATTGGGTGGATGAAGGATTTGATAGAGAAGGCCCGAAATTGCTCGGAATGTGGAGATTGCCTGCCGCGCTGTCCTTACCAGTTACCCATCCCCGACCTGATTAAAGAGAATCTGGCTTGGTTTGACAGTCTGAAGAATCCATAGGGGAAGAAGAGTCTCCGCGTCACCCTCGGCTTTGTACTTTTTGACCTAAAACTCATCCCAGTTTGCCATATCCAGTCTTGAAAAATTTTTCCACTCCCTATTGATTTCCAGATGAAATCTTTTATTTGGAAGTAAAATCTATAACCCTCACATAAGGGAAGTATTATAGATTCCTAGTGAACGCCCCAATTTTTTGCCGACTTCTTATTTTTTAGAGTGGGTCTTTGCAATAAGGCTCCATTGAACTTCTCATCGGTTTCCTTTCAGCCTAATAGGTGAAACATGATAAGAACCAGTAACCATTGTTCAAGGAGCAAATTTGTGATAAGTAGAAACTAAATTTCATTTGGGGAGGTGTGAGGTCAATGCAGAGAATCCCATTTGCTAAAGAACCAGGGAAATTTATTGAGAGGGCCATTTCTAAATTCGTTCAGGAGAGCGCGGCGAACCGCCGCAAAGCTGACGGAGGGAAATACTGGGATAGGCCTTTGGTTGGATTCGCTTCTGGGGATGACCCTCTTTTCAAGAAATATAAGAAGATCATCGGAAAATTCCATTTTACCCCTCAAGAGATCTTCGATCTGACTTTTGGAAAGAGTAAGCAACCCCGAGAGCTATCCGTTATCTCCTGGGTTCTTCCAGCATCTGAAGATATCCGTAAGAGCAACCGCAAAGAGAGTAGGTATCCATCCCTGCTCTGGGCCCACGCTCGGGACTTCGGCGAACAATTCAACGTCAAGCTAAGAGATCACTTAGTCGCCTTATTAAAAAAGAAGGGGTACAAAGCCGTTGCCCCGATGAATTCCCCGCACTGGAAACGACTTAAATTCCCCAGATTGAGCTGGACCTCTAACTGGTCCGAGCGCCATGCGGCCTACGCCTGTGGTCTTGGGGCCTTCGGGCTGAGCGACGGGCTGATTACGGCAAAGGGTAAAGCCATTCGTGTGGGCAGTGTGATAACAGAACTACGACTCAAACCTTCGGATAAAATTTACCCCCACCACCGAGCCAACTGCCTCTACTACTTTAACAATACATGCAAGACCTGCGCAATGCGCTGTCCGGCTGGGGCGATCACGGCAAAGGGCCATGACAAAGACAAATGCTTTGAATATTGCTATGGTGTAGTCCGGCGAGACAAACAGGCCGAGTATGGTGTCAAAATCACGGGGTGCGGCTTATGTCAGACCAAGGTTCCCTGTGAATTCGAGATTCCTAAACTGATACGGAAAGAATACATGAGAAAACGCGTTGCAGACTACATAGTCAACAAAAATAAAAATAATTAAACTTAATCATGACGGGTTGAAAGTCAGTATAACATTTCTAAGTGTTTACGGATCCGAGAGGCATTTGGACAGGTTGAGGTTGAGAAACAAAAGATTTTCTTAGCCTTAACCTTGACCTTGTCTTTTAGCCTCTCAGCTTAGGATCTGAGATGTCACGGAGTCCGTCAGCGATGAGGTTGAAGGAGAAGACGGAGACGAAGATGGCAAGGCCGGGAAAGATGGAAAGCCATGGAGCATTGGTGAGTTGATCCAGGCCGTCACGAATCATGGCTCCCCAACTGGGGGTTGGGGGTCGGACGCCCAGGCCGATAAAACTGAGGCTTGCCTCAACGATGATGGCGGTAGCGACCCAAAGAGTTCCCATCACCAAGATGTCTCCGAAGATATTGGGCAGGACATGAATGAACATAATTCTCCCATCATTTTGTCCTACAGCACGGGCAGCCTCAATATACTCTTTTCCTTTAACAGAAAGCGTTGATCCACGAGCCAAACGTGCGATACGCGGGGTGAGGGCAACACCGATAGCAATGACGATCTTCATCAGACCTGGGCCCATGACGGCCAGGACCAGAAGGCCCAGGATCACAATGGGAAACGACATGAAGATGTCAATGAAACGGAGCACGAGGTTGTCAATCCTTCCTCCTTTAAACCCTCCGATCATGCCAAGGGGAATGCCGGCTGCCATGGCCAAGAGAACAGATAGGATTCCCACCACCAGAGAGACTCTCGATCCCCAGAGGACCCTCGAGAGCTGATCCCTCCCATAACTATCTGTGCCAAAAGGATGTGCCCAACTCGGAGGGGCATGCTGAACATTCATATCTTGTGAGATGGGGTCATAAGGAGATATCCAGGGAGAGATCAGGGCGATGATGACCACAGCAAGCGCCATGAACAGACCGACTACGGAGATCTGATTACTTTTAAATGTACGGATGAGGATTTCTCTCTGGCTAATCGTTGCCATAGCACCTTTTAATGATATTCAATCCTCGGGTCAATCAGACCATAGAGTAAGTCGGTGATAAGATTGAAGAGGAAGACGAAAGCAGAGAAGATGATGATCACTGATTGGAGGGCAATATAATCCCGATCCTTCACGGCAAAGACCATCATCTTTCCCAAACCCGGTCTGCTGAAGATGATTTCCGTTAAGACGGAACCTCCCATCAAGATGCTCATATAGATTCCGATCACAGTCACCGTAGGAATCAGGGCATTCCGAAGAGCATGTTTATAGATCACCACCCTCTCATGAAGCCCTTTAGCCCTTGCGGTTCTTACATAATCTTCCCTGAGTACGTTCAACATGGAGGAGCGCACCATACGACTGATGAAGGCTGTCATGATGATGCCCAGGGTAAGGGCTGGGAGAAACAGGTGGTACAATCGGCTACCTAAATTGCTAAGGTCGCCCCCTCCTAAAACAGGGAAGAGAGGCAATTTGATGGCGAAGATGTACATCAGCAGGATGCCTAGATAGAACTCCGGCATGGAGATGCCAATCAGTGAAAGGATTCTGCCAATGTAGTCTGGGGGACGATTCCTCTTTAATGCTGTGATGATGCCAGTTGGGATCCCGAAGAGGACTCCAATAATCATTCCTCCAATAGCCAAATCTAATGTGTAGGGTAGTGCCCTGGCGATTTCCTGGGAGATGGGTTTGTTGGTAATCAATGACTTCCCTAAATCTCCCCGACAGAGATCCTTAAGGAATTTCCCATATTGCACAAGAATCGGTTTGTCGAGGCCCATTTGCTTTTCGAGCTCCCGGATCGATTCTTCAGTAGGATACGATCCAAGAGCCGCCACAGCAGGACCTCCAGGGACAATACGGATCAGGAAAAAGACAAAGGTGACCACAGCCCATAAAGTAGGGAGGACATAAATCATTCTACGGATGGCGTATTTGAGCACTCAGCTTTCCTAAAATAAATTCGGAGCGCCCTCGTATCTAGAGATAGGGTGCCCCGCTCGATACGCATTGAACAACTATTTCCGAATGTCCGTCGTCTCTTTGATGGGAGTGACCAGGGTCAGTGTTGATCTCATCTCATACCCTAAATCCACATTGGTCTTTCTCGCGAAAACAAACTTGGTGATGCAGAGCGGGAGAGCGACTGCATCCTCGAGGATCTTCCTTTGAGCATCTGCCCATATGCCTTTTTGCTTTTTAGGATCGGGCTCCACTCTCGCCTTTTCAATCAAATCGTCAATCTTATTATAGTGAGAGAAATTGGTGATGGCAGTGGGAGTCCCGACGATTGACTTGGAATGGTAGAACTGAGTGAGCATGGGATCTGCCGTTGGAAAGCGTGCACACACATAGAGGACGAGCGGATTGGCATCTTTCCGGATTTGCTGATGGAAGGCCGTATGGGTGATGACATCCATTTTTAAGTTGATCCCCGCCCTTCGGAGCTGCTCTTGGATCTGCTCCATCGGTCTTCGATAATCTGACATCTCGGTGATCACCATGGAGAGATCAAGTCCCTTTGGATATCCAGCCTCTGCCAGGAGTTTCTTCGCTTTCTCCGGACTGAATTCATACGTGGGAACCTTGTCTGTTCCGCCCAGGTAGTCCATCGGAATAACAGAGATAAGCTTTGTGGTTACGTCCGGGCCCAAAAATTTCATCAACTCGTCCAGATTGATGGCATGACAGATGGCCCTTCTCACACGAATATCGTCCAAAGGTTTCTTGGTCATATTGAAATGAAGGACGAGGGTTTCACCCGGGCCGAAGATTTCAATGGCTGTTCTTGGTATTCCCCTCATCTTATTCACCCATGCCTGTTCACGCTCCCCTTCAACGATATCAATCTCGCCCTTTCGAAAAGCCATCTCCCGGCTGCTTGCATCAGGCATGAACCAGAGCTCAACCCGGTCGAGTTTCGGTTTTCCCCTGAAGTATTCTGGATATCTCACCTCCACTACCTTTTCTTTGGGGATATGTTCTTTCAACATGAAGGGCCCCGTCCCGATTGGATCGAACTTAAACTTATCCCCTTTCTCCATGACCGCCTTCTTCGAAACGATGTATCCACCATGGTAGTTTGTCAAAATCCCCAGGACAGAAGGAATAGCACTCTTGAAAGTGATGCGGACCGTATACTTATCGATTACCTCCACCTTGCTCAGAGCCTGATAATCACCGGCAAAGCCTGAAGTGGCTTTATTGGCAGCCTTCTCCAAAGAGAATTTTACATCCTCTGCCGTCAGCTCCCCATAACCCTTGTGGAATTTCACCCCTTTGCGGAGATAGAATGTCCAGGCCAGACCATCCTTTGAATGCTCCCATCTTTCAGCCAGATTAGGCTCAATCTTTTCAGGGTTGATGTCTTCAGGTTTGAAGCGGACCAAGCCATTAAACATTGGGTCGATGCAAGCATAGTCGATCGTGGTCGTCCCATAATGGGGATCCAGGGAACGGATATCCGAGGCCTTTAAGGCCATCCTCACCACTTTCTCCTGAGCGAAAGAAGGTGAGTAAAAACCGATTGTGATAGAAATCAAGGCAACGGGGAAAAAAGTAAAGACCTTAGACCATCTCATGTTTTACCTCTTTCAGAAAGAAAGGGATGGATTTTGCGAAAGTGATTTTATCAATATCATAAATGGTGGTTTTGTCAATCCTTGCACACCTCTTGCCCACCCCCCCATTTTTTCCTTTCTTCCCCGATGGCCTGGGCAATCCCCTCTTCAAGGCTTCATAAGGCCATGCTTCGGATGGAAGGGGTCACCGGCCATCCACACTTAGGGAATTCCTGTCTGTCACTGGAAACAATCTGCTTAACCCTAAAGAGGTATTGGTCGATGAAGCCTCTCCGAGGGGTTCACCCAGGCCGGGTTGTTGCAAAGTGCTGAATAGGCGGAGACACAGGCAGGCGGTTTGAAGAAGCTTTAAAGCGGCACTTTTGCGCGATCTGGTGCCCAAGCCTCAAACCCTTTTGAGGCTCAATGTTCGATACTAGTGAGGGTTTGCCATAACATTTAATAATGACTGCATTCTAAAGCTTTGGAAAATCGCCTGCCTGTGTCGTTGTGACTTTCTCACTCCTCGACGATTGAAAAAAATGGGGGTGGGCAAGCTGTACCCCCTCTATGCCTTGACCTTGGACCCGTAGTCGCAGAGCTTTTGGATGGGACATATCTCACACAGGGGTTTTCTTGCCACGCAGGTTTTCCGACCATGCCAGACGAGGAGGTTTGAAAAATGAGTCCACTCTTCTTTTGGAACGATCTCCATCAAATCGAACTCAATCTTGACGGGGTCATCGTTCTTCGTCAAACCGATCCTCTGGCTCACTCTGTGGACATGGGTATCGACCACAATACCAGGGATTCCAAAAACATTTCCTAAAATGACATTAGCTGTCTTCCTCCCCACTCCGGGAAGAGTCACCAGATCCTCCAGGGTTTTTGGGATTTCTCCTCCAAATCGTTTCACCAGTTCCTGGCAACACTTCTGAATTGACTTGGCTTTGTTTCGATAGAATCCGGTTGGCCGAATCTCCCCCTCCAATTTCGCCAAATTTGACTCAGCATAATCTTTTGCCGAACGATATTTTTTAAAGAGGTCCACCGTGACTTGATTCACCTTGATATCTGTGCATTGGGCAGAGAGAATAGTGGCGACTAGAAGCTCGAGGGGATTGGAGAATCTCAGGGCAATTCTGGAATCGGATATTTCCTTGGATAAAATTTTAATGATCTCCTTCGCCCTTTTCTGATCGGTTTGTTTTTTCATAGCCCCCTCCGGTTTCAGTTTTTGAACTTTGAACTTTAAATTCATAATTCATAACTCATAACTCTTAACTCAACTTATGTTTCCTCCGCTCTAAAAAGGCCTTCATCTCTCCAAAATCCATGGCATTAAGGATGTCTCCGGGTTCCAACCATCCCTTTCGTCCAATTCCCACTCCATAAAAGATATCCTTCAATCCTTCTTCCTCATGAGCATCGGGATTAATGGCAATTTTGATCCCCTTCTCTTTAGCATATTTGCACAATCTCCAATCGATGTCCAATCGATAAGGATGAGCATTGAGTTCAATGACCACGCTTGATCGGCTTGCCTCGTCAATAATACGCATCATATCAATGGCGTAAGGTTCTCTGGCTAAAAGGAGCCGACCGGTTGGATGGGCCAGAATGGTCGTATAAGGGTTCCGGATGGCTTGGATCACTCTTTGGGTCATTTCTTCCCGAGACATATTGAAATAGGAATGAACTGAGGCGATGACAAAGTCGAACTCTTTGAGAATCGCTTCTTCATAATCCAATGATCCATCGGGAAGGATGTCAGATTCAATTCCTTTAAAAATAGTGAACCCCTCCATTTCCTGATTCACCTGATCTATCTCTTTCCATTGCTTCTTAAGTTTTTCAAGAGTTAAGCCTCCTGCATAACGAGCAGATTGGCTGTGGTCAGAAAGACCCATATAGGAAAATCCCATTTTTTTCGATGCCTGGGCCATGCTTCGAATAGAGTTTGTCCCATCACTATAGAAAGAATGGACATGGAAGACCCCTTTGATATCGTGATCCTCGATCAACCGGGGGAGCTGATGGATCTCAGAAGTTTCAATCTCTCCTTGATTCTCCCTTAACTCCGGGGAGATGAAGTCGAGGCCTAAGGCATTGAAGATTTCCTCTTCTTTTTTACAAGAAATGAGTCTGCCGTTCCGAAAAAGCCCCTCTTCACTGAGTTTCAAACCCATGACCTTTGCCCTTTCAAACATGGAATTCCAATGAGCGAGGCTTCCAGTGAAGTAGAAGAGGGAATAGGGAAAGGTCTGGTCTGAAGTGATTCGGAGATCAACCTCCACTCCTGAGAAAAGGGAGTAGCGACCACTGGCTTTGTCTTTAAATCGGACAACTTCTACTTCAGGAAGTTTGGAAAAAACGGTCAAGACCTCTTGAGGACGATGAGTGCTCAGCACCAGGTTGATATTTCTCACGACTTCCATCTTTCTTCTCAAGGAGCCGGCGAGATTTCCCCGAATGACTTTGGGATGGGAAAGGATCTTTTTGAGGATTTCCTGGGCGGGTTCGATCACTTCTCCGTAGAGATATTGACCTTGATATTTTTTGACCTGTTGAATGCCCTGAAGAATCTTCTCCTGGGATTTCTGGCCGAATCCCTGAAGATCAACCAATCGATTTTCGAGACAGGCGTATTCTAATTCACCAATGGTTTTAATGTCGAGCTTATCATAAAGAGCTTTGATCTTTTTGGGCCCCAGGCCGGGGATTTTAAGCATCTCCAGATGGCCGGGTGGAATGGAGGTTTTTAGATCTTCATAAAGTTGGAGCCGACCGGTTGCGACCAGTTCGGTGATGTGTTGAGCTAATGTCTCACCAATCCCTTTTATTTCTTTGAGACGACCCTCTCGAACCATCGCCCCCAGATCTTCTTCTAAAATTTCGATCGTTCTCGCTGCATTAGAATAGGCCTTCACTTTGAAAGGGTTTTCCCCCTTCAACTCTAAGAACAAAGCCGCCTCTTGAAGGACTGCACTCACTCCTTTGTTCTCTAATGCCTGCTTAACCATGTAAAAATTTTAACTGGAATCTCCCTCCCTTTCCATCGGGATCGGACAAGTTCAACATTATGGAGACAAAAAATGTCATCTCTTCTCTTAATGATTAGGGGGGTCAAAAAAAATTTCCATTTAATATCGCAGGTTTAAATGAAATCACTGGGTTTGGTATAGAAAATGCTATCAATTAGTGTAAAGTCCAATAGAAAAGGTGGAAAGCCATGATAAAAGAAAACGAAGATAACGTCCTAACGACTCAAGAAGCCTGCCACTACCTTCGGATCTCAAGACCTACTTATCTGAAGTATCTTTATTTAGGGAGAATTAAGGGAGCGAAGGCGGGAAAAGGTTGGAAGGTTCTCAAATCAGAGTTGAATCGATTTCTAAAAGGAGAGAATGAACATCCGCAGGCGGCATGAATCTGTCCGAGTAAAGAACAGATTAGAGGAGAAACCGAGTGAAAAGTTTAGAAGATAAAGTGGATATTTTTGAAGAAAAGGCCACCGATGAGAAAGTAAAGTCAACCAGGGCATTGATTCAAACTTTTCTCCAGACCCTGAAATCCTTTCGACTCTATGAGGCCAATCATCCTATCCTATCCAAATTTTTAGAGAGGGTGAGGAAAGATTTTGAGCAATATTTTGATGAATTCGATTCTTTCTCCCTGCAGATCGGGGAGCATCGGCTCTATTACCGGGGGAATGTCGTCTATGAAAATCAGGACGTGAAGGAGAGTTTAGCCTTTGTCTTTTTTAAAGATGGGGTTCGGGAACTCCAATTTTCAAAAGGTTTGGAATTCAAGGAGATTATGGATTTTCTCAATATTGTGAGAAAAAGTGACTTCCTTAATCGCATGGAGGATGATCTCGTCACCCTGCTCTGGGAAAAAGATTTTTCTCACATCACCTTTACCACCGTGGATGAATTTTTAGAGGGAAGTGGCATCTTTGTTCCTGCGACAGAGGAAGATTTGATAAAAAGATCAGAGTACAAAGGTTCTTGGGAGGAATGGCCTCAAGAGAAGGCGGATGAGGGAAAGGCTGAAAGCTCTCATGTCCCCGAGGCAGAGGGGTTGGAGCAGGCGATCAACCCCACTCCAGGTCAATCCTTGGTTCAGGCCTGTCAGCTCACTCCTGATGAGAGGGAGGCGATTAATCAAGAGGCACAACAAGAGCAACAGTCAGGATATATCTATGTCTTAATTAACAACTTGATCGAAATCCTGCTTCACCTCGGTGAGGATGTGGACGCTTATGAGAATATGATTTCCTATTTCGATCGAGTCGTCGAATACCTCCTCGAACAGAAAGAAGTGGGAAAAGCGGTGGCGCTATTGAAGAGTCTTAATGATACCATGGAATCCATGGTTCTGAAGGATAAGCAGATTTTTGCCATTCGTCGCATTCTTGAGAAATCCTCCAGCCCCCATCACATTGAACTTTTGGGAAAGACCATGAAGGGGAACGGAGAGGTTAATTCAGAGCCGATCCTCCAATATCTTCGATTCCTCACGAAGCACGCCGTCGAACCTCTCTGCCTTTTGTTGGGCGAGTTAGAGTCCGGGAAGTGGAGAAAAGTGATCTGCGACCAAGTGGCTGAGCTTTCTCGAGAAGAGATCCAACCGCTGAGCAAATTCTTATCGGACCGTAATCCCTTCTTGGTTTGCCACATTCTCTATATCCTCGGGAAGATCGGGCATCCCTCCACAGTGAAATATTTAGGTCATTTAGTGAACCACAAGGATTTGAAAGTGAGAGAGGAGGCCCTTCAGGTTCTCAATAAATTTGGGGATAAGGGGAAGGACCTTATTCAAAAATTTTTAAGGGATTCTGTATCTGGAATCAGAGCAAAGGCTGCACTCCTTTTGGCGAGGAATGCCAAAGTGGATGCAGTGAAGCCGCTCACAGAGATCATCCTCTCTGAGGATTTTTACAAACGGGATTATGAAGAAAAAGTCTCTTTCTTCAGGGCCCTGGGCGAAACAGGGTCGAAAGAGGTGATACCGATATTAAAGAAGATTGCCCAGAGAAGAATGTGGTTCCAAAAGGAAAAATGGAATGAGATGAAACAATGCGCCGCCAGTACATTGAAAATGATGGGGGCTTAAGAAAGAAGACAGAACCCAGAAGGAATTTTTTCATAAAGGAGTGGAGATGGAAACCACAGAATTAACCATTAAACCCGAAAGGGTGAGCCAAAAGCCGCCCGAGGGAATGAAGTCAGACTTATCGAAATGGGGGAACAATCTCGTCACCAAATTTCATGTGCTGATGAGGATCTCTCAGATTTATGATTCTAAAAATGTGGCTCTCAATCAGTTTGTCCAGGAATCCCTCGAGACCATTAACACATTGATCAAGAAGGAAGGGATCCTCTCCCTCAAAATCATCAGAGATGACTTCTTCCTCAATGGACAACGATTGCGTTATTCGGTGGAGGGATTTACCAGCTTCAAGTATCTTTCGACCCAATGGAAAAAGCGGTTGATCGGAGAAGTGATTTTCAAAAGCCCGGTGGATGAAGAGAAGTTGAAGGATTTCATCTATGCCTTGATCAACTTAGAAGAGGGTCGTGAAGAGAATGCAGCCCTCTTTGAAGAACAGCTAGCGAACCACCATATCACTTCGATCGAAGTGAATCCTTTGGAGGTCGTTGAGGGTGAGGAGGAGGCCTTTACCCTTCGGAAGGAAGATCAGCGGGAGACAGCCAAGAAGGTATTTTTTGAGACGATCGGGACGATCAAAGAGGTGATTACTCAAATCAAAGGAAAGCAGTATGCCGATGTCAGGAAGTTGAAGAGGTTGGCGCAGAAGGCGGTCCATCTCGTCATCGAGGACGAATCCATCCTGCTGGGAATGACGACAATCAAAAACTATGATGAATATACCTTCAACCATTCTGTCAATGTCTCGATCTACTCCTTGGCGATGGGAAAGCGATTGGGATTCTCGAAAAAAACCTTGACAGAGTTAGGGATTACTGGCCTGCTTCATGATATCGGAAAATCAAAGGTTCCGAGAGAAGTTTTAAATAAACCTGCCTCCCTTGATGAGGAAGAATGGGGGATGATGAAAAAGCATCCCTTGATGGGAGTAGAGATCGTCCTCAATCTGAAGCAATTAGGGGAGATCAATCCCAGGATGGTGGTCGGCATCTTTGACCACCACCTCAAGAGTGACCTTTCAGGATATCCGAAACTTTTTCGGAAAAAGAAGGTAAGCCTCTTCGGAAGAATCATTCAGATTGCGGATTCTTACGATGCGATGACGACCCCCCGGATTTATAAGAAGACTCCTTATACTCCGGAGCAGGCCCTCGCCCTCCTGTTGAGAGAGAGGACTGTCCATTTCGACCCCCTTCTCCTCAAGATCTTCATTGGCCTCGTCGGCATTTTTCCCATTGGATCCTTGGTCCTTCTCAACACGCGTGAACTGGGGATTGTCTATAAACCCAATCACGATCCCAAATGGTTGGATCGCCCCATAGTCATTCTGGTCGCTCGAAGTGAAAAAGGAGATGCCAAGAAAGAGGTGGTTGACCTGATAGAAACGGATGGGGCAGGGCGTTACCAACGAAGCATCGTTAAGACCTTAGACCCTGATAAATACCACATTGACATCGCCAAGTATTTTTTATAGAGCATGGTTTGGTAGGAGATTCTGGCGATGAAGGCCAAAAACGAAAGTTAAAAATTCGGTTCGGACGCGACCTCGAGAGGGTAACGCAATGATGATCAGGATTAGAAATTTAAGTTTGGGCGCGATCATTATTTTTCTCCTTTTTTCCGGATCGGCTCTGGCCCAAATTCTCAAATGGACCGACGAAAAGGGAAATGTGTACTTCACGGATGATATGAGTAAAGTCCCAGAGAAGTATCGATTTTCAATGGAGTCAAAACCACAAGGCTCCGGAGCTTACAAGTCAGGAGCCGAACTCGAAGGTTTTAGGGGAATCAACTGGGGGACTGATTTATCCATACTATCGGATATGGTCCCTTTGGGATCTGATTCGAGTTATGGCGAAATAAATACCTACCTGAGAAATGGTGATGAGTTGACTATTGGGGCAGCGAGCCTCGAAAGAATCGAATACGGATTCTGGAAAGATAAATTCTGTGGTGTTAAGGTACTCACGAAAGGTTATTCAAATTGGACGGGACTTCGTGATGTGATGTTTGAAAAGTTCGGTAAGGGATATCTGACGATTAAAGATCCAGAAGAGTATGTTTGGCCGGGCGAAAAGACTAATATGATTTTGCAGTACGATAGGACTACCACTATCGGGATTCTCTTTATGGTTTCTAAGATCATGGGTAAAGAAATTGATAAAGATCGAAGACAAAAAATTAAGGAGGGGGCTAAGAAAGGATTTTAGTTTTTACTTCCTATCCTCTGGAGCATAGCGCCTGCCTACCGCAGGCAAGCATAGCGTATCGGTCCCCAATCAAAAAAGAGTTTGTGAAAGATTTTGGATCGAAAGAGGTAAATATAGAAAAGTTTCTAACTCAACTCCTCTTGACTTTTCGTCCTCTCGAAAAATAAATCCATCATTTCATCTCCAATCCAAAATTTATTGGGTGTATCTTCAGCCTCCAAAATAACTGTCCTATTTTTAATTTTCTTCACTCTATAGGGTTGTCCGGTCGATTTTTCCCTGAACCTATCTCCTTCCCCGATTATCATAGCGTATTACCTCCTTCCATTTACTTTTCGGTGCAATAAAAAGCCCGTGATCGATATGAACCACGGGCCCCTGCAAAAATCTTTTTGCTTTGGCAACCCGGCTATCCTGATCAGGACCCGTGGCTTTCCGTCCCACGATTACTCGTGGTTTGGCTTTATCAGCATTTTTTTCTTCTCTAAAAGATCATAGCAACATCAATGCCAACGGCGCTATTGCCGCTGAATCATTTAGATTTTTCTGAAGATCATAACCTTGTCGAAGATTAAAGGAAATGACTTTTTGTCTAAAGACGTCAAATATGGTCACTCAGTTAGGAGCATCTGTCCCCTAATCATCGTCCCCAATCAAAAAAGAGTTTGTGAAAAATATAAGATCGGGATCAAATTAACTAAGTAGTTTTTGAGGAGTACACAAAGAGTCTTCACTCTAAGGCAACTCCTGAAGCTAAGGATTACGGGTAGAGATGTGTATAAAGGGCAGAGCTTTTTCTGACCCTAACCCTGATTGGCTCATTTAGATGAAATATACGACGACTAAAATCCCAAAGCTGAGTTGGGGCGATGGGATGAAACCCGAATGCAGCAGTGGCTAGACCCCCATTAATCATCAACACTTTTGATATTTGCCTTATTCGTCATTCTTTTAAAATCTCATCCCATTACCCTCACATATCAAGAGAAATATTTGTCAAAAATCGTTCTATTTACGCCAATATGTCACTTCCTGTCAGGGCATATTCCAACTTAAACCTTTATTTATAGTTCAAATTAAGCCTCAAACTCCAGGTAGTTATGAAACTAAAGTGGTTAACCTTCTTCTGGCATAACTCTTGCAGCAATTTGCCGTAAAATCAAATAAAATGGGAGCAATGAGCATGTCGTTAATGGAAAAAAGGCTCGATTCAGAAAGAAGAAAATATCCCAGATTTAATATCGATTTGCCATTTAAGTATCGTAGAACCAACTTTTTCCTCAAACAAGGTCAAGCTATCAATGCCAGTGAAGGGGGATTGCTTGTCCACCTTCCAGAGAAAATGAATATTGGTCACCATCTGGCGTTGAAATTATTTTTCCCTTCTCTTTCTGAATTAAATATTATTGAGACGATCGTCCAGGTAGTCTGGATGGGTATTCATCTGAGGAAGGATTGGACGTGGGATTATCGGACTGGAGTGAGATTTGAAGACATCTCTCCAGAGAATATGAGTATTTTTAAAAATTTCTTAATGAGCCTTGCACAAAAACCATTATACACTTCCTAACGGTAGGGTTGGAAGAGTCGAGACGGCAGGATAATCTATGTACCAATCAATTTATATTCTTTTATCTTGTAAGAATCACGACCCAAGAATTCTTATTCCATCTCCTTGCTGAATGAGATTGAACGGGGGAGTGGAAACAAAGGGAAAAATATGGAGGAATTCAAACAACTTATTTTAAAGCACTTCGAAAAGCTTCTTGTCAGCGTCATTCTCTTAGCCGCATTTGCCGGAACATACCTTATTGATGAAAAGTCCATTGTCCTCAACTTTTATTACCTCCCTGTCCTTTTTTCAGCCTATTTTTTGGGACGCCGGATGGGAGTTCTTACTGCCATTTTCTCTATCTTGGCAGTGCTGATCTGGGTATTCCTCTTTCCTCAACGTTTTTTTGACAGAGGAGGAATGTTGAAAGGAGTGACGCAACTTTCATCATGGGGTGGGTTTCTCATCCTAGCAAGCATCACGGTTGGGACCCTATACGAACGGAATGAACAGCGGCTTCAAGAATTGAGACATGCATACGTAGGCATCCTTGAAATCCTCTCGAAATACCTCGAATCGACAGACCGCTACACAAAAGGCCACTCAGTCAGGGTATCAGAATTGGCCATGGAGATCGCCATCTCTATGGAATTGCATCGGACAGAGGTAGAAAACATCCGGGTGGCAGGGTTGTTACATGACATCGGGAAGATCGAGATCAGTGGAGAGATTTTACGTAAAGCGGCAGAACTGAGTGCGGAGGAAAAGGAGCTGGTTGATTCACACGCCGTGAAAGGCGCTTATATCCTTTCTGCTGTGGGGTCCGTGCTGAAAGAAGTGGTACCCATCGTTGTAGCTCACCACAAATATTTCGTTGACACACTTGACTCGCAAGATGAGGATAAGCTTAAGATACCTTTAGGGGCCCGTATTGTTGCCGTCGCGGATGCTTTTGATGCAATGACGACTGACCGTCCCTACCGCAAGGGTATGCCCCCTTGGGAAGCATTGAATGAACTCGTATCTAAAGCTGGGACTCAATTCGATCCTCAAGTAGTCGAAGCCTTCAAACGGATAATCAGCGGAAGGCTGGAGAAGGGATAAACAATCATTGCACCTGTAAGCCATTTGCCGGTACCGCCAACCATCATGTAAAAGCGGCCAGCCACTAATGATTCTCGATTACTATTTGAAATCCACACCTTTTAGTAGAATTTGTCAGTCAACGATTATGAGGAAGAAATTAAATAGGAACATCCTTATCCGCACAGTGTCCCCCCATCGAAATAGACCTTTTGAAATTTTCAAAATCACAACGATTACTACTTCTTCTTAGAAGATGGGAGAAAATCATCTCCGTAAACTTGTTTGAAGTAGAAATCCACCCTCTTTTGAGCCCATATATTAATGGCGTTAAGATCGTTTGGATCTTTTGGTCATTGAAAATTGGAATTTGTTTGAAATTTGGAATTTGTGATTTGTAATTTTTCTAACCTCCCATTTCCCCATTCCCTTATCTCCCCATCTCCTTATCTCCCTGTCACCGTACTTTCTGTCTTCTTGGGAGGCAGAGGGATTGGGGAGGGTGATACTTTGCACTGGGACTTATCCCATTCTTCAATGAGTCTTCGAGTGATCTCTTGTTGCTGTCGGATAGAGAAGTCGGCATATTTGGGGTCTTGTATTCGATAAGTCCTCTCAATGAAGACCATGGAGTTCTGGGCACTTCGGATTTGGGAAAGAATCATCTCGCATTTCTTCAATCCCCATCGGGCTTCAATGGAATCCTCTGGTTGAGGAGAAAGCCAGAGGTAGTTCTGGTAGAGATGGTAAAAAGTGACGGATTGACCTTTCTGGATACGAATCGAGATCCCTTCCATCATTTCTTTGATGGTATCTTTGTCGAGATCATTGGATTCAATGAGATGATGAAGGTGATCCATGAGTAAGATAATCTTCCCGTCACGGTTCGGGGTGCTATGGATCTCCCATAATTCCGAACCTTCCGGACATTTTCCTTTTTTACACCGTTGGTATCCCTCTAAAACAATGGGAACCCTCTCTCTGACATAGTGAGCCGTGTAATCCAATACTTTTTCCATCTTGTCCCAGGAAGCGTAATCGATGGGGTCAATCCTTTTGGCCACAGCCTCAACAAAATCAGAATAACCCTCTGAGAAACTTCCGGAGTACTGTTCCAGAGAATAGAATGGATGTTCTCTAACGGGAAGATATTTCCATCGTCCCTTTTCAAATATTGGCCAGCGAAACTTTACTAAACCCGAGTGGATGGTCGATTCCGGTCTCGTGGTCAAAAAATCTCTTTCGCTCATTTTCTGGAGTTTTACAGGAGAGGTCGCCTCCCAGGTCTGAAGGGGATGAACGCTACTTCCATCTAAGATGACGCGGCCGATGATCCCGGAATGGGACTCCGTAATAAAAAAAGCCGTTCCAGGGATGACCGAATCCGGGTCAATTCGGATGGGGTAAGTGTCAAGGGGAAGGGTTCGGGTGGTCGTCTCCGTAAGCATGTGAAAAAGGGCTTTGCGAAACCGGGCATCTTTATACCACTCGGAATGGGTCGGTAGCTTTCCCCATTCTGTAGACCAGTGGCCAATCAATTTGCCATCTTTGGTTGAAGCGGCAGCAGGGAGGTGGGCGATCCGCGCATAGATCCATCGGACGGCATAAGGAACATCTGCACAGTCAATAGGAATTTTATAGCGGATAAAAAAATCCTCGGTGATATTTTCCTCTACCCATTTCCCATATCGAACCTCCTCTTCAACGGTCCATCGGCGGTCTTCCACCTTCCATATCTGAAGAGGAGATTCCTTGATGCTCCCTGCGAAGGATGGGATCGAGGAGAGGAGGACGAGGAGAGTTACCAAAAGGCGCATGGTTAATATTAAAAAGATTGACAGAAGATTGTCAACAAGGACAAGACCAACGGTATTCTGAGACGGGAGGTCGTGACCGCTGTTCCGTTAATAATCGGCACCAGGATGATGCGATACGTCATCATGATCAACGGCCAAAGCTTCCCCATTCAATTGATTTAAGTCAATGAAGGGTAAGTGGCATCAAAAGGATTTAGGTGGGCCTTTGATCCAGCGTTTCAAACGGTTCCAGAGGGTGAGTTTTTCGAAGACATAAAGCCCCTCTCGTGTTTTTAAATAGACCTTTTTGCCCATCTTCAATTCTTTGGGGGAACGATAATCCGGATTACAGGCCAACACCATTTCACCTTCTTCGGTTTTGACAAAACCAAGAGTGAGGGGTGAACGGAATCCTTCTGGAGTGGTATAGAGGGTGGTGAATGTTTCCAAAATTCCAACTCCCTCTGAGGGCGGAGAAGCGGTACTCTTCTTCGAAATGCTAATTTCCGGATGATAATCAGGGCTCCAGCCTTGCTTCACGATTCGTTTTCTGTCAGTCCGTTCCAGAATGGTAACTAAATTATTATTCCCCAATCCTCCAATGCTTTGGGCCAATCCAATCTCTGCCCTTTCTAACTGTCTTTCTCTTCCGGCTTCTCCTCTGAGTTGATAGACGATCTCCACCAATTGAGCAAGACCCGAGGCGCCAACAGGATGTCCTCTCGCCTTCAACCCTCCGGATGGATTGATGGGAAGCCTTCCTCGAAGATGGGTGATTCCTTCTTCCAAAGCCTTCCATCCCTCCCCGGGCGAGAAAAAGCCTAAATCTTCTGTCCCAATAATTTCAAAGAGGGTAAAGGCATCATGAACCTCTGCAAATTGGATTTCAGAGGGATTGAGTTGGGCCATGGTGTAAGCCTTCTGAGCGGCTTCCTTAGTAGAGTTAAAAGAGGTGAAAGAAGTTCGATGTCTCACTGCAGCTGTATCCGTAGCGTGACCAATGCCAGAAACCTTGATAGGGGTGGGTTGAGAGGTGAGGATAATGGCTGAAGCTCCATCTGTGATCGGTGCGCAATCATAGAGGCGGAGGGGATAAGAGACCATCTGACTCTTCAGATAATCTTCTTTGGTAATGATTTTTCTGAATTGGGCATAGGGATTGAAATAACCATTGGAGTGATTTTTGATGGCCACCTGAGCAAGAATGTCCTCAAGTTTCAGCGGTGAAAGATTAAATTCTCGGGCATATTTTTGTGCAATCATAGCGGCCAAAGCAGGCATGGTCGCACCGTACCTTCGTTCAGAACGATCAATCACCTCGGAAAGAATCCGAGTGGTTTTGGCTGTGGGGAGGTGAGTCATCTTTTCGCCGGCGAGGACGAGGACATTTCTCATATGGCCAGATGCCACAGCATAGAACGCCGCCTCGAAGGCACCTGCACCCGAAGAGGAGGCGGTTTCGACTCGAGTGGAGGGAATACCGGTCAGCCCGAGAGTGTCGGCTAAAAGGGTGGCAAAATTAGAATCCCCGACAAATTCCTCAACATTCATGACCCCTATATAGATCGCATCGACTCGCTCCAATAGAGCTTCTTTTAAGGCTGAGGAAGCAGCCTCAGCCATCATCTTCTCGAGAGAATCTTTCGATCTCCCGAATTTTGTCATGCCCACACCTGAAATATAAGCATCCATAGATTTTTTCGTTCCTTCATCTGAATATTACAATAAAAATTTTTGTTTTAACAGGCAGATTTGGAGGTCAAAAACCCTCCTTTTTAAAGAGGTCGCCGACGCTTCAGAGCTTTAGCGATGGACCGAATTGATAGGGTATTATAACCTTTAGAAAAATCAGAATCGGGCAGGGGCTAAGTATATCTGGTATATAACCCGTTGGAATTATTTGAATTCTACTTGTGAAAAAAATTATTTTGACCTCTTGGAAAAGGGATATTATATTTAAGTCGGATCTAATGTTGAATATAATAAAGCTCTCGTAGCTTGTATTAAAGATATTTAAAGAATTTTCCCTCCTTTAACAAGCCGACATTTAGGACCAATTCAACATTAGGATTAAATTTCAGAGGCTGATAGATATGGACGAGATCAGTTATCAAAAATTTTTGACGACCAAGATTGGCGACTTGGAACTGGACGTCAATGAAAGTCTGGCTCCTTCCTTCAAAAGAATGAAGAAGGAATTAAGAGAACATCGAATTCTCTTGTGGCCTGATTTCTATTTTGGGAATGAGTGGGGATGTGTGAATAAGAAGATTTCGATCAGTATCCCTTTCTATTTAGCCATGCCTGAATTGAAAGACCTCGAAGGAGATACACCGACGAATGAGGAGACGATAAAGACCCTACGTCATGAAACAGGCCATGCGGTGAATTATGCCTATAAACTTTGGCAACGAAAGGATTGGAAAGAAACCTTTGGAGATTTTCATAAGAAGTATCGGGATGGATATTTGTACAGGGTAAATCCCTGGTCGAAGAGTTATGTCAGACACCTCCACTACTTGGGTGATCCTCACTATGCTCAAAAACATCCTGATGAGGATTGGGCAGAGACCTTTGCCATCTGGCTCGACCCCCGGTCCCATTGGGGAGTAAAATATCGAAACTGGCCTACCGCCTTAGAGAAATTGTCCTATGTGGATCGTTTGATGGAGGAGATTGCCGGAAAAGAACCTTTGAATGTGGACGAGAAAAATGAAGGAATGTATACGGCGATTGAAGAGACCGTATCGGAGTGGTGGGGATTAGATGGAGAAATCCTGGATCAGGAACTCCAGGAATATCTCACCGATATGAATGAACTCTTCATCAAACCGGAAAATGGATGGCGAAATCTCCTCCCCGCATGGAAGTTGATTCGAAAATATGCGAGGCCGCTCACCGAGCGGGTCTCTCTCTGGATCTCAGGGTCCAATAAACACACGGTTCGAAAAAGGCTTCGACAATGGGAAGCCATCTGCAAAAATGAATCCTTGGGGTACCTTCTTGAAGATGAGGAGAGGAAATTGATTGAATTGACCACGCTCCTCACCTACTATGTGGTCGATGGGGTTCATCACTTCCGTAGTTAATCTTTATTCTGCCATTGATTGACTTAAACCTTATTGAATTGGTCAAAGAGAGGATATCCTGAATGGTGAATGCCCCCTCACCCCACCCTCTCCCCTTGGGGGAGAGGGGGAGGGTGAGGGGATCAGAGGATGATCGTTTTTTTGATGGCTTTGATGATCTCCGTCGGTTCATCAATCAATTGAAGGATTTCCAAATCCGATGGTGAGATCTTTCCATCTTTCAACACCTTCTCTTTAATCCAGTCCAAAAAACCCTTCCAATAACTTGATCCGACTAAGATCACAGGAAAAGGTCTGATCTTTTGAGTCTGAATGAGTGTAATCGATTCAAGCAGTTCGTCCATGGTCCCAAATCCACCGGGAAGAATGATATAAGCCACCGCATATTTGACAAACATCACCTTTCGAACAAAGAAATATCGAAAGTGCAAAGTGATGTTGGCATAAGGATTAGGCTTCTGTTCTAAAGGAAGTTCTATGTTGAGGCCGATTGAATTGCCTCCCGCAGAGGCGGCGCCTTTGTTCGCAGCTTCCATGACGCCCGGGCCTCCTCCCGTCATCACCGCAAAACCATTTTCAGCCAGGAGTTTGCCGATTTGCTCCGCTTTCTGGTAGACCTCGTCTCCGGGTCTAATCCGGGTGGAGCCAAAGATGGTCACGGCGGGATGATATTTAGAGAGGGCTTCAAATCCATCCACAAATTCCGCCATGATTCGGAACATCCTCCAAGAGTCCTGTATAGTGATTTCGTTGATGACATATTGTTTATCAGTCATGTTTCCTCCTATTATCGTGATTCGTGACTCGTGGATCGTGACTCGGAGATTAATTTTATTGATAATTTAATGATTTTATATTAGGAAAAAGAGAGTTTAAAGTCAATCCTTGTATTCATTGCGCAATGCTTTAGTCTGTTAGTCGGATAGTCAAAGACGATGAGATGATAGGACGATGAAACTACGAGACTACTATTTCCGAACTAATGATTCCGAACTGCTGAAGGGTTAGGGGAAAGATAATGAGAGTTGAATTTTTAGGAGGGGTCCGAACCGTTACTGGTTCGGCGACTCTTTTGGAAAAGGATTCATTAAAATGGTTGGTTGATTGTGGAATGTTTCAAGGAAACAAGGAATATGAGGAGAGAAACTGGAACCTCCAACCCTACCAGGCTAAAGGCCTCTCTTTTATTTTACTCACCCATGCACACATTGACCATAGCGGTCTCATTCCAAAACTGGTCAAAGAAGGATTCCGAGGAAAGGTAATCTGCACAAAAGCAACTCTCGATCTCTGTGAAGTGATGCTCCAGGATAGCGGACACATTCAGGAGATGGAAGCAGAGTGGCAGAATCGTAAGGGCAAAAGGGCTGGGAAGGGCGAGGCCATTCCTCTTTACACCATGAAGGATGCAGAAGAATGTCTTCGATACTTCCAGGCTGCGAATTACGATGAAATGATTCAGTTGGCGGATGGAGTGAAGGTGCGTTTCCAAGATGCCGGACATATTTTGGGATCTGCTATCATTGAAATCTGGATCGAGGAGGGAGGACAGGAGAAAAAAATTATCTTCTCCGGAGATTTAGGCAATTCGGACCAACCCATCATTCGAGATCCATCGATCATTGAAGAGGGTGATGTCCTTTGGTTGGAATCGACCTATGGGGATCGGCTTCATAAATCAAGGGAAGAGACCGTTCAGGAATTATTGAAAATCCTTCAGGAGGCCATTGCTCATCAGGCAAAGGTAGTCATCCCTGCCTTTGCCGTGGAGCGAACTCAGGATATTATTTACACGCTTGGCCAATTAATCAGAAAAGGCTCCATCCCTCCCCTCCCCATTTATATTGATAGTCCACTGGCCATCTCCGCGACAGAGATCTTTAAGAAGAATTCAGATTGTTTTGACCAGGAGACCAAAGACCTTCTATCGGGAGGGGAAAACCCATTAGAAATTCCAGGCATCATTTACACCCGGACCACCGAAGAATCAAAAGCCATTAACGAAGATCCAAGATCCGGAATTATTGTTTCCGCCAGCGGGATGTGTGACGCTGGAAGGATCAAACACCATTTGAAGCACCACCTCTGGCGAGAAGAATCCCACATCGTCATCATCGGTTACCAGGCTGAGGGAACCATTGGGAGGAGGATTGTTGATGGAGCCAAGACGGTCAGGCTTTTTGGAGAGGAGATCGCCGTCAAAGCCCATATCCATACCTTGGGAGGATTCTCTGCCCATGCTGACCAGAAGGGGCTTCTCGATTGGGTTTCCCACATCCATCATCCCCAGCTGGTAGTTTTTGTCAACCATGGAGAAGAGAAGATTTCAATGGAACTGAGTCAACTCGTCAGCCAGCAATTCCATTTTAAAACGACTGTGCCGCAATGGAGGGAGAAGAGAGTTCTCTTCGGTGAGGAAGAAAAGGGTGTGCCAGAAGAAAGAGCGGAAGAAGGATACCCTCCTGAAGAGTCTTTCTCTGCTCTGTTTAGGCATTTGGATCGAACTTATAAGAGGCTTCGTCGAAAATTGAAAAGGGAGAAAAAGAGAGGAGAGGATTTTTACGACTCCAGGCGGTTGAAGCAATTAGAGGAGGTAAGCAAGAAACTGGAGGAATTGGAATCGGAATTGGAATAGGAGAAAGATAATGAGAAAGATCATTTCGATAGGTTGGAAGTTTCTGGTCCTCTTCATTTTGTTTTGGATGTTTCAAGAATGCATGGCAGGGGTGGTGGTTGAACAGGTGGTGAGGGACAGGGAGGGAAGCCCTTCAAAAGCCTTGCTTTATTTTTCAGACTACCGATTTCGAACAGACCATGAGGAGGGAGGACTGACTACGATCCTGGACTTCAAAGAGGATCGATTGTTGATGATCGATCACCGATCCAGGAGTTATGTTGAGGTGAAACTCTCCCAGTGGGAGAGAGAAGTGGCAAGACGGCTCAAGCAAGAAATGCCCGGGGTGAAGCCTAAGGAAAGGAAGATCGTCGTGAGAAAGACCGGCCGAACTGCCCTCATCAATGGGTTTCAGACGGAGCAGATTGAGATATTGGCAGAGGATGAGTTGATTGAGGAGAATTGGGTGACCCGCAATGTGGAGATGAAAGAGATAGAAATAGTGATGGATCGGGTGGCGCAGGGGTTTTCAAAAGATTTTCGGCTCGAGATGAAAGAAGGCCGAGAGATTTATGAGAAACTCAAGCCTTATGGTTTTCCTATTTTAATAAAGGACTATACGATGACCTATGGGTTGGGGGGTATCGATCGGGTAGAAGTCAAAAAAATGGAAAAGAAGGAATTGAAGGATGAAGTTTTCCTTCCCCCTGCAGGCTATCAACGGATCACTCCAGAGCCGGTTAGAAAGTGACATCGATCTGGTTGATCCGGGGATCCAATCCTGCCTTGATGTTCGTCTCTTCAACGACACCAATGACAACCACTACCTTGACCGAAGTCAATGTCCCGGAGATGAGATGCCCTCCCCATGTGACGACCTGATCCTCCATGACCGTGGAAGCGGAGAAATGGGCATGGACTTCTGCCTCACCATCCTCTCTCGTTGCAATCCATCCGGTCAGGGAGACGATCTCCATCGGTTGCTCTAATTCGAGGTAGAGGCGGTGATGTTTTTCTATCTTGAAATCTAAAGGCAGAACCTTGAGGTTTCGAAAGGTTGCCTTTTTCAGAGCTCCAATGCCGGATAGGATCACTCCGGTTCGAACCCCTTCACGTTTAACCAATTCCTCGATTCCCTGTAAGAGATCGATATCCATCCCTAACTTCCCCATAACGATACGATCTATTCGGCCTTTCCCAATCCCTTCCAATAAACTAAGAACATTCCCCATTTTTATCTCCTTTCAAATTCGATTGACTCGATGATCATCATTGAGTAGGTTTTTATTAAAAATAAGGTTTTCTGTCAACATTTTAGGAGATTAACTTATGGGTATCAAAAACATTTACGAACGGTTTGTGTGGTTTGATCATCAGGTCAGGGCGAGAAAGTATCCCAATGCCACAAAGACATTTCCGGTCAGCCTCCAAAAGAGATCATTTTGTTCTTTCTTCATCTGATGAAACCGGTTTCAATGGAGACAAATAAGCAGTTGGTAAAGAGGGATTGCAATTTTTTCTGAATTCTGATATTCTGAATTCAGAAAAATATATGGAGGTGCAACGTGCAAACCGCAAGATCCGTCACAGCAGAAATTAAATCCCGTGGTCAGTTGACCATTCCTAAGAGAATTAGGGTCATGAGCCGTCTCGAAGAAGGGCAAGTCGTCTCGATCATTCCGGTGGGCGATTCGGTCATTATTACTCCGAAACGGCTTGGACTGGACGAAGCAAGAAGAGAGATTAAAAAGATAATTAAAGCAGCCGGTCTTTCTCCTGAGGACCTCCTGGCAGGGCTTAAAGAAGAACGAGAAAAGCTATATCAAGAGACTTATGGGAAAAAAAGTCGTTAGGGTTTTCCTCGATTCAAATGTGATTCTCTCAGGCCTCCTTTCTGAGAGGGGTGCGCCGCGCATCCTTCTCGATCTGTTAAGCCTTAGGCTTCTGTTTCTCATCGGCTCAACAGGGAGATACAATTTGATTGAAATAGAACGAAATTTGAAGAATAGGATGCCCGGCATAGGGTCTGTTTACAAAAGATATCTTCCTCGACTGAATCTCACAGTTATTCCTATGCTACAATCAGAAGAACTCAGAGAATTTTCCGGAAAGATTGCCGATAAGGATATTCCGGTCCTCGTGTCAGCCATGCAGGGGAAAGTAGATTTTCTGGTTACGGGGGACAAAAAGCATTTTGAAAAACTTAAGGGGTTAGAAAAATATCACCTCAGGATCGTGACCCCTTCAGAGTTTATTGATTCTATTCTCCCAGAGATCCTTAAAGAACTCGAAGAAAAAGAATGAATCAAGAGTGGCTCACCTTACGCTTTACCTGCCTACCGGCCCCGGTCCCGACCGAGGGCGGGGCAGGCAGGCGCAGGCAGGCCCTTCACGTTCAGATGATTGTCATTGTGTTGTTTTTCTGGTAGAGTAGGACAGCCCAACAGGGTTAGGGGCACAGAAATTTACGCCTATGCTCCATGCCATCCTGAAGAATTTGAAAGGCTTAATGAAATAATGCCAAAGCAAAAAGTAGATACGAATCAAACCCTATCATTTGCTGCATCGAGAATGAATGGCCCTCTTAAAGGGTATGAGGCGTTTCTACATGACCTCAAGGCGCGCATTCACTCTGCACAAAGCAAGGCCATCTTATCGGTTAACCGCGAATTGATTTTGCTTTATTGGCAGATAGGGCGTGATATCCTCAGACAGCAAAAGGAAAAAGGGTGGGGCGCCAGAGTGATAGATGTTTTAGCCGTTGATCTTCACCATGCATTTCCTGAAATGCATGGTTTCTCTTCGCGGAATCTGAAGTACATGCGGACCTTTGCAGAGAGTTATCCTGATGAGAAATTTGTGCAACAGGTTGTTGCACAAATTCCCTGGGGCCATAATGTGCGGATTCTAGACTATGTCAAGGATCCGGTCCAGAGTGAATGGTATATCCGTCAGACCATTGAGAATGGCTGGTCGCGTGCGGTTCTTATCCATCAGATTGAAACTGATCTTTATCAACGTCAGGTGAAGACTGCCAAAACAACTAACTTTCCTACGACACTTCCACCTGCCCAATCAGACCTCGTTCAACAGACTCTGAAAGACCCCTACATCTTCGATTTCCTCACACTTGGAAAAGAAGCCCGGGAACGGGATTTAGAACGGGTCCTTGTAGAAAAAATTAAAGACTTTCTACTGGAACTTGGAGTGGGTTTTGCTTTCATGGGCAACCAGTACCATCTGGAGGTTGGAGGCCAAGATTTTTATATTGACCTTTTGTTTTATCATCATCGCTTGCGCTGCCTGGTGGCTATTGATTTAAAAATGGAGGACTTTCAACCAGAGTTTTTAGGCAAGATGAACTTCTACCTTTCTGCGTTAGATGATATGCTGCGAAATCCTGACGATCAACCATCCGTGGGTATTATCCTGTGTAAGGGTAAGAACAAGACCATTGCTGAATACGCTCTTCGTGATATGAGGAAGCCTATGGGTGTATCAGAATACCGTTTTACCAAAAAATTGCCTAAGGATCTTGTGAAAGAGTTGCCTGCCCCCAGGGACCTCCAGAAATTGATAGAGGGATAAAAATGAGTGGCATCCCCTACGACTTGCGTGCCTACCGGCGGGCGCCTTACGCCTTACGATAAAGAATGTGGGAAAGGGCTCCAGAAAAATTGAAAGGTAAGGGTGAGTAGCGAATAGTGTAGATACCGAACCTTGGTTGGGCCGGAATCAGATAAGAGAAGGTTGAAGATGAAGAGGGAAATGGTAGCATACACCACTGTTGACATAACGACCCTGATTGTAACAGTCCACGGTAAGAGAGTTATCCTGGATCGGGATCTGGCCGCCCTTTACGGGGTTCCCACCTTTCGGTTCAATGAAGCAGTCAAACGTAACCGTAATCGGTTTCCGGAAGATTTCATGTTCCAAGTTACACGTGATGAAGCGGCCTCTTTGACATCGCAATTTGCGATGTCAAAGTCTGGGCGTGGTGGCCGACGGACTCTCCCCTATGCATTGACAGGACATGGCACTGTTATGGCTGCCAATATTTTGAGGTCTCCAAAGGCCATTCAGATGAGTGTGTTTGTAGTACGCGCGTTCATTCGTATGCGGCAGATGCTTATTGAGCAACGGGGTCTTGCACGCAAACTCGCAGAGTTGGAAGAAGAATTGACCGCGAGGCTTGATGTTCACGAGACTCCAATTAACGAGATGTTGGGGCAAATCAAACGATTGCTGAGTCTACCACCAGAGCCCGAATCGCCAAAGAAACGAATAGGTTTTCTGGTGTAAGAACCGCATGTGCCCTACAAATCCTCAAAAGGATCTAAAAAGCAGAAAAGGCAATGAGCCTCTCTCGGGAACCGCGTCAGAAATGGAATTCTTGCGATCAATGGGTGCAAGAGACGGCTCAAGTGAACTCACCCCTTGCGCCTTACGCTTTACGATAAAGAATTTACGCTTTGCTCTCTGCGCTCTGCACCATGGGGTATTAGGTGGGGGGTAATATGAATTTAGATGTTAAAAAGAGCCTATTCCCAAAATGAACAGGCTTTTTGTTTTTGCATCTTACAATTTACGCCTCACGCCTTACGGTAAGAAAGTGGGAGCGAACCCCGGAACAATTGAGAGGTGAAGGGGGTTAATGCTTCGGACGAGTACTTTGTAAAGAATAAAGATTCGATCCCTGTTTCCCTGTTCAAGTGTTAAAAGGAGATTTTAGTTGACAAATACATATAAAATACATATAATTTTACGAACATTGCTTGGGATACGAAAAAGGCAGCAGCAAATATTCGGAATCATGGAATCGAGTTTTCCCATGCCGCAACCGTGCTTGACGATCCGATGGCGGTAACCATAGAAGACACCCGGCACGGTGAACAACGTTTTGTGACCATCGGGGCAGATATTTTGGGCAAGGTGTTAGTGGTTGTTTACGCTTATTCGGGGGAAGAGGAAATTAGATTGATTTCAGCCCGGAAGGCAACTCCAAAAGAGGGGAGGGTTTATGAGCAAAAAGAATGAAATGCTGGAGGAATATGACTTCAGAAAAGGCAAGCGAGGAGCAGTTATCCCCCATAAAGGTAAAACCAGGATCACGATCTTCATTGATTCGGACATACTGGAGTGGTTCAGGGATGAAGCTGAGCGTGAAGGCCGGGGATACCAGACGGCGATCAACCAGGCTTTGCGGAACTATATCAAGCAGGATAGGCGTCCAATTCAAGAGATTGTAAGAGAGGTGGTACGAAAGGAACTTCGAGTCCTTAAAAAAGCCAGCTAATGAATTCAGCTGCTCCTCACGTCTTACACTTTACGTTTTACGGTGGAATGCTCTATGCTTTTTTACGGACACGAATCACGATTCACGGTTACAGGGGGACTCCGGAACAATTGAAAGGTGAGGGCGATTAAGATGCCGGATATTTCCTTTGTAAAGAATAAAGATTTGGCCTCAATGACCTACTCTGCAATTTCTTAAAACCTGTTTCTGTGTAACCAACTGAATTCGGGTCGCTTCGGAGGGGGAGAGGGTTTCTCCCCTGGTTCCCCGATTTTCAGAACGGCAGCTAACTCATAATCTTCTGGAATACCAAGGATTTTCTTAACCTCAATTTCCTGCTCCCCCCAAAAGACTACGATCCCGCTTCCCAAACCATTGGCGACTGCGACTAAAGACATATTTTCGATGCAAAGCCACGCATTGGCCGCCGCCCCTTTCTTATGGCAAACCGCAACCGAACTCGCGTTCTCGAATGATTTCTTCTGCCCGAGAGCCCTTTCCTGAAATTGGTCCGGTCCTTCTCCAGGACGATGAGGCATCGTTAAGCTAAGCTGGTACTTTCGTTCCGCAATTTGATCGATAATCTTTTGATCATCAATAACAATGAACTCCCACGGTTGGGAATTTCCGGCGGAGGGCGCCTGGGTGCCCGCCAGGATAATTGTCTTCAACTGTTCTTCCGAAGCTTTCTTTTTAAAAATGCGAATCGTTCTTCTCTTTCCAATGGCTTCATGCAGTTCCATATTCTTCTCCTTTCGGGAATGTTGTGTGTCTCCAAGCCTTATCCGCAGGATTAGATCACCGGATACAAATAAATCTACCAAAAACACAACAGAAGATCAACCGAATTCCTCCACCGTTATTTTTATAGTTGACTTCCCAATCAATAGGGTCTAAAGAGTAGTACAGATTGTCAGACCATTGCCATTTTCGGTCAGTTTTTAACGAGGACAATTAATTCTCTTAGAAAACACTTTTTGTAGAGTAAGTGTTAATTTATCTGTATGTATAGGTATCAACTGAGATTTTATTATTTTAAGATTTACTTCTGAAAATTTACCCTATGCGCTCTGTCCTCTGCCCCATGCTTTTTTGTGGCACAAAAAATGCACTTTATTCTTTACCCTTTTCCCTTTACACTTTACGCCCTGGGGAGGTTTCTTTTGATCCAGAAGATCTCTTTGATAGGAATCATCTTTTTTCTATCCTCTACGTGCCTGTCCAATGTGGCTGCCCAGAACAATTTCCAATCCTATTTAATAATGGAAGAACAGAGAGACGGACCCCATGTTGCGTCCTTAGCGCTTCCTGCCAGTGATGAATCCAATGACGATTTCAACCTGGAGATCCTTCCTGGAGATCGGCGTAAAAAGGACCCCGAATTCGATATCCCCATCGTCATCAATGACAAAGTGGAGCAGTTCATCCAATTTTTTCAGACGACCATTCGAGATAAATTCATTACCTGGCTCGCCCGGTCTGAGAAATATATCCCTTTTATGAAAAGTGTCTTGAAGGAATACGGCCTCCCTGAAGATCTGGTCTACCTGTCGCTCATCGAGAGCGGATTCGATCCTTATGCTTATTCCAGGGCCAAGGCCGTAGGCCTGTGGCAATTCATCTCCCCGACCGGGAAAAGATATGGTTTAAGGGTGAATTGGTGGGTTGATGAACGGAGGGATCCTGAAAAGTCCACCATTGCCGCGGCCAAATACTTGAAGGACCTCTATGAGATGTTCGCATGCTGGTATCTTGCCGCGGCGGGTTACAATGCAGGGGAATACAAGATCATCAATGCGATAAAACGCTACCGGACAGATGACTTCTGGAAGCTGACGAAACATCGGTATCTAAAACGGGAAACCAAAGATTATGTTCCGCTGATGATTGCAGCGGCGCTCGTTGCCAAGGACCCCGAAAAATATGGATTCATTGACGTCGAATACCAGGAACCTCTCCGGTATGAGAAGGTGAAGGTCCCTGAGTTGACGGATCTCTCCCTCATCGCCAGAGCCTGCGAAACCTCCCTTGAGGAAATCAAGGATCTCAACCCCGAACTTCGAAGGGGGGTCACGCCTCCCAATGAAACCGAGTATGAAATCAAAATCCCCTTCGGAGGAAAGGATCTCTTTCTCGAAAACTTCGAAGCCCTGCAGCCCCTTAAGAAGTTTCAATTCAAGACCCATCTCGTCAAAAAAGGAGAGTCCCTGAAAGGGATTGTCAAACACTACCGGGTGGATCTTGAGCCCTTGCTTGAAATCAACCATCTGGACAAGACGAGCTGGATCTCAAAAGGGGAGACCCTTCTCATTCCTATTTCAAAGGATGAAGTAATGGGACCTCTCGTAATGGCTAAGAAAAAGAATGGCAAGGTTCGAAACAGCAGACCAGAGAAGAAGCTCTAACTTTACTCCTAACGCTTTACACCTTACGGTTGACAAGTTTCTGCTCAAAGGTGTAGGTCTCCATTTATAGAATTTGCTATTTTTTCTTATTTTTGGTAGGCTATATCCAACACGCCTGGGGGTAGGATATTCTACAAAAATTTTGGGATGGAACTTAAGCCTATTCTCAAAAGGAATGGGCTTTTTGTTTTCTGCATCACAACTTTCACGAATCACGAAACCCGAGTCACGATTCACGTTTTTGTTTTAGGTTTTATAATTAGGAATGGGCTTTTTGTTTTTGTACCTTAGGCCTAAAACCTTCCATGCTACGATTGACGCGTAAGTGAGGCCAGTATGACCGGCGCAGAAAGTCTGATCCGTACCCTCATCGTCTCCGGTGTTGAGGTTTGCTTCGCCAATCCAGGCACCACCGAGTTGGAGTTGGTCATTGCCCTTGACAGGATTGAGTCTATGCGCTGCGTACTCGGCATGGCCGAAACCGTTGTCACGGGCTGTGCCGACGGCTATGCAAGGATGGCAGAGAAGCCCGCGATAACGCTGCTCCACTGCGGACCGGGTTTTGCCAACGGTATTGCCAACGTTCACAATGCGCGCAGGGCGAATACGCCGATGGTGAACATTGTTGGCGACCAGGCCACCTACCACCGTCCATTCGACCCGCCCCTGACCGCGGACACCGAAGGGCTTGCACGCTCGGTGTCGCACTGGGTCAGGACGAGCAGCTTTGCGTCTCAGGTTGCCTCTGACGCCGCAGCAGCAGTGCAGGCTGCGGCCAGTCCTCCGGGACAGATCGCTACGCTGATCGTACCGGCTGATGTGGTCTGGGGCGAGGCAAGCGGCCCGGCTTTGCCGCTGCCCGTGACACCTAGGCCGCAAGTGGCGCAGGAGGTGGTTAGGAGAGTGGCGAATATCCTCCGTTCGGCAGAGCCAACGATGATGCTGCTCAACGGACAGGCACTTTGTGAGGAGGGCCTCGCAGCCGCCTACCGAATTGCCCACATAACCGGAGCGAAGCTTCGTGGACCGACGCATGTTCCACGCATGGCTCGCGGTCGAGGCAGGGTGCCGGTGGATCGCGTTCCTTATGTGGTGGATACAGCCCTCCAGTTGTTCGCGGAGCTCAAGCATGTGATCCTCGTTGGCGCAAAGCCACCCGTGGGGTTCTTTGCCTATCCCGGAAAGCCCAGCCGCATGGCGCCAGAAGGCTGCGCGATCCACTTGCTCGTGCGACCTGAACAAGACGCAGTGGCCGCGTTGCAATGGCTTGCAGACGAGATTGGCGCGCCGCGCATTGTACCGATTAAGGAGGAGGGCCCGAAGCCCCGCATCGCGAGCGGCCCTTTCGATTCTGAAGCTTTCGGAATGACGCTTGCAGCGCTTCTGCCCGAGAACGCGATCGTCTGCGATGATGCGGTCACCTCTGGCCGCGCAGTCTTTCCTGCTACGTTCAACGCCCCGCCCCATGACTGGATTCAGAGCACCGGTGGTGCGATCGGCCACGGCTTTCCTTGCGCCACGGGTGCTGCAGTGGCCTGCTCTGACCGCAAGGTCGTCTGCCTTCAGGCCGATGGAGCTGGCATGTACACACTGCAGGCCCTGTGGACACAGGCCCGCGAGAAGCTTGACGTGTTGGACGTGGTCTTTGCGAACCGAGTCTACAAGATCCTGTACGGCGAGCTGCGCGCAACAGGCGCCACACCCGGATGCGCCTCAGACAACTTCTTCGACCTTAGCCGTCCTGACCTCGATTGGGTCGGGCTTGCCAAGGGCATGGGCGTGGAAGCGGTTCGTGTGGAGACGCTGGAGACCTTTGCCGACACGTTCCGCGCTGCCTGCGGCCGCCGAGGACCCTTCCTGATCGAGTTCCGGATTTAGAAACGGAGTAAGAAGTTTTGATCTGCTGCAGGCAAGCGCTATTCAGTATATAAGCTCTGGTTAGGCTTTAAGGACACGAGACACGATTTTATTTTGAATTTTATGATTAGGAATGGGTTTTTTGTTTTTCGCCTTACGCCTTACGATCAAGAATTTGAGCTATATTCTATGGTGTATCGCTCCTCAAACGAAGTGCTCCTTGATCCTTAGCGGTCAGCACCGGAGGTGCTCATGCCAGCAATCGCATCTCTTGAAGATTTAAAAGCTGCCCAGAAAGAACTTCTGGAAGCGAAGGACTTGAACGAGTTGAAGACGGTATTTAAGAAATGGCGCAGAATAGGTTGGAAAAATGTATGTAAACTCTGGCTTCAAGAACGTACTCCAGAGCAATTAAAAGGTGAGGGGGAACGGAGATTTTAATATTCAAAAAATAAGCGGAAGAATTCAAATACCCCGTGGATTCGAATACATCAAATTTGATGTTGACTAAAGATGGAACTTACTATAGAATTTACGAAACCGATATGAAACGGCCAACAAATTTTGATCGTTACTTCGAAGAACGGATCAAGAATCCCGATTTTACTGAGAAATTCAGAAGGGCAGGCAAAGCCTGGGACCTTGCCATTCAACTCGTTTCTCTTCGGAGAAAAGTTGGGTTGTCTCAGAAAGAACTGGCAAAACGGGTGCGAACATCCCAGCAGCAGATCAGCCGTCTTGAGTCACCTTCTTATGAAGGCCATTCCTTAAGTATGTTACGCCGGGTCGCTGAAGTTCTCGGAGCTGATGTCCGTGTGGAAATCCAGCGCAAAAAGCATCAGCCCCCACCCATCGTTGCTGAAGCCAAATCCATTTATAGAGTTAAGAGTAAGGATTTGCTCAAACGGAGTGGGCTCCTGAAGTTTGAGCTTGACCTTTTAAGAGGGGAGAAAGTGGATAGGGTGAGGAATTTCCGGATCGTGGAGGCTCTCTATAACGAAGCAGTGACTCTTGGCATCATCCCGTTAAAAAACCCTCTTGATGGAATAGAGGTGGATTTAAAAATAGCGAAGGTGGTCAATCGTGTTTGAGAGATTACTTAAAAAGATAGCCATTCAGTTGAAGAAGGGGGCGATTCCCTACATGGTGATCGGTGGGCAGGCCGTGCTTCTTTACGGAGAGCCAAGACTGACCCGGGATATTGATATTACCCTGGGGATGGGTGTGAATGGATTGGATAAAATCAAAAAAATCATTAAGGCCATTGGCCTCAAAATTCTCGTTGAAAAGGAAAAGAAGTTTGTAGAAAGGAACATGGTGCTTCCCACCCTGGATAAAAAAAGTGGACTACGAGTTGATTTTATCTTTTCATTCTTTCCCTATGGAAGGCAAGCCATCGAGAGAGGGAAGGATATTAAATTGGGCAGGACGCTGGTTAAATTCGCCTCTCTTGAAGATGTGGTTATCCATAAGGTGATTGCTGGAAGAGCAAGGGATATTGAGGATCTGAAATCCGTTCTCTTAAAGAACCCGAAGTATGACTCGCATTATATCGAAAAATGGTTGGCAGAATTTGACAAATCCTTGGGAGAACATTTTTTAAAGGTTTTTAGAAGCATAGGGAAAGAGATCCGTTGAAGAACTTCTTCCCCATCATTCACATTATTGGGTTACCGGGTGCTGGTAAGACTACTCTGGCTAAAAAACTGTCTCATCGATTAAACCTTCCGATTCTTCGAATTGGAGAATATCGTTCAAAGTTCCCGCTCTCTCCGATTGGGGAAGCAGATGGATGGGTTGCTCTGTTTCGAGAACTTTCCAAACGGAGGTGGAGAAATTGCATCCTGGAAACTTCCGGTCTTAATCGGAGAGAATGCTTCATCAGAATAGCTCTTCCTTTCGCACAAATGATAACGATAAAACTGGAGGCTCCCCCAAAAATTCTTTATGATAGAATAGGTAAAAAGAAGAAGCGAGAATGGGGAGGTGAGTGGTTGTTCAGTGTGGATTACCCAGATAAGTATGAATTTGTTAGAAAATTATATAAGGAATTCAAAAAATTACCTTCGGACATTAAGATTGATACGATCAGATTGAAACCCGAAGAGGTCTTTAAAATTGCGGTAAAAAAATTAGAAATGCATAAAATATTTTGTTCTTAACACTTTGCATCTCTCAGTTTGCGGCCGTATTCGGAAAGCCATCTTGAGGTCGCAATTTGCGACCTCAAAGGGCAAAATGAATTAGATTGACAAATACATATTAAATACATATCATACAATGAAAAGCGTTTAGCTTATTGAAAGGGGAATGGATAGTTTATGAGCAAAAAGAATGAGATGCTGGAGGAATATGACTTCAGCAAAGGAAAACGCGGGCCGGTTATCCCCAATAAAGGCAAGACCAGGATCACGATCTTCATCGATTCGGATATACTGGAGTGGTTTAGGGATGAAGCTGAGCGTGAGGGCCGGGGATACCAGACAGAGATCAATCAGGCTTTGCGCAATTATATCAAACAGGACAAACGCCCACTTCAGGATCTTGTGAGAGAAGCAGTCCGAAAGGAACTTAAGGTCATTAAAAAAGCAAGTTAAAATTGATCAGGTTTGCCGTCAAGTGAAACGCTCCTCAAACTGAGCGCTCCTTGAACAGAGTCTTAAAGATACGATTCACGAATCACGAGTCACGTTGTTAATGAAGCATGCTCAAGGACAATTGAAATGTGAGGGGGGATGAG
>Ga0116132_1000024_pt1 | contig 140268 bp, 104 predicted proteins | sample June2015DPH_17_1_2_FD_89735 | JGI IMG/M metagenome (GOLD analysis project Ga0116132, IMG submission 89735) | Peatland microbial communities from SPRUCE experiment site at the Marcell Experimental Forest, Minnesota, USA - June2015DPH_17_150 | ecosystem: Environmental > Terrestrial > Soil >... | reverse complement strand
TTTTTTTATCTGTTGGAAATAATGAACTTGCGCAAAAATAAAATTTGCAGAAATTTGCGATTTTGGGAAAAGTGTGGCATTTTGCCCCACCGATTCCATTTTTTGTAGGGCCTCAAAATTTTAATAGTTCCCAATAATCTTCCCACGCTGCTTCCTTTTGACGCCGCGATTCATCCCGGATTTCGAAGTTAGTGATTCACCCTTGTGTTCTAACCCGTCAAATTGACCACGAATTCCAGAACCCTCCGCAGGCGTTCCGCCCCACAGAGTTCGGGTCACTGGATTCCCTGTGGCCACCGGGTGCTGGGAAGCCCCGATCTGCGCCGTCTCCATCACCAATACCGAGTGGAGGAGTCAGCGACATAAGAGCTGAACGTAAATTCCCAACAATAAGATTTGTTGCTGCCCACCCGTGCGCGATAGCTTGAATCATCGAGCTGATGAAAGTCTGTGACTACTGTCACCATCAGGTGTGACGCGACGACAGAGCCTCGGGCCGGTCAATTCCCCCGCTGTTCACCCGCGATGCGGTGGGTTAGGACGGCTACGCTTTCGATACCAAGCGGCGTGTGTCGCGAAAATGAGGTCGGAGCGCGAACTGCCAATGTAGCTGGTCGACCTTGCTGAGAAACTGAGCGAGTCTTGGTCGGGGCGCGCGGATTTGAACCGCGGACCTCTTGCGCCCAAGTTCTGAGTATATCCAAAGCAAGAATACGCCAAAGTGGCGTTCGGCCCTGTAAACATGCGCCCTAGGGGCACATTGTCTGCCTGACTCCTGATTCAAGCATACTCCAGCAGGCGGCAGCTTATTCGATGGGTTACGTCACAAAGCACGTCACAATCCTCGTCGGTGCCCGCCCCGTACTCGACCTTGAGTTGTGCGGCTTTTCCTCAACACCTCAACCGATGCCTGAACGGCAGGTCTGCAGTGGGAAATCTGCATGTTACCCACGAAATGGAGTTCACCTCAAGACATGCTTCGAGCGCGGAGATCGATTTCGTAAATGGCAGCGACGGTCACGCGCTTAACCGCGACGAGGGCGACGTGATGTTCGGAGGATAAACCGGACTAGCTTCCTCGGTGTAGCGGCAATTGGATGGGCCTCTCACCATTGACGAGGCCACCTAAGTATTCCGTTGGATTGATGCAGGGGTTCCGAAGGTATTACCCTACGGTCGTCGGCGACTCTTGGCGGCGGACAAATGGCGCGATTTAACGCGGTTACTTGAAGAAGATGTACCTATTTTGATTGCGGAGATAGAACGTCTGCACCGGGAATTGGCCGAAACGAAGCACGGCGAACGGAGGCCTCAGTGTACGTCGCCAGTAGTTCCCCAGCCTCCCTCCAGGGATCGCAGCGAGAACGAGTTGTTAACCTCGCAGGAGTTTGCGCGCGCGATAGGCGTCACAGTAGCTTGCGTCCGGAGGTGGAGGCTAGAGCGAAGGATCAGAGTGGTCCAGATAGGTCGCTTGGTGCGGGTACCTCGCACTGAGGTCCACCGGCTTATTGATGAGGGCACAATTCCAGTGCGGCCCGCTCGGAGCCAGCCCTAACAGCCCGGCGGACCACCCCACTGCCCTCGACGTCTCCGACGCCAACGTCTACTGCATTCGTTCTTAGCTTAAGCTCAGCACAGCTACAGATGATCCATTTCGCCCTTGACAGGCCCGACAAATTATGGTACAGGTATGTTCTGTGAACGGATACTCTACGGCGCAGATGGCGCGGCTACTCAAGATTGGACGCCAAACGCTGCACCGCTGGATTAAGGATCGGCCCTCGCTGGCTCCACGGAAGAGCACAGTGGGCGGTGTTGTCATCCGCCTTTGGACCGACCGTGATGTGGAGAGAGTTCGGAAGTACAAGCAGGAAAACTACCGCAAGGGTCGAGGGCGCAAGCCTAAGCGCAAGCGGTAGGCAAAAAGCGGGACGCGCCGGTGCTACCAACACCGAACGCGCCCCTGACCAAAGTCGCCTTTGGGGAGGCAACCGTCGCTAACATCGAGAGTAACACTCCATCTGTTCCATCTCCAATTTCCTCAGATTCGAATCGGACCGTTAGAGCGGGTCTGTATGCTCTGGTAAGCACACATAACGGGCAGAACCCTGAAGTCCAACTTGCCGAACTACGCTCCTACTGTGAACGCCAAGGTTGGAAAGTGGCCGACGAGTATATCGACGCAGGGGTGAGCGGGGCCAAGGAGCAACGGCCGGCACTGAATAAGCTTCTGACAGACTGCCGGAAGCGCTTCATGGATGCCGTGGTCGTTTGCCGTTCCGACCGCTTTGCTCGCAGCCTCCGCGAACTGGTGAATGCCTTAGAGGAGTTTCGTGCTTTGGGAGTCGAATTTGTCTCCTTACATGAGGGCGTAGACACGTCCACACCGAATGGCCGACTGATCTTTGGGATCTTCGCCAGCATCGCGGAGTTTGAACGGGAGTTGATACGGGATCGCGTGCGCTCCGGGATTGCCCATGCGAGGGCCGAAGGCAAAAGGCTCGGCAGGCCGCGGGTCATCGTGGACGCTGCCAATGTGGCAGCCATGCGCTCCCAGGGTCAATCGTGGAATGAAATTTCAGCGACGCTGCGCATCGGGCGAGGAACAGCGCAGCGGGCCTTTCACAGCTTGCACCCAGATTCCGCATCAGCAACTTGCTGAACTCTTGGGCGAAGTGAGATTCGCGAGCGGCACGAGCAGAGAAAGATCGCTGCCTCGTTAGTGAGCCAGATCTTGATTAAGGCTCCAGGCATTCCCGCCACGGTCAACGAAGGGTACACTCCGGGTTCGAACGAGAGTTTACTAAGTTCGAACTTGAAGGCCCGCACCGCTTCTGTTATCACCTTCGCATGGACATCGGACAAAAGCTTCACGAACTGCGTATGGCAAAGAGCTTCTCCCAAGGCGACATCGAGAAGCGTACAGGACTGCTGCGCTGCTACGTCTCGCGAGTGGAAAACGGGCACACTGTTCCGAACCTCGAGACGCTACGGAAATGGTCAGCGGCGCTGGATGTCGAGATGCACCAGCTCTTTTTCGAAGGCGAAGGCAAGCCTCAGGCTGCGTCTCAAAAGGAAGCAAGCGAACTTGGTCGCCAGGAACGCCGCCTAGTCGAAGCCTTTAAGAACCTCGATAACAAGGATAGAGAATTTGCGGTGGCCTTGGTGCGAAAGATGTTAAAAGCGAATAGAGCCGCAAAGCGATCCGGCTAGGCGCCAAATGGCGCGCCATCCCAGATTTCGCAATGGGCCGCCGAAGATAGCAATCCTCTCACATTCGAGGACATCGCCGCTGACCCATTCTGTGCGACACCAGAGCGGTCCTTCAGTGGTGCCTCACAGCCTTATAAACGCCAGGCACTGGTTTCTTCAGTTTGTCTTTGCCCCGGCTGACAGATACTTGTCATCAACCCCAGCCCAGTTGGATATCGAGAGGACGACGCCGTAGAAACAATCATTGACCGCGTGCAGAGTCTGCATGTAACTGGTATCAAGCGCAGGGCCCACCCATTACTTCTGAGTCGCCGACGATGCAGGAGTTTAGGGACTTCGGTCTACACAACGGCGTAAGTGAGTACTTGACGGTTGTGGGCTGCGGCGACAAGAACGGGCCAAATTTGGGCAGCGCGCTCGACTTTCGTCATGCCAGCCTTCCCTCCCGCCGTCTAACGCTCGGCATCAGCCGCGGCGGAGGCCGTCGGCTGCATCGTCTTGTTAGCCCCTTCCATCAGGTTTCGATTGGAGCGTTGACCACTAGGACGAGTCGAAGGTCGGTGACGCCCATTTCCAAACAACCGAGTGCTCCCTTCCGACGGAAACGTCCTGTCTAGGGCCGCATGAGTCAATCGTCAACTCTTTTCCTCCCCGGTTCGGAGAGACATCCAGGGCCGCACGTGCTCCTCGCCGTGGTGCTTGTATACATATAGAATCCCTGCGTCCAATTGGATTGGAAACCGAGCGAAACGCTCCTTCAGTGGAACGATGTTATGGCGGTGAAAACGCTTGGTTGGTGAAAAACTAGAACAAAGTCGGTACTGCCACTCGCTGGTCAGCGGTCGCAACTCGATCTCGTATAAGGCGCAGAGCGGCTTCTCCCCACGCAAGGCCCGGATGAAGCCGCCCTTGAAATGTTGGCAATACGAGCAGTCGGGATGACCTTTTCCATTCGGCATCGTGTATCAACCGTCTAGGTTTTGTTGCCAAAGCTTAGAATACGACGTCCAGCAAGGCGTACGTATCGGGCTAACTCTTGTTTAGGCTGACCTCCATAAGACCCTTCCAGGTCGGCATAACGAGAAAGCGCCAATGCCGAGTGCGCAGGACTTCTACCACGCGGTCGTAGAGCCTCAGAGTCGGCTCGCCAGGGAGCAGCCCCAGCGGTGATGGACGATCGGCCGGGGAGTTATTCACGACGCCTAGCCTCTCAGCCATCCTCGGATAGGTGAATGGGTGACTTGATTAGACAACCACTTTACCTGCGATGCAAGTCCAAAATGTCGTGTATCGGGGCCACTCGTTTCATCGTCCTTGGACATTGCGAGAAACCACTTTGTCACCAGCAATGCCACAATAAACCCTCCTAAGGGCCGGTATGCCTACTGAGTAGGCTCACTTAGACCTGCAGTCGGCTTACCACAGATTGAGCCGAAGAGGCAGAATATGAAACGGTGGCCAAGGCTGTCTGCTCGACCTTTCTTGACAGCGAAGCACGATGAATAGGATAAGAAAGGGTACGTTCACCGTGGAATATCGTACCGGTTCCTCATCCACGACCGCGACAGCATTTACTCTTTCGAGCTCGATGCGGCACCGAAGTCAATGGGGCTGAGCATCTTGAAAACGCCATTCCGGGCGCCCCAGGCGAACGCTTTCTGCGAACGCCTAGTCGGAAGCATTCGCCGGGAGAGTCTGGATTTCCTGATTCCGCTGAATGAGAGACACCTGCGGGGAATTCTCAAGGAGTGGGTGGCTCATTACAACCGAGGCCGCCCACATTCCAGCCTGGGGCCAGGCATTCCTCAACCGTCAGGAGGCATTCCGGCTGCACAACTTTCAGGTCATCGTATTCCGTATGGTCAGCGAGTGGCAAAAAGTCCTGTTCTGGGCGGTCTGCATCACGAACACCGACTCGAGAAGGTCGCAGCATGAAACGTGGGCGGAAATTCAGAAGGGCGAGATTTCTTGCGGAGCACAGGGCGACGACGGGAGTGTTGGACGCGGAACCATCTTCCATCGCGCCCCGTTTGCCCTCCCGAAGGATTGAGCGGGCCGCCTCCTATTGGCCGCAGCTCATTCGCTCTTAGACTTAGAATTGCCGCATCATTGTGGCTACGGGATAGAGATTCGCGGCGAGCAAGAATAGCAACAGGAGACAGTGGGGAGCGTAGGCGGCCCAGGGGGCGCAACGCGCTTGACGCGGCGCCAGCCGAAAACCCACATATAAGGAGACGGCAGCGCCCAAGGCCAAAACCGCGACTTCTATCCAGAAGACGGTGGGCCAGGGTAGCCATGCCGCACGGTTGTTGCCTGGAAACCAGCCCACCATCGCCGCCAAGGCAAAGGGTACCGTTCGCGACCAAGTCAACAAACGATCAAGACCGTGCGCCAAGTGGGCGGCCAACGCCAATGGAATGACCGCGTACCCGGAGAAGGAAAAATTCCGCTTGAGCTCCGCGGGGCTTACACTTCCAGCGAGCGCCTGGGAGGCAAAGCTTGCCAACAGTAATCCCAAGAGCGGAGCGGCAATGAACATCGCCAGCAGTGCGGCATACACGAACGGAAATGAACCGTAGGGATCGAGGTGTAGCGCGGCGCTAGCCGCCGCAACCAAGCGGTTCCACCCACCCGCCAGCGCAAACTGCTCGATCAGCACCGCGCCAGCGACCATCGCTGCCAGGGCTGCGTCGAAGAGGCGCGGTTGTTGGATGCTCCACAACTCTGCAGCCGGCTTCCGGGTCGAAACGCGGATCGCATCGCGCGGGCAGTTCTTCACGCAATTTGCGCAGAGCTCGCATGTCCCGGAATCGCCCTTCCCGGAAGCTAGGACGATTGCGCTTTGAAAGCGGACCAGACCCATACCGGCTTGGCACAAGTAACGAGTGGTCGCCTAGTCTTCATCGACGATTCCGCAGGGGCAATCCGAAGTTCTGGCCGAGCGACGGCGGATTCGGAAGTTACTTCCGTGTGCGCGACGATACATCCGCTGAACGGGATCGGCAAACGGACGAAACTGACCTGCCCCCCGAAAACTGGACCAGTGAAAATGAGAGTCCTTCCAGGGTATAAACGGGAACCTCCATGGTCTCGCCAAGGTCCCGCGCGGCCTCAAAGAAGGGAACCGTGGGCATATCATTAGGTTCCCATTGCTGGAAGTCGAGATGGCCGGAGGCAGCAGCCCAGAAGACATTCCCTCGCCGGGCGAAAGGTTCTAGAGCGGATTCCCAGGTTTCCTGTGGCCCGCATCGAACGTAGGGCCGGGGCTTGCCCCGGCCTCCCGGATAGGCCAAATGAGGCCGACGCAAGCGTCGGCGCTACAAAACCTCTTCCCTCACATCTGAACGCTGGCATTCAGCCGCAGGTCGCGCGACGATGTGCCGACGCTGACTGTCCGCTGGCCGCTCGCCGTGACCCACTTGCTGGCCGCCGTGGACCAATCTTGCAACTGCCGCGGCGCAACGTGAAGCGTGACGGTTTTGTTGTGGCCCGCGGGAATTGAAACGCGGTCGAAAGCCGCCAGGGACCGCACCGGGAATTGGACGCCCGAGGGAATCACTCTCGGCGCGCCCAGGTAAACTTGGGGCACTTCGTCGCTCTCCATGCCGCCCGTGTTCCTGATGGTGAACTTCACGTCCAGTCCGCCGTCGGAAGTCTTCCGCACCTGCAAGCCGGAATAGGAAAACGTGGTGTAGCTGACGCCGTGGCCAAACGGGAAGAGCGGCTCGGTCCTTTGCCTGTCGAACCAACGATAGCCCACGTCCACGCCCTCGCTGAAAGTCGTCTTGCCACCCACGCCCTTGTGCGACCGCTCCGGGTGCTTGGGATCGGTGGCCGCGTAGTCTTGCAGGCGCTTCGCCCAAGTGACCGGCAAGCGTCCGGCCGGGCTGGTTTTGCCCAGCAGGAGGTTGGCCGTGGACCATCCACCCTCATCGCCCGGCCACCACATCTCCAACACTGCTTTCACCTTGTCAATCCATGGAAGCGCCACGGGCTGGCTGGTGTTGAGCACCACGATGGTGTTGGGATTGAAGGCGGCGATTTCGTCCACCAGCTTGTTCTGCTCGCCCGGCAGTCCAAACACCGGGTGGAGACAAGTCCAGAGGAAAACGACTGCAACCTTTGCGTTTTTGGCTGCCGCAATCGCTGCTTCATGGTCGGCCTGTCGCTGCTCGGGCGTGTACCAGTTCAGGCGCACCTGCACCGCCGCGTTTGAGCTGTCAGGGCTGATTTTCACTTCAATCGCGTGCGCTCCGGCGGTGAGATGAATCGATCGGCGCACGTTGTCCAGTCCGTCGGTAGTAGGCACAGCGTTGTCTTGATTGGCTTGAAGAATGTCACCGTGCACGCCGCCCTGGAAGGCGCCCGTCCCGGCCCGCCGCTTGCCGTCAATGGAGAGGTTGGCGTTCGTGCCCAGTGCCTGTAAGCAAAGCCAGTAATCGCCGTCGTGCGGAACGGTGAGAGCTCCTTTCCACGTCGCGGTCGAGTTGGCCGGCAGCGCATTGCCGCTCTTGACGGTGAAGTTTAATTCCGGGTCAATTTGCCCGGAGCCGCTGCTTGCGCCGCTATCAATCCGTTCCAGACCCGGCTGGCCGTCGTGGCTCAGCGCGTTGGCGGGAATGGTTATGCCGGTCATGTCATCATCCACAGCGAAATGAATATTCGAATTGCCGGAGATCTTCTTCATCGCCTCCAGCGGCCCCACTTGCCGCTCCGGCAGGCCAACCGATCGCTCGCCGCTGATGCCGATGGCCATCACCTGGCCCGCGCCAGGTCCGATCAGCACTACCGAATCCAGATCGGCGGCCTTCAGCGGCAGCGCGCCGCCCTCATTCTTCAGCAGAACCGCCGCATCCTCGCCGGTCTTCTCGATGATCTTCGCGTTCGCAGCGATGGACTGCTCGGTCACTTCGTGCTTCGATTGGCCGTCGAGATAGCCGAATTGCTTGATTTCGTACAAAACGTGTCCGGCCGCTCGGGTGATGGCAGCCTCATTCACCGTGCCATCCTTCAAAGCGTCGGGCATTTTCTTGGGATCTTCCTTTCGTCCGAAGTCGCTGAAATCGAAGGGCTCAGGACGGGGCTCTTCGGGGATAACCCCAAAGAACATTTCTGAAATGTCCTCGGCAAACTGCTGCTGGGGCGGCGGGGGAGGCGGAACGGGCTCCGAGTCAAAGAAGGAGGGAATCGGGAAACCTCCCGGCGCCGGCGGGCCGGGCATCTCCATGTCCAGGCCCGCATTGATGAATTTCACCGCGTGCGTCGCTCCCCAGTCCGAAGTGACGAATCCCTTGAAGCCGATCTGGTCGCGCAGAATTTTGGTGAGCGTGGAATCATTTCCGCAGGCGAATGTTCCGTTCAGGCGATTGTAAGAACACATGATGGAAGAAACGCCCGCCCGCACCGCGGCGTCGAACGGCGCCACGTAAACCTCGTGCAGAGCTTGATCGTCCACGAACACATTGTCGGAGTCCGTGTCATAGGCCACGTAGTGCTTCACCTGGGCCATCACGTGCTGCGACTGAATGCCGCGAATTTCCGCCGCGCCCATCTGGCCACTCAGGAAGGGGTCTTCGCCGAAGGTGTTGTAGCCGCGCTCGAATTCGAGATCGCGGTCGATGTTCACGAAGGGCTGCAAGGAGACGTCAATGCCGAGCGCGCGCGCCTCGCGGCCGATCACCACACCATTTGCCTCCGCATCCTTCACGCTGAAGGTTGCCGCCACGCCCATGGTGGCGGTCTCCGCCTGCGAAGGATGCCGCGTGAGCACGCCGGGCGGCCCGTCGGCAAAGCGCAGGCCGGGAATGTTCAAGCGCGGAATCCCGCCCAAATAGCCCGCCTGGCCCTGATAGGCCACCGCGTCTTCGCTCGTACCGTGGATGAGCGTCATTTTTTCTTCCAGCGTCATCTGGCTCAGCATCTTGTCCACGCGCGCGTCGCCGGTCACCACCGGGACGCCTTGCTGCGCCATCGCCAATCCTGCGGCGAGCGCAAAAACCATTGCTATCACCCACGCGGCCCCTATCACCGCGCGCCCTGCTGTTGCCCGTCGAATCTGTTTCACACTAACCCCCGATGCCGCACGTTGCGGCGAACAATCTTTTGTCCGGAACTCCTTCTTTAGAATCGTGACTGCAATATACACCCGATGAGCTAGGTGGGAACTATGATATTGCGTTCCGAGCGCGCGATGTGTCTTTGATGGTTTAAACCACCGAGGTTCGCGGTGCTGTCTACCCACTCAGTGCAGGTTCCGAGACGAGGACGGCGGCACGTGGCCAGTGTTCATCCGAGATTGTAGCGACGCGTACTCGCAAGAAATCCTGCCAGCTTCTGAGCCGCAATGGCGCCCGAATCGTGCCGCGGACCACCTGCCCAAAAACCTCACTCTGCTGCCCGCCGCAAGTGGTTGATCCTGTGATGTAAGTTTGCGTAGATTGCCGGGCCCAAAATCAGGTGATTTTGGGCTGTCCGAACCAAGAGTCCCAGCGTTAATCGTTTCTTGCGCTTAGGGGCGACTCGTCTGCTAGGTTTTTGGGCAGGGCTCTTAAAGCCGCTCCAAGCAATTCCTCACTCTGTGCCGTGCGTAGAGGAGTTTGGCTACGCGGTTCGCCACGGCAAGCAGTTGCGTTAACGTAGACCTTCCCGAATTGCTTGAGGCAACCTGTGACAAGAAGCCAGGCTAGTTCAAGTCTTGAGCCAATCGGTCCTTCTCGCAACAGTACCGATCAGCCAGAAATTTCTCGATGTCCTCTCTGCGGTACCGCACCATTTTCTCAGTCTTGAGGAAGGGCGGACTCAAAAGGGACCAATTACACGAGTCTCAGGGGAGCCAGGTTTGAGGGCCTCATCGGCGGGGACACGGTAAAACTCTATATCAAAGTCTACAGATTCTTGTTGTCGTTCGGTCATGATCTGTAGACAGCCACCAACTCGCCGATTTCCGCTCGGGCTCCTGCCGAGCTGGCATCCACGGCACGGTTTAGGTGCCGTGGGCTTGTCCGTCAGGCGCTATACGATTCCGACAAATACGCGCGGCCAGGATTGACCGTGACAAACAAGATTCGGTCCGAGAGGCGCCGGCGATCCACATGCGACATGCCACCATCTTAGCGCCCGCTCCTTCCCCAAGAATTTACGAGACACAATTCGTCCGGTGGCTGCCCGCTCGTCACGCACGGCGCCTGCCAATCATCAGGCTTGAAGGTCCCGGCAGCCGGAGGTGTCGAACGTCGCCGAAACCGGCTTCTCGCAGCCATGCGGCGTATTCACCCTCGCTGTAGCTGCTGCCGGCTCGTGTGCCGACGAGCATGTTCAGGGAAAACAGAGCGGCGAATTTCGGCGCTGTCTTGTCGGGCTCGAGAATGAAATCCTGAACCACGATTCGGCCTTTCGGAGCAAGCCCCGCGAAGCAGCGACGAATTAGCTCCCGGTTTTCTTCGGGATCGAGCATGTGGCAGATCGCGGAGACCAGAACCAAGTCATAACCCTCTCCGAGCTCGTTCGTCCGCAGGTCGCCGGCGCGCGTCCGGATGCGGCCGGCAAGCCCGGCGTCCTGAATGTGGCTTTCGGCGATGGGCAAAACCGTCGGCAAATCCAAGATCTCTGCCTGAAGTTCCGCGCTCGCTCGGGCAAAGGCGATGGAGTAAGCGGCCGACCCGCCACCCACGTCGAGCATTCGGCGCACACCCTCGACACCCACGGCCTGGACCACCAGAGGCGCGCGCTCGGCGGCGTTGCGATGCATGGCGGCGATGAAAGCGCGCGCCCACTCCTCCCCGCGCTCGCTCATCTCCTGATAGGTGACGGAAGTTCCGGCTCGCACACATTCCGTCAAGGTAGACCATCGGCGCCAGGTGTGCACCGTGTGGAGTGTGGCCAGACGAGCATCGTCGCGCGAGCCCGCGACGAAATACCGACTCGCCGCCGGACTGTTGCGGAAGATCCCTTCCTGCTTCGAGAGGAGTCCCATCGCGACGAGCGCGTTCATTAGCATTTCAGTGGCGCGAGGGTCGGCTTGGATCCGGCCTGCCACCTCGGCCGCGGCCGCGCCGTGGCCCACCGCGGTGAAGATGTCGAGTTCCACCGCGGTGAGGATGACTCGGCTCTCTTGATAGCCTCGAACCATTTGCACCCATTCGTCGGGCAGTGCGCCGGCTTGGTCCTTGGCCCGCAAAGCCGCCCGCATCTTGTCCCGGTTCGACGCAATCTCATGGCGCAAAGCCTCTTCGTCGGTGTTCGCCAGCCGCGCAACCACCCGGCCTTCCTGGAAATGCTCCCGAACAATCTGCGAGACGTCTTCGGGCGCGACGGCGGAGTACCAGACACCCTCGGGATAAACCACCATGTTCGGGCCGCGCTCGCATAGCCCGAACGAGCCGCACACGGTGATCTGAACTCCGTTGTCCAATCCGCGCGCCGCGACCTCTCTGCGAAGGGCATCGATCACCTTCTCCGACCCTCGCCCCGAGCAGCACGGCACGCCCTCCGGCTTCTTCTGATCGCAAACGAAAACATGAAGACGAAACGGTTCCATCGCTCACCTCCGCTTGTCATAGCATACCTCGGCAGACCTAACCGCAGGACTTAATCCAGAATTTCCATTATCGACCTCCAGCCCGACCGATAACATACACTTGACCGCCGCTGAACGCGCTCGTCAGTCGGGTTTGCAGTGCCGCGTGCTTCCACGGGCCGCGCAAGGGTTCATTTTGGACTCTACTGGGGACCCCAAGGGATTGGCGAGTCAGCCGACGCTGTGTGGAAGAAATTGCAGAGGGATCAGGTGGAAGTATTCGGAGTCCGGGCCGTGGAGATATCACCATCGGAAATGGAAACAAACTCTCAGGAGAGGGATGTGCCAGAGGTCATCATTCCACCTCCAGCGCCGATCCCAGCAATGGTGACACAACTCCTCATGTTCGGTAGTTCACTTGAAAGTGTGCCCAAGCGTAGAGCCTCGCGCAGGCCATCGAGTCCCGCCACGACGTCAGATCAGCTGGGATTGTTCCACAGCTAAGGGTGAGGCGAGCCGCGCCCGGCGATCTCATTTTCCAGTCGATTAGACCGGGCTCCCGCAGCCTTCATGGCGCGCAAGAGGCTATCCTTTAGGCCGAAATCTTCTCGATGCAGTCAAATTCTGGCTGCAAGGGTTCAAGCAGCGATCCCCGCGGGGACAAATGTTCACGGCCCGCCTCGCCATGCTTCGTGACGCGGGGCACCTCAACAACCGGCGATCTCAGACCTTCCACACTGCTTCCCAAGACGCTGCGCTGGGGGTTACGAGAAGCATTTCACCCTGCGGGCGGGCGTCCGCGCCAGTGATTTTCGCGAAGCGCCAGCCGCTTCCCAGCGTTGCGGGTAGTTGGACATTCGCCGGAACCGGTCCGGAGCCGCGACCGAACTTCAAACGCCAGCCCTCGTGGCGATCGAGCGGTTCGAGGCTCAGGTCAACTCGGCCGAAGCGTGTGGGTGACTGAACAACGCTCAGGGGTTCGCCGCTGGCCAGCTCAAAATCACCAACTCCCGCGAGCAGGCGCAGATCCCGGCCGTCCTCGAGCGCCAGCATGTGGCGCAAGTAGAGCACGCACTCCGCGCTCGCCCAATTGTGGGGCATGTCGCCGATGTAGTCCGCCGTCAGGCTCCCCCGCAAGGGTTGCTCCTCGCGCCAACAATAGAGCGGCGAAGCGTGATTCAGAAACCCGGTGAACGTCGAGCGCGCCCAGTCGGCAACGCCGGCCCACAGGTAGACATGCGCCACGAATCCCGCGTTGTAATTCCAAACTCCCCCGTGCGGAAGCCAACCGGTTTCCGCTGGAATATCTTCCTGCGTGCAGGCTTGCATCAGGCGAATATGACCTTGCACAATCGGATCGTTCTTATCGAATACCAGCCCTGGATAGATCGCATGGGACAGCGCCCACTGCGCACCCTGCGGTCTCGGCCGGTCCCATTCTTCCGGAACGGACCACAAGGGGTCTTCCCTCACCAGCATCGGCAAGTAGTCGAAGCCGTCGGCGTGCCGCCGCATCTCCTGGCGAGCAGCCGCAAAAAACGCCGCGCGCAATTCCTTATAAAACGGCTTTGCGCCGCCGGGGTCCGGTAGGCCCAGCCGGTCCGTCGCTTCCGTCAGGGCCTTCAATCCTGCGAGAACCCACAGGGTGTTGGTGAACTCGGAGTGGATACCTCCCAGTCCGCCGTCGCCAAAACCGGGCGCCAGCAGGCCGTACCGACCGTTGGTGCTGCCATCGCCCTTGGCTTTGTCGCGAAGGCTAACGAGAAACTTCACGGCCCGCACCGCATTGGGCTGCATCGAGCGGAAATAGCTCCAGTCCTCGCCCAGTTCGGCCTGCCGCACCAGAGTGAACAGAGCAATCCCCGTGTCCTTCCAGTGCTCGCGTCCGCCTCCCGCAAACACTCCACCACTCGCCTCTTGACGCTGCCAGGTGGCTTCCAGTCCCTCTTGCGCCAGTGCGTCATAGCCAAGGTAGCGGGCGGCCTCGAGAAGGAAGTGGCCGTCCACCACCCATAGGCCGCGGTAAACCGTGGGCCCCACCTGAAACGTCAGCTTGCCGGCTTTCACTTCGCGGGCCTGCTGAATGTTGCGCGCGCAGGCCACTAGAAATTCTCCGTGCGGGCCGGGAAATTGCATCGACACCTTGCCGTCAAAGGGTTTCCAGTTCAGCCAGTGGTCGCGCGCCTCGGCCAACAAGCGGTCTGGGGCGGCGAGGCCGTCCTTCAGCTTGTCAACGTCCTGACCTTCCTGCGGAAACCGCAGGAAACAGCGGACCGGTCTGCCCTCGGTTGCCACGGCGGCTTGAATTGGATACGACCACTGGAACCCCCCAACCTGGGGTTGCGAGAAAGGCACATTACTGATCAGAAATGGCGCGGCCTTTTCCTGGTCGAGGCGCAGGATCGTCGCTTCAGGAGTCGCATGAGCTTTCATTTCGCGCTTCGTCTTTAGAATCACCAGCGGGACCACCACGAGTGAGTGAGCCGTGCGCGGTTCGATTTCCAGAATCACGTTGTCCACGCGACCCTCGCCCTCCCGCCGCGTCGCGAAGGTGGTGATGTGCAGAAAAGCTTCGGGACGGTCCAGTCGAGTATGAATGATAGGAACACCCGGAGCTTCCAGACGCTGCCAGCTCACTTGGTTGGTTTCCATCCCCAGTAGGGAGAATTCCACCACTTCAGGAAAGTAAGCGATCCCGCCACCTTGGCCCGGGTGGCCGTAGCGCAGCTCGCCGTGCTCGCCAATCAGGCTCTTGTGAGGATCGTCCGGGTAGCAGTAAGTCGTTTGCCAGGAGAGGGGGGAGTAGCGAAAGTCGATTGCGGTCGAGGGGCTCTGATTCTCAAGGTTGGGAATTTCGCTCTCCGTCGCTATCGAAGCCATGCTTGCGCCGATGGTCGAGAATTTCGAGGTGCCCGCGGTGGCGGCCGTCCCCAGCCCAACGGTTACATCCTGGAGAAACTTACGCCTTGTTGATTCGCTCACGGGTCGTTCTCCTGTAGACCGGAATTTCCACTATCGACCTCCGGCCCGACCGATAACATACACTTGACCGCCGCTGATCGCAATTGTCAGTCGGGTCTGCAGTGCAAGGTGCTTCCGCGGGTCGCGCAAGGGGTCATTTTGGCCTCTAATTAATGAGAACTAGTTGGGTTAACCGTGGCCGTTCAGAAATCCCTCAAGCGCCTCGCTGCTTGCCGATGACTTCCCCACACGCCCATTTGCGGTCTAAGATGGCACCGATCGGCGGTGGCCCTTTCAGAAAAACGGAGTGGCACTATTGCACCCTCTCCCTTGAGCCAGAAACTGCCCTTTTTCGCGGCGAGCGCAGTGCGAAGACGCTGTCTGGGAGCGAAAGAGTTATCCACCAGGCGATACGTAATCTGAACCCCCTGTGGGCAGTTCTCCAAACCTAGCTTAGTCAGGAAGTCGATCGGAAGTCCTTTGTCGTGGGCGAGGTCCTGGACTGTAATGGGATGCCGTCCTCGCGGGCCGCCGGCAGAGTTGGGCAGCAGCCCGTGTTCACTCAGCCACTTCGTGACCGCTGGCTTGTCATTCGGATCGAGCCTCGCAAGGAAAGCCGCCAACGCCCACGCATTGCCGTATGCCCCGCACGGGCCACACATCCAGCAGTTTTTCTTCTGGTTGATCTTGAGGCTCGGATCGTGGTCGTCGTGGTTCCGGCAGCGATAGAAAAGTTCTTGCCCGTTTTGTTTGACCTTCGGCCCGCAAGCCTTAGACAAGCCGGAGATGCCCGAAAATCTTGGGAGGGTGACCTCACAAACCGCTTGCGTGATTTCTTCTCGGCGAAGCGGCTTAATCAAATCACGGCGGATGATATTCGCCAATTTCAGGCACAACGCCTCGGAAATGGGAAACACCCGAGCACCGTCAACCACGAGGTTAAAGCCCTGTTTCGACTTTTGAAGCGCGCGAAGCTCCTCAGCCGTTTGCGGGATGATATACGGCTGTTACCGGTGAAGGAAGAACCTAAGTCCATACTCACAGAAGCGGAAAAACAGCGACTATGGGAAACCGCTTCGAAACGGCCAGAATGGATGGTCGCTTATTGTGCGGCTTTGATAACCGCGAATACCTCCATGCGGCCGGTGGAGCTACGGCGACTTTTGTGGAGTGATTTGAATCCCTTTGACCGACTTGTGACCGTCCGGCGGTCGAAGACGGAAGCTGGCACCCGAGTTATCCCGCTAAACGATCTCGCATGGTCCGCATTCGCTGCGATGAAACAACGGGCTGATTCTCTTGGGACCTACGCGCCGGAGCATTACGTATTTCATCGAGAGTGGCCCGCAATCGACCCGAAGCACCCTATGAGTGGCTGGCGGACCGCCTGGCGCTCGCTGCGAGAGGCGGCGGCAAAGGGGAAATACTGAGAGGGGAATCGACCCCATGCCCCGGCTGGCGACGTTCCGCTACTACGATTTGCGGCACCAGTGCATGACCGAGATGCTGGAATCGGGAGTGCCCGAGGGTGTAATTCGGGAAGTGGCGGGACACATCGACCCGAACATGACCCGGCACTGCTCACACCCAAGGATTGCTGCCCGTCGCGCGGCTCTGGAAACGCTCATGACCAGCAAAACGAGTAAGTTCGAAGGGGGTTATGCCACAAAGTACGTCACAAATCAGCTTCCGGCAGCAAGTCTGCCTTCGTAAGCTATTGCAGTAATTGGTCGGGGCGCGCGGATTCGAACCGCGGACCTCTTGCGCCCAAGGCAAGCGCGCTACCAGGCTGCGCCACGCCCCGACTGCGGAATTATGAATGATGAATGGAAGTGAGAAGTTAGAAGCGAGAATCTAAGAGTCGAGGGACCTGCTGTCGCGCTTCTAGTTTCTAACTCCTGGCTTCTCGCTTCGATCTTTGACCGATCATTGATCGTTCATCATTCATCGCTTAAGCTATTTTGGCACGCATTGGGGTGTTCGTGCAATCCCACTTGGGAACGGGCGACCACCCGATGACAAGTCGAAACCCGCTTCCATTATCCTCATTCATCCTTCAGCGTTCATCATTCATCCTTCAAAGTAAAACGCCTTGCGCACTGGAAGCGACTTCATGCAAACTTAATAGCGGAAGTGAATGCGGGCTGGTGTCCGCCTGGGACTTCAAATCCTGCGGGTCTGCCTATGGTGGACCGGTCGGTTCGATTCCGACACACTTCCGCCAAGACTACGCTAGAGCGACGGGATTCGGGGTTCGGATTTCGGGATTCGCAGAGTGGTCTTTGAAGCGCAGCTTCCGAAATCTCAATTTTCGCTCCCGAAGAGTATGGCTTCTCGCCGCAAACTCAAGCCCTTTCGCGCCTCAAAAGAGGTGAAGCGCCGCGCCCGCATCATTGTGGGCACGCCCCCGCCTGTCCGCCGCGAAGAAGCTCCCAAACTCAAATCGCCCAAGCACAAAAAGCGCGACCTCCAGCGCGAAGCGGAAATCCTATAACCGGCGAACACAAATCCATTCGTCTCCAGCGCTGAAGTACCGATTTCTAATTTCCAGTTTCTAATTTCTAAGAGCGGCTTGACCAAGCCTAGTTCTTGGACCCTCAGCCCGGTTTGTACGCAGGCACTTGCTCCTTCGGTTTGAAGAGTTCGGCGGGCTTGACCTTGAGGTGGCGAACGAATGACTGCCTGATTTCGAGCAGGTCTGACTTGCTGAAACCGTCGCCCGAAATCTCCACATGGCCGTCCGGTGCGATGAGGACGAGAGTGGGAACGTGGGTCAGGCCATACGCGCTCGACGTCTCGTAAGGCTCTTCGTCAATCAGCATGGGAAACGTCACGCCGAATTCCTTGGCGAAGCGCTCGGTGTATTGCGCGTTATCCTGCGAGATGCCCCAAATCTGAATGCCCTCGGCACCGGCCGCGCGGAACTGCTGGAACATGCGTTCCACGAAAGGAAAAGTGTACTGGCAAACCGGGCACGATACCTTGAAGAACGCCGCAAGCACCGGCCCGTGAGTGAGGGCGGTCTCCAAAGAGAATTTCTTGCGGTCGGTTGCGGTCAGCTTGATCGGCGGCGCCTTCCTGCGTGGAGCTACGGCTGCCATTACGATTTCCTCCTCTCACCTCGTCTTCATTTTATCAAATTCTCCATGAAGGACAGTGGCCAGTTGCACGCGGCTGGTGGAGAGGGATTCGGGTTTCTGGATTCGGCTTTCGCTGAAGTGTTCCCGTGCTCGTTTTTTCTGCGAATCCCGAATCCCGTCGGTTCACTCACTTGCCACATGCCACTCGCCACTGTTATCTGCGCAGCTCGCGCAGCATCTCCTGGGCTGCGATCAGAATTGGGTCCCAGACGGTCGAGAAGGGCGGCGCGTAACTCAAATCCAGTTCGCTCACTTGCTCGACGGTCATGCGCGCGTGCAATGCCGTCGCCAGGACGTCGATCCTTTTTGCGACGCCCGCCGTGCCCACCATCTGCGCCCCGAGCAAACGGCCGGATGCGCCGTCCGCCACCAATTTCACCAGGATGTCTACTCCGCCCAAATATCGCGCGTGCTCGGCGGCCTGGACCGACGCGGCGCGCGCGGGGAATCCTGCTTCCCTGGCCTGGGTCAGGCTGAGGCCGGTCCGCGCCATCTCGAGTGTAAAGACCTTAACCGCCGCCGTGCCGACAATCCCCGCAAAACGCGCGCGGCCTCCGGCGGCGTTCTCCCCTGCCACCCGGCCCTGCTTGTTGGCCGTGGTGCCAAGAGGCAAATAAGCAGGACGTCCAGTCACCCGGCACATCGCTTCCGCGCAGTCGCCCGCGGCATAGACCGCTGCGGCGCTCGTTTCCATGCGATCGGTCACGGCGATCGCCCCGGTAACACCCAATTGGATGCCCGCCTCCTCGGCAAGTTTCACCCTCGGCCGAACGCCGGTCGCCAGGATGACAACATCAACTTCAGTCTCGCCATTTTCCCAGGCTACCCGTCGCACGCGGGCACTGCGGTCGCCAAGCAGCGCCGCCAGGGGGGCCTGGCTGACGAGCCGGACGCCATGGTCGGCAAGTTCCTTCCCGATGCGCGCCGCCAGGTCTTCATCCACGGCCTCGAAGAGGCCGGCGGAGCGCTCGAGCATGGTCACGCGAAGGCCGCGGGTCACCAGCGCGTCCGCCATTTCCAGGCCGATGTATCCGCCGCCTATGATCACGGCGTGCTGAGAGCGCTGTGTCTCGAGATGGCGTCCGAGAGCGAGCGTAGATTGAAGATCGTTAACGTGAAAGACGCCGCCGAGATCAATTCCGGGCACAGCGGGCCGCGCCGGCTCGGCGCCGGTGGCCAGCACCAAGCGGTCGTAACGAACCTCGTCGAGATCGCCGCCGCCCGGCGGGATGACGGTCACGCGCCGGCTGCCCGGCGAGATTTCCGCCACCTCGTGGCCGGTCAACACCTGAATGTTGCGACTGTCCCTGAAGAATTCCGGCGAGTAGACGCGCAACGCGTCCGCTTCTCGAACCGCTCCCGCAATCAAGTGGGGCAAGCCGCACGCGGAATAAGAAATGTCCGGCCCCTTTTCATAAACGATAATTTCGAGGTGCGGATTGACGCGCCGCGCCCGGCTCGCCGCACTGAGCCCCGCGGCCACTCCGCCCACAACGATAAGTCGCTCTGAAGCCATAATCGCAGGATAACTTATACCATCTGGAATTAGGAATTGGGAATTAGGAATCAGTGGCAAGGGGCAAGTGGCGAGTGGCAAGCATATCATCCTGAGCGCGGCGAAGGATCTCTCTTGCCCTTGCTCTCGCGCGGCGGCAACACTCGCCATTGCGTTCAAGCCTCGGCGCAGCAAGTGTATCGTTCGCATGCCTACCGCATCCAATCGCGCATGAAACTCCTCTCCATCAACGTCGCTCTCCCGCGCACGGTGGTCGAACACGGACGCCGCGTCGAGACCGGGATTTTCAAACAGCCCGTGCGCGGCCCGGTGAAAGTCACAAGACTGAACATCGAGGGCGACCGCCAAGCCGACCTCTCGGTGCATGGCGGCGCCAACAAAGCGGTGTATGCCTACTCCTGGAAAAACGTCGAGTACTGGAGAGAATTTCTCCAGCGCGACGATCTCGGCCCGGGCTCATTCGGCGAAAATCTTACAGTCGACGAGTTGCCTGACACAGATATCTCCATCGGTGATGTGTTGGAGGTCGGCACGGCGCGATTTCAGGTAACCCAGCCGCGCTTCCCCTGCTACAAACTCGGCATCGCGTTGCGACGGCCCGATATGGTCAAGACCTTCGAGGAAGGCGGCCGGAATGGCTTCTACCTGCGCGTTCTCCAGGAGGGAACGATCCAATCTGGCGACGAAATCAAACACATCGCAAACTCCGACCCGGAGACCATTACCATCGCGGAGTTTGCAAATATCTATCGGGCGCGAAATGCTACTGGCCGGAAGGTTTCTTCCTCCGAGCTCGCCCGTATTCTCGGTTTGGCCCCTGGTTGACCTCAGGTCCCCAACTAATCCCCACATGGCGCTACGCAACCGCTCCGACAGCACTCAGACGCTGGTTAACGATGCGCCAGAAGGTTTTCACTGCGTCGGGTTTGCTGTCAAAAAAGTCCTCGAAAAACCCGGGACCGTTGAGCGGCGGGGGATAGGCGTACCGCTCACCTTCTTCACCGTACTCACTGACCCAATCCCCCGGCTCACGGGCGTCGAGTACCTCGAAGATTCCGCGAGGGTAGAGATATGGCCGGCCGGCGTCATTCAGAATTCGATAATCGTCACCTTCGATTCCTATGACGACGTAGAGCTGCCCCAGTGTCAGGTCTGGATACCGTGCACTTCTCCGCCGCAGTTTGATGATCATCGCTGCTTAATCCGTTTCTGTTTTATTTCGACCTTCCCGATGCCGGGATGCTCATACCAATGATACTCGAAGCGCTCGCCCTTGATCTCGAACGGCGGGCTGCTCTTTTTCACCCACTTTGACGGCCTGCCCCCGTAACTGGCCAGCAGAATATCGAGACGACGAATCCGCTTTCCTTTGGCAATGACCCGGGCCTGCGCCAGCATCTGGCGACTGAGCTTCAAAATCGTTGCACCTTCTTAGCAGCATTCGCCACCGTCGTGAACTCTGCCGCCAGGGAATTCCATTCAAATCAGAAACTAGAAATCAGAAACTAGAAATCAGAAATTAGAAAGCCGAAGAACTCTGCGGCCGATCTGGCATTCTGATTTCTGATTTCTGATTTCTAGTTTTGATTCATCATTCAGCATTCATCATCGTTACGTCACGATGTCTTCCCCGCCGTCCACGCGGATGACGTTTCCGGTCATCCACTGAGTTTTGTCACTCATGAGGGCGGCGATGGCGGAAGCGACGTCTTGGGGAGTGGTCAATCTCCCGCCGGGGTTTCTCATTTTGGCAAACTCGGCGAGCTTCTCGATGCCGGGGATTTTGCTTGAACCCGGCGTAATGGTGACGCCAGCCTGAATGGCGTTGGCGGTGATGCCATGCGGCATCAATTCATATGCCAACTGGCGGATGTGCGATTCGAGCACCGCCTTGGCGGCCGACACGGCGCCGTAATTGGGGATCACGCTGTGCCCGCCGGCGCTGGTCATGGCATAGATGCGCGATCCCGAGCCCAGCATTTGGCGGCGCATCAGCTCCTGCACCCAGTAAACCAGGTTGCTCCCCATCACGTCGAGGGTCATTTCCATCTGCGGCTGCGACACTTCGCCTTCATGGTCTTCAGAAACGTACGGCAGCAGTGTTCCGAACGCCACCGAGTGCAAGAACACCTTCACAAAATGCTCGCCGCCGATTTGCTTCCAGTGCTCCTGCATCTGGTTCAGGACTTCGGCCCGCTTGGCTACGTCCGCGGCATTGATGTTAAAAAAGAGAACGTCGCGACCTGCCGCCCGGACGTTTTCGATGACCTCGTTGACGTGGGGCATGGCGGAGCGGCGATCAAAGTGAACGCCAAAAATGTTCAGGCCCGAGCGCGCCAGCTCCAGCGTCGCTGCTTCACCAAATCCGCTCGACGAGCCGACGATCAGGGCCCACGGCGTTCGCCCGACAGTCTCCGCCATTCTTTTTTCCTCATCGTTCATTTGGGTTTTTCCGCGCGCTCCTTGAATTCCCGTTCGACCTCGGCGCCCAGGCCGGGCAGCGCCTGACTCAGGAGTTGATCAGTCGCCGCGCTCAAAGCATTCACGACGCCGTCCACGCCCTTTTCGTCAATTGAGCGTTCCACCTCGCGCCGGTCGGACCATGCTGTTTTGTGGTCGTCCGTACGCACCAATCTCAATTCCAGCGCCACCCGCACCTTGCCGCCCGGCGCGTAGTCCAGCTCCTCGAAATTCAATAAGCGGCCTCTGAGGAGGAAGTCGGCCGGCTCATGAGTCGGCGACGACCGCACGTGGGCGAAGACCGCCATCTCCTGCACGCGCCGCTTCGTCATTTCGGCAACCACCGCAGCGGGATCCGGGCTCCAACGGTGATATTCGTAGTAGCCGAACCGGGTCGGTGATTCGTAATAAAGGACACGATCGTCGCGCAGGTTCTCAGAAGCGGGGAACGTTTCGATTTCCAGGATCAAACCCGTCTTCGAGTCTGCCGCGGGGGCGAGCGCTGGAAACTTCAGTGTGTAGTAGCGCGTGGGCGGGATACCGCCTCCGCATCCGCACATGAATACTGCCGCCCAGCCGAGAGCAATCGCGGCACGCAGTGCGAGACTATAATCCGGGGTGTTCCACTTTGATTTTGCGATCTTCACGGTTCACATACTCCATCTGGATTCGGAAGCGGCGGCCCGGGACATTCTGTCCGAGCTTTTCGCCCCACTCAATGATGACGACCGCGGGCTGGGCAAAGATTTCGTCGAGTCCGAGCGTTGCCAGTTCCTGAGTCGTCTCAATGCGGTAGAGATCTACATGATACGCTTTTCTGTCCGTTCCGTACTCGTGCACCAGGGTGAACGAGGGGCTGGTTACTTCGTCTTCGCTCCCCAATCCCAAGCCCGCGACAATGCCCTTGGTCAATGTCGTCTTGCCGCTCCCCAGCTCACCCTCGAGCAGCACGACACATGGCGGCTCAAGTTCTCGGGCCAGCGCGCGCCCGAAGGCCATAGTTTCCGAGGCCGAATGCGTCACAGTCTCAGCTTTCTTGACCTTCGAATAATCATCTCCCATAGAGAAAAGTCAAAAGTTAAATGTCAAAAGTCAAAACTGGAAGGTGCGCCCGCCGTTTAGCTCTCAACATTTGACCTTTGACTTTTAACTTTTGACTTTTTCCCCCGTCCGTCAGCCTCCCCCTCCTTCTTCGTTCGCAGTTTTTTCTTTTGCCATTCCTTTCGTCGTGGCCACTGCCTTCGAAAGTATGGCCAGGAGCTGATTCGATTCGTCGATAATGGCAGTGAGTCGCCGCGGAGCTAAGAGCCGGGCGCGCGACGTAAGCCGGAGCCAGTAGTTCGACTCGCGAAGCTCCTTCAGACCGACTTGGAGCTTGTGGACAAAGTCCACTCGCGATTCGGCCCCTCTTGCCTCCTCATAATGGGCGCCAACACACGTGCCACTTCGAAGAAGCTCGTCAGCAACTCTTCTGCCGGGCATTGTCTTGGGCATTGACTCAACTACCTTTATAATTCGCACCGCATACTCCAACAAACGTTCTCGCAAATCCCTTGGGGCGTCCTTCGTTTCCACTTGTTGCCTTTGACTTTTGACTTGTTACCTTTTCCCGTCCGTCTTCTTTACTTTTGCCTTTTGACCTTTGACCTTTGACTTTCTTCGACTGTCCGCCGGGCCTTCGGCAGCATCTCCAGCAGATCGCCGGCAATCATCGACGCCTCACCCAATTCCCGGGCCGCAAAATCGCCAGCCAAGCCGTGCAAGTATACCCCAGCGGCCACGACTTCGGCGAAGGAGCGGGACGGATATTGTGCCAGAAGTCCCGCGATCACACCCGTCAAAACGTCGCCGGTGCCGCCCGTGGCCATCCCCGGATTGCCTGTCGGATTCACGCTGACCTGGCCGTTGGGCGCCGCCACGAGCGTCCGATAGCCCTTGAGAACTAAAATCGCTTTATGGTCGACGGCGAATTTTCGCGCGACTTCGATTCTTTGTTTCTGAACCTCCGAGGTTGGCCGTTCGATCAAGCGCGCCATCTCGCCCGGATGTGGCGTCAGCACGATCTCGGGCGACGACGAACGTCCGGCGCGAAAAGTCTTCATGCAGCCGGCGAAGGCGTTGAGTCCGTCAGCGTCAAGGACGATGGGAATTTTGGCTTCGTTCACGATCGTCCTGATCAGCTCCGCGGTCTCCGGGACGGTGCCAAGGCCCGGCCCCAGGGCCAACACTGTTTTGTCTTCTAACAGTTTTTCCAAACGTCCGTAGTCCAAAGCGCGGAGCGAGACCGTGCCGGCCTCGGTTTCGGGCAGCGGCTCGGTCATGAACTCCATTCCGAGGCTGGCGACGATGGGCAGCGCGCTCTTGGCAGTCGCTACAGTCACCAGGCCGGCGCCCGCGCGCAGTGCCGCCTTCGCCGCCATGGCCGCTGCTCCTGTCTTCCCGACCGAGCCAGCCAAAATCAAAACTCGCCCGAAGTCACCTTTGTGAGCTGCACGCTCGCGCGGCGCCGCAAGCCACGCTAAATCCTCCCGCGTCGTCAGGTTCAAGAAAAGTTCGGGATCGTTGTTCAGCGCTTCGGCAGGCGTCCCAATAGACTTCACCACCCAGTCGCCCATCCGCTCGCAGGCGGGCGGAAAAACGTGGGCCATCTTCGGCGCCGTGAAAGTCACCGTGGCATCGGCGCGAATGAAGTCTCCAATCAAATCACCGCTGTCGGCGTTGATGCCGGACGGAAGATCCACCGCCACCACCCGCACACCAGCGAAACTCGCGTTGAGGTCACGAATCACGTCACACAGGAACCCCTGAACCGGCCGAGACAATCCCGTGCCAAGGATGGCGTCGACGAGCAAGGTGATGTTCTCACGGTTTCCCTTCTGCGCCTGCCAAGCCTTCAGATCCAAAGCGACATCGGGCGCCCCAGAGGCCGACAAGCGTTCATAGTTAGTCGCCGCGTCACTCTTGAGGCTGACGGGATCCGCCAGGAGCACAACGCGAGGCGCGAGGCCCTGCTCGCGTAGCAGCCGCGCCACCACGAGACCGTCGCCACCGTTATTGCCGCGCCCGCAAACGACCGCTATCCGGTGAGTTTCAAGCGGGCCAAAACGCTCGACCAGGAATTCCACCACGCCCCGCCCGGCGTTTTCCATCAGGGTAAGGCTGGGGACTCCGAACTTCTCCGTCGTCACCCTGTCAATGCGCTGCATCTGTACTGCGGTGAGAATCTTCATTTTCAAGTATTTCAGTAAGTCAGTATTTCAGTTTGTCAGTGGGGCGGACTGACCGACTGACATTCTGAAATACTGACGCACTTGATTCTGATTCCTGACTTCTGGATCCTGACTCCTTCTTCAAAGCATCCACCCTCCGCTCACATTCAGCACCTGCCCGGTGATAAAGGAGGCTTCTTCGGAAGCAAAGAATCTGACCGCCGCCGCCACATCCTGGGCCGTGGCTGGATGCCCGACCGGAAAGCGAGCATCGGCGACGCGGTTCGCTTCCTCTCGAGTGAGTTCCTTATCGTCGATGATGGCCGGGTTTACGACATTCACGGTGATGCCGCTTCGAGCTTCCTCGAGCGCCAGCGACCGGCTGAAGGCTACCAAGCCGGCCTTCGCCGCCGAAAACGCCGAGATTTTGGCCTGACCGAAGCCACGCTCCGCGCCCACCGCGCCAAGGTTGATCATTCTTCCCCAGCGTTGGCGGCGCATGGCGGGCAAGGCATATTTCGAGGTGTAGAAAACACTCGACAGGTTAGAAGCGAGAATCGCTTGCCATTCCTCCGGCGTTAAATCAAACACAGGCTTCCACTCGAAATCCCCGACGTTGTTAACCAGAATATCCAGCCGCCCGAAGTGGTTGACCACGCCAGCGATCATCTCTTTCACCCGAGCAGGGTCAGTGACATCGGAAGGGACCGCAAGGCCCTCTGTGCCGACGGCGCGCAGCTCATTCACGACCTTTTGTGCGCCCAGCTTGTCCGTGCGGTAGCACACCGCCACGCGAGCCCCGGCGCGTCCCAGGCTGAGGGCAATCTCTTTTCCAATTCCACGCGCGGCGCCCGTCACCAGAGCCACGCGATGCTTCTGACGCAATGTTCTCAGCTCCTCTGAATTTCTCGTTTCAGTACGGCCCAGTCTAGCAAGATTTGCGATTTCTGATTGGTGATTTGTGATTTAAATTCCCCCCACCATGCGGGACGGGAATGACAAGCACAAACCGCCAATCACAAATCGGAAATCACCAATCACAAATCAGGAGTCGGAAATCACCAATCGCAAATCAGAAATCGCAAATCCCTCACACGGCGCGAGCGACGACCAACGTCATGTCGTCCTGCAATTCCGGGCTGCCTGTCCAATCGCCGACGGCCCCGTACAGTTCCGCCACCAGGTCCGCGGGAGCGCTCTGAGCGGCCCGCTGCGCCACTTCCAGCAGCCGGGCTTCGCCGAACTCTTCACCATAGCTGTTTTCGGGCTCGGTCATTCCGTCCGTGTATGCCAGGATCATGTCACCCGGTTCCAGTTGGACAACGGCCTGTTCGTAGGTCGCGAGTCCCATCAGTCCCACCACCGTCCCGCCGGCCGTCAAGCGCTCGACTTTGCCGCGATGAAAATAGAAGGGCGGCGGATGGCCGGCGTTGGTGTAAATCAGTCTTCGCGTCACGCTGTCATAGGCTGCGTAGAAAAACGTCGCGTATTTCTCCTGCGGAGTGCTGGCGAAGAGCTGACGGTTCAAGCGGCCTACAACGTCGGCAGAGGACATCGAAACAGTATCGGAAGTTTTCCCCGGCGCGAGCCCATTATAGAATTGGGAGTGCAGCGCCGACTGAATGGACGCCATCAGCAACGCGGCGGAGATGCCTTTGCCGCTGATGTCACCCACCACCAGATCTACGCGGCTGTCGCTTAATCGCAAAAAGTCGTAATAGTCTCCGCTCACCACTCGCGCTGGTTTGCAGGCGCCGTACAACCGAAGACCAGGAACCTCAGGCACCTCCTGAGGAAACAACTGACTCTGAACTTCTCGCGCGATCTCGAGCTCACCTTCCAATCGTGTCTTTTCGAGCGACTCGCGCAGCAGGCGCTCCACGGACGCCGTCATGCCGTCAAACGATTCGCCCAAGGCGCTCAACTGATCGCGCGCGAGCATGGCGATTCGGTAGGAAAAGTCGCCGACCTTCACCCGCTCGGTGGCCCTGTGCAGCTTGTCCACGGTGGCCGTGATGGAGCGCGTCAGTTGAACCCCGATCACCAAGGCGAAAAGTTCGAGCACCAGGAATGTGACGGCCACTGTGGCGAACAGCCACACGTAAACCAGGGAGAGCTGACCCAGCGTGGCCAGGAACTTCCGGTCGAGAGTGAGCATGCGCGACGTCATGTAGATGATGCCGGCCGTCGGTTCGTCACGCCTCTCCGTGCCGCCCCAAATAACGGGATCCAGGGTGGAAGCGCCGACTACCTGAAGATCTAGGCGGTTCATCGGCGCCGGCGCTCGAATCGATTTGGACTGCACCCTCACCGTCATCTCTGTCTTTTTCTGGCCAGTGTCCAGCACGAGATGAGTCGGTTGTGCGGGAGTTTGTGGGACGTGTGCGGGTGTTTCGCGTAGCGGAAGCAGCAGGCCCACGGGCCCAACATCTGCGCCCACCGAGTCCAGCAACTCCGGTGTGATGGGCTGCGACAAGATAATGGTTAGTTCACCGGCGGGCGTCCGTGAACGGTCAACCGCCCGCAACAGAATCTCATCCTGATCCAGAACAATGCCGGCAAAGTTCCGCTTTTCCAACCACTCGGGGATGGTCACCGGGCTGGCGATAGGCGTGCCATCGATGCGGAAGGCGCGCGCGAGCCCATCCGTCTGCAGAGTGACTTCCAGGGCAGGATAAGCCTCTTGATGGTGGTGCAGCTCGGACACAAAGAATTTCTGCAAGTGATCGAGTTGCCGGGCGGCGGTCGGCTGGCCGGTCAAGTGCGCCTCATGCGCCACGACCTGCGCCAGCTCCTGTAACTCGTCGACATGGCTGCTCACCTTGAGCGCCACCAAGTAAGCCCCGAACTGTCCGCTGATGATGTATGCGCCCAATCCCACCAGTAATAGGATCAGCAGAATCGGCACGACGGCGATGAAGAAGTAGGTGACGATCAGCCGCCGCCGAACACGCCACAGTACGCGCTGCCGGATGTACCTGCTCAGGCGCCTCAGGTAATGAACGACGATGACGATGGCAGCAACCCAAAATACGAACCAAAGTATTCCGGGCGCTCCCGCAGTGAAGGCGTCCACCACGCGCAAGGCGGCGCCATAGGCCGCGACCCAAACAGCAAAGCGCGCCATCCGGCGGGTTCGATATTCATTGCGGAGGGACTCGAGAAGCACAAACTAGAATACCAGCGGTCGATGCGATACGCCAGCGGGCAGCGATGAGGAGCACCGAATTCCTCGCTGCTGACGCGCCGAACGGGGAGGCCGCCGGGGCCCATCTTCCGCATGTTGTTAGGCACATTCGTCGAAGAGATCTACCGCGCCCGGACGTAAGAGGCTGTGATCCGCGACCCGCTAAATATCATCCTGCTCGATACGAATGTTTTCTCTTACCTGATGGAGCCGGGCGACCCGCAACCCGCTGGCTGACGCTTATCCGGCGGCCGAAACGTATACCAACGGATTTCGCCGCGGTTCAACCGACACCCTCCCAACCTTCAGCGTCCCACGCCAGCGGCTCCTCGTCCCTCGAGAACTCCTCATCTCGGGGAGGCACGGCGCGGTAGGCGTCACGATCGTCCGCAGCCGGCCGTGTGCTGATCAATCGAAGCAGGCGGAGACGCTCCTGGGATGACAGACAGTCAACCAAGGGGAAAATATCTTCAGCACTCAGAGGTTTTGGCATCAGACCTATTCTACCGGACGATGGGGAGCGCGGACTGTTGTCATTGGCCTCTGAGGATCATGCGGCTGACGATGTAAAAAGGTGGTTGAAAGTGTCACCTCGCCGACTTATAATTAGAAGTTCAAGAATCGGGATCCCGCCAGAGCGGAGAAACGAATGCCCGGAAAAAAGAAATTGTCCAACCGCCAGTTTGCGCGTCGCTTTGCGGACATCGCCGAGCAGGCGCTTGGCAAGCTCCCAGCCGACGAGCAGGAGAAAAGAATCGCCGCCTTCGAGCGGGCGGTGTCTAAAATTTCCCGCGACGGGAATTCCAGAGTTTCACGCACGCATCAAACTCCTTCGATCGCTCTTCATACCCGAGCTCGCGAATAGCCTCCATAAATTCTTCCTTCGTGCAGTTGCTGTCGGCAAGCTGCGCGGCGGCGCGCTGGATTCGCCTCTTCCTCTCGACGGTCATCAGCTTCTTCGGCTGCCGCCGCCCCTCGGCTCGCTCCTTCCGCCATCAAGTCTTGAATGTCCCGGTCATCTTCCATTGCGTCCATTGAAGCGATTTGGCGTAGTCATGTCAAATGGAATAAAGGTATCCCGCTTTCTTCCCCAGGGGGGAATAAAGCTGATCAGCGAGGTAGCGCGGACCTGCGGGTTTCAGGTCCGCGGTTCCTCCCGCCGCGTCAGAGAGCCGCAGACCCGAACCACGCGGGTCTGCGCTACGCTTGCTTGACCCACTGAAAAGCAGATTCTGTTAAGCATCGGACGCTTACGTACGGCCGGACCGCATGTGTCTGCTGTAGCCGAGTCGCGAGCGTGACCATATCATTAAATCCCTGGCCGACGAGGCCGAAAGTCTTACCGTCCTGGCTGAAGACCCTTCCCGCCTCCTTTCCCCGATAGTCTCCGAGGCCGATTTCGATTTCGCCGATTATGTCCTTCTCGGTCAGGTTGGCACGCGGGTCAATGCCCGGTTGGAACGGCAGCTGGCGCTGGTCCACTGGGACAGCAGACACGAGGGATAGCAGCGCCTCCCCTTTTTCATCAAAATTCTTTGCAGCATCCGGATGAATTTGAAGCGTAAAGGGAGTACCCATGCGGTACCTCCAACTAGAACAGGCCTTGCCGCGTGTTCACGCCCCACTGCCAAGTACCCTCGACAGCCATAATCTGGGCAAGGCATTCTCGGCCGCATTTCTCTTTGAACAGCACGTTGTAGGTGGCGCTGGAGTTGAAGGGCGGGTCGAGATAGATCAAGTCAACGCTGGCGTCTTCGACGTAATCGCGGAGAATTTTAAGGTTGTCGCCGAAGTAAAGCTTATTCTTGGCTTCCATTACCGCACAGCATAGCACACCGACTGCCCTAAATTGGAAAATCGAAACTCGAAAATCGGTTGCAGTGGGGCGCGTGGCACAGGCTCTCAGCCTGTGCGGTGCACAGCCAAGAGAGGGGGCCCCGAGCACCGGGGCTGTGCCACCTCGATCTCAACGTTTGGCGACCAGCTTCAAATCAAGCCCATGCCCAGCGCATCGGCATAGCGCATTTAGGTCTGAACGTTGAGGGCATGCCCGATGCCGCGACACCCATCACGCGGCTCGCAGATTCGAGGCATTCGCAAGCACTCCCGCTCGGCGGGATCGCGTACCTCAAGAAACAGAGGTCTACGGCAGCCCGCGATGCGCCAGATTGAGACTTCCAGCGTCTTGAGAACGGGCGGGGAATTCTTTTTACCCCTTCTGTCCGACGCCGGCCGGTCCGGTGGCCCGAATGGCCTTTTGCACGTGGCTATGGTGCCGGCCGTAGCCGAAGTAAACCACCATTCCGATCACCAGCCAGATGATGAGGCGCAGCCAGGTGTCAAGCGGCAAGCTAGCCATCAATCCAGCGGAAATCAAAATGCCCAGGATCGGAACCACCGGCACCCACGGCGTCTTGAAGGCACGAGGCATGTCGGGACGCTTTCGACGCAGCACCCAAACTCCGGCGCATACGATGACAAACGCAAGCAACGTGCCGATGCTGACCAATTCACCGAGCACCGAAATCGGAATCAGCGCCGCGAATACGGCCACGAAGAGACCGACGAGAATGCTCGAAATGTACGGGGTGCGGAAGCGGGGATGAATCCGGCTCGCCCATTCGGGCAACAATCCATCGTGCGACATGGAAAAAAAGACGCGCGACTGGCCGAGCAACATCACCAGCATCACCGTGCCCAGCCCGAAAATGGCACCGACCTTTACCAAAAAGCTTCCCCAACGCACTCCCGGGACCGCATCGATTCCAACCGCCACAGGATCCGAGACGTTGAGCGACGTATACGAAACGACGCCGGTGAGCAAACCGGACACCAGAATATAGAGTATGGTACAGATAATAAGCGAGCCGAGGATACCGATCGGCATATCCTTTCTGGGATTCTTGGATTCCTGAGCCGCGGTGGAGACCGCATCGAATCCGATATAAGCGAAGAAGATCACAGCGGCCCCGCGGGCGATGCCGGACCAGCCATAGTGTCCAAATGTGCCGGCGTTAGGAGGGATGAACGGATGCCAATTCGCTGAGAAATGTTCAGGGTTTCGGAGAAAGAACAAGCCCGCCACTGCGATGAACACCAGCACAATGGAAACCTTCACCATGACCACCGCGGAGTTCAAGTTGGCGGATTCCTTAATGCCTATCACCAGGACAGTGGTCACCCCAACGATGGCGAGGAACGCCAACAAGTCAAGATAGGCGGTCATGTGCGGAAGCGTCGCGGGATCGATCCCTTTCGCCGCCAGTGTGTCTTTGACCCGAGCGAAGTGTTCCCAATGGTTATTGAAAAACACGAGAGGCTCTCCGTGCGCGCTCGCAAATTGCGGCGGGATTCGGATGCCAAAGTCCTGTAAGAAACTGAGCATGTAGCCGCTCCATCCTGAGGCGACGGTGGCGGCCCCAAACGCATACTCAAGAATCAAGTCCCATCCGATGATCCAGGCGAAGAGCTCGCCCAGGGTGGCATAACCATAAGTGTAAGCCGAACCGGCGATCGGAATCAGCGAAGCAAACTCCGCGTAACAGAGGCCGGCGAAGGCACACGCCGCGCCGGCGAGTACGAAGGAGAGCACAATGGCCGGGCCCGCGTATTTGGCGGCAGCAGCCCCGGTGAGCACGAAGATACCGGCTCCAATGATGGCGCCGATACCCAACGAGATCAGATTGACCGGGCCCAGGGCTCGCCGCAGCGTCGTCTCCCCAGTCTCTCCCGTCTCTTCCATGATCGTGTCGAGCGACTTGGTTGCAAACAGATTGCCCATTCTTTCCTCCTATTGTGCCAGCCGGACCTTGCGGCTCAAGTAGTGCCGCCCCTTCAGGCGACGCTGTGCGACCTCGCGAAGAGCCGGGCCGGAGTTGCTAGTGCCGTTCCAACTTAATAAGGCTATGCGTTACGCTTCCATTTTGCACCGGATCGGCTCGCCCCGTTCCTTCGGTAAGAAGGAACGGGGCTCGCCATCGGGCTTACGCAGATTAGTCCCCGAAAGTTGGAACGGCACTAGTTTTGGTTCGCCAACACACGGCGCCGACGCCACAGAAAGTAAATCGGAACACCGACGGCCACAATCGAAAGCCCAGTCACGCTGCGCACCGCCTTATGCGTCAACAGAGCCCATTCCACGAACAGCGCGAAGACAATGTACAGCGCCGGCAACGCCGGATAGCCGATGGCGCGATAAGGCCGGGGCGCGTCGGGCCGAGTTCTCCGCAGCCAGAACAATCCGGCGATGGTCAGAATGTAGAACAGCATCACCGCAAAAATCACATAGTCGAGCAATTCGTTGTAAGTCCCGCTCAAGGTCAGCATCGCGGCCCACACGGCCTGCACCATCAGAGAAACTGCGGGCGTGTGAAACTTCGGATTCACCCGGCCGACGCTGGAAAAAAACAATCCGTCCTTTGACATCGCATAGTAGACGCGCGCCCCGGTGAGGATCAGGCCGTTCATGCATCCAAACGTCGAAATCATAATGGCGGCGGCCATCAATCCTTCCCCTCTGGCTCCGAAGATCACTTGCATCGCCGCCGTGGCCACCCGGTCTTCCGCCGCATATTGGATTCCGCGCTCCAAGGGCCCCGAGCCGCCGGGCGTTCCGTAGAACGGCAACACCTGGACGTAGATCCAATTGCAGGCAAAGTACAGCACGCAGATGGTGAGCGTGCCCAGGGCCAGCGCCAAGGGGAGGTTCCGTTTGGGATTTACCACCTCAGCTCCTGTGAACGTCACATTGTTCCAGGCATCGGATGAGAACAGCGGCCCCACCAAGGCCACGGAAACAATGGTCAGGGTCGCCAGGTCCCAGTGCGATCCCTGCCAGAAGCCTTGGGAATTCGTTTGGCTGGCCGCGTGCGAGCTTCCCCACCACAAGCCGACGAAGACCAGCGCCAGGAGCGCTCCGACCTTGAGCGTGGTGAAAACGTTCTGAACCGAGGCGCCGGTGCGCACTCCGAAAATGTTGAGCACGCTCAGGAAGAACACGCCCAATATAGCAACCAACTGCTGGGAGGAAAACGTCAGCGCCGTGGCGTGACCGAAGAGGTTTACGGTGCCGAGATCGACCAGAATGTTCTGAGCCGAAACCCAGGGCATAAAGACGCCCAGGAACTTTCCGAAAGCCACGGCGACGGCAGCGATGGTTCCGGTCTGAATCACCAGGAACATCGTCCAGCCGTAGAGAAATCCGAAGAGCGGGCCGAAGGCTTCCCTCAGATAAACGTACTGCCCGCCGGCCTTGGGCATCATCGCGGCGAGCTCCCCGTAGGTGACGGCCGCAGTGACCGTCATCAGTCCGCTGAGCACCCAAGTGAGAAGCAACAGGCCGGGTGACTTCACTTGGCGGGAAATGTCGGCGGCGACGATGAATATTCCGGAGCCGATCATCGAGCCCATGACGATGGTGGTGGCGTCGAAGAGGCCGAGGCTCGCTCGAAGCTCAGAACCGCCAACCGAATTGCCGATTTGAGTGGCGCTGGATGCGGGCATCTGAAGGAATTATGAATTATAGATCATGAATGACCAGCTTTGATAAAGCAGTGTCTCCATCCCCGCGGTTCAGCGTGACGGCGTAGCGGCGAATTCGCCTCGCCAACTGGCAGCGTAAAGCCGCCTCCTGAGCCAGTACTTTCTCGTCAAATGTTCTCGATCTTCCTGATTTCGAGGCGGATTCAGAATGCCTACCGACCGGTTGGACTGTGAGCTGCCCCCTACGGAGAGAGACGAGCGGTCAGGAATTCCGGCGGAACGAGCTATCACAGAATCTCCCTCAGGTACTCTCGCGCTCGCGAGCCAATGTCCGCCGCTCCGATCAAGTCGCTGATGACCGCGACCGAATCCGCGCCGGCGTCGATCGCGGCGCAGGCATTCTCCACGGTCATTCCTCCGATGGCAACGAGTGGCTTGCGCGTTGCCTCCCGAGCCTGGCGCAGCCCTTCGAGGCCGACCACGGCGTCAGGCCGCTCTTTGCTGCGCGTGGGGAAAATGGGACCGAAGGCCACGTAGTCAGCGGAAGATTTGTCGGCCTCCATCACCTGCGCCAGATTGTGAGTTGAGTAACCGACGCACTTGCCCGGATTGAGCACGCGGCGAGCCAGTTCGACGGGCAGGTCCTCCTGACCCAGATGGACACCGTCCGCATCCACAGCCCGCGCGATGTCGGCGCGGTCGTTCACAATGAAAATGCCGTTCGCCTGCTGCACGCGTGAGGCCATCTCGCTGCTATTTTGAAAAAGCTCGCGGGATGAGGCTTGTTTGTCGCGATACTGGATCAACTTGACGCCCGCCGAAAGGAGATCGTCCAAAACCGCGGCGATCCCGCGCGGCGGGACCGTGTGCGCGGGGTCGATTATGGCATAGAGACGCGGAATAGAGAAACCCATAAGCCCAATCCGCCCGGCGGCGGGATCATACGTCGCCGTTCGGAACGAAGCGCGTGAGAAAGCGGGTGTCGAAGCGACCGGCGCGAAAGTCTGGGTCGGCCATGATTTTTTCGTGGATGGGGATGGAGGTTGAAATGCCTTCGACTACGAACATTTCAAGGGCGCGCGCCATCCGGCGAATAGCTTCCTCACGGTCGTCACCGTGGACGATCAACTTGGCGATCAACGAATCATAGTAGGGCGGCACGACGCCCTCCGCAAAGGCGGCAGTATCCACACGCACGCCCGTCGCGCCCGGCACGTGAAAACCCGTAATCTTGCCGGCCGAGGGCGCGAAGGTTGCCGGATCCTCGGCGCAAATCCTGCACTCGATAGCGTGGCCGCGGAGATTCACCGTCTCGCCTGGGATCGGAATATGTTCCCCGGCGGCAATCAGAATCTGCTTCTTCACCAAGTCCAATCCCGTCACCATCTCCGTGACCGGGTGCTCCACCTGAATCCGCGTGTTCATTTCCAGGAAATAGAGCTGGCGGTTCTCATCCATCAGAAACTCGACCGTGCCGGCGTTGGTGTAGCCGATCTCTTTAAGAGCGGCAACCACCTGATGACCCACTCGCTTCCGCGTGGCGGCGTCGATTTGAGTGGAGGGCGATTCTTCCAGCAGCTTCTGGTGACGCCGCTGGATGGTGCACTCGCGCTCGCCCAGGTGCACCACTTTGCCGTAGTGGTCGCCCAATACCTGGAACTCAATGTGGCGCGGCGAAGTGATGTATTTCTCCAGGTACACGTCCGGAGTGCCAAAGGCGGCAGCCGCTTCGCTCTGCGCGGCGTGAAGAGCAGGCATCAAGTCTTCGCGGGTGGAGACGACGCGCATTCCTCGCCCTCCGCCTCCGGCCACGGCCTTGACCATAACGGGATAGCCGATTTTCTTTGCGGCTTCCAAGGCCTGCGCCTCAGACTGGACCACGCCGTCGGACCCGGGCAACACGGGCAGGCCCAACTCCGCCATGGCCTTCCGGGCTTTGTCCTTGTCACCCATCAGCCGAATGGCGTCAGGGCGCGGTCCAATGAAAGTTATTTTGGACGTTTCGCAGACCTCGGCAAAATTGGCGCTCTCGGCCAGGAATCCATAGCCAGGATGAATGGCCTCGGCATTGGTGATCTCAGCGGCGGAGATGATGCTGGCAATATTCAGGTAACTGTCCGAGCTTTTGGGGGGACCGATGCAAACCGCCTCGTCGGCAAAGCGCACGGGTAGAGAGTACCGGTCAGCCTCCGAATAGACGGCGACGGTGGAAATGTCCAGCTCTTTGCAGGCGCAGATTACGCGTAAGGCGATTTCGCCACGGTTGGCGATCAGTATTTTCTTGAACATTGCAGTGGCAAATAAAAAGTGGCAAGTGGCATGTGGCAAGTGGCGTGTGGCGTGTCGCAAAGAATGTCAAATGGGTCATGGGAAAGGGAAAATAGAAAATGGCAAGACCGTTGTTGCGCATGCTGCTTGCGCTCTGGGACATTTCCCATTTCACATTTGCCCTTTGCCATTTGAAATTGTTTTTTCCCGGCCACTGTTACTTGCCCCTGCCCAGTTTTCGTCGTGCCACTCGCCACTTGCCACATGCCACTAGCTTTTCTTGTGCGACGGCCGGATGGCGAACAAGTTCTGCCCGTACTCCACTGGCTGGCCGTTTTCGACGTAGATCCGCACGATCTCTCCCGCCACCTCCGACTCAATTTCGTTCATCAGCTTCATGGCCTCAACAATGCACAAGACCTGCCCGATGTGCACCTCGTCGCCCACGTTGACGAAAGGGGGCGCGTTGGGCGCCGGCGACGCGAAGAAAGTCCCGACAATAGGCGACTTGACGACGAAGAGATCTTCCTTGGATTCCGTCGTCGTAGGCTCCGCCGCCGGCGTGACCGGCGGGACTGTATCAACCACCGGCTGCGGAGGGTTCGACGGTGTGACAGCAAAACCGCTTTCGTGCGGAGGAGAAGGAAAGAAAGAGTTCGCACGGGTTTCCCCCCGCTTGATCCTGATCTTAACGGGGCCTTTTTCCCATTCGAATTCGGTAACCTCCCGCTTAATCAGAACATCAAGCAGTTCCTGGATGTCCCCAAGGTCCCACCCCGGGGCCTGCGGGTCCTTTCTAGTGTTGCGCTTCTTCCCTGGCATCGGTTGAACTCCGAAAAACAGTCTATGGTTGATAGTTCATAGTTGATAGTCAACAGCCGACAGTCAGAAGTTGGAGTCAGATTCAACTATCGCCTATCAACTACGAAACAATCCAGCGGTCCATGGACGCGGGCGTAAGGATCTCCGGGCCATCGTCGCCCACCAATACCGTATCCTCCAGCCGGATACCCCCCACGCCCTCCAGGTAAACGCCCGGTTCAGCCGTCACCACTGAGCCCGCTCTCAGCCGGGTCTTTTCCGTTTTGGCCAAGCGAGGCTTCTCGTGAATATCGAGACCCACACCGTGGCCGGTGCTATGAGTGAAGTATTTTGCCAACCCACGCCGCTCCAGGACACGCCGCGCCGCCGAATCAACCTCGCAGCACCTGACACCCGGCCGCAGAGCCTCTACGGCCCTCCGTTGCGCTCCCAAGACGGCTTTATAGAGCATGACGGTGCGGGCGCTCGGTTTGCCGAGAAACAGCGTACGCGTCATGTCAGCGGCGTAGCCGGAAAGTATAGCACCCAGGTCGAAGATAACCAATTCGCTTTTCCCCAGTGTCTTGTTGGAGGCGCGGGCGTGCGGGTAGGCGGCACGCGGGCCTGAGGCCACGATGGTTTCGAATGCTGCCCCATCCGCGCCTTTCCGGCGCATACGGTATTCGATCTCTGCCGCCAAATCGCATTCCCTGATCCCAGGCCTGACTTCCCCGACAGTCTCATCGAAAACCTCGACCGTTACGCGGGCAGCTCGGCGAATCAGGGCAATTTCTCCGTCATCCTTGACCAAGCGGAGATCTTCGACAAGACCTGAGGTCGCCTCAAAACGGACCTTACCGCGACCTTCATGCTCCAGGGCGCGAAGCTGGCTGCACGTGACGTGGTCGCCTTCAAATCCCACTCGCTTCGCTTTCTTTTTTCCCAGCCACCGCGCCACGGCTTTGAGGAGCCCGCCGCGTTCTTCGATGACTTCAACCCCTCGCGCGTCTTGTTGTGCCTGCAAGGTGTACCGCGGATCGACCCAGAGAACGGCCTCGGACTCGCCCAGAACGGCCACCCCAGCGCTGCCCCGAAAACCAGTGAGATAAAACACATTGCGCGGGTCGGTGACCACGAGGAAACTCAGCTTTCGTTTCCCTAGACTGGCTCGCAGCCTGGCCCGCCTGCTTTCGGGAGGATTCGAATCAACGGCCGGTTTTATGCCCATAAACAAAAAGGAGGAGACATCCGTCTCCTCCCACCAAGAGTATCCTCGTTCAGCTCAGAATCTCGACCCCAACGCTATCCCGGAAGTATCTTGGGAGTGACAAAGAAGAGCAATTCGTTGTCGTCGGAAATTCGGGTAGTATTCTTGAACAGGTGGCCGAGGATGGGAATGTCTCCTATCCAGGGCACGTAGTTCGCCGTCTTGTTCTCGGATTTAACCGTGATTCCGCCGAAGACCACCGTGCCGCCATCCGGAACCAGTACTTGGGTCGTCGCGTTCTGAGTGTTGATACTGGGTCCCGCAGTCGTCAGTAGGGTACCGACCGTGGAATTATCCACCTTGATGTTCAAGAATACGTTGCCGTCCGCGGTCACTTGAGGCGTTACTTGCAATTGCAGGGCAGCATTCACCATTTGTACGGTTACCGTAAGGTTGATGGACGTCTGGATCGGAATCTGGACGCCCTGGAGAACCGTGCCCTGGACGTTGTTCTGAGTGATGATCATGGGGTTCGAAATCGTCTTTGCGTCCGCCTTCGTTTCCGCGGCCGAAATCATGGCGTTGATGAAATAGCGTGACGCCTGATTGTTGATCACAAACGCTCCAAAGCCGCTGACATTGGTTTGGCCCAGCGTGACGCGAGGGGTGGTGGCTGAGGATGATGCTGTCGGGATGTTCCCCTGCGCGGAGGCGCCGGTCCCGGTGGCTCCTCCGGTTACCGTGGAGCCAGAAGGATTCACGGTTCCATAATTGAGCGCACTGAAGAGGTCGCGCTCGAAGTGTTTCGTGGCGACGATGATTCGCGCCTCAATCGAGACTTGCTTCGACTTGGTATCTAGTTTTTCGATGAATGCCGAGACAACCGGAATCTGCGCCGCCGTATCGGTAACGATCACGGTGTTAGTGCGGGCATCCACCACAGCAGTCCCGCGCTTGCTCAGAGCTCCGCCCCCGGCTACGGTTTTCAGAAGGGTCACGATGTCCCCCGCTTTGGCATAGCTCACCGGAATAAAGCGAGTCACAACAGGCTGCGCCTCCTCACGGGCCGCCGTTAACTTGGTGACGACTTCCTGCTCAGCGGTTAGGGTTTCCAGCTTGGAGATGCGTAATACGTTGCCTTCGAGTGATTTGCCCAGGCTGTTGTCCTTTAGCACGATGTCCAGGGCCTGGTCCCAGGGCACGTTATCAAGGACCATGGTGACGGTGCCCGTTACATTGGGATCGATCATAATGTTGAGCCCGCTGATCTCGTGGATCAACCGGAAGAAATCCTTCAGGTCAACATCCTTCAAGTTGAGCGAGATAGGCTCACCACTGTAATGGGGCTGTTCTGCGGCGGGCGCGGCGCTCGCCGCCTGCGCTCCGGGAACGTCATTGGGGGATGTCTCAACCTTGGCGGGCATCGAATCGGCGATCACCTTGGCAGCGTGGGCAGCCGCTACCGCTTCGGGAGCCGGTTCGGCAGGCCTGGGGCTGGGCGCTGCGACGGCTTCCTGCGCTCCCTTACCCGCCGGGAGGGTGTTCTGATAATCGGCTTTCGCAATGCTCACGGGCTGAACCTCAGCCGCGCCGGTGTTGACTTTGGCGGGTTCCGGCGGCGCCGCGGTCTGCTGCCCGGTCGTCGCCGATGAAGACTCCGAGTGCTTAGGCTGCACAACTTCCTTGACGAGCTTTGCTCCTTCTGCCTTCGATGCAGGCAACATCGACGCACTCACCGCCGGCGGCGCTGGGTGGCTGGCGGCCATGCGTGCTTTGAGTTCGATTCGAACTCCGCCCGACCGAGCGTGAACGTCGAAAACGGGGTCGCCAGCGAGATCCACAACCACCCGAACGACGGCGGGGTTGCTGGCCTGGAACTGGCCTATACGAACGCCACTCGCCAACGGAGAGGGTACAGAGAAGGCGCTTTGATGAAAGGCCTTGCGCGCCCCATCAAGATCCACCACCAGACGCCGTGGATTCTCGAGCCGTAACACACGATAATTCGTCGGTTTCGACGTGTCGACGTCCACATGGACCTCGCCATCCGGACCCGCGCTGACGAAAAGCGCGGAAACTTCCGCCGGGCCACTCGATGGCTTGGAAGGTGTCGACTTTTCGGGCACGCTGGCCGTGTCCGCGGGCGCCGGGCGTGCTGGCGCTGGCTCCATCGGCTCCGCCGCAGCAGAAGCTGTCGGTGTATGGTCCCCGAAAGTGACCACGAGACCGTCGGCAAGGCGCTCAACTTGGTACGCTTCGTGATGCTTCATTTCCACGTGCACGCGAACGACGGGCTGATGGGCGGCATCGATAAACTGAACCAGGCGATAACCGGTCAGGAGTCCCCCGGACCATTCACCGTTCTTGGCAATTTGATCCGCCTTAGCGCCAGTCAAGTCGATAAAGAGGGTATCGGGAGTGGCGAGGAGCGTCTTGTAGGTATAGTCGCCGTCAATGCGCAATCGCAGTTGGCTGGCCGAGCCCGATGGCGACACCGCGATGGCTCTCAGAGTAGCGGGGGGCGCCGGGGCCGCTGCCCCGTTCTGGGCGACAGCGCAAAGCAACGCCAGTATCAGTCCTCTCATCGCCAAAGATGGAAAGTCTCTTCTTTTCATTTTTTCTCTCCAGGGGCCGGAGCCAATTGTCGGATCACCTCACGAGACTGCAACTTGCCTGTCGGGTCGTGAAAATCTTCCCTGAAATAGACGGAGTCCGGCGTTATCCTGGTGATAGCGCCGTTATAGAGCTGGTCATTCTCGTGCAGGAAATAAGCGCGATTGGCTGGGTTGGCTAAAACCGCGATCATCTTGGGATTGGTGGCGCCGACGCGAACTATCCCCTCCAACTTCAACTGGTCGATAATCAATCCCTTCGCTCCCGGCGGCAACGGTCCTGTTGGTTCTTCGAAGGCTTGGTTACCCTGAACCGCAATCATCGGCTTTGGGAGGTTGAACGGATCCCGCAGATTCCCTTCGGCAGGCTTCGCCACTGGCTCGGCGACCGTTTCTTTTTCCTTGGCGGCCCGCTTCGGGGGCTGTTTAACCGCCTTCTGAGCAAGAGCCTTGGCCGCCGCCTCGCCTTGAGGCGCCGCCGCGGCGCGACCTACCCCTGCATTACCCTGGCCGATGAGGGGCAAGTACAGAAAAATGCTCGCGAGGATTCTTCTCGATGTGCGTGTGTGCATGATTCTTGTCATACGCCTCGGTCCTGCCTATCTCTTCGGGGCGGCCGCAGCCCCTTGCGTACCCAGCTTGTTGAAGTAGGTGACCAGCACGCAGTCAGCGCCGACGCTCTCGCTGGGCGCGACTTCATAGGAGCCCAGGCCGCCGCCGCTCGGGGTGCCCAGCTTGATGTCCGTCACACTGACGATTCGCTGCTCGTGAGCGAGCCGATCAAAGTAATTGACGAGCCCCCAATAGGTCCCGTCCAACCGGACCTTAAAGGGCTCCTCCACGTAATAGTCCTTGGGGACGAGAGGTTGAGGAAGAAAGGTGCGCACATGAACGCCTGCCTCGGTCCCGGTCCTGAAAACCATCTGCATAAATTCGTCTGTGGCTTGCTCGTCCGGCACAATTGAGCGCAAGGTCTCTAATTCTGTTTGGAGCTGTGAGATCCTGTTCTTGTATTCCGTCTGTTTCTGCTCAAACGCCTGGTTTATCTTGTTCTCCGCCGTCAATTTCTTAACCTGGCTATCCAAGTCCGCGCGCTGGTCCGCAAGAGGGTAAACATAAAGATAGGACAGGACTCCGACCACGATCAGCGGCACGAGACCTATGAGGCCGGCTTGCGCGGCGGGCGGGAAATCCTTAAAGCTTTTGGCCATCGATGCTTCCTTCTCTCAAAACCCTTCGTGCGCCACTACCCTCCGCTCCTCTGGCCGCGTGACGTTGCCGGAGCGGCTGGGTTCTCGGTGGAACTCTGCTTGTAGACGCAATCCAGGCTGAATTTAAAGCTCACACGACTTGCTCGGTCGTCTTGATATGACTGTCGCAATTGGACATCGACAAAGTTTCCGGACTTTACCAGCGCGGCGAGGAAATTGGCAATGGCCTCCGTCGAGTTCGCCACGCCCTCAATAGCCAGCCGATCTCCCTTCGGTGCTACGGTCAGCAGGTAGAGATCATTCGAGCGGTCGACTAGTACCCCTAGAGTGTGCATTAATTCCACGGGCCCGACTCGGCTGCTTTGAAGGAGGTGGATAGTGTCGAGGCGAAGCTGTAGTTGTTGGAGTTGCTGCTCGTAACGGGCGTTTTGCTCCTTGATGCCAGCCAACCGCGCCTGCTCCGCCTTCGCCTTTTGAAGGTTGAGATTCAGGGTGTCGATTTGCCTGGTCATGTACCAATAGACAAATCCCGCGATCAGGGCCAGGACAACCAGAAACGCTCCGGGAAGAATGATGGCCTCGGGCGCCAATCCCGCAGAGGGTTCTGCCGCTCGCGCGACAGGTTTGGGAGCTCCCAAGAGATTGATTTTGATCATACAGTGTCAAAGCTCCTCAGTGCCAGCCCGACGGCAACCGTCATCCGGGGCGCAATGTCTTCGATATAGCTGGCATCAAACTTCGACGGATTGATCTGCACCTTATTGAAAGGGTTCAGAATCTCCACGGGAATCTTGAACTCTTCTTTCAGCAAGTCGGTCAATCCTTCAATCCTCGCCGTACCGCCCGCCACATAAATCTGTTGGATGTTTTCCGTGGAAGCCGTCTGACGAAAGAAATCGAAGGTCTTCTGTATTTCTAGGAGCAGAATCTCTGAAACCGAACGAATGTGGGGCCCCTTCTGGTCGGGACTTATGTTCGGCACCTCCAGACCCTGCTTCAACTTCTCCGCGTCTTCGAAACTCAGGTCCAGCTCCTTCTGTAGCGTATCGGTATATTGATTGCCCCCGACCGATACGTCGCGAGTAAAGAGCGGAACCCCTCCCCGCACGATGTTGATGTTCATGATGCTGGCACCGACGTTGAGCAAGGCCACCATAAGGTCAGGGGGCGGATCGTAGCTATGCTCAAACGCGTTCTGGAGCGCGAAAGCGTCAATGTCCACGATGGCCGCCGTCTTGGCGGACTGACTGAGGACGTTGGTGTGATTCAAGATCTTTTCACGTTTCACGGCCACCAGCATGACGTCGAAGCCCCCGCCCGACATCGCCGGGCCAAGGATCTGATAATCCTTGAAAACGTCGGCGAGATCGAAGGGAATATGCTGTTGCGCTTCGTATTCTATGGCGTTGGCGACCTCTTCTTCGTTAGCGGCGCTCACGGTAATCTTCTTTACGATCACCGAGTGACCGGAAACCGCCGTGGCCACTTCTCTGGTCTTTATCTTGTGCTCAGAGAAGATCTTCTCAATCGCCGTGGAAACCGAAAGGGCATCCATGATGGCGCCGTCCACAACCGTGTCCTGGCCCAGGGTTTCCATGCCCACGTTAGCCAACTCGAGGACATCGCCCTTTTTCTTCAGCTCGACAGCCTTCACCGAGCTGGAGCCGATGTCTAATCCAACCAAAGGCTTAGATTTCGCCCGCCCAAACATGCTCGTTGCTCCCTACCGCACCATTATGCGGCCTCTACGGTCGGTACGCTCCTCGTTGCGCGTGCTTTGCTTGTCCATCCAACGGTCGAGCACCGTCTTCTTGAACTTCCATCGGTTGCCCAGCTTGAAGGCCGGAATCCTGTCTTCCGAAACATACTTATAGAGTGTCTCACGTGAGACTCCCAAGTATTGCGAAGCCTCCCGGATGTCCATCACTTCTCTCGTCTCTGCCATCCTGCCGACCTTGCCCAGCCAGATTCAACCAAAACACTGGTGGCCGGGAAATCCTTCGCGGAGCCCGTTGAAGTGCCCCGCGAATCGGGCTCACTGCTGGGCTTATACGCGCACCGACTTTGGCTTGTCAAGTGTTTTTTTAGGGTTTTCTTCGTGTGCTTTGCGTAGGGGAATGGAGATTATGGGGGTTTCTTCCCGTTTTCACCTAGATATGGTGTCCTGGTCCGCCTATACCCCTATATATGTGCCCAAAATAATTTCGAGATGGTCCGTCTTTGGGGGTGTTTTACCCCTCTTTCAGTCGGCAGCTCCCGTTTTTTAGGGCTGCCTATTCGTATCGCAGAGCTTCGATGGGGTCGAGCCTCGCGGCCTTCCCCGCGGGCTAGTATCCGAAGAAGATGCCGACGATGGTCGAGAAGACTACGGCAGTCGAGCGAGCCAGCGGAGAAATGAAGTGAGGCCAACCCAGCAATGTCGCCAAGCTCCTGGAGAGTGCGACGGCCACAAAGATTCCGAACACACCACCTGCCATGCTTAACACTACCGCGCCTCGACGGACTCTATGCTACTCTGGAGTCTGCGTATTTTCCAGATTCAAAGCGACGAGAGGTTACCCCATGCGCACCAAGTCGTCTGACAAACTGCGGCACCAAATCACTCGGGCGGTCGTCGCCGTGTTGCTAGCGGCGCTCACCTCAATTATCGTCGCCGCGCGAGATACCGCGCTGCAATATCAGAAACCGCCCAAGGCCATCCTCGATGTGCTGAACGCGCCGATCACACCTGAGGTGCGCGTCAATCCAACCTGGGACGTGGCGCTCTTTTGCACGCCCGTGCTTTATCCTCCCATCTCCGACCTTGCTCAGCCGATGCTTCGGTTGGCCGGGGTGCGCATCAACCCGGCCAACAACGGCGCGCACAACCCGCCGCGCTTCACGGGGTTCGTGTTGAAGCGCATTGCCGACGGCCACGAGACAAACGTCGCGTTGCCCGCCAGCGGCTCCCTGAGCGCGCCCATGTGGTCTCCCGACGGCAAGCGTTTCGCCTTCACCAACTCCACCAACACAGCGGTCGAGTTGTGGGTCGGTGACGCGCGCACCGGCGCTGCTCACGCCATCTCCGGCCTGCGACTGAACGCTGCCCTCGGCCCGCCTTGCGAGTGGATGCCCGACAGCCAATCGCTCCTTTGTCTGACGGTGCCCGACGGCCGCGGCGAGCCGCCCAAGCCTCCGGCCGTACCGAGTGGCCCGCACATCGAAGAGAGCTTCGGCAAGGCGGCGCCACAACCCACCTTCGAGGACTTGCTGCAAAATGCGTTCGACGAGAAACTCTTCGACTACTACGCGACGGCACAGCTCCAGTTGGTCAGCGTGGCGGCGCACAAGCTCGGCTCGAAACTCACGGTCACTGTCGAGCGCGCCACTCACGTGGGAAGGCCGGCGATATTCAGCAACGTCGCTCCCGCGCCCGACGGCCAGCACATCCTGGTGGAGCGCGTGCACCTGCCTTATTCCTATTTGGTCACGTTTCGCGAGTTCCCGCGCGAAGTGGAAATCTGGGACCGGGCCGGCCGCGTCGTCTACACGGTGGCCAGCCTGCCGCTCGAAGAGAACACGCCGCTGGGCGGCGTGGAGTTGGGCCCGCGCAATTTCTCCTGGCAGGCCACCGCCCCCGCAACGCTCGTGTGGGCTGAGGCGCTGGATCGCGGAAACCCGCGCAACAAAGTCACGCCTCGGGACAAGGTGATGTGGCTTGATATGTCGGGGCTCAGCGCCAGCAATCCCGGCCGAGCGCCGCTCGGCCCTACAACCGGCGCGGCGCCGCCCCAACCCACGGAATTGCTGAAGACTGAAGAGCGCTTCGCCGGCATTCAGTGGGGCGAGCGCGGCGACTTCGCCGTGGTGCGCGACTACGTTCGCAACCAGCAGCGTCGCCGCGCCTACTTCTTCAATCCCAAAGATCCGTCGACCACGCCGCGCTTGGTTTGGGACCTGAGCGTATCCGACCGCTACAAGGACCCAGGACAACCGGTGATGCGCGTGCTGCCCAATGGCCAGCGGGCCATTCTTCAGGACGGCGACAACATCTATCTTGAAGGCCCAGGCGGCTCCCCCGAGGGCGATCGGCCGTTCTTTGACCGGTTCAACACCAAGACGCTCGAGAGCCAGCGGCTCTTTCGCTGCGACGACAAGAGTTACGAAAGCGTTGCGGCCGTTCTGGCTCCCGACGCGACAAAATTCCTGACGCGCCGCGAAACGCCAACCGAGCCGCCCAACTACTTCATTCGCACCGCGGCGGGCGGCAACGTGGCGTTCACCGAGTTCCCCAACCCCACGCCGCAATTGCTCGGCATCCAGAAACAGATCGTGACGTACAAGCGCCCCGACGGCGTGGGCCTTTCCATGACCCTCTATCTGCCGCCCGACTACAAGCCCGGCGAGCGCCGCCCGGCGGTGATGTGGGCTTATCCGTTCGAGTTCACCAGCGCCGATTTGGCCTCGCAAGTCAGCGGCTCAGCCAATCGCTTCACGGCTTTTCGCGGGCCGTCGGAACTTTTCTTTCTTCTCGATGGCTACGTGGTGCTCGACAACGCGTCCATGCCGGTGGTCGGCGATCCTGAGACCATGAACAACACCTACGTCGAGCAGACCGTCGCCGATGCCAAGGCCGCCATCGACAAGGCAGCGGAAATGGGCGTGATCGATCCGCATCGCGTCGGCGTCGGCGGCCACAGCTATGGCGCTTTCATGACCGCCAACCTGCTGGCCCATTCCGACCTCTTTCGCGCCGGCATCGCGCGCAGCGGCGCCTACAACCGCACGCTCACTCCCTTCACCTTCCAGAGCGAGCGTCGCACGCTTTGGGAAGCGCCCGACGTCTACTTGAAGATGTCGCCATTCATGTTCGCCGACAAGCTCAAGGCACCGATTCTTCTGATTCACGGTGAGGCGGACAACAATTCGGGGACGTTTCCCGTCCAGTCAGAGCGCATGTACCGCGCCCTGAAGGGCAATGGTGGGTCGGTCCGCTACGTTACGCTGCCCAATGAAGCCCACGGCTACGCGGCGCGGGAATCGGTCGAGCATGTGCTGTGGGAAATGTTGCGCTGGTTCGATAAGTACGTGAAGAACCCGCCGCCTGGCCGCTAGTGCCGTTCCAACTTATTAGACCTATGTTCAACACCTACGTCCTGTTTCGCCCCATAATCGGGACGGCCCCGAGAAGCTAGGTCGAAATAGTTGGAACGGCACTAGCCTCTAGCCACGCGTCACTTGCTTTTGTATGATTCCTTGGCGTGAACATGATTCTCAACGACGTTGAAACCCGGGTGCTGGGATCGCTGATCGAAAAGGAAATCACGACGCCGGAATACTATCCTCTTTCCTTGAACGCTCTGGTGAACGCGTGTAACCAGAAATCCAATCGCGATCCGGTGATGAATTTGGACGAAGAGACGGTCCGGCAGGCGTTGGACGACCTGAACCAAAAAGGATTGGCGGGAGCGAGCAGCCACGCAGACAGCCGCGTGACCAAGTACGAGCATCGGCTTCAGGAAGTCTTCAATTTCACGCGGCCCGAGACCGCCATCCTGTGCGTGCTCTTGTTGCGTGGTCACCAGACTCCGGGCGAGCTGCGCGGACGCGCCGAACGCATGCATCGCTTTGACGACCTGAGCCAGGTGGAGTCCACGTTGCACCGCCTGATCGAGCACGATCCTCCGCTGGTGAAAATACTGCCCCGGCAACCCGGCACTAAGGAGTCGCGTTACGCACACTTGTTTTCAGGCGATGTGGCGGAAGCGGTTTCTCAAACGCCAGCCGCCCCGGCAGAAACCGGCCAGGCCACATTAGAACATCCTCTCTCCGGCGCGACGGAAGTTGGCCGCACCGACACGGCACGAATGGCTCGACTGGAGGATGAGGTCGCCCGCCTTCGCCAAGAGGTTGCAGAGTTGAAGCAACAGCTCGAGAGCTTTCGAAATCAGTTTGAGTGAAGAACTGTAGGGCCGGGGCTTGCCCCGGCCCTTTGGGTTGCACCGCCAGGGCCGGAAGTCGGGGCTTGCCTTGACCGTTTGGGTTTAGACCGTCAGTGCGGGAAGGCCGGGGCAAGCCCCGGCCCTACAACCGCCGGATTTGGAAATAAGCATGTCTGGAAGTCTCGCGAGGACGTCGAAGCACATTCTGCTTCTTCTAGTCTTGGCTCCGGCGCTGCTGGTTGCGCTTGCGCCCGCATCGATTTCACGCAGCCAGGACATCAACCCGAACCTGCTTGATCATCGCTGGAAGGCGCAGTGGATTACGTGTCCTGGCGGGCCGAGACGGGAATTCGGCGTATTCCATTTTCGAAAAGCCTTTTCGCTCGATTCCCTTCCCCAACATTTCGTGATCCACGCGAGCGCCGACCAGCGCTATCAACTCTTCGTGAACGGCGTTCGCGTGCTCGAAGGGCCGGCGCGCGGCGACCTCGACCACTGGCGCTACGAAACAGCGGACATCGCGTCGCATTTGCATCCCGGCAAGAATTTGCTGGCCGCGGTGGTGTGGAACTTCGCCGAGCTGGCTCCCATGGCGCAGATGAGCACCGAGACCGGACTGATTGTTCAAGGCGATGGCGACGCCGAATCCACCGTGAATTCGGACACGAGCTGGAAATCGGTGCGCGACACCGCAATCGAAATGATTCCAGTGGGGGCGAAGACCGACTACAGCTACACAGTCATCGGGCCGGGCGAAAAGGTGGACGGCACGCGCTATCCCTGGGGCTGGGAGAAACCCGACTTTGGCGACTCCGAGTGGCAGCAGGCCGAAACCATAACCGTCGGCGGGCCGCGCGGCATTCAGGACAGCCCGTCCCGATGGATGTTGGTCCCGCGCAGTATTCCCTCGATGGAGGAACATCCCGAGCGCTTCGTGCGCCTCGTTCGCACTCAGGGTGTCGAGGCAGCTCTGGGATTCTTGCTGGGCCAGGCGCCGGTGACCGTTCCTCCGAACACACGCGCCACAATTCTTCTCGATCAGACTTTTCTCACCACCGGCTATCCCGAACTCTTGACGAGCGGCGGACGGAATGCAGAAATCACGGTGACTTACGCTGAATCGCTTTGGAAAGGGCAAGAGAAAGGCAACCGCGACGAGACCGATGGCAAAGCCATCAAAGGTTATCAGGACACATTCATTGCCGACGGGGGTGAGCATCGCCTGTTTCGCCCGCTCTGGTGGCGCACGTTCCGCTATCTCCAGCTCGATATTGAAACTCGTGCCGAGCCGTTAGTCATCGAAGATTTCCGGTCGACCTTCACGGCCTATCCGTTCCAGGGCCGCGCCCAATTCGAGAGTGACGATCCTACCCTGCAAAAAATCTGGGAAGTCGGTTGGCGCACGGCAGGGCTGTGCGCGCACGAGACCTACATGGATTGTCCCTACTACGAGCAGCTTCAGTACGCCGGCGACACGCGCATCCAAGCGCTGGTTTCGCTCTACATGACGGGCGACGACCGCCTGGTGAAGAACGCCATCGAATTGCTCAACGAATCGCGCACGCCTGACGGCCTGACGCAAAGCCGCTATCCATCACACCTGCCGCAATACATTCCGCCGTTTTCGCTACTTTGGATCGGCATGATGCACGACCTGTGGTGGTATCACGGCGACGCCGATTTTCTGCGACAGTTCCAGCCTGGCATGCGCGACGTGCTGGGATGGTTTGAGGCGCGCCTCGTGCCGGGGCATCGGGGCCTGGCGCCATCCGGCCTCCTAGGGAAACTCGAGTGGTGGGATTTTGTCGACTGGACTAAAGACTTTGAAGACGGCGTGCCGCCTCAGGACGGCAACGGCCAATCCTCCATCTTGAGTTTGCAGTTTGCTCTGGCCTTGAAGGACGCCGCCGAGATGGAATCCGGCTTTGGAAGCGCGGAGCGGGCCGCGCACGATCGGGCCGTGGCGGCGAATATCGTGGAGACGGTGAGAAAGACCTGTTGGGACCCAGGGCGCGGGCTGATCGCCGATACTCCGTCACGAAAGCATTTCAGCCAACACGCCAACATTCTCGCCGTGCTGGCCAACGCTGTGCCGCCGGCGGAACAAAAGGCCGTCATGGAGAAGGTTCTGCGCGAAACATCTTTGACTCAGTGCTCTTACTATTTTCGGTTTTATTTGTTTCGCGCCATGAAGAAGGCCGGCTTGGGCGACGAATATCTGAGTCAGCTTGGTCCCTGGAGGGAAATGCTCAAGCTGGGCCTCACCACCTGGGCCGAAACCCCCGAGCCGACCCGCTCGGACTGCCACGCCTGGAGCGCGCATCCGAATTTCGATTTGCTCGCCACGGTGGCCGGCATCGAATCCGCCGCGCCCGGATTTGCGAAAGTGCAAATCACTCCCCACCTTGGTCCGCTCAAGCGCCTTCAAGCAACGCTGCCTCATCCCTTGGGCGAAATCTCTGTTTCTTACGTCCAGCGGGGCGGCAAGCTAACCGCAGACGTTACCCTGCCGGCCAAGCTCAGCGGATCCTTTTCGTGGCGAGGGAAAAGCGTGCCACTCCACAGCGGAAGCCAACATCTCGATTTCGAATCGTCGGAATAACCCATGGCCCAGCTCATTGATTTCGAAGGTCGCAGCATCCGGCTGAATCAAGAACGCTGGCAGCACATTTCCGAGCACCCTGAAATGGCAAACCTGCGAAGTGTGGTGGAGGAGACGTTGCGTTTGCCCGAATTCGTTGTAAAATCCTTGAGTGATGAACGGGCGCGGCTCTATTACCGCTATTACCATCGCACCGTGGTGGGCGGCAAGTATTGTTGCGTGGTTGTGGTCGAGGGCCTTCGGGACGCGTTCGTGGTGACCGCGTACCTGACCGACCGCATCAAGAGAGGCGAAATCCTATGGCGCAGAGAACCGTAAGGATGTGGTTTGATCCCGAAGGGGATTTCCTGGAAGTCACTTTTGAGCAGAAGCCGGGCTACTTCCGTGAGACCGAAAACGACCATGTGATGGAAAAAGTCGATGAGGATGGCAACGTCATCGGATTTTCAGTACTCCGCGTCAGCTCTCTCAACAAAACTCCACTCGAAGTCGCGCTGACCTGACCCACAAATTACGAATTCTAAATTATGAATTATGAATGAGAGAAACGATGTCAGCCGTCCGTCGTTCGGGCTTGACGCGCGTGAGGATGTCCGCCTCACACCGCGCCCGGTCTTCGTTTATAATTCAGAATTCATAATTTCGCCAGGCATTCCTTCCCGCAGTCTACCGGCCGGTCCTTCAGCAGCGAGCAACGCTTGATGTCAGTGAACTTGAGGTTGCCGAATTCCGCCTCGCGCTGGTCCACCAGGACGTCGGCCCCGAGTTTCAGCTCCGGGCACTGAACGGTGCGAGTTCTCAAGCCCGGACCCCACTCCCAAATGGCATAAGCCGTAACCAGCAGGAACGCCAGTGCCACGAGCATGGCAAGCACAAATTGAGAGGTCATTGGAAAACCCCCTTTTGAATGATGAGCGATGAATGATGAATGATGAATGAAAAAAAAGAGCCTGCCATCATCATTCAGCATTCATCATTCCAGTTGCGCCAGCACTTCCGACGCGGCGATCTGTTTCGGCCGCATCTTCCAACTGAAATACGGTCGCGCGACGGCCTTGAGTGCGCGAACTTTCAAGTTGTAGAGCTTCGATGGCCAGCCGGTGGGCGCGAGGTATCGGGTGTCGCCCGGCTGAACCACCAGGCTCACTTCGATGTTGGGCGTCACGTCGACGGGAATGTTGTTCTTCCGGCAAGCCTCGTAAACGTGGCGGAAAACGACCAGCATGTCCTCATAGCGAGGTGACGGCCAGTCTTGCAGGTCAGCGCCCTTGGTAGGTCGGAAGATGCACACCGTGGGAAACGCGCCCACGCTCGTGATGTAATCAATCGCCTTGAGAGTCCACTCGAGCGGCTCGATTCCGGCAATGATTTCTCCCGAACACGTTCCCTTCCCCAGCGCCTTCGACGTGTATTCGAGGGCGCGGAAGAACGCCTCCTGGCCGATGTATTTTTGCTTTCCGGGACAAATTTCGGCGAAGGTCTTAGGGTCATGAAACTCGTAGCAAAAGCTGAAGTGATTGGCGCCCAAATCGATCAAGCGGTCGTACTTCCACGTGTCGCGCACCGGGCAGGCCTGCACTCCAATCAAGCTGCCCACGCGCGATTTCACGGCCTTGACGTAAGGAGCGACCACGTCCAGATCGCGATTCGTCTTGTAACCGGAATTGAAGTGCACGAAGGTGACGCCGGACTCCTGCTTGGCAGCGCGCGCCACTTCGACCACGTCCTCGATGTCTTTCACTTCCGCCTCGTTGACACCCACATTGAGGCCGGTAGTGCAAAACCGACAATTCATTCGCGGCGAGTGCGCCCAGAAGCCGCAAGCATTCGAGATGTAAATGCCAAGATAGGTGCCCTGTAGAACGCCGACCTTTCGCATCTCAGTGCCGCGCGACGTAATCTCCGAATACCAGGCAGGCTCAGTCGGAATGCGGACTGAATACCGAGCCCCGGTGCGATCGTCAACCACGATATAGGCTGGCCCCTCGCGCTCCAACCGGTAACAGGAGTGTTGGACGAAGTCCTCCACCACCGGAACGTTCATCCAGATGTCCTTGAGCGGCCCGGGGATGATGAGTTCGAGGCCGTCGCCGAGACCGGCGCGCGTTCTGGAAAGCGGGCGCCCATCTTCGTCCAAGGTGCACGATTCACCGATCCGGATGCCTTTACAAAACAGGTCGATCTCGAGTTCGCAGGGGTTCAGCATAGCGGCTTTGCCATTCCCTCTCTCGGCCGAAGCACCCTGGGGCGCACGGCTCGCTTCGCTTCGGGTCACAGACGCCATTCTGTATACCACGCTAGGCCAAGTCCGGAGCCAGCGCAGTGACTTTCGTCACAACCGGATGTGACGGACTGTCGGCGCGGCGGTCAATGCCCGCCCTTCAATGCTCAAGCAGCGCTGCCACTCAGTACCAGCGGTCTTGGGAGTCGCGATTTCCCGGCTGGGCGGCGGGCTTAGACGGAGTATCGGGCCCCCTATTCAATCTGCTTCATGCAGGCGGAGCCAGGAAACCTGATCTGTGCTTGTTGCCGTGCTACCTAATTCGTGGTGAGTGGGCGGGATGGGTTCGACGCATTCCCACATCCGGATTGACGGTGGAGGGGGAATATACATTCCGCTAAAGTGCAAACCTTTGCCGATGTGTCTGCCAGCGGAGACTGGGCTGCGAACATCATGTCCTTTAGAATCAGCGAGATTCTCTATCCGGCGCTTTGGCACTAGACATGCAGTAACAGCAATCGGTTCTTGGTGGAAGCTGAAGATCCCTGGCAGATCGGATCAGATGCTCCCAAACTCGCTGTGCAAGAAAAGGAGAATTACATGAGTAAATCTGTGGCGCGAGGAGTTGTTGTATTCTTCGTGCTTTGTTTGGCAATGTTCGTCGTATCTAGTACGGCCAGTGCGTCAAGCGTTGGAGTGAACAACGCTGGCGGACATAAAACCTCTGGCCCGTCCAATCATGCCACCCTGCAAGGATTCGGCTCGGGCAGTTCATCCCCGGCCGATGTCAACGTCAACGTACCATTCCCCACCGCCGGTGATGCTTACTGCAGCTTCACTAATGGCTGCGGAACCATTCCGTCCGGCGGCCAGACTGCCTATCAGTGGACCGCTGGTGACTACGTGCTTTCAAGCGTTTTCACCGGTACCGGCATCACGTCGGCCACAGACCTCACCGCCGACTGGATCTTCCAGGATTACCTTGGAACTCCAGACGGATCAGGGCAGTCCACCCAACAGTGGAACGTCTACGTGAACGGCGTAGAGGTTGCCTACACCATCCTCCCAGATTGCAATTACTGCGGCAGCTACTACACGGTGGGAGGAGGGGTGACCTTTTCTGACATCGCACCCGTGGACGGCGGTTACCAGATCGCATTGGTGTTGCAGAACACCACTCCTGACCAATGGGGCTCGGTCGCTTGGGCAGATGGCGGAATCACCGGCCTATCCGGGACAGCCACTCCTGAGCCTAGCGCCCTGATGCTCTTGGGCACAGGCTTGGTTGGTCTGGCTGGCGCGGTTCGGCGCAAGCTGAGCTAAACGCTGTAAGCCTACCGACAGATTACACTTAGGGAGCCGGAGCGCAAGCTCCGGCTTTCTTTTTTTTCCCTCGTTCACTGGCGCCATTTCTGCGCAACCCAAAGAACTCCACCTGGAACGTGTTCGAGATTTCGCCTCCGCGCGACTATCACCAAACCGCCCGGCACTTTTCCGCCCACCAGCATCGCATGTCACCAGATTCTCTGGTACTCTCCATCGCGCTATGTAGGGCCGATCCCGCAGGGCGGGAAGCCGGTCTGGGCCGGGGCAAGCCCGCCCTTGGGGAGCTAAAATTTTTCGCTTGACAATTAACGTTAGCTGTAGTATTCAGTATATGATCTTTTCCGGCCATGAAGGGGCAACCCCCACTGCTGGGCGGGTTTGACGAGGAGCGTGGCCGCGCGGAGGTTCCTGTGTGCCTGCGCCAATCCTCGACCACCCAGTTCGATGCCTGCCGCAGCCTCGACATTCGAAAATCGAAATTGCAGACTGGAAATTCGAGAGTGGAAGATGGAATACCCAGGCTCGACACCTCAGCTTGGAAAAAGGGAAACTCCAAACTTCAGAATCGGACATGGGAACTCGAGATATTGCTTTCAAACCCAGAATCCTATGTCAGTAAGGGCGGCCTGGGGAGCGCTCCCGCAGGGCGTGAGAGAGTGGCGAAACTGAGGATGGGGAACGAAGCCGGAATGTCTTTTATTTTCTGTGAGATGGCCTTTGCGGTTCTCCCTCCTATTCCGGATTCGGGAAGACAGAATGCCGTGGATGGCAGAGAGCGAAATGAGAAAGCAAACCCAACCAAACCCATTGAGGCTAAGATTTTTGGAATCAGCGAGATGAGTGACTTGGAGGCAAAGCAAACCCATGGATGTTAACTGGCCTAGTTTCAGGTTCTTAGAGAGAAAAAAGGCCGATTTTTAGAGAAATATGAACGGTGCACGGCTCACTATTCCCGATTTGGCCTGAATCGGTGGCTGGTGACGAGTGGTTGATGGCTAGCGCAGTAGCAGCAGACAGCAGACGGAATCGAGTGTCAAAGGACTACCCCGATGCCTAGAAGAAAAGCAAACGGAAAGCCCAGAGGACGGCGGAACTTTCTTAAGACAGTGGCGCTGGGCGCTGGCGGGTTCGCTGTGCCGGGAACCGCCGGCCTCAGCCAGACCCAAGGCCGAGCGCCGGCCGGCCCAACAGTACGGTCCGCGCTTCAGTTTCCTCGCGTCTTCACTGGCCGGCAACTGGCGATGATTTCATTTCCGTTGGGCGGAGTGGGCGCGGGCAGCATCGGCCTGGGCGGGCGCGGCCAGCTCCGCGACTGGCAGATTTTCAACCGGCCGCAGAAAGGGAATTCCCCCAGTTATTGCTTTGCTTCCATCTGGGCGCAAGGCGGCAAAGCAGGCAGACGCAAGCCGGTGGCGCGCGTCCTCGAGGCGCGATTTATGCCGCCTTACGAGGGCTCGTCCGGTCTCGGTTCTGATAATGTGCCGGGCCTGCCGCGCCTGGCGTCCGCGAAATTCACCGGCGCGTTCCCGCTGGCGCAAATCGACTTTGAAGACGCCGACCTTCCCGTCGAAGTTTCGCTCGAAGCGTTCACGCCGTTCATCCCGCTCGACGCGGATGAATCCGGCTTGCCCGTCGCGGTGCTGCGCTATCGCGTGAAGAATCCGGGCGCGGCGAACGCCAAAGTTTCGATCGCCATGTCGATTGACAACCCGGTGGGCGCAGGTGACAAGGCCTCGGGCCGCACCAACGATTACCGGAAGGGCGCGAGCGGGACAAATCTCGAAGGGCTGTTCATGCGCAATCCCTTCCTGCCCTCCGCCGATCCGCTGGCAGGCAGTTTTGCGCTGGCGGTGCTCGACACCGCCGGCAGCGAAGTCACTTATCTCCAAGGCTGGCCGAGTGCGCAATGGTGGGAAGGCCCGCTGCTCTTCTGGGATGATTTTGCGAGCGATGGCCGGCTCGGCGAAGTAGCACCTCAGGGCGCACAAAAAAGCACTGTAGGTTCCGTGTGTCTCGGCCGCGAGATTGCGCCGCGCCAGACTGCGAGTTTCACGTTTCTGGTGAGCTGGCATTTTCCCAACCGCACGCCGGAGCGCTGCGGCTGGCACTCGGCCAAGGGCCACGAGCGCGACGTGGTTGGGAATTTTTACTGCACGCGCTTTGCGGACGCGTGGCAGGCGACGGAATATACAGCCACTCATCTCACGCCGCTCGAAGCGCGCACTCGAGCGTTCGTGACCGCGATGGAGAAGAGCACGCTGCCGGATGCCGTCCGCGACGCGGCCACCGCCAATCTCTCGACGCTGGTTTCACCGACTTGCTTCCGCACCGCCGATGGACACTTCCACGGATTCGAAGGCTGCAACGATGATGGCGGATGCTGCTTCGGAAGCTGCACGCACGTGTGGAACTACGAATCGACCGTGGCCAGTCTATTCCCTGCCCTCTCGCATTTGCTGCGCGAGCGGCAGTTCGGATATCTGACCGACGAAGACGGTCGAATGGACTTTCGGGAAATTCTTCCCAACGGCATCGAGCGGTGGGGCTTCGCCGCCGCCGACGGACAAATGGGCACGGTGATGAAGCTCTATTACGACTGGCGACTCTCGGGCGACACGGAATGGCTGAAGCGCTTGTGGCCGACCGCGAAGCGCGCTTTGGAGTTCGCCTGGGTGCGCGGCGGCTGGGACGCCAATCGCGACGGCGTGATGGAAGGCGTGCAGCACAACACCTACGACGTGGAGTTCATCGGACCCAACCCGCTTTGCGGCATCTGGTATCTGGGCGCGTTGCGTGCAGGCGAAGAGATGGCTAGCGCCGTTGGGGACTCGGCCTCGGCTGAGGAATATCGCCGGCTTTTCCTCGAGGGCAGCCGGTGGATCGACACGAACCTTTTTAACGGCGAGTACTACATTCAAAAGATCGGGGCCGTGAGGGCTGAGGATATTGCAAAGGGTCTGCGCCCCGGCATGGGCACGAGCGACACGGAGCATCCCACTTTTCAGCTCGGCGACGGTTGCCTCGTTGACCAGTTGCTGGGCCAATACGCGGCGCAAGTGGCGGGGCTGGGCCTGCTGCTCGACGCGGCGAAGATGCGCAAAGCGCTTCAGTCCATCTATAAGTACAACTTCAAGCGCTCGCTCAGTGAGCACGCTTCCGTGCAGCGCACCTATGCCTTGAACGACGAAGCCGGACTGGTGGTCTGCGACTACGGGCGCGGCACACGGCCCGAGGTCCCGTTTCCGTACTTCGCCGAGGTGTGGACGGGCCTCGAGTATTCAACCGCGGCCCTCATGCTCTATATGGGCATGACGCGCGAGGGCCTGGAAGTGATCGAGTCAGCGCGGCGACGCTTCGATGGCGAGCGAAGAGACCCGTGGAATGAGCCGGAATGCGGCCACCACTACGCTCGCGCCATGGCAGCATGGGCCGCAGTGCTTGCTCTGAGCGGCTTCCGTTACCACGGCGCGGAGAAGAATGTGTCCGTCCAGCCGCGAGTCCGGCCGGAAGAGTTCTTCTCGTTCTGGTCGACCGGAGCGGCGTGGGGGACTTTCTCCCATTCCGGCACCAACGGCGGACCGCAGAGCAAGCTGGCCTTTGCGCTTTCAGTCACGAGCGGCAGTCTTCCCATTCGATCAATCACCTTAGTCCCGCAGGCCGGGAGCGGCATCAAGCGCGCTTCTGCGGTGAAACTCGGCGAGCGCTCGCTCAAGCACGAACTTCGCCGGAGTGGAAATCAAGCCACGCTGGCCCTTGCAGAAGAAATCTTCCTGAAGGCCGGCGACCAACTTACGGTTGTGCTGTGATTCGAGGCGCCGGCGGCACCATCAGGATTAAGACCTCGCCGACCTCCACGCGGGGCTTGAACCTCGAGCCCTGCCGTCCCCGAACAGATCGATGATTGGAAGCCGGGCAACCCATCGGCGTCCAGCAGCCATCGTATGCGACGGCAGATTTTCGACGATTTCATTCCAATTGCCCCTGTGAAGTGCGGGCAGAGAGAAGGAGTTCATAATGTTCTCAGACCTTTTGCGCAAGTCTGTTTACTCAATCAGCGCTTTTCTGGCAGGCTCAGTGTTATTGGCCGCAGCCTCCCACCCGACTCCGAACGGACGGCCCGTTTCCCAATCCCAATCGCACGACTTCCAGAAGGAAGCTTCCAATCTCCTTCAACAAATTAAAGCAGATGCCGTGACGGTCAGCAAGCTGGCGGACGAGCTGCACACTTACTCCTACCAACCTAATGAGATCGACTTTCGCTTCCAAGGGAGCTTGCTCAACGACGCGCGCGACCAAGTCAACCAGATGGACGAAATGCTCACCCGCCTGCGCACCATCCGGCGAGTCACGATGCCGTGGCAGCAGAAGGCAATCGATCGCGTGACGCCCGCGATGGTCGAATTGACCGATTCGACTCAGTCGGCCACCGACTTCTTGAACGGCCACCAAGACTATCCTTTTTCGCCAAGCTACCTGGCCGATTCCACGAACATGTATAAGGAAGCGAGCCGCATTGCGCGTTCTGTGGGAAGGTTTGAAAAGTACGCTGCCGCAGACCGCGAAGTCCGGGAGCTAAGGCCGCAACTGGGGATGCCCGCCAAGGCCGGCTCCTGAGAATAGCCCCACTAAATCGATCAAACTCGTTCTTGTTCCTCTGCGTTGTCCGTCTGACGCCGAATCAAGCTCAGTGCCCTCGCTCTTCAGCGAGTGCGGACCGACCTCTCCCCCGGGAGGCGGGTCATCAGTTCTTGCGAGGCGGGGGTGCAAAACCGAAGGGAGATCGTCTGGTCAGGTCAGAAACGAGAGCGTTTTTCATTGACTCGAAAATGTCGACATCACTGGCTCAATGAGCGACAGCTCCTTAATTCTCGGGAGGTGACGTATGAGGTCGACCATATCGACCGGCGGGGAAGGCGGGCGACTCGCGCCTGGCCTCGAAGCCACAGTGCTCATTGTGGATGAAGATCCAGAGGCCCTGGACTACTACGCGTCGGTCCTTTGGCGGAATGGGTACCTGGTTCAGACCTGCGGTTCCTACGAAGAAAGTATGAGACTCTTACAACCGGGGCTCTACAGCCTGGTTGTCGTCGGCCAGGGAACTTGGCGGTTCGAAGGCCGCGCCGTGCTTGAGCATTCGAAGAAGATAGACTGGAATCGCCCCGTCCTGGTGCTGGCGCGCTGCCTTGACATGAACTGTTACATTGAAGCAATTCAGATGGGGGCTGAAGACTATTTCGCAGGTGCGCTCCCGGCCTCGGAGATCGTGCAGGCGGTCAGCAGGTATGTGCACCCGATCAATCCGAAGGGCTCAGGGACGCCCGGCTCCGCCTGATGCACGGTGAGATCGGAGAATTCTACCACCTGACTCGACCGGCGCCAGGCGCTCCACGCAACCGAGTGCAGGCGACTCAGTGTTGCTGTGGCGACGACAAGTCGCCGCGACCTTTCCAGGTCGATGGCGCCGTTGCGGGTCACGACTGAGGGATAGTGTCGCTCGGGCCCGCTTCGGGCGCCTGAGCCATCTTCTGTTTGAAGCGCCAGAGGAGCCTCATCGTGATGAGGTTCAGCACGCTGAGGATGATGGCGACGTCGTATCTTCCCTCCGCCACGGCAGCGCCGCCCACTCCGGTGCTCCAAATGCTCGCAGCAGCGGCGGTGCCCTTCACGGTCGCGCCTTCCTTCAAAATCGCGCCGCCGCCAACAAAGCCAATGCCGGTAATGAGGCCTTGCAACACGCGCGACTGCGCCGCTGTGTCACCCGGGAAGGCAATGAGCAGGTATCCGCAGCTCGCCTTCGCCACAATGGGAAAGGTGCGCACGCCTACGGTATGCGCCTCCCTTTCGCGCTCCCAGCCGATGGGCAGCGTCAGCAAATAAGCTAGAACGATTTTCCCCAAGCTGGTCGCCACAGGCCCTCAGTCGAGCATGAGAAAAGCAAAGGCCGACATCGGATGTTTCCTCCGCTGCCGATTTTAACGCGGCAAGTCGGCGAATGGTTGATTTTCGATTGCCGATTTACGTCATTGCGTGATTGGGTGATTGAGCGATTGGGTGATTGGAATTTCACTTTGAAGGTGCGGGAATGAGAACCGTTTTCTCAGTCGCTAGCCAAGCCGCATACGATTTCAATGGCCTGTTTGATATCCTCTGGGTCAACTCGGGATAAGCGGAGATGATCTCAGATTTTTCATTCCGCTCGCAGCGCTTCGACGGGATTCACCGAGGCCGCGCGGCGGGAAGGCACAAAGCTCGCGAGTGCGGATGTGGCGACCAGGCCGAGGGACACCGCGACGTAAGTCAGGGGATCGACTGGGCGCACCTTGAAGAGCAGTGAAGTCATGAGGCGCATCACCGCGAATGCTGCGCCCAGGCCGCAGGCTACGCCGACGAGCGTCAGTACCAGTCCGTCACGAACGAACATGCGCGTCACGGATTGCTGCTGCGCTCCGAGTGCCATGCGGATGCCGATCTCGCGCCGTCGCTGCGAGACCGAATACGCAATGACGCCGTAAAGGCCCACGGTGCCGAGCAGCAGGGCCATGCCCGCGGCCGTAGCGAGCATCACCAGCGTGAAGGAAGTCCTCGCCATGGATTTCTTGTAGTAGTAATCCAGCGTGTGAACGTCGGCGAGCGGGAGATTCGCGTCGACGGACCACACCACCTGCCGCACTTCTTTCATCAAGCTCTCCGAGCCGGCTCGCGGGGTTCGGAAAGCGAAAGCCATGTCGCGGCGCACCAGCGGTTCTTCGTCCCAGAATTTGCGAATCATCATGGGCCAATAGACTGTCGGCATCGCTGGCTTATCCAATCCGGCGTCGCGAACATCCGCCACCACGCCGACGATTTCGCTCCAGTCATTGTCGGGAGCGACGCGGATTTGCTTGCCCATCGCGCCGGCGGCGTCGTGCCAGTAGTCCCGCGCGAAAGCTTCAGAGATGATGGCCACGGGGCGCTTCTCAAAAACATCCGTCCACGTGAGGTCGCGGCCGGCCACCAACGGAGTGCCGAGGGTTCGGAACGATCCCGGGGATATGAACTTAAACCGGCGAAGAGGAGCAAGCTGACCTTCGGCGTAAGTCCGGTCCTGGGCATAGACGGGATCGAAACTGCCGTTTCCGTCCATGGGAACTCCGGAGCTGACACCAACTGACGACACGCCCGGAATGGCCTCGATCTTTCGCAGAATTTGTTCCTGCATGTGCGCCACGCGCTCGTTGTCCTTCACGTCCGCTTCGGGGATGGTCAACCGAACTGTCTGGACTGCCGCCGGCGCGGCGAACCCAGGTTCGACATGCGTTAAAGCGCGGAAGGTCCGGACCATGAGACCCGAGGAGACCAACAGGACGAGCGCCAGCGCCACCTGGACGACCACCAGCGCCTGGCGAGCGCGATGCCGCTCACGGCTTTCGCTGAGCCCGCGGCCGCCTTCGCGCAGCCCCGTGCCCAGATGCAATCCCCGATGTTTCAGCATCGGAACGCACGCAAAAAGCGCGCTCGAAAACAGCGAGGCGATCAAGGTGAACAGCAGCACGTGCGAGTCGATCCCGATCTCATTGAGGCGAGGCAGGCCTGCGGGCGCCATCGCTACCAGGACCCGCAACGCGCCGTAAGCAAGCGCCAATCCCAGGACGCTGCCCGCAATCCCCAGCGCAAAGCATTCGATCAGGAATTCCCCGGCCAGCCGGCGCCAAGTCGCGCCCAGCGACGCCCGAATAGCCAGCTCCTGCTGGCGGCCTTCGGCGCGCACCAAAAGCAAATTGGCTACATTGGCGCAGGCAATCAGCAGCACAATGCCGATGGTCCCCATCAGCACCCATAAAGCCTTGCCGACATCTCCGATCACGTCCTGCCGAAGCGATCTGACGTTGGGGATGAGGCGGACTTGCTCAAAGATCTTCACGCTGAAACCGGGCGGCGCGGGAAAACTGCGGAAAACAATGGGAAGCATCCGCTCCACGTCAGCATTGGATTGCGCCAGAGTGACTCCGGGCTTAAGACGGGCAACAGCTTGATAACTGAAATTGCCGAGAACGGTCTTGTTGCGGTCAAATGCAAAGGGCAAGATCAGCGAAGGGTCCGGCATGTCCATAAACGCGAAGCCCTTCGGCATCACGCCAATGATCTGCCGAGGCTTTCCATCCACCGTGATATTTCGCCCCACGATGGCCGGGTCGCCGCCGAACTTGCGCTGCCAATATCCATAGGTCAGCATCACGGTGTCGGGGCTGCCGGGAGAATCATCCGCGTGGCTGAACCAACGCCCGAGGGTGGGCGGCACGCCCAGAATAGGTAGCGTGCCGTCGGTCACTACCAACGATTGCACGTGCTCCGGCTCGCCGACGCCGGTCACATTGACGGCATCACCGGTGTAGAGGCCGATGTCCTGGAAGCTGCGGTTCTGCTCGCGGTAGATGAAATAATTGGATGACCCCAACGGCAACTGGGGAATATTGATGGCAGGCGCAGAGTGCCATACGCCTACTAACTCATCCGGATGAGGATAAGGCAAAGGCTTCAGCAGGACACCTTCAAGCACGCTGAAGACCGCGGTGTTCGCTCCCACGCCGACCGCGATCGTCACGAGCGTGACCACGGTGAACATCGGAGCGCGGCTGAGCCGGCGCAAAACCTGTTTGAGCTGATCCTTGAACCATCCCATGATGTGCCCTCCCCGCCGTATGACAACGAAGCAGTCTTCCCGTGGCGGCTAGCGTGTGTGACGCACGAAACCTTCAATTGTCAGTACGTGACTCAGCGGAGGAAGTTCCGTGAGATTTTGCCGGCGCTCGGAGACCGCCGCTACAGCCTACTTCGGGACTGCGTCCACGAGTTTTCGGATGGAAGGAACGAGCATGAGCAACAGCTCGGCGCGCGGCTTGGCGACGCGGTCGAGCAGGGCGGTCTGCTCTGTCACCCAAGATTGGGGCGCGGGCTTGCCGGAGTCCAGATAATCAAGCGCTTCGAGGCCGGCCTTGGCCAAAGCGCCAAGGTCATCGGCCAGGGGCGCGTCTTCCTGAAGGAGAGGGGAGTGCTGGACGAGCGGAGGAAGATTGTTGGCCACATCGCGCCACACGGCGAGCTGCCTGCGGATTTGCGGTTCGTTCGTCCGCCAATCACTGACCAAGGCCGCGAAGTCGCGCGCCGTGTCGCTCTCCGGCCGTGCCACGTCCACCAGCCGGTTATACGGGGTAAAGCTGGTGTAATCGCGCGCCTCGCCGCGTGCGTACTCCTTGACAGGCTCAACGACGTCAGCCAAGACCTTCAGATCATCAATCGGTTGGTAGTCGGCAAGGCGCTCGAGCATCTTGGCATAGCTCGAGCGATGCGTCAGGCCCAGCCACTCCAGCCTTTGGCTTTCGACGGCGAGGCGCCGATACATCGAGTCCACATCCTTCACAGATTCGGGGGACCAATACCGTTCCGCGATCGCGGCGGTGCGCGGCCAGATGCGGGAATCAACATTCTCAGGCGTCACGTATTCAGACCACATTGTCGCCTCGCCGCCCAGGATGCGTGTTTTCTCCTCGGGAGTCAGGATGGCCGTCGCGCCCTCCAGCGGATCGACGGCGTAATGCTGCGAAGCCGGATACATCAAATCAATGTAGTAGCCGTTTGAGAGAATCCCCATGGTGCCCTGGCGCGCCGCCGCGGCCAATGATTCCGGTCCACGCCAGGATTGAATGACGATATCCTTCGGCGCTCCCGGGTGCAGGACCTCGTCCCATCCGATGGTTTTCTTCCCGTGCTTTTGCACAAGGGCCTGAACGCGCTGGCTGAAATAAGCCTGCAACTCGTCGTTGCTCTTCATTCCGCGCTCCCGCACGAAAGCTTGGATGCGCGGATTATTTTTCCACTGGACGCCGTTCACCTCGTCGCCGCCGATATGAAAATACTCGTCGGGGAACAGCGCCGCCATCTCGCCGATGAAGGCATCGAGGAATTTGTAGACTTCCTCGCGCGTCGGATCCATCGCCGGGTCGAAAACTCCCCAATGGCGCTCGATCTCGTAAGGGCCGGGCGCGCTCGCCAGTTCCGGATAACCCACAAACCACGCGGTCGAGTGCCCCGGCATGTCAAACTCAGGATAAACCCGGATGCCTCGGTCACGCGCGTAGGCGATGATCTCTTTCACCTCGTCCTGCGTGTAGTAGTGCCCGTCGGAGCCGAGCTCGTGCAGTTTCGGAAACACCTTGCTTTCGATGCGGAAGCCCTGGTTCTCCGAGAGGTGCCAATGGAAGACGTTCAACTTCACGGCAGCCATTCCGTCGAGGTTGCGCTTGATCACTTCGATGGGCATCCAGTGGCGGCAGGAGTCAATCATCAATCCGCGCCAGACGAAGCGAGGGCGGTCACTGATGCGCATCTCAGGCGCAGCGAATCCTTGCGCGTCCAGGCTTACAAGCTGGAGAAAAGTCTCCATCCCGCGCATCGCGCCCACCGGCGTCCGGGCCGCGATTCGCGCTTGTTGTGGCGTGACTTCGAGAGTGTAGCTCTCATCTTCCCGGATTGATTGTACGGCTTCACCGGCCCGCTCGCATTGAATCACCAGCGTCGCTCTTACGGGGTCCGGTTCGATTCCTTCGCCCAGCGGTATTCCGGTCTGCGTGGACAAGCGCCTGACCATTCGAACCGCGGCGCCCTGTAATCGCGGCTCCTGCCTGAGGACGCGAATGACTTCGGCTTGCGATCGCGGGTCGCGATAATCCGCGAATGCCACGCGAAACGCCCCGTCAATCACCAGCCGCCCTGAGCCCACGGATAACTCCGCAGGCTGAGGCATCAAGTTCAATTCGGTGTTTTGAGCTCTCAACATCGCGCTGGCGCCCAGAATAACGAATACCGAGAATACTCTTGCGATTGACACGCGCATAGCGGCTCTCCGTCCTTGGTTAACCCCGATCCCGAAGTTGCGAGCGGGCAAGCGCCGGCCCTACGGCCAAAGCCGCAGGGTCGCGTCCCCAACCCGGCCTCCGGCTTCCTGCTTCGGGATCGGGGTTAAAGAAGCTTGTTGTTGATGAAGCCGGGGCCATTATAGACGGAGCGGGGCGGCTTTGCAGCGATTTCAACACAAGAGGATTGAGCCACTGTAAGATCGGGCCATTCAGCCATTAGGCGCGCCAACGGTTGGGCCTTACTTAAGCCTTTTCACCTAGTGCCGTTGCAACTTCTCTCGGCTAAAACGGGTCATCCACAGCGCAAGCCTGGTCAGCGAGATGCAGGTGGAGTAGATTGCCGAATTAAGTTGGAACGGCACTAGCCGTTTCCCGTTAACCGTCTGCCCCCGCTTCCCCTTCCACGCCGCCTTTTCGCGGCCCGTCTTATTGCCTTCTCCCTCCCTAGATCACGATCTCTGCATGCTCCCGATCACTCTATCTACGCGGCTACAGCATGAAAAGCGCGGAAGATTCTTCTTTCGGTTGTATAATCAAGCGAAAGGGGCGAATCATATGAGAGACGTAGCCATCATGGGTGCTGGCATGACGCCGTGCCGTTCCCGTTGGGTTGAGAAAACCTTCTGGGAATTGGCACAAATGGGTGTGAGTGAGGCGGTGCACGACGCCGGAATCAAGATCCAGGAAGTGGAAGCCGGCGTGGCAGGAATTTACAACGACATCTTCGAGTTTCAAGCGATCCCCGAAAGCGGCTTCCAAGGCATCGTGGGGCTTCAGAACAAGCCCTTGATGAGGGTGTCGAACGGCGGCGCGACCGGGGCTTACGCCATGCTGGCGGGTTACAACATGATTGCCAGCGGGCAATATGATCTCATGCTCGTCCTCGGTGTGGAAAAGGCGCTGGATTGTTATGACTTCGAAGCCGAGAGCGCGACCCCGGCCGTGGTCCAGACCATCGGTTATTCATGGGATCCGTGGTTCGAGCGTCCGCTGGGGGCGCATGCCTCCGAGAGCTACGCGGAGGTCATCCAGGCCTATATGGATGAGCATCCCGGAGACCTGGCTCCCCTGGCGCGCGCCAAGATCGTAGAACTGTTCTGCGAGCACGCGCAAAACAATCCCTACGCGCAGAGACTAGGTGAGAAAGTAACCGCGGAGCAGGTGCTGCACTCACGCTACGTGGTTTACCCCATTAGGGCTCTCGAGACTTGTGTGTACACCGAGGGCGCCTGCGCCTTGATTTTTGCTTCCGGGGAAATGGCGCAAAAGATCAAGGAGCGCACCGGCCGGGAACCCATTTGGATCACGGGCGTGGGGGCGGCGAATGAACCCTATTTCGTTGGGAACGACATCACGCGCTATAAAGTCCTGCATCGTATCTACTCGGATCACGTCGCAACCAAAAAGGCGCTCGAGCAAGCGCGCCTTACCATTGACGATATCCAGGTGATTGAGTTGCACGATGCGTTTATTCCTCAAGCCATGATCACGCTGGCCGAAATGGGCGTGGTGCCGTTGGGCCGTGCCAATGACCTGGTCGAGAAAGGGATCATCATGCAGGGTGGAAAGCTTCTGGTGAATCCTTCGGGTGGGCTGGTGTTTGGCGGCCACTTCGTGGGAGGGTCCAATATGATGTCCACCTGGAGCGTGATGCGGGAACTGCGAGCCAAGAACCTCGAACATGGCTTGATTCACGGGACCGGCGCGTCGCTTTCGATGTACGGTGTGGCGATCGTGCTGGAAAGGAGAGCCTGAGCATGCCGAGAAAAAAGAAAGTGCCGGTGATCTCAACCCGGATGCTTCCCCAGGCCGGGATTACGGAAGTCAAAACGAAAGAGGGCAAATTCCTTCTGCGAAATGACGTGATGTTTACCGCCATGAAGCACACCCAGGGGGAATTCTCTGATTTCTTTCGATCCATTCGAGACGAGGGCAAGCTGTTCGGGCACCGGTGTCCCGGATGCCAGCACCTGATTGTCCCCCCCTTCATGAAGCGTTGCCCAAGCTGCGATTTCGTCGAGATGAGCAAGGAGTACGTGAAGGATGTGGGGGTGATGGCGGCCACTCCCGTGATCACGGTCTTTGCCCCCAGCCGTTTCAAGGGCGAGGTGCCTTTTGGCACCGGCCGGGTATTTCTCGAAACTCTCGACGGCAAGCTCAGCGATACGGCCATGCTCCTCAGGGTTCGAACCACTCGCGGAACGATACGGCCCGGAATTTACGGTAAAGGAACACCAGTCAAGATCGCGTTCCGCGACGAGAGACAAGGCGAGATGAATGATCTTTTTGCGGTGCCGCAGTCCGAACTGACGGCGGAGCAAGTTGCCAGGAGTCCCTTGCTCGAAAGCGAGATCGAGTGGGGGAAGCTCGCCGGGATGGAATTGGGCGAGCCCACTCTAGAGCGCCGGGAAGCCTTGAAGGAAGTCAAAACCCGTTTCCAAAAGCTGGGCGAAATGGTCTCGCAAAGCCCCCGCGCCACGGCCAACCTGGCCGCCTGGCGTCGAACCGTCACCGTTCAGACCGGGGGCGGAGCTTTCAGCTTTGTTGTGGAGAAGAAAAAGTTGAGGGTGCAGGACGAGACAGCCGAGAAAGCGGATTTGGTGGTCACCGTGGCCGAACCCTCCGTGCTTCTCGCCTGGCTGCGCGATAGTACCGAAGGGATGGCGGAAGGATTCGGAAGCCCGGCGTTGACGGACTTGGTGATTGACGGGACGCTGGTGCTCGATAAACCGGAATTGGAAACGATTACGCGCCTGGATCGCGTTCCGCGATCTCTTCGCCGAGACCAAATCGTGAGTGGAACCGGCAGGTCTTGATCCCGCTGACGAGCCTTTGCCCTCCCCCAGCAACGAAGTCTGGCCGTTAAGCTTGTCTCTTCACATCGCCTTCGGTGCTCTATTCCAGTGCCGTGTCGTCCCGCGTCACGGGACCGCCCTTTTCTTTACGATGGGTTCTTCTTCGTCACGGCGCGGCTACTTGATAAAGCAGTGAGAAGTGGCGAGTGGCAAGTGACCAGTGTCGGATGAAAGAAGAGTTTCTTCTTGCCACTAATCACTCTCCCCTGCTCTACTGACCGCCCTCGGCCCACGGATAACTCCACCGGCTGAGGCATCAAGTTCAATTCGGTGTTTTGTCCATTCAACATCGGCGCCCCTAACAAAATCGAGGCCATAACCGACAGCACTGAAATGACTGTTCGCATGGAGGTAATCTTGTCCTTTTCTTCTGACCCCTGGCTCCTGCCGCCTGACTCCTCAGTATGGGATCTCCACCGTCTGATTCACGGTTGACATCCGGCTCGATTCTGCATCCCTGACGACGACCCGCATGAAGTAGGTTCCAACCTTGACATTGAGGTTGGCCCTCAAGAAAACTCCCGTGTGCTCCACCTGCTTCAAGGTGCGGTCGAGCAAGCGCATTTCATACTTTGTCTCAGAGCGCGCGAGGTAATTCCCATCGCTGTCGAAAAGCGCGGCGTCCAAGGTCATGTTGCCCAGATGGCGGTCCTGTGCCTTCTGGAAATGAATCGAGCTCATGTCAACGTGGGCCACCACGGAGAGTTTCGCATTCAGGCTGTCGGTCTTGAAAAAGCGCGTGCTGACGTCCACGGGCAGCTCGCGAATTTCATTGCGAGAGAAAATGGCTTCTTCGATTTCATCCTTGGCCTGAGTCGCCGCATCCTCAGCTTTTCTGGGCGCGTAATACCCGAGGCGAGCCTGAAGGGTGAGCTTGGAGGGATTCGCCAGCGTTACTTTGAGTTTGTGAAATGCTCCATCGTATTTCAGGTTCTGCGGCGAAAAGGTGAGCACGTAGCTCGCTTCCGGAAGTCCGCCCGTACGGCGAAAGCCCGCGTCGTAGTCGTTGCTGTCGTGAAAGTAGACGCCGCCCGTCCCAGAAGCCAGCGAAGCAAGCACGCCAGTCTGCGCCAGCATGCTCTCCGAATGGATTTGCGACTTCAGGCCGGCCAACCGGAGATCTCCGGAAACGCGCTGGCTGGCGTCGCCGAGAGGAAGGTCAACATACAGCCCGCGAGCGTCAAGCGTGTTGATCACCACACCTGAGCGCAAGGCGCGATCAATCACCTCTTGCAACTCAAAGGTCTCTGTGTCGGTAAAAAATCCCGGCGAGAGAAAGACAACGCTGCGCTGGCCGGGCTGCGTTGCCATTCGCCGCGCCAGCGATTCCAGCGACTGGAAGACATACCGAGACGAAAACTCCACGTCCGTCAGGATCTGCCGGGATTCGGTCTCGAGGTAGTTGGCATCCTGTTGGGAGCAATGCGTCTGGCCTCCGCAGCACTCCACAAGCGCATCTGCCTGTGCGACCTGAATGGCCGTGGGATCGTGCAGCTCGGAGATCTGGTAGGCTTGATACTCGGCAATCTCCGGACAGTTGCCCTGCGATGCCGGCATGGGATGCTGCCGAATCCGGAGAAGCACGTCGTGCAGTTTGTCGTGATCGGCGGTGAAGTCAAGGTGGCTGTCTCCGGACGCGGTGAAGAGGGCAACGCGGTCTGCGGGTTGAAGATTGCTCGAGATGTAGCGGACGGCGGCGTCGCGCGTGCGGACCAGATCCTCAAAAGAAATATGGATGTCATCAAAGAATAGCGCCACAAAACGGTCTGGCATCACCACGGGGTGTTCGGCTTCGGGCCCGGCCGCTGGGGGCGGTTGGGTAGCGGAACCCGCAGTTGCGGGATTAGTCTTGGCTTCAGGAGATTCGACGCTAAAGCCGGTGATATCCTGCGCCTTGCCGTTGTCGAGGAGCCGAAAGTCTCCTTTACGCAGCCCGGTGACAGCCTTGCCACTCGCGTCTCGCACTACCACGCGCACGACGACCAAATTTCTTTCGGCATGGATTTTGAATGTAGATTCACTGGTTGTTGTTTCGTCCGAGTGCGCTGTCGGCTTTGGCTCTTGGGTCAAAGCCGGGACACATGTCGCGATGACAACAAAAAAGATGACGATCCGCGCCGTTCCGAGCGGAGCCCTATTCATTGTGCTGCCTCCGGCCGAGGGACTGATCTTTGCCTGGCGAGTGGGCTGTGGAGCTAGGGCACTCGTGGCGCCGTCTATACTCTACTCCATAGACGGTCGTACATGCAGGCGGGTTGCACGACAAAGATTGAGCCCTCAGTACGGTATTTCCACCGTGCTATTCACCGTGGACATGCGACCGGAGTCTGAGTCCCTCACCACGACGCGCATCAGGTAGGTTCCGACTTTTACGTCGATGGTGCCCCTCAAAACGACCCCGCTTTGCCCAACCTGCTTGAGCGTCCTGTCAAGAAGACGCAGACCGGCCTCCGTTTGCGTACCAGTCACGTAATTGCCATCGCTATCGAAAAGCACGGCGACGAGGGTGATGTTGTCCACATTGCGGTCCGATTCCTTTCGGAACTGAACCGAGCTCACGTCGACGTGCGCCACCACGGAGAGTTTCGCATTCAGGCTGTCGGTCTTGAAAAAGCGCGTGTTGACGTCCACGGGCAGCTCGCGAATTTCATTGCGATCAAAGACAGCTTCATCGATCTCATCCTTGGCCCGAGTCGCCGCGTCCTCCGCCTTGCGTGGAGCGTAGTATCCCAGGCGAGCTTGAAGCGTGAACTTGGAGGGATTCGCCAGCGTCACTTTCAACTTGTGGAACGATCCATCGAACTTGAGACTCAGGGGCGAAAAGGTGAGCACGTAGCTCGCCTCCGGAAGTCCGCCGGTGCGGCGAAAGCCCGCGTCGTAGTCATTGCTGTCGTGGAAGTAGACGCCGCCCGTGCCCGCGGCCAGCGAAGCCAGCACACCGCTCTGGGCCAGCACACTCTCAGTGTGAATGCCGACCTTCAGGCCTGCCACGGCGGGATCTCCAGGGCTCCGCTGGCTGGCGTCGCCGCCGGGAATATCAGTGTACAGTCCGCGCGCATCGAGCGTATTGACCACGACGCCCGCGCGCAGCGCACGTTCGATCACTTGCTGCAAATCAAAGGTTTCCGTGCTGGTGAAAAATCCCGGCGAGAGAAACACAACACTGCGTTGGCCGGGCAATGCCGTCATGCGTCGGCATAGCGATTCCATTGACTGGAAAACATACCGGGACGAAAATTCCAGGCTGCCCATCATACCCCGCGCCTGCGTCTCGAGATACTCGACCTGCTGAAACGAACACTGGAAGCTAGCGCCCGCCGGTAAATTGGCTGGCGGGGCCGGACAGCACTCGACCAACGCGTCCGCTTGCGCCACCCGAATCGCAGTCGGGTCTTGCTGCTCGGCGATTAGGTAAGCCTGGTACTCGGTCATCTCCGGACAGCCACCTGCGGTTGTCGGCATGGGATGTTGGCGAATTCGAAGCAGCGCATCATGAAGTTTGTCGCGGTCGGCACTGAAATCAAGTTGAGTGTCGCCAGACGCGGTGAAAAGGCCGACCCGGTCGGCAGGCTGTAGATTGCTCGAAATGTAGTGGTCGGCGGCGTCGCGTGTGCGGACCAGATCCTCAAAAGCAATATGAACGTCATCGAAGAAAAGGGCCACGAAACGCTCGGGCATCACCACAGCATGCCCGGCTTCCGTCGCCGTGGCCGGGCGCGCTTGCGTACCGGATGCCGCGGGTGCGGGATTGGCTTTGGCTTCAGGCGATTCGACGCTAAAATCGGAAATGGATTGTGGCTTTCCATTGTCGAAGAGTCGAAAGTCTTCTTTGCGAAGGCCACTCACGGCCTTGCCGCCCGAATCTCGGACGACGACCCGCACCACCACGAGGTTTCGCTCCGCGCGGATCTTAAAGGTGGATTCGCTGCCGACCGTCTCGGCGGTTTGCGCCGGTGTTGATTCCTGAGCCGCGGCGCAGAGGTTGGTCGCGACCACGGCGAGCAAGATGACCATCAGGGCTGCGCTGGGCCGAGTCCTATGCATTGTTCCGCCTCCCGACTGAAGTGCCGCTCTCTTGGTAGCGAATTGGCGTTGGCCGCTGGATACCGGTAGGCCTTCTATACTCTATAGACGGTCGGCGGGGCGAGCGGGTTGCGCGACAAAAGTTGCCAGCGCTGTTCGGCCCATGGCGGCCGTCACAAACCAGTGTGAGCGGGGGCACTGACTTCTCTGCGCTTTGGGTCACAATTTGAGTGCCAGAGATCGTGACTGACGAAGAGGTGCGCCATGAAACCCAGAGTCTTGTGGTCACTCTTGATAGTGGGCCTTGCGATAGCCGCCCCTGGGTCAGACCAAAAGTCAGCGCTCAAGCACGGTCTGCCCCCTGGCGCCACACCTGCGCAAATCGGGCTGCCCTACCCGCATAAGTACAACATCTCACCTGAACAAAAAGAGAGGAAGAACCCCGTCCGCTTCACTGACCTGTCTGTCGACCGCGGCAAAAAGCTGTTCCTGAACCACTGCGCCATGTGCCACGGAAACAACGGCGATGGCAAAGGCGAGTTGGTGCCGGTTTTTGACATTCACCCGCCCGACTTTACCAAGGCCGGCGTCCTCGACAAGCGAACCGACGGCGAACTCTTTGCCATCGTCGGCGCGGGCTCGGAGAAAATGCCCAGCCATCGCACGCTGCTGGAGGAAAAACAGGTTTGGGACATCGTGAATTTCCTCCGCATGGTGGGAGGCAAAAACCCCGGCAAGGCGACGGTGGAGGATCGAAAGACCGCCGCTATTCCGTTCCCGAAGTTCAATTGATGAGGACGCGGCAATGGGGTATGGGAAATGGCAAATGGGAAATGGCAAATGTGAAAGCTGCGCCGCCCCCACGCGGCATGTGCCATTTAACATTTCCCATTTGCCATTTGAAATTCTGGTGGCCTTCGCCTCATGCCCAATTCAAAACCACCTTGCCGCACTGGCCGGTGTCCATCACCTCAAATCCCTTGCGAAAGTCGGGGTAGTCGAAGCGGTGAGTGATGATTCGCCGGATATCCAGCCCGGATTGGAGCATCACCGTCATCTTATACCAAGTTTCATACATCTCGCGGCCGTATATACCCTTAATAGTTAGCATGTTGAATATGACGGTGTGCCAGTCAATGGACATCTCGCGCTCGGGAATGCCCAGCACGGCGATCTTGGCCCCGTGACTCATGTTGGCCAGCATCTCGCGAAAGGCCGAGCTGTTGCCCGACATTTCCAGTCCCACGTCAAAACCCTCGGCCATGCCCAGTTTCTTTTGCGCGTCGGCCAATCTCATTTCTTGGGCATGCACGGCCAGCGTGACGCCCACCTTTTCGGCCAGCGCCAGCCGATAGGGGTTGACGTCGGTGATCACGACGAAGCGCGCGCCGGCGTGGCGAACGACGGCCGCCGCCATCAGGCCGATGGGGCCTGCGCCCGTAATCAACACATCTTCGCCCAGCACGGGAAACGACAGCGCGGTGTGCACGGCATTGCCGAAGGGATCGAAGATCGCCGCCACGTCCTGGTCAATGGAGGAATGATGCCGCCAGATGTTGGTCATGGGCAGCACAATGTATTCCGCGAAGGCTCCGGGCCGGTTAACGCCCACCCCGGCGCTGTGGGCGCACAAATGCCGCCGCCCCGCCAGGCAGTTGCGGCAGCGCCCGCACACCACGTGTCCTTCGCCGCTCACAATGTCGCCGGGAACAAAATCCAAAACGTTGGAGCCGACTTCCACGATTTCACCCACGAACTCGTGGCCGATGGTCAATGGAACCGGAATCGTCTTCTGCGCCCATTCGTCCCATCGAAAGATGTGCAGGTCCGTGCCGCAGATGCCGGTGCGATGCACCTTGATGAGCACATCGTTGATTCCCACCTTGGGGACCTCGACGTCCTCAATCCACAAGCCAGGCTCGGATTTGCTTTTTACCAGAGCTTTCATCCGACGCACCTTTCCTTCCTGCCCGCTTTATTTGCCATCGGGGTTCGGGATTGGGGGTTCGGGATTCGCAAATCTCCGATCCGCGCTCCCCTCTGCAGGTCCCGAACCCCTAACCCCGAATCCCGAACCCCGCTAAAGATCTTTTCCCCACGCCGCTCGCATCGTCTCCCTATCCATTTCCAATGCCAGCGCCATGCCGCCCAACACTCCGGCATTTTCTCCGAGCTGCGCCGGAACAATATACTCGTCGATGCGCTCGATGATTTCGGGCACTTGGATGTAGCGGTTGAGGAGCTCGACCGTCTTGCGGCGCACCAGGGGAAACAGGCCCGCTTGCTGCATAACTCCGCCGCCCAGGACAATCCTTTGGGGCGACAGCGCGCAAATCAGATTGTTCACCCCGAGCGCGAGGTAGTGCGCCTCAAGTTCCCAGGCGTGATGATCCTCCGGCAGATGCTGCCCTTTCCCTCCCCATCGAGCCTCGATGGCGGGCCCGGCCGCCAGGCCTTCCCAACAGTCGCCGTGAAACGGGCAAGCCCCAGCGAAGGGATCGGCTTCGCGGTCGTGCGGCACGCGCATGTGTCCCATTTCCGGGTGAAGCACGCCGTGCATCAAGCGCCCGCCCACCAGACCGCCGCCGCCGATGCCCGTCCCCACCGTCACGTAGACGAACGTGTCCACGTCACGCGCCGCGCCCCAATGGTGTTCACCCAGCGCCGCGGCGTTGACACCGGTATCGAACGCCACCGGCAGGCTCAAGGCGCGACCCACGGCGCCTGCCAGGTCGACATTTTGCCAGCCGGGTTTCGGACTCGTCGTGATGTAACCAAAGTGCGGCGAGCGCGGGTTCACGTCAATCGGGCCGAACGATGCGATGCCGATGGCGGCCAGCCGCTCGCGACTGTCCTGCTCGGTGAAAAAGGCCACTACTTGGCCAATCGTTTCTTCCGGCGATGTGGTGGGGAATGCGACCCGCATTCGCAAGTCATCAGGCCCCGTGCCCACCGCGCATACGAACTTCGTCCCGCCCGCTTCTACTGCGCCGAATAGAGCCATGAGCAAAATCCTTAGTGGCAAGAACCAATAAGAAGCCGTCAGTAGTCAGCCGTCAGCTTTCAGCAAGCACTTCGCTCCGACACAGCCTGCTGACGGCTGATGGCTGATTGCTGACCGCCCTGCTTTCCACTTCCCACTTGCCAGTGCTTTTCTCGACCCGCATCTATGAACCAAGCGAGCAGCAGAGTCAAGAGTTTTTTGTCGGATTTCTCTCCCGCCTGTGCCGTCCAACCTTCCCATTTCGGCTCCCTCTGGCAAAGGAGAAGCTTTCATCCCAGCGCGGCCTTTGGCCGCAACCAAAACCGAGATTCTTCGCTACGCTGCTCCCGCCCTGCTCTTAACGCTGTCATTCCGATCCCGCCGGGCGGGAGAGGAATCTCGCCCTGTCGCTCAGGGTAAACCGCGCGAAGCACCCTTGTCATTTGCTTTGTTTGTCATCCCTTCCCGTTGGTCAGAGCCTGCCCTGAACGCAGCGAACGGGGCAAGCTCTGAGAGAAATGAAGGGGTGACATAAAAGAGGCACTCACGGTGACAGGGTGACGAGGCCTTTTGCAACGCAGCGCGCCCCGGCGCTGGAATTCAGCACCGGAGGTGTGCTGACCACACAAGCCGCGGACCTCGGCGACAGGGGTCCGCGCTACGCTTGCTCATGAATTGAAGTGAGCAGTGTTAACCAAACCAAAGGTCAATGTTGCGGAGACGGAGCAATCCCTCAAGGAATAAAATGATGTATAGTAGCTGTCCGATGATTCCCAGCGTCGCTGTGGCAAGGCAAGTTCTGGTGCAGGACGAATGTCGGTGCATAACGAACTCCGGACTGCGAACGAAATAAGCATCACCGCATCCGGCATAACGGAGGAGTTCTGTGGCAAGAAAAGACTTTCAAATCGCGCTGCCAGGCGAACGGACCAATGCTGCCGGGAAGCCGGTCAGCAACAAGCTACTTCTGTCGATTCCCGACAGCGAATACCACGCCATCCGTCCTCACCTGGAATTTCTCAGCCTGCCTCACCATCGCACCCTTTACGAACCAAACCGTCCCCTGGAGTTTGTATATTTCCCCAATTCGGGCATGGTATCGCTTGTAATTGAGACAGAAGATGGAAGAACCGTTGAAGTAGGTGAGGTGGGGAAGGAAGGGTTTGCAGGGATCCCGGCGGCGGTTGGCATGAAAAAGAGCCAGGTGCGCGAGATCGGACAAATCAGCGGAAATGGATTCAGGATGAGAGCGGGCGCCTTGCAAAGCCTTTTTGTTTCTATTCCACAGTTTCAACTGATGCTGACTCGCTATGCGGTAGTTCAGGGATTGCAAATCGCTCAAACTGCCGCGTGTAATCGGCTTCACAATATAGAGCAGCGGTTCGCGCGCTGGCTGCTGATCACTCAGGACAGAGTGGATTCCCCAAAGTTCGCCATTACTCAGGATTTCCTGGCGACGATGTTAGGGACGGACCGGCCCACGGTAAACTTGACAGCCGGCGTTTTGCAGAAGAAAAAGATTATTGTGCACACTCGCGGTGTAGTGCAGATTCTGAGCCGCGCGAAACTCCAAACCTGTGCCTGCGAGTGTTACGAAGCTATCCAATTGGACAGATTTGGCGAAGGACCCTTGCGTCAAGGAAAGACTTTCGAGACGCGAACCCATCGGATGGAGAGCTGAATGCTGCCGAAAAGCCGATAATCAACGGAATCCTGGTGCCGAACCCCGACGGCGAGTGCAGCGCCACCCGCCCCTATTTGGAATTTCCCAGCTTGCTATTCCGATCCACCCCTCGCGAACTTAAGTGAACAGCCGGAGTTTGTCCATTCTCCGAACGCAGTTTGAGTGTCTCGGTCGCCGTGGGAGAGGTAAAAACGGCTGAAGCAGACCTCCGATCAAACTGCAAATCAGTGTTCGATAGCCGACAGACAGAAACCATCCCCGAAGCGTATATTACAAATTGCCGAAGGGTCTGAGTGAAGGTCTGAAAATCCAAGTTAATACCTTGGCGTCCAGTTCCGCCACTCGGCTCAACTCGAAGCGGGACGCAAAGTTTTTTCAGCCCCTCAGGACGGGCCCGGCCAGAAAACTGATTACCTTTGATACTAAGGGCTCGCCTTCAGCAAGCAGGAGGATGCAGATACGGTGCGTAATAAAAGCCAGCCTGAGGTTATTATCGCCAGTAAGAAAAAACAGCCTATTGATTGGGAAGGGCTCATCGCTGCATTTAACGGTGGGACCAAATATACTGAGTACGGCGCGAACCGCACCATCTTCTCTCAGGGAGATCCTGCGGATTCCGTGTTCTATATCCGAAAAGGTAAGGTGAAAATCCCGGTTACTTCCAGCCAGGGGAAAGAAGCGATTGTGGCCATCCTGGCCGATGGTGATTTTTTCGGCGAGGGATGCCTGGCCGGACAGGTCTTGCGCATTTCATCGGCCTATACCCTTACCGATTGTTCTCTGGTAGGAATTGATAAGGTGCTGATGGCGCGCATGCTCCATGAACGGCACGGCGTCTCGGAGTTGTTCGTCACTCATTTGCTTTCCCGCAGCATCCGGTTCGAAGGGGATCTGGTGGATCAGCTTTTCAACTCCAGCGAGAAGCGCCTGGCTCGGATTCTGTTGTTGCTGGCTCATTTTGGCAAGGAGAGTAAATCCGAGGCTGTACAGCCCAGGATCAATCACGAAGACCTGGCTCAGATGGTCGGCACCACCCGGTCGCGGATCAGCCACTTCATGAACAAGTTCAGGGAGCTGGGTTTTGTCGATTACGCGGACCACGGCGGGTTGACGGTCAATAGCGGCCTTCTGGGCGTCGTCCTGCACGACTAGCGCGGATGTCTGACCAGCGGATTGGGACGACGCTCGGAGGCCGGTTCCGGGCTTCGAAGTCTGGCTTTGGAGCCCTTGGCTCCCCGAAGGAATCTCGCTCTGACGCTTAGGATAAACTCCGCGAAGCACCCCCCGCATTTCTAAATGAAAAGGACCTCTCGTCCACAGAACGGACGCAGAGCCTGCCCCATTCGCTGCGCTCAGGGCAACCTCTGAGAGAAACGAAGGGGTGACATAAAAGAGGTACTCATGGTGACAGAGTGACGAGGCCCTTTGCAACCCAACGCGACACGGCGCTAGAAGACAGCACCGGAGATGTGAGGGCCAAACTTGATTGCTGGCTGGCGTGGGTCACTCAGGCCGGAGGTCGATAGCAAGAAATCCGCGGTAGTTAAGGGCCAGCGTAAATGTCACCGTCTGACCCGTCGCGACTGTGAATTTCTGCTTTGCGGGGATGCACTTCACTTCCTGAGAAAGCGCGTCGCTCTGCAACCACGCCTCGAATCGTGAAGTAAACAGTTTTACGCGTGCAGTGAATCGGCGTGGCTTCCCCGCATCAGCGACGACCCTGACGACGCCAGACCTCATCGGATGCCCGGTGGACTCGTCATCTAGCTGGCCAAAATACTTCGCAGCCTCGCTATATTTGCCGAGTTGGCATGCGGCGAAGCCTAGGTCGAACAAGAGACCACAATCCCCCCTTGTCCCTTCGAGTTGGTATCTTCGCGTCAAGAGCCCCCACCATCCCTGCCAATCGTCGGGGTTCATTTTCAAATGCAGTCGGGATGCGAGACGTAAGCAAGGAAGGTGGTTCGGGGCGACTTCCAGTGCGGCAGTGACGATGGAGTATGCTGACCGTATGTCGTAACCATCGGTGTACAATCCGGCCTCGAGTCGAGCTTGTAGGTATTGACCGGCAACGTCTCCCTCCCGGGCCAAATCTATAAGCATGTCCTTCAGACCCGGGATCGTTCCCAGTAACTGTACTATCTTTGCTTCGATTTCCTGCAATGAAGCCTTCTCATCTTCGGCAACGTTACCGTCGGACTCGTCCAATACCTGCAGGGCTCCGGCAAGCAGCTGAAGGCGTGTTCCTCCACTGGAGTTTCTCGCGCGGCTGTATAGCATCCACGCCTCTGAGTAGTAGGGATATGCGTTGGGAAAAAAGCCACTTCGAGCCGAGCGAAAATACTCGACTGCATGCTCGAACTGCTTTTGCGCCCTTGATGCCTGGCCGAGCTTCTCAAGCTGTAGCCCATGGCGAGCGGAGACCACGCCCATCGAGTTATACAGGTGCTGACGCGAAGCGCTCTTAAAGTGAGTAAGCTCATGCGTGTCATCGAGGACAGCCATCGCCTCGCGGAGAAATCGTTCGGCGCCTTCGAAATCCTCGCTCTCCCGTAGCAATAGGGCAAAATGGTGCAGGGTCACGCTGTCATGCATTCCAGCAGTGAACGCAGCTTCGAACACCGGCTTTAGATCGGCCAGCGCTATATACGGCTGTGCACCGCCTTTTCCACTCAAACGGATGAGGAGCGTTCGGATACTCTCAACCTCGTTGGCGTTCTGGGGAAGCAGCGAGCCGACGATGCCAGTCAAGTCGGGCAGCCACGCGAACGGGTCCCCGTAGGCATAGAGGATGACTTGCTCCGCGACCATTCGACTCCGCGCACGAAACCTAATGGTATCAGGGCTCGCCTGGTCGTCAATTATGACCCCGATGCTGGCAGGGTCGTACACCGAGTCGATAAATTCTTCGTACGAGCAAGCCAACGACCGGGCTAACAGCTCGAGGTCTAAGGGAATCCCAAATTGATAGAAGATTGACACATGGCGGTAGGCCCGCTTGGCGAGTGGCATTAACCTATCGAATTCACTTCTGATCGACTGAGATATCGGGGGACGGGTCGGTTCAGCAAGGTAATAGAGCGTAGTTTGGAAGGAGTTCTGATATTCTCGGTTGACTTGATCGACCCAGTAGCTGTCGTCATGGGGCGAGAGCAGTACACCCAAGGACCTAAGGTGCCGAACGAGAGAGGCGGGCTCGTCTCTTTCTCGGGCTAGATCATCCGGCAATGGAATTGTGCTCACAGGCTTGAATGGATGCTCACTTTGCGCCACTTTCCATTCATTTTCCCGCGCTAGAGCCAATATGACCGCCAAGATACCCCGTGACACTAAGAACTGGGATAGCCGCCTGAGGTCTTGCAGCTTTGTGGCAGCCTCATCGACGACTATCACGATCGGGAGGCGGCTGGGCGTGCCAGGTACGGCAGCTACGGCTGCTGCTAGACCCCGTGCGAAGCTGTCAACGACCAATGAATCGAGTTGCTCTCGCTCGGGCCGCAGCAGGATGCAAGGTAAGCCCTCATCCTTGTACAGCCCGTGGACTGCCACCCGAGCCAACATTGTTTTGCCCGAGCCAGCAGGGCCCGTGACCAGAACGACAGGCACCTCGCGCTCCAGCGGTCTTCTTAGCTGCTTCACGAGCTCGCTACGTAGGTCTTGCAACGCAGGTCTCCGGAAAGCCCAGCCGCGAGCCACGCCGATCCAAGGATCGGTCTTGCCTTCCAGGAAATCTCGTTTTTCTTTCGTTTCGTCGTCCAGGTGTCGCGCACCTGTAGCGTCATGCACGAAGTCAAACTGTCGGAGGTACATCTTCACATCGGCCTCGGGGATATCGACGGGAATGCCGGCCACCGTAACCGTTAGAGCGGGAGCACGGGCCGCCTCGCCCTCCACGGCAGGCTCTTCCAGGACTTTTGATATGAACTGCTCAAATGTCATCGCCAAGGGCAGCACCCTCCGCTGGCGCAACATCTGTTCCGTCGCTGGGTCGCATGTGGGCAGAAGCGCCCACGCCCACGGGAGGCGCTCCAAGCCAACCTCTTCAACCACCTCGTCTATGATGTCCCGGCCCAAGCGATCCCGAAAACTGTATCCGACATAGACAATCGTTCCGTCTTTTACAAAATCATAAAGTAACTTAAAGAGGCCGCCGCGCTTCCGAAGTTTTCTGTTGTAGTCGGTCCTTGATAGAACCATTCGTGAATCTTCGTCCGAACCGTCGACCGAGCCCATCAGCTTGAAAAGGCGCAGGACATCCAGATAGTCCGACTGGGTACGCGAAAAGTCCCTGCCGAGAACCGGTTCGCATCGCTGGAGGCGATCTGGAGTAACTCGATACGCGGTCTCGACTAGATCGTCAAAATTGGTCGTGAAAATGGCCTGCCATCTATTGCGGCCCAGCTGCAAGTGTGCAGCAGAGGGCTGAACGTCCAACTTCTTGCGAATGAAATCCTCGACGGCACTCCGGTCGATGCCTGGAGTGTCCAGTACAGCGCTACAGACGTCCATCAGATCCGGTGAAGTCTGGGGCAAAGGAGCGAGGAACTCCTGATGAACCATTTGCGACAGTTGGTCGCCGGACGGAGCATTAGCGCCGGAAGACGCGCCCGCGCCAAGAAACAAAACTGACCTGCCCTGACGGATCTTCTTAAGCATTCTCAGTTGCTGAGGGTCCATTTGCTCATCGCTCCTGACGGGCGGCACGCAGTCGCGCTCTCCGCGATGGCTAGCCCAAAAAGTATATAGCTCTTGTGCGGCTAGCGACTATATACGCCGGAGGCAGAGAAAGCGCAAGATAAAATGATGAACGCGGGCTGGCGCGGACCCCGGCCGTGTGGGGTCTTCGATTTCCCGAAAGGAAAGGCAGCGGGTTGCGCAGAGTCTCGCTTGCCAGAAACTCTGCGGGTCTTCGGCGTTTCGAAGCAAAGGTGCCGCAGACTTCGAAGCGGCCGAGCTGTTTGCCATCCGCTCTCAGTCCGACGCGTCAGTTTGTTCGGCAGCCTCGTCCGGTCCTCTAATCGCCTTGCCCAAGTATGACTCAAATATAGCGTTGAGCTGACATCCCACTGTCTGAGTGCGTCTAAGCACTCGCCACCTTTCCGGCTCTGGTAACTCGGAACTCGCTGCTAGCCACTCCCGCGGGAATCCGAGTTCCTCAACCGCGTCGTCGAACGATTTGCCCATCTGGCGGAAATGATCTTCCGTATAATACCACCTGTCATCTAACTTATAACGAAACTTCTCAAACGCGTCGTAGACCAAGCTGACTAAGTTGGTGAAGTGGGTTTTGCAGATCGACAGAACATCCTCGCTCGGCACGTTTGGGATGTCAGGAATGGGCATGAAGAAATATTGCGTCACACGATTGCCCTCCCTATCGATGAAGCTTGTGCCTCCATGGACGACGGTGTCTCCGATATGAATCGAAACGTTCCTGTAACGGCTAAAAAACTGTGCAAGCGGGTTCTTTCCTAACAACTGCATTCGGGGCGCGTACCACGCCTTAAACCCAGCGACCCCATTGATGACAGCCTGCATGGAGAGCGTAATACTCCGGCAAGCTGAGACGAAAGCATCAACGAAGCACTGCGCTGCGAAGAAGTTGAGGTCGCATTCCGCAATTTGTTCGAGGAAGAACCGCGCCTGCTCAACCTTGTATTCGACGATGCTTATTGAGCGGACCATAGACCTGTTGTCCTCGCGTGCGGCGCATACATGGCGTTTCTGCGATCTGCACAGTTGGGGGAGTGTCACTGCATCCTCAGACCCAAAGGGTTTTGAGGGCAGTGCCCACGCGCTCAAACTCCTTGTCGCTCGTGACCAAGGTTGCCTTCCTGGCTTGGGCGAGGGCGGCGGCGAAGCAATCCGCGTAGGGCAGGTTGTGCTCCGCCTTGAGACGGGCGGCCAGCTTGCCGAGTTCCGTGTCAACGCCGACAATCTCAATGGGAAGCTGGGCGATCTCCTGGAGCTTGCCCGCCGCCGCTTTTTCCCCGCGCGCGCGCCAGACCGAGTAATAGACTTCGCCCCAGTTGACCACTGACATCGCGAGCGGCTGCTTTGTTTGCGCCGCCTTCGCCAGCAGCTCTTCGACCTTGTCGGCCCCGGCGCGGTCCTCGAAAAACGTCATGAGGGCGCTCGCATCCAGAACGTAGGTTTTCATAGCGTCCGCTCGCGCTTGCGCTCCTCAAGCAGGGCGGCGAGCGCTGAGGGCTCCCCTTTGAGCGACCCCCGCAGGCCGCGAATGAATTCGCGGGTGACGGGCTGAACGATTAAATGCCCGTCATCTTCTACAAAGGTGACCATCGTCCCCTTCTTGATTCCAAATCGCCGGCGCAGGCGAGCGGGAATGACGAGCTGTCCCTTGGTGGTGACGACACTGGTTTCGATCTTCATTTGGCACCCACGATACGCTATATCCTACTTCTCTGATTTATGTAAGTCAAGCTTTTTTGTTCTTACCTCAGGGTGAACTTCGCGAGAGATTCTTTTCATTTGCTCTTTGTTTCTCATCCTCATCCCGTTTGCTGTCATTCCGAGGCCGCGACGGCGGCCGAGGAATCTCGCTCTGTCGCTCAGGTAGACCCCGCGAAGCACCCTTTTCATTGGCTTTGTTTGTCATGCCGATCCCGTTCGCTGTCATTCCGAGGCCGCGACGGCGGCCGAGGAATCTCGCCCTGTCGCTCAGAGCCCGCCCCGAGCCTGCCAAGGGGTAAACTACGCGAAGAAGCCTTTTCATTTGCCCCTTGTTTCTCATCCTGATCTCGTTTGCTGTCATTCCGAGGCCGCGACAGCGGCCGAGGAATCTCGCTCTGTCGCTCAGAGCCTGCGCCGAGCCTGCCGAGGGGGTAAACTCCGCGAAGGATCATTTTCATTTGAGTCAGGATAGACGACGCGAAGGACCCTTTTCATTTCATGGAACCTTGGTAGCGATTAGGAAACCGCGCGCCAGACTGAGTAACGAACCTCGCCCCAGTGCCGTTCCAACTCTTCTCCGCTAAAACGGGTCATCCAGGGCGCAAGCCTGGTCAGCGAGATACAGGTGGAGTAGATTGCCGAATTAAGTTGGAACGGCACTAGTTGACCACCGACATCGCGAGTGGGCGCTTGGCCTCCGCCGCCTTGGCCAGCAGTTCTTCGACCTTGTCGGCCCCCGGACGGTCCTCGAAAAACGTCATGAGGGCGCTGGCATCCAGAACGTAGGCTTTCATTGCAAGGCCCGTAGGCGGTAGGTGGAATGCGGCATGCGGCGAGACACCTTCCCCCGCTGTTGGGATTCGAGTTTCGGTGTTTGGTGCCGAGTTTCGAATTTCCATTTTCGAGTTTCCGTGTTTAGCCGAATTTCGAATTTCCAGTTTCGAATTTCCATTTTCCAATTTCGAGTTTCGGCTTTCGTCATAGCTGGCGCGCCGCGCCGCGAGCGGCTCTCGTGCTTTCTGCATTCGACTGCGATGAACCGAGACATTGGGACAATCTCGGGCAGAAATGCCTGCTGCCTCGCGCCTGTCACCACTGCGTTCGGAGTCAACCAGGCTGGCGAAACCATGAATCCCCTAGTGCCGTTCCAACTATTTCGACCTAGCTTCTCGGGGCCGTCCCGATTATGGGGCGGGACAGAACGTACGTGTTGAACATAGGTCTAATAAGTTGGAACGGCACTAAGCGACATCGTCAGCGAGCGGCATCTCACAATGACCTGACATCACAACAAAGCCTGCGGCGGAACTTCGTGCGGGTGGGGGCGGTTGGGGATGTTCTGAACAATCACAACTGCTCTTCTTGGGGTGCATCGCCGGGCAGGCACCAGTCGTGGTCAATCGCTATGAGCGCGGTGCGTGACCGTGAGCGGTCTCGGGGTGGTGGCGGCGAGAACTTCCTTTGGGCACCGCCTGAGCGGGGTGCGTGACCGTGTGCGGTCTCGTGGTGGCGGCGGTGAGAACTTCCTTTGGGCACCGCGAAGAGGCGGTCGAGTGGATGACGGCCAGCCAACAGCAGGGGCGCCAGCCTTCCATGACTGAAATGGGCTGGCAGGAGCGCCAGTTGCGGGAGGAGGGTTTCTGCCCGAAATATACTATCAATGTATTAATGTAATGATTATCACAGTCAATTTTCGCCCGGCCGATGTAACTATTGAAACTTTTGAAACTTTTGAAACTAATTTTTCTAACTAACGCAAATAATAGGGTTGCGCAAAAAATAAATTTGCAGAAATTTGCGATTTTGGGAAAAGTGTGGCATTTTGCCCCACCACTTCCATTTTTCATAGAGGGTTGAGATTTTCATATTCCAAAATCGTGCGCCACCTCATCTCACTGCCAGATACGCATAGCGAATCAAGAACAGCGCGGTCAGAATCCAGATGAGCGGACTGATCTCGCGGTGGCGGCCGGCACCGAGCTTCACCAGCGTGTAGCCGATCAGCCCGAGGCTCAATCCGGTGGCCACGCTGAAGGTGAGCGGCGTGGCGAGAATAGTGAGGAAGGCGGGGAAAGCTTCAGTGAAATCCTCCCACTCGACGCGTGCCACGCTTTGGCACATGATCGCTCCCACCAGTATCAACACCGGCGCCGTGGCGTAGCCGGGAATGGCGGCGACCAGCGGCGAGAAGAATAGCGCCGCGAGAAAGAGGGCCGCGATCAGCAGATTGCCCAGCCCCGTGCGCGCGCCGGCCGCGACGCCCGCCGCGCTTTCAATGTAGCTCGTCACCGTCGAGGTTCCCGTCGCCGCGCCGAAGATGGTGCCGACCGCGTCCGCCATCAGGGCTCGCCCGGCGCGCGGCAGTGTGCCGTCTTTCATAAACCCGCCCTGCTCGCACACGCCCACCAGCGTGCCGACATTGTCGAACAGGTCCACGAAGAAGAACGCGAACACAAGTTCCGCCAAGCCGAGGTGGGCGGCGGCGGCCAGATCCAATTTCAGCAGCGTGCTCGAAGGATGCGGCCACGCCACCACGTGCTGCGGCCACTGGCCGAGCCCGCAGACGATTCCGGCGAGCGTGGTTGCGAAAATGCCCAGCAGAATCGCGCCGCCAACGCGCCGCGCCATGAGCACGGCGGTGAGCACCAGCCCAAGGGTGGTCAATTGCACCTGGCGATCGGAAAAGCTGCCCAGTGTCACCAAAGTCTCTGGCTGCGCCACCACCAGCTTGGCGTTCTTCAGGCCGACGAAGGCAATGAACAGCCCGATGCCCGCCGCGGTCGAGTGCTTGAGGCAGGCCGGAATAGAGTTCACGATCTGTTCGCGCACTCGCGTCAAAGTGAGCAGCAAGAAGAGCACGCCGGAAAGAAATACCACGCCCAGCGCCGTGGTCCACGGCACGCCGCGCCCGACCACAATCGAATAAGTGAAGTAGGCGTTCAGCGACATGCCGGGGGCGAGCGCGATGGGATAATTCGCCCAAAGCCCCATCACCAGCGTTGCCGCTGCGGAGGAAATACAAGTGGCGAAGAGCACGCCCTCGATGGGCATTCCGGCGTCGGCGAGGATGCGCGGGTTGACCACGATGATGTAAGCCATGGTCATGAACGTGGTCAGCCCGGCCAGCAGCTCGCGCCGCACTGTGGTGTGATTTTCTTTCAGTTGGAAAAGGCGCTCGAGCAATGGTTATCCTCAGTTGTTTCGCGACATGGCCGCGACAGTATAAGCCGCACGCTCCGGCGGGAGCAACGGGAGAGGATCGAGAAAAATCAAGGTGTGAAAAGAGCTCGGGCGTGCCAGCAGTCTGCCGGCACGCCCGGAAGTAAAATCACGGCAAGGTAAGAAGCAACTACGGGCCGATTGTCAGGCTGACCGTCGCGGTCACCTGATTGGGGACCGGCAAAGACTGGTCAGTTACGGTTATGGTGAAGGTATATGGACCCGCGGCGCCGACGCCTGCCGAGTAAAGCATACCGTCGGGCGTCATGGTAATTCCCAGACTGGCCAGGCTATTAGGATCCGACGGATCCTCTGTAAACGTGTAGCCCTGGGTCAGGCCCTCCGCAACGATGGAGGAGAAATAGGGCTTGCCGGCTTTGGCCGGGGGCAAAGTAGTAGTCGTAATGTGCAGTGAAGGATTGGGGGTGTGTTCGACGCCTTGCGGCCCGGTTACGGTGGGCGTGCCAAACTCGGCGGCGCCCGAAGAAGTCGCCGGCAGAAACGGCAGGATCCTATTCGCCGCAGAAAGTGTGGTGAAGCCGTAGACTCCGTCCGAGCGGAAGGCAATGTCGATGGGAGCCCCGCTCGTGTCTGGATTGGGGACCACGGCCGTACCAATCGCGAACGAGGGCACCCCGCTGGCGTCGGTCGAGAGCTGGATGGGGAGAAGTTGCGAGTGGCCACCAACGTCGCTGCAAGCCAGCCACAGCCACTGGGCGTCGATCGTGGCGCGCATGTCTTCAGGGTGATCGCAAGCTGGCGAGGTTGTCGTCGTGTCAACGAATGTTACGAGGTTGTCCCGGCCGAAATATCCGTCCCCGATGGCAATCAGCGCGACATCAGCCAGTCCGGCCGCGGTCTCGCTCACCGCCGCCCACTGCCCGTCCGGGGAGATTTCAATAAACTTCTGAACCGCGGTCCTGACGGTGATGCAATTATCAAGATTCGGGAGCTGCGCGGGAGCGATCTGCGCCAGGAAGGTGGCACTTGTTGGCTCCGCGTCGAAGATGCAGACCTCGTCGCCTCCCGGCCTCACTACATAGCCGCGTGTCTGGCGCACTCCGCCCACCAAGCGAGTGGGGGTGATTTTCAAGTCCGAGGCGCCGTTGCCGAGATAGGGACCTCCGGTGAAAGAAATGAATCCATCCAGCGTGCCGAAGTTCGGGCTGGCTGGGTCGCCATCGATGACGGCAATGTTGTCCGATCCCGGGTTCGCTACGTACGCCCACACGCTGTCCGGCGTGTAGTGGCTATTGTCGGGCGCAAACTTTGGTCCTATGGCGATATCCGCGGTGTCGCCGGGGGAACTAGGGAGTCCGGGAACTGTCTTTACGACGATGGGGGGCGACAGGGTGTTGTTAATGATAAACACTTTGTGGGAGCCTGGGTCCGCAACGAACACATACGTCCCGTTTGGGGAAGCGGCCGCACGAGTTGGCGTGCTTCCGCCCGCCGGCGCGATGGAGGTGATCAAACTGAAGCCGTTATTCGAGGTGTCGAATACATCGATCGCGTTGTTCGTGGCGTCGACGTAGAGCGCTGAGGTCAGAACGTTGACGGTGTAGCTCTGCGGCGTCGGGCAAGTCCCGGCGGTTGTACAAGAGGGTGTGGTGGCGTTGCCGTTGTCAATGACAGAAATGGTGACACCCTCGTTCAAGCCGGCGATGGTCGGCGTTCCCGCGAAAGCCGCGTTGCCGGGCTGAGCAACCGATGCCCCAGAGAAGTTGACTCCCGTCACGTTGTTGCTAGTCGCCGTCCAGGTGAACATCGCCTGGGCGCTGGCCGGGTTGCCGGTTCCACCGCACGCGCCGGACGATTGGCAAGTGAATAGCACGCTGTATGGCTCGAGAAGTTGGCCGTTGCTGAGCGCGCCAGGGGTATTTTGGATCACAATCTCAGGGTCGACGGTGAGTAAATCGCTGCGCGTGCTTCCCGGGTCAGTGGTGGTGTTGGCCTTCGGCGTTGCGGAGTTGCCTCCGTCGGAAACGATCACCGTGCCCGTGCTGGTTCCGCCGGTTACCGCGGCTCCACCACTATTGCACGTCAGAGTGACGGCGGAATCTGAGCTCGAGGAGTATTGGTTACTGTTACACGCCTGGAAGGGAGCAGGGAAAGCGGAAGCCGCGATGGTCACCGTCGGCACGCCTTCGTTCGACGACACCGTGTAAGTGAGGTCCTGGGTGCCCCCGCCGGCGATGCCATAGGGTCGGCCGGCGACGGCGTCCGGAATCTGATACGCTAAAGTTAGCGGATTCTGGACGTAAGGGGTAGGCGGATTGACGCTCAATTGGTTATTCACTTGGAGGTTCGCGGCTGTGGACACCAGCGTGCCAATGGGCGTGGAGACGTTGGGCATGTCATTGGCGGTCACGCTCAGGCTGGTGTACGTGCCCTGTGTTGCAGTCACCACGGCTGAGGAGCAGATGTCCGTGTCATTTGGCGACTGGGCGCAAGTGACCCAATTAAGCGGAAAATTGTTTTGCGTGAAGGTATAAGGGCTCAAGCCGCTCCCTGACGCAACCGTAAACGTCAAAGGAAGGCAAGTGCCGGGGGCCACGGTGCATCCGCTGCCCTGCCCGTAGGCACGGTTGATCACCGCAATCGGATATGGCGTTGCGGGCTGCGCCGAATACGTCATCTCGGGGTGGATTACGACGGAGAGCGCATTCGAAGTCACCGAGTTGCTCGGAGTGGTGGCGTTGGCGGTGTCCGCGAAGGTCACACTCAGACCATTGTAAGTGTTGGGTGTAGTCCCGACGCCGCCGGAAGTGCAGGTGACGGTGGTGGCCGGACTTTGAACGCAATTCACAAAATTGGTGGGGAAATTATTCGCGGTGAAACCGTAGCCGCCCAGCCCGCTCCCGGTTTGAATTTGATAGACAGGGGCCACACACGTGCCACCACTACCCGAGCAGTTGCCACCCAGGCCATAGTTGCGCGTGACCACAGCATCGGCAAGACTCGCCGGCTGCTGAACAAAAACCATCTCCAGGTTCACGGTGATCGTGTCTATCCGCTGCGAATGTGGGTCGGTTCCCGGCGTGGCAGGTGGCACCGCCGAGTTGGCCGCGTCAACGGCAGTTACGGTGCCGGCGCTGGTAGTGCCCGCGACAGGGTTGCCCGCGCTGTCGCAGTTCAATTGGGTGCCGAGCGTCTGCGTGCATGTGATGGGTGCGGGGAAACCCGAACCGGTCATCGTGATGGCGCCCACGCCTTCGGTGGGACTGGTGGAGGGAACCGTGTAAATGAGATCGGTGAGAGCCGGCCCTCCGTAAGTTCGTCCCGTGACGGCGTTAGGTGGCGGGGATAAATTCAGGTTTACGGTGATTTGAGGGTGAATGGTCAAGCTGGTCGTGCCCGAGCCGGGAGGCACTGTGCTATCGGACGCCGGAACCTGGAAGGTAGGCGGGACGGCGGGATTGCCTCCGTCGTCGGCCTGCACCTGGAAGAGGTAAGTGGGAACCGTCCCGCCTACCTGGTTGGCCGTGAGTTGTACTGTAGCGGCCGGCGTCGACGTGCCTTGTCCGCAGCTCGTGCTAATGCCTCCAAAGCCATTGGGCAATGCGCCCGCACTGATGCACCACAAGTAGGCCCCTGAGCTTGCTAAGCCTCCCGTAGCCGAATAAGTCGGCGCGCCGGCATTCGAGTTTTTGACCCCATAGGAACGGTTCAGCGCCCCATCCAGCAGGGCTGCGCTGGGATTGGCGTTGGTCAATTGCGCGACACTTGCTGCGAGCACGGGGTGAATCAGCAGGCCCGTTGGCCCGACGACGGAGGAAGTGTTCGAGGCCTGGCTTCCCGGCGTGGTGGTATTTCCGGGATCGTCCAACTGCAGGGTGAAGCTATAGGGATTCGGATTCGCTGGTCCTGTGACATTGGTGGAAGTCAGAGTGAGCGTATCAATAACCGTGGGTGCCGTGCACGCGCCCGGGGGAGTGAATCCGCCCGGCAAAGATCCGGCTTTCAGACACCATTCATAGGTTCCTGTTCCGAGACCGCCGCTTGCGGTGTAGGTTGGTGTCGCGAGCGGCGCAACGCCGTAACTGCGTCCAACAACGCCATCGATCAAGTTGCCGTAGGGATTTGCGTTGGTCGCTTGCGTCGCGGTCGCCGCCAGCGCCGCGTCCACCTTAATGTTGTAACTCGCGTTGCCGCTCGTGTCCTTCGCGATTGTGTTCTGGGGCGTCGCCGTGTTGCCCTTGTCCGACACAGAAATGCTGAAGTTGTATGGTCCGGGCGTCGCGGTCATAGCCTGGTTTCCGCTGTCGCATGTGATCGAGACGCTCGTAATTCCCGTCTGGCTAGCGCCGAGATTCGGGCAAGTTATTGGGGCGGGAAACGCTCCACCGCTCAACCAAATAATCAACCCTTTAAGACCAATGGCCGCGTTCATCAATCCACCCTGAGCGGTGTAAACGATCGAGGTCTTGGCAGGCGCGCCGTAGGTGCGGCCATCGACTCCGTCCGGGAAATTGTTGGCAGACGTGAAGCTGGGCGTAGTGGCACTGAAGGTGATCTCAGGGTTTACGTTCAGAGTCAGAGCTGTGCCACCGTTGCTGGTGGTCGTCGTGATTGTATTACTCGGTACAGCGCAATTGGCTTGCGATGCCAGACTGCATTGAGTCGGGAATGAGGGATCGTAGATGGGGTTGTCCGTGGCTGACACGGTGACTGGAATCTTGCCGACCTGGTTTGAAAGGGCTGCGCTGCTGACCAGGCATTGTGTGCCTTTTGTTGCATTGTCTGGATTCGTGACCAGGTTCAGAGTGCCGGCAGTGATCGCACACGCGCTAACGGGGCCGTTCCCGCTGGGAGGTGTACCGCTTGGAGTAGTAACGGGCGGCGTTGTGCTCGACAAACTTGTCGGCTCAGGCGCACACGGAGTGACGGCGCATGTTGCTGCTGAGAGGACATTGGCTGGACTTCCGTACGAGCGTCCCACCACACCGTCCGGGAATGGAATAGCGCCCGGCGCGCCGGTGCCGGTATTAGTTACGAAGCTGAACTCGGGGCGGATAGTCAGAATCAAAGTTTGGGAAAGGGTCTTTGGAGGGACGGCAATGTCCGTGGCCGATACGCTGAAACTGTACGCCTTCGCCGCCGCCGCTGACGTCATACTGAGAATGCATTGATCGTTGGTGCCACGCGTAGCCGGACTGGTCGGCTTGCCGGCGCCGGGTGCTACCACCATTCCCGAGGGAAAAGAGCCGGAAAGGGTGCACGCGCTAACGGAGTCTTGACCGAAGCTGAGAAATATCGTCGATGAGTTCGTTACCATCGCCGCGGTGTAAGAGCGGCCCGCGACGGCGTCGGGCAGGGTCGTGGTGGTGATGGCAAAGGACCCGCCGCCTCCGCCTGGGGGAAGATTCCCTGGTAAGGTTGCCGTTCCCGCCCCGCAGCCACTCAGGCCGATCGCTGTTGCCACCAACATCCCTAAGATTGCGAATTGCGGCCCGCTCAATCCGTACAGAAACTCAGGACTGGAAATCCGTGGATATGGCCGTCGAATTGTGCGCATTGCGTCCTCCCCATGCTACATTCGTGTTAGCTTCTCTGAACAGATTGGCGGGATTATAAGCCGAGGCGGTTTGTGGTTGTCAAGGGAAAATCTTCAGGGGCTCGCCAAACTTTAGTCTTCTCCACTCCTCGATCCAGGGGAGATGACCATAAGCCTAGTCGTCGAGGCTAGGTCGCAAGAGTCTGCGGCGGCGGGGGTGATGACCCGTGGCCACTCAGCCGACGACCCGAATAGGCCCCCGAGGCCTCCCGGGCGAGGGGAGCGCTTCGTCGAACGTTCATTATTCTTCTCGGCTTGGGAATCTCTAACGGGAAGCTCCGATGGTGGAATATCACGTCCCCGGCGGCGGCTTTGCGCCTTCGTCGCGCACGGCGGGATGAGTGTGCTTGTCGAGCCGAGACAAGAAGTATTCACGCCAAGCCGCTACGAGCGCCCAGGCTGGCGAAAAAACGCCGACTTTCTCCGCCTCCTTTCTGGTGCCCGCGGCGGACGCACGGAGCCAAGCCGGGCCATGCCCTTCGACGGCGCCAGCGAAAAGACTTCGCGAAAATCACCTTGACAACAATGGCCTGGGTTTGATACGAAGTCCGCAGCGGGAGGCGAACTCCTGCTGCGGCAGCCCAGAAAAGTTGAAGCATGGCCGAGGGCGGAGATTGCGGATTGAGTGTTGGCTATCGGAGCGACCCACGCCGCCGCGCATCGAGGGAGGACGATCATGTTTCGAGACCGGATCGGTTTGTATGTCATTCGAGTGGGATTGGTGGCTAGCCTCTGTCTGTCTCTCAAGGCGCAGACCATCAGCGGCATTATCACGGGAAAGGTGCTTGACCCGAGTGGGGCTGGAACCTCGGCCATCATCACCGCCACCAACGGCGAAACCGGTAAGAGTTACACGGCGCAGGCCGGAGAGGATGGGAATTACCGTCTGATCGAAGTGCCTCCCGGTGATTACACCGTTAAAGCTGAATCGCTCGGTCTCCAGACCCTGGTATACCAGCACGTTCGAGTGGACGTGAATCGGACCACACCCCAGGATTTCCAGCTCGCCGTGGCCACCCAAGCCGTCACCGTGAACGTCAAGGCGTCGACAGCGCCCTTCACCGATACGTCGGCGCCGACCCTGAGAACGGATTTCAATGACACGGATATCCGGCAGATGCCGATTCTCACCCGCGACGTCAACAATCTGGCTCTGTTGTCGCCGGGCGTCGTCGATGTTCGTACTTATAGTTTCGGCAGCACGCTGGTGCCCTTCTCCACCAACGGGTCGCGCGGTCGTGACAATAATTTCATCATCGACAGCGTGAGTAACAATGAGCCCTTGCTGGGCGGCGCCGCCACGCAGTTTACCAACACCGATGTTTTTGACGAGTACACCGTGCTGACGAATCAAGTCAAGGCCGAATTCGGCCGCAACAGCGGCGCGACGATCACCGCGATCACCAAGGCAGGCTACGAGCACCCGCACGGGTCGCTGTTTTGGTTTGGCCAGAATCAGAGCTTCAACGCCATGACTCAGGCAGAGCACCAGGCGCTCCTCTCGAGCCCGGCGAATACTTACGAAAACGTGGGCGGCTTCACCCTCGGCGGTCCGCTCCGGGAGAAACTACTCTATTTTATCTCTTATCAGTGGGACGGAGCACTCAATGACCTCTCCTCAGTTTTTCCCGTGTTGAATACCCTGCCCACCGTTGATGGGCTAACGGCCCTTCAGGGTCTTCCGTCAAACCCGGCATTAGCGGCGCTGTTAAATACGCCTACGGTTACCCAGGTGCCCGGTGCCGCATCACAGTGCTTCGGTTCGGTTCCAACCCTACCTGGAGCTCAGAACGGCCGGGCGCTAAACCCATGCTTTCCGCCTTTTGCCGTACCGGTGACGACGGCGAATGGAGCCCAAACGGTGCCCTACGGCGTCTATCTGATCCCCAACGGCAACGTGTTCAATCAGCATGACCATCAGGCCTCCGGCCGGCTCGACTATCGAATCTCGGATACCGACGACGTTTTCGGACGGTATCTCTTTGATGACCTCCGCACCCCGCGCTCGGCGCTCAACCCAGCCGGAGAAGCGGCTTTCAGCTCTTTGGGACTGCTTTCCTACTGGCGGGATTTTTATCACCAGCGCACCCAGAGCCTGCTCTTAAACGAGCGCCACCAATGGGTGAAGGCCCTGAACGAGCTGCGCGGTTCCTATGTGCGCATTTTCCAAAACGACGGAGCCCTGAAAGCCGCACCGTCAGTGACGGACGGGCAAGCCTCCGCCACGGTGGCCGATTACTTTGGCGCTTTCGGCGCTTTCTCGGGTAATTTCCCCGCTGCCGGGACCGCGTTCACCCTGGGCACCGACACCCGACCGAATCGCACCGCCAGCAATATTGCGGAGGTCCAAGACAATTTCTCCTATACCCACGGAAACAAGAGCTTCAAGTTCGGCGGAGACTTCATCCGAACGCAAACCAATGTCCTGAACGTTCCGGAAGACTTGGGCCACTATTTTTACTCGAGCCAATTCTGGGTTGCGCCGGGCGCGTTTTCGAACATCCTATCCACGCAATGCGCGGCCATTAACGGTCTGAGCCAATTTGTGAACGAGGGGAACGCGATGTGCAGCCCGGGCAATTCAGACTCCAAAAAGGGCCCGGTGTATGCGCCCGTGGCCTCGAACGCAGGCTGGATGTACCAGCGAATTCCCGATCTCCTCGTCGATAATGCGGGCAAGGTCATCGGCCAGGGCCCGGAGGAATTGCCCATTCGGGAATTCGATGAGTTCGTGTTTGGCCAGGTGGATTGGCGAGTGCACCCCAATCTTACGCTGAATTTGGGCCTTCGCTATGAGAACTTTGGCCAGCCCATTAACAGTCTGGGGCTGCTGAATCCTGCGGCGCCGCGCGTGGCCAACGACAATAAGAACTTCGGTCCCCGGATTGGTTTTGCTTGGTCGCCCTGGGACTGGCACAACACCGTATTTCGCGGCGGATACGGCATTATGTACGACCCGATGGTGCTGAACATTCCGCTGGCCATTTGGCAAAGCGGCCCCATATCTCCGCTGGTCCAGTACTTCTCTAATGTGACTTTGGCTGGAGACACGACCTCTAAGAACGCGGTGACGCCGAGCGGGACCTTTCCCGCCATTCCCTTCACCATCGCCGATCTGCAAAACGCCTTTCTAGCTCCCGGTTGCGATGTGTGGCACGGCAACCCTTGGGTGCCGGTCATTGATTGTTCGGACCAAGTCACCGCGGACCCGCACCTCAGGAATCCCTATCTCCAAACTTGGTCGTTCAGCATCCAGCATTCGGTGACCCCCAACCTCCTGTGGGAAGTGGCTTATGTCGGCAATCGGGGCAGCAAGAATTACCAGCGCATCGATACCAATCCTTTCCAAGGATACGACACCACGCCAGATTTTAGCGGTCCTGGCACACCCTCGTGCTTGGCGACGCCGGACACGCCGTCGGATGCGTGCCTGAATGACCGGCTGAATCCCGGCAGGGGCGACATTCAAGCCTTTACCAACGGCGGAGTTTCAACCTACAACGCCCTTCAACTGAGCGTGACCCGACGCACGGCAGCAAAGCCTTGGGGAAATTTGGCACTAACGGCTGGCTACACACTGAGTCACATGATTGACAATTCCAGCGAGGCTTTCAGCTCAGCGGCCGTACCTATCCTTCAGCCCAGCTCATTCCTCGAGAGCCTCTTGTCCGCCTCGGACCAGAAACTGGTGGAGGTGTCCACTCCGCTCCCACAGGACTCCACGAATCTGGCTGCGGAAAAGGCCAACTCCTCCTACGACCACCGCCACCGTGTGGCGGTCAGCTTCATTTATCAGTTCCCGTCCGCCAGCCGCTGGAAGAGTTTTCTGAACGGCTGGCAGATTAACGGCGTCGAGCAATTCCAGACCGGCCAGCCCTTCAGCGCGTTGAATGGGAGCCCGCTGGGAGCTTGTGCGGACGCCAACGGCACCGGCATTCTCACGAACGATCGGCCGGCGATTGGTAATAACGACGCCCCGGCCGGTTCGGTAGCATTGGTGGACGACAAGACCTGCCGATCCATCGATGCCGTCACTCAAATATCCAATGGAGACCAGATTAGTCCATCCAGCACGGGGTATATCGATCTCAACGGAAACCCCATCGATCCCCGCACCGCGCATTTTGTGCAAGTGCCCTTGGGCGTCAGAGCAGGCCAACCCTTTATGGCGCCCGTCTATCCGTCCGGATTTTCGAGTTCCAGTTCGGTCGGCCAGGAGACTTTCATTGCCGGCAGCGCGGGACGCAACACACTGTTCGGTCCCAACACCCAGGAGCTTGATCTCGCCTTGTACAAGAATTTTGCGGTGGGTGAGCATCGGTCGGTGCAATTCAGATGGGAAGTCTATGATGTGCTGAATCATCCGAATCCCGGTTATCCCATCGGCAATGTGTTCGCGGCGCGGGCCGAGCAGACGTTTGGATACGCCTTCTCAACGCGCTCGACCCCGGCTGGGGTGACTGGTCTGACGCCGGAGAACTCGATCGACGCTTTCACATTGACCGGCGGAAAATCTGTTTACAATTTCTTGAGCACTCAATACATGAACACCAGCAACCGCCGGATGCAGTTTGGCATCCATTTCATATTTTGAGTCTGAATACTCCGCCATCGATTCCTGCAAGGCGGGGTGCACGATTGCGGCGCTCATGGTTCCTCACCGCGAGCGCCGCAGCTTTTGTTTTACCGCTCTAGCCGCGCGTCACCCTATGCCAGCCTTCCTAGGGTGCACCCCTGTTGAAAGCCTCGGTTTCCGGAGTTATTTAACGGATTCCCTCAGGTGCGGAAGTACAGGCCGAAGTCAGGCGATTGTGATTGGAATCCGGGGCGCGAATCTAGGTGACAGGATCACATTACTTAACGGTGACGTTTACCATGACTTGTGCGCGTGCGGGATGGTTATTGACAGTAGGGCTGGAGAATTTCCATCCGGGCGCGGCTGCGATCAGCTCACATGCCTGCTGCCCGCCTGACGTGCAACGGTACAGCTTCTCGACGGAGCCATCCTGAGTTACATTCAGGACCATGCTTAGCTTGGTTCCACTCGGCACATTGACACTGGAGAGATCCAGCTTGCCGTCAAACTTGAAGCCCGCGTCGAGGAGATTCTGCTGGTAAGTTTTGCTCGACTCAAATGGAGCGGTCAGCTTGGTGTGCGGCTGTGGTACCAGACTGACTTCCGCGCGCAAAGTCGAGGGCTGCTGGGCCTGTGGCTTGGGCTGCTCCGGCTTGGGTTGCTCCGGCTTCGGCTGTTCAGGTACCTGTGCAACTGTCGGCTTATTCAGTTTCGTAAGCTGAGGTTCGATCTTATTCACGGCATAATCCCTCGCGCCTTGGCCGCGGGGGCCCGCCCGTCCAGCCAAGCCCATCAGTTGATCGTGCACTGACTGCAACGTTTTCGCATCGTCCCAGGCGTTGGTCGCCTGATCTTTCAGATCCCCGAGCTCACCAGAGTACTTCAGCTGGATCTTGCTTTGAAGGTCAGAGGCCGACCCGCCGAGCTGCCCCACTTTTTGCGCAGCCGCATCCGCATCGGCGTACTTTCCGAAGTTCAGCGCCGCGTCAAAGTCGCGCGTCGCTGCATCGAGCTGCTGCTTGTTGGCCACAGCGGAAGCCGCCGCCGCAGCGTCGTCTTCTCGTTTCTTGATCTTGCCCAGGTAATCCTGAGAGTCGGCTTTCCATGGAGTGTTTTGCGCCACCAGCTCCTGGAACATTGGCTTCGCGCCCTCGTTGTCCTTGGAGTTGTACCGATTCACTGCCTCTTCAAACTTTTTCTGCTGTTCCACTAAGGTGTCAAGCTTGCTTAATTGGGTCTGGGCCTGGGCCGCCAATTTGGAACTGGGCTTTTCGGCCAGTGGTTTGAACGCCGCTTGCGCGCCCCTGTAATCGTGAGCGCGCAACAAGCTTGTTCCGCGATTGTAAGCGTTTTGGTCCGCCTGGTCTTCTGTCAACCCATGCGACAGATCCATGGCGTGTTGCTTCCCAGCCTCAGCCTGGGTCTTCAAATCAGCGTCGAGTTGCTCGGCTTTTTCGTAATAGCCCTGAGCCCCGTTATAGTCCTTGGCATTAACTGCCCCTTCGGCCTTCGTGAAGTCACCTTTGGCCTCGTCGATCTGGGCTTGAACGTGAACCGCTGCCGCCTTCGCATCGTCCTGCAGCGGCGATGATTGCTGGGCGAGATCGCTCCAGCTCTTCAACGCCTGGTCAAGCTGGTGCTGACTCTCAAAATCCTGCGCGCCTTTTTGCAGGTGCAGTTGCGATTCAGAAGCAGTCGGCGGGCCCGGAGGCGGCTTCGGGCCGGACATCATCTTCCACGCCACGATTGCGCCGACAATCAGAACAACCGCCGCGGCCCCGGCGATCATGGGCATCTTGGACGCGGCCGGTTTTGGGACGGGCACTGGAACCGGAACGGCCTTGGCGCGCGCGGGCTCGGCAGCCGGTTTGGGCCGGGGCGGCGCGGGCGGAGGCGGTTCGACCTTGGGTGTCGGGACACTGACCGGTCCAGCAGCGCGCTTCTCCGGCGGTACTGGCTCGGAGGGCGGAACAATTTTCGGCCGAACCGGAATTTCCGGAACGGGTGGAGCGACTGGGGCCGGCAAGCCCATTGAGGCGGCCCCGCCCGGGAAGTCTGCAGCGGCCGGTCCGCCAGCAACCGGGACCGCTCCCTCGCTCGGAGCGCTCGGTGGTGCTACCGGCGCACCCCCTTGGCCAGGCACGGTTGCGGTGAGCGGCGCGGCTCCTTGCGCACCCGCGCTTTCCGGGAGGCTCGGCACTTGCAACGTGCTCCTGAGGTCCGCGGACGCGGCCGCCGGAGCGGGAACTCCGCCTCGGCGCTTGACTTCGCGCGGGCGCTCCTTCTGCTTCTGCAATTGCTCTTGCAGTTGGCGCTGTGCCTCGGCCCGCCGTGCTTCCCCCGCCAGGCGCCCCTGGTCGGCTTTGCGTTTCTGCTCTTCCCGCTCGCGCGCCTCTCGTTCTTTGCGGTCCTGTTCGATAGCCGTCTGAACGCCGGCCAGCATGCTTTCGATTTCGGGGTTGCCAGGCGACTCTCGCCACGCGGCTTCCGCTTTGCGAAGGGCTTCCTGAAGCTTGCCGTCACTCACCAGACGGTTCACGTCCAACTGGAGAGTCCGCAGGCGGAGCTCAACATCGTGTTCTTTCTCGGTCTGCGCCCGCTCCATGAGGCTTGTGACTTCCACGCGGTCCGGGAATTCCTTTTGCAGACGCCCGGCGCGCAGAAGCGCTGGATCGAATTCGCCTGATTCGATGAGCGTTTGAATCGCGGCCAATTCTTCTCCGAACCGGCGCTCCCGCTCCGCCACCTCGTGTTTGGACTTGGCGTCTTCGTAGAGCTGGGTAAATTGCGCCTCTTGCGGAAACTCAATGCACATGTTTTCCGCTTGCTCGACGGCCAGCTTGAGGTCGCCTTTCCACAGCATCGTTTGGATCTTGTCCACTTCGGCTTGCAGGAAGCGGCGCTTTTCAAGCCCTTTGCGCGCCGTCTCGGCGAGCGCCACCAATTCCTGTTGGTCGGGATGCTCCTCGAGCGCCGCCGCGATGAAGCTGAGAGCCTCCTCGTAGCGCTCCTGGGTCACCATGTTATTCGCTTCCCAAGTGAGCTCGCGCAGGTGGACGCGCTTCTCGCGCGCCGTGCGCTCTTGCGCGATTTGGGCCAGGAGGTTTTCCGCGACAGGATTCTTCGCGTCGAGTGCGAGCACGTTCCGCAACTGGACCTCGGCTCCTGTCAGGTCGCCGTCCTTGTAAGCGTTGCGCCCGGCCGCCAGGGCTTTGCGAATCTCGGCGCCGCGCTGCATCTCAAGGCGCGCCTTCTCGATCAACTCTTTGGCTTGCCCGTGTTGCGAATCCAGCCTGAGGACGTGTTCCAGGGAGCTGATCGCCGCGGAGTACTCGCCCTGCTTGAGGTGCACCTCGCCTTCCGTCAAGTACTGCCGCACCTGGGAAGTCGATTCCAGCTTCTTGATCTCGGACTTCACCCGAGCCATGAGCTCGCGCGCCGTGGAGTTGCTGCTGTCCATCATCAGCGCGTTGCGCAAGACCTCTTGCGCCTGGGAGAGGTCCCCTCGGGACATTAACGATTGTCCCTGCCCGACCATTTCCTCCACCAGCGTGTGCTGGAGCGCCTGCTCGATCGGCTCCAACTCGATCACCAAATCATCGAGCGACTGGAAGCGCTCGTCCGCTTGCTTGCGCAAGCACTTGCTCACCATGTTTTCGAGTTCGGGAGGAATTCCGTCGGCGACTTGGCTGAGCGGCACCGGCTCTTTGTTCAGAATCTGGTTGATGACGGTTCCGATGTTCGTGCCATCGAACGGCTTCCGATAGGCGAGGAACTCGTACATCACGATCCCAACCGAGAAGATGTCGGAGCGAGCATCGACGTGCTGCCCGTCCACTTGCTCGGGCGAGGCGTACTGGATCGTGCCCATGAAAATGCCGGTCTTGGTCATGGTCGTGGATTCCATGTGCACGATCCCGAAGTCCACCACCTTGACCTTGCCTTCGTTATTGACCAGGATGTTCGCGGGCTTAACGTCGCGATGAACCAGGCCGTGCCGGTGGGCATAATCCAGCCCCTTGCAAAACTGAGAAATGATTTGGAGTTTGCGGGCCAGCGGCATGGGCGCCCGGCGGGCAATCGCTTTCTCGAGGCTCTCACCCTCGATGAACTGCATGGCGATGAAAGGCTGGCCCGAGGTCTCGCCGAAATCGAACTCGTAAATGGTGACGATATTGGGATGTTCCAAGCCGCCGCACGCTCGCGCCTCTTTGGCGAAACGCTCCAGCAGCTTAGGATCAGAGAGCAGATCGGGATTGAGAGTCTTGAGCGCCACGATGCGGCCAATGCCTGGGTCGCGAGCCTTATAAACTGTGCCCATGCCACCCTGGCCCAGCTTCTCCAGGATCTCGAACTTCCCGAACTTTTGGGCTACTTCTTTTTCCACTTTGAAATCTCAGATTTCAAATCTCGAACTCGCACTCTTGCGCTTCAGCAAATCGGGATTAGAGGCGGTAACCGGACAATGTATCCCACTCATTCTAAGGGACATTCCGGCTTCGTTCCTGGCCCCTCCCAACTCCCATTTTCAAACCTCAGATCGCCGATTCCCAAATCTCAGTCTCCCTCCACTCACCGAATTACTCCATCAAGCAATCGCTCAATGATCAGATTTTTCCCGCAACGCAGACAGCACGACGGTCACATTATCGGGACCGCCTGCTTTATTGGCTAACGCAATCAGGGTCTCCGCCTTGGCCCGCAGTGATCCATTGTGCCGCGCGATTTCGGCAACGGCGTCATTCGGCACCGTTTTGGTGAGACCATCGCTGCACAGCAGCAGTATGTCGCCCTGCCCGAACTCGACGTCGGTGATCGCCACCTTGACCTCGGGCTCCGTGCCGAGGGCTTGCGAGAGCATGCTCCCCAGGCTCTCGCTGATCACCGCGTCCGGCTGAAGCTCCAGCACTGAATTCTTCACGGTCTGATCCTTGGTCAGTTGGGTGATCCTGTCTCCGCGCACCAAATAAGCGCGAGAGTCGCCGACCTGCGCCACGAACACGTTCTTTCCCTTCACCAGCGCTGCCGTGAGGGTTGTGCCCATACCCGAGTACTCAGGTTTCTGGGTGGCCAGCTCGTAGATCGTTTTGTTTGCCCGCTCGACGCACTCTGTGAGAGCCCGCCGCATTTCCGTTGGATCTTCCGGCCTCTCAGAAAGGGCCTGCATGAGCTGCTTCGAGAGTGTCTCCACGGCGAGCCGGCTGGCCACTTCGCCGGACTGGTGTCCGCCCATGCCGTCGGCCACGGCCAAGAGAAACCCTGGCGATTCCAGCTCAACTTGCACGTTGCTTCCGTCGGAGTGAGCGAGCCCGCGGGCGAGGTCGAAGACCGCGTAGCTGTCTTCGTTGTTGCGCCGTTTTCGTCCCATATCGCTGCGCCCCACCGCTTGGAGCTCCAATGGGCCACGGTCCGGGGCGGGCATCCCGGCGGGTATGCTCGGAGTGTCGCTCTGCACCTGCATGTGCTATGGTCCTTCGCCAACGTTCGCTTATTCTTATCATACTACGAAAAACATAATTCGCAACAGTTATTCTCGATTCGACGTAGGGGCACCCCTCGTGGGTGCCCTGTGATGGGCAGGCACCCTTCGTCTTTTGCTCAGGGCCGTGCCGTGAGCGGCCTCGAATCGGCAAGGCCTGACCCTACAGCACCTCGACCATTTGGGTGGAAGGAAACGTCAAACATCTGGCGTCCGGGCGGTCGGTGCAGGATGCCTGGAGTGCCAGTGCCATGCGGTACCGACGATGTTATCAAGGCCGGAGTGCTGGGGCTGCCATCCGAGGAGTCCGTTGGCGCGGCCGGGCGCGGCGACCAGTATAGCCGCATCGCCGGCGCGGCGCGGCGCATCGCGAAAGGGAGGTGTGCGGCCGCCGTTCACGCGTTCGACCGCCGCCACCACTTCGCGCACCGAGTACCCGCGGCCAGTGCCCAGATTCAGCGCCATGCTCTCTCCCCCGCTGACCAGATATCTCAGAGCCAGCACGTGAGCTTCGGCGAGATCGGTGACGTGAATGTAATCGCGCACCGCGGTGCCGTCGGGTGTGGGATAGTCGGTGCCGAAGATTTCAACCACGGGGCGCTGCCCGAGCGCGGCTTGAATCACGAGAGGGACGAGGTGAGTCTCGGGATGGTGGTTCTCGCCAAGTTCGCCTTCCGCGTCCGCCCCCGCCGCATTGAAGTAGCGCAAGGAGGCGGAGCGCAGCCCGTAGGCCACGCCGTACCAATGCAGGGCACGCTCCATCATGAGCTTGGTCTCACCATAAGGATTGATGGGGCCGAGCGCGTGATCTTCGGGTATGGGAACCTGGCTTGGCATTCCGTAGACGGCGGCGGATGACGAGAACACGATGTGCTTCACGCCTGCCGCCAGCATGGCCGAGAGCAGCCTCAGCGTGTTGACCACATTATTCCAAAAATACTTTTGCGGTTGAATCATGGACTCGCCCACCAGCAGGCTGGCCGCGAAGTGCATCACCGCAGTCACGTCGTAGTCTTCGATCACTCTCGAAATGAGATCGGCGTTGTCGAGGCTGCCTTCGACGAAGGGACCCCATTTCACAGCGTCGCGGTGGCCGTTGCTGAGATCGTCCAACACCACGGGCTCGTAGCTGGAGCGCGCCAAAGCCTTTGCCGTGTGGCTTCCGATATATCCCGCTCCGCCTGTCACCAAAACCCTCATCGGCCTAATCTCCTTTACAGAGACCTTTCTGTTCAGGTGTTCCCTGCGGCTCTCCAAAATACACTGCGTGGGAGGCGTCCACAAGAATTACTATGCCCTCACACAAATCCTCACTTACGCAGTGGCAATCCGGCTCGAGGTGTGAGTATAATAGTGTTTTCATAATTTCCTTCGACGTGGAAACTCAACGTCATTGATGGGCGAGCAAAAATGCGGGCGAAGCCCCGACGGACTTCGGGTCAAACCCCCAGTGGATCGGGGCAGGCCGCGAAGCGCTCCCAGGATGCGAGGTCGGTTACGAATCCCTTGAACCCAATCATGGCTAACTCATTTCAGTCAGAGGATTCCCGCTTGCGCGGGAATGACAGCAGGCGGGGTGGCGGCGTGTGCTCTGAATTCACCCAGCGCCAAGGCCGTGGCAAGCCCCGGCCCCACTGGCGCGGTCTTGTCGCGTCGCTCGCTTTCAGTTTAATCCTTCCTGTAGCGGCCTTCGCGACGGCTGTTCCATTCATCGGCCAGCCGCCGGTCCCGGCGGTCATCGCGCCGGGCGGAGCCGGGTTTAACCTGACCCTTAATGGGACAGGCTTCCTGCCGAATGCAACGATAAACTGGACTTTTGTGAGTGCTGGGTCGCCCGTCGCAACGGGGTCGTTCACGTCGCCGACTTGTTCCAACACAAGCTGCGTCGTGTCGGTGCCCAGCGGCACGTTTTCCACGCCCGGGACGGTAATATTCACGGTGGTCAACCCTGTCCCGCCCTCGCTGACTTCCAACTTCGTTCTCCTGCCGGTGACCAGCGTCACGACCACGGTCACTGTCAACAGATCTGATTTTGCGGTGGGCAACAATCCCGTATCGGTGGTGGCAGCGGATTTCGACGGCGATGGCTTACTGGACTTGGCTGTGGCCAACAACGCGGACAGCACGATATCGATCTTATTAGGCAACGCCGACGGAACGTTCACAGTCCAGCCGCCCATCACGCTCACGGGAGTAGGCCCGACGGCGTTGATCGCGGCCGACTTCAACAACGACGGTTTCCTGGACTTGGCGGTGGCCGATAACAAATCAAACAGGGTTGGGATTTTACTCGGTCATGGCGACGGTACGTTCGGAGCCGAAACAGAATTTGTCGTTGGCAGCAGCCCAAGCTCGGTGGCGGCCGGCGATTTTAGCGGCGACGGCAAGCTGGACCTTGCGGTCGGGAATAGCGCTTCGAATACGGTTTCAATCCTGCTTGGCAAGGGCGATGGGACGTTTAACACGAAGTCGGATATTTCGACGGGCTCGGGTTCGGGCCCCAGCGCGGTAGCGGTTGGAGACTTGAACCTCGACGGCAAATTGGATTTGGTCGTGGCGGACAAGATCAGCGGCAAAGTCTCAGTCCTGCTAGGCAATGGCGACGGGACCTTTCAGCCTCACGCGGATTATGCGGCCGGCAAGTCTCCGACCTCGGTCGTCATCGCCACTTTCAACGAAAGCAACCACAACATACCTGACGTGGTGACCGTGAACTCCGGGGGCAGCCAGATTTCTTATTTTAAGGGAGTGGGCGACGGCACACTGAACGCGGCCGTGCCCTTTGCCACGGGCAGCGGGCCCTCCCAGGCGATGGTGGGGGATTTCAACGGCGACACTCACCTCGACGTGGCGGTTACAGACACCTCGGCGAACTCCGTTACCATACTGTTGGGCAACGGCAACGGCACATTTCAGTCGCCCATTAATCTCCCGCTCAGCGGCACTCCCATGGGCATTGCTGTGGGCGATTTCAACGGGGATGGCCGACTGGACTTCGCCACTGCCGACAGTGCTTCCAAGACGGTTTCGGTCGAGCTCCAGAGCCCAACCGTCGTCTTTCAGCCCACGAGTGTGAATTTTGGCAACCAGAACGTTGGGACGACCAGCAGCCCGGCGCGAAACGTGATCCTCACCAATGCCGGGTCGGCTACGCTTAATATCCAAAGCATCGCCATCGCCGGGACCAACAGCGGCGATTTTGCGGTTCAGAGCACTACCTGCGGTTCAACGTTGGCAGTGGGAGCTAATTGTACGATCGCCTTGACCTTTACGCCCAGCGCCCCGGGGTCCAGGACTGCACAACTCACTGTCACCGACAATGCTCCGAACAGCCCTCAAACCGTCAACCTCTCGGGCACCGGCATCTCGACGACCGGGCCTTTAGCCAGTGTCTCTCCCTCGAGCCTGACTTTTGCATCCCAGCCGGTTGGGACCACCAGTCCCTCGCAGCCGGTGACCCTGAGCAACGTCGGGTACTTTCCCCTGGTGATCAGCAGTATCGCTTTTGGCGGCACCAATCCCGGTGATTTTGGGCAGACAAACAACTGCGGAGGCAGCCTCAATGGCGGCGCCAGTTGCACGATCAATGTCACGTTTGCGCCGGCCGCGACAGGGGCACGCACCGCCAATCTGATCATCACCGATAACAGCGGCAATGTTCCCGGCAGCACACAAACAGTCAGCCTGACAGGCACCGGCACCGCTCTGACGGCGATTCCCGTGCCCCAGATCGATCAGCCGTTGGTGCCCGATAGCGTCGCGCCTGGCAGCGCACAACTAACGTTGACCGTCAATGGCGCGGGATTCCTTACCAACGCCACGGCGAATTGGACCATTGCGAGCGGCGGGACAGCTACTACCACCCCGCTGGCAACCACTTGCGCGGTCTCCACTCAGTGCACGGCCATCGTGCCAGCCAGCCTGGTCAGCGCCGGAGTAACCGCGGCCATTACGGTGACCAATCCTGGCCCGCCGGCGCGGACTTCCAATGTGGTTTTCTTGCCGATAGGCACTTCCTTGACTCAGCTTGGGCTGATCGACACAGACTTCACGGTGGGCAACACTCCGCAATCAGTGGCGGTGGCGGATTTCAACGGCGACGGCATTCTGGATCTGGCGGTTGCCAATGATGCCGACAACACGGTATCGATTCTACTCGGGAGCCCGAATGGAGACGGAACGTTTGCAGCCGCATGTGGGACGCCATCGACCCCGCCCTGTCCTGCCACGGGCCTGGGGCCGGTCGTGGTGATTGCTGCGGACTTTAACAACGACGGCAAGCAGGATCTGGCGGTAGTCAACAGCGCGGCCAGCACAGTCTCGATTCTTCTCGGCAACGGCGATGGCACGTTCCAGGCCAAGATCGACTCGGCCACGGGAACCGCGCCCACCTCGGTGGCTGCCGGCGATTTTAACGGTGACGGTTTTGTCGACCTCGCCGTCGCAGACAACGGCGCCAGCACGGTCTCGATTCTACTGGGCAACGGCGACGGAACATTTAAGCCCAAGAACGACATTTCAACCGGGACCGGGTCAGGGCCGAGCGCGGTCGCCGTCGCGGACATGAACGGCGATGGCTTGCTCGATGTGGTGGTGGCTGACAAGACCAACGGCAAAATGTCAGTCTTGCTGGGCAACGGTGACGGAACGTTCAAAACGCACGTGGACTACGCGGCGGACAAAGCCCCGAGTTCCCTGGTGGTCGCAGACTTCAACGGCGATGGAAAGCCGGATGTCGTTGTCGTGGATTCGGGCACGAGTAAGATTTCATATTTCCAGGGCAACGGCGACGGCACTTTCCAGACGGCCGCTTCCACCAGCTTGGCCAGCGGGAGCGGGCTCGCGCAGGTGGTGGCTCTGGATTTGAATGAGGATGGCACGCTCGACCTGGCGGTCACCGGCACTACGGGAAATACAATTTCAGTTCTCTTCGGCAATGGCGACGGAACGTTTGCCGCGCCCACTGACTTCAATACCGGCACGGGCCCGATCGGAATAGCGGTGGGAGATTTCAACGGAGACGGCCGCCTTGACCTGGTGACCGCAGACAGCGGCGCCGCAAAAGTTTCTGTGCAACTTCAGGGCCCCAGCGTCGGGCTTTCGGCCTCCAGCCTCAGCTTTGGGAATCAGAGCGTAGGCACCACCAGCGCCGCACAAAACGTAGTTCTCACCAATACCGGCAGCGCCACACTGAGTATTCAAAGCATTGCCATCACCGGAACCGACCCAACTGACTTCGCGTTATCCCCAAGCAGCACCTGCGGCTCGACGCTTGCCGCGGCCTCCACTTGCACCATCTCGGTGACCTTCACGCCCAGCGCCGCGGGAGTGCGAACCGCCCAGGTGACGATCACCGACAATGCGCCCGGCAGTCCCCAATCCGTGACTTTGACGGGCACCGGCACCCAGGCCGCCGTAACGCTTTCCGCCTCCAGCCTCACCTACAGCATCCCCATAGATGTCGGCCAGAAAAGCGTCGCGCAAACTGTGACGCTCACGAATTCCGGGACGGATACGCTGACTTTCTCCAGCATCACTGTCGCTGGAGACTACGTCGAATCCAACGATTGCCTGAATCCTCCAGCCAATCTCGCTCCTAACGCTTCCTGCCACATCAGCGTCACCTTCGAGCCGACGGCGACGGGCAAACGGAGCGGCACGGTGACCATCAACGACAACGCGCCCGACACTCCCCAGTCCATCGGCTTGACCGGATATGGAGTGATACCGACGGCTACCCTGGCACCCACGAGCCTTACTTATGCCAGCCAGCTTGTAAATAGTGCCGCCCCAAGCCAGAGCGTAACCATTACCAATAGCGGTTCGGGTCCGCTCTTGATCACGAGCATTTCGATTACCGGAGCGAACACCGGCGATTTCGCTCAGACCAACACGTGTGGCACGCAGGTGGGCACCGGCGCCAGTTGCACCATCACCGTCACTTTCACGCCGACGGCGGTTGGGAACAGGTCGGCCGCTGTCACGGTTATTGATAACAACAACGGTGTGAATGGCAACCCGGATGTGGTGACCCTCAGCGGCGTCGGCATCGCCCCCGTAGCGAGCCTGAGCAGTACCAGCCTTGACTTTGGCAATCAGTCCATCGGCACAACCAGCGCGGCTCAGACCGTAACCCTGAATAACACGGGCACCGCGGCACTCACGGTTGCGAGCATCGTGTCGTCGTCGGGCGAATTTGGCCAGAGCAGTTCAGGCTGCACGCCCACGGTGGCCGCCGGCGCCAGTTGCACCATCACTGTCACTTTCACGCCCTCGCTCTCGGGAACCCAGAACGGGACCATCACCATAACAGATAACAATAACGGAACTGCCGGAAGCACCCAGACGATTAGCGTGACCGGCGTCGGTGCGGCCGCCTCCATCACCCTGACACCTTCAACCCTGAACTTCGGCAACCAAACCGTAGGGACCAAGAGCAACCCTCAAACCGTTACGGTCACGAATACCGGTTCGGGGGCGGATACGATCAATAATATCGCGGCGACGCCAAGCACGAATTTTGCCGAAACCGATACCTGTCCGAGGTCACCCGGCGGGCTAGCCGCCAGCGCTACTTGCACGGTGACCGTAACCTTCACCCCCACAGCAGGCGGCCAGTACAACGGCAGCCTCCAGATCGCGGACACGTCGGCGGGCAGCCCTCATACTGCCAGCCTCAGTGGGATGGGGTCGGATTTCGCGGTTTCCGTGACGCCCGCCTCGTCGACTACGGCAGCAGGAGACTCGAGTACTTTTACGATCCAGCTCACGCCATCGGGCGGCTTCAACCAGCAGATCACGTTGAGCTGTTCCGGATTACCGCAACTGAGCGCTTGCTCGTTCTCGCCCGCATCGACCGTAACACTCGACGGGACCAATCCCGCCACCCTGACCATGAATGTGACGACTACGGCCTCCTCGACGCTTGCGCCGGTGGATCTGAATCGCCATCCGCCTGACTTCTGGAAGTTTCATTTGCCACCGATCGCGGTCTTGCACTCGGCCGGCGAGGTCTGGCTGCTGGTTATGTGGTTTTTGGCGATCGCGACGATCGTTGGCTGGCACGCTCTGGCCCGGCGACGAGCGAGCATGGGCTTCGCTGTGGCCGTCCTCGCCCTTCTGATTGCCGGTTCGGCCGCCTTGTCGGCTTGCGGAGGCGGAGGAGGAACCGTGCTTCCGCGGCCGGGCACTCCCGTCGGAACTTATTCGATTACCATCACTGGCGCTTCGGGCACTCTCAGCCACACCACCACGGTGACGCTCACCGTCGATTAACGGATTGAGTCATTGAGCGATTGAGTGATTGAGTGATTTGAAGGCCTTTTTTCTTTCAATGGCTCAATGGCCCGATCACTCAATCGCGCAATGGTTTCACTCGTACCGCAACGCCACCATTGGATCGACCCTGGTCGCCCGCCGCGCCGGAATCCACGACGCGAACAGGGCCACACCGAAGAGCAGAACCGGAACCAGAATCAAAGTCACCGGGTCGAATCGGCTGATGTGATAGAGGTTTGCCACCAGCAATCGTGAACTGAGCAGGGAGATCAGCAAGCCTGAGCCGCAGCCTGCCAGTCCCAGCGCCGTCCCGCGCTCGAGCACCATGCGGAGGATAGCGCTCCTTTCGGCTCCGAGCGCCATCCGAATGCCGATCTCGTGCTGACGCTCAGCCACCATGTAGGAGACCACGCCGAACAGCCCCACCACCGCCAGCAGCAAAGCCATCCCGGCAAAACCGCCGAGCAGCAGCAATGTAAAGCGCCGCTGCGCCAGCGATTCTTCGACCAGCGTCGCAAGGGTTGTGGTGTTATAGAGCGGCAGGTCCTTGTCCAGCGACCAAACCTGTTTGCTAATTTCATCGAACAATCCGGCCTCCGCAACTCGGCTCCTGACGATCAGAGCCGTGCGCCCACTGGCGCCGCTCTCCACCTGGAACATGGAGTTGTAAATCATCGGCGGAGGATCGGCATCGAGAGCGGAAATATGAACGTCCTCGGCGATGCCGACGATGGTGAACAAGGCGCGGCCGCCCCAGTTGAAGCGCTGGCCGATAGGGTCTTGCCCGCGGAAGTATTGCCTAGCTAAAGTTTCGTTGATGATCGCCACATTGGGCGTACTCCGCCGGTCCTGTTCGGCAAAATCCCTGCCTCGAATGACGGAGATTCCCATGGCTCGGAAGTATCCGGGGCTGACGAGGGAATTCTCGGCCCAGTGGAAGTCATCCTCCGCGGCGTGCTCCAGGCGGAAGCCGATCTGGCGATTGTCGCTTAGTGGCAGATGGCTCGCGGCCGCAACGGCGCTCACGCCCGGAATATAAGCCAACCGTTTCAGCAGTTCCTGTTGCACGGCGTCGCGGCGTGCCGGATCGGGATACCGCGCCCGGTCGAATAGTGTCCGCACCACCACTGCGCCTTTCGGCTCGAACCCTAATGGAACGGTCAGGAGGCGAGCAAGACTGCGCAGCAGCAATCCACCGGCCACGAGCAGCACCATTGCCAACGCAATCTCGCAGACAGCAACGGCATTTTGCAGCCGCCGATTGGCGCGCGCGGTTCCCGCCTGCGCCGACTCTTTCAAGCACGCGTACGGCGAGACGTGCGACAGTCGCCACGCCGGCACAAAGCCGAAAAGCACTCCGGTGATCAGTGACAAGGCGATGGTCGCCAAAAGGGCGATCGCGTGCAGCGCGACCTCCCGCAGGCGTGGCACATCGGGCGGGCCGAAGTCGCGCAGCCCGACGACCAACGCTCCGGCAAGCAGAACGCCGACCAGAGCGCCCAAGAGCGAAAGCAACAGGCTCTCCACCAGCAACTGCCGCAGCAGGCGCGCTCGGTGAGCGCCCACGGCGGCACGGATGGCCATTTCACGGCTGCGCTGGCTGGCGCGAGCCAGCAACAGGTTGGCGACGTTCGCACACGCGATCAGCAGCACGCAGGCCACGGCCATGATCAGCAGAACCACCAGCGGTTTCGCTTTCGCGACTGTATAGGCCGCAAATGCGTACGTATGGGGTTCTACACGAATGGTTCCCGAATAGTTCGGATTTTGTTTCTGAAATGCAGCGGCGATGTCGTTCATGTCCTCTCGCGCTTGCGCCTCCGTCACACCTGCCTTCAATCGGCCGATCAAGCCCACGCCAAGTTCCTTGGTACGTTCTTTGGGATCCAGACGCGCCGGAGAGAACGCCTCCGGCACCCACAAGTCAGCCATTTCGGAGAGCGGTTTTCCGTCAAACGGGAAGCGAAACGAAGCGGGCATCACACCGATAACGGTGTAGGGTGTTTCATCCAGCTTGATCGTTTTGCCCAGAATCTGGGGATCGCTGCCGTACTCGTGTTCCCACAACTGCCTCGAAATCACGACAACCTTGCTCGCGCCATAGCGGTCTTCCTCATCGGTGAAGGTGCGCCCTAGAACAGGTGAAACTCCCAGCAACGGAAAGACCGAAGCCGACACCGCCGCTGCGTTGACGCGCAGGGGCTGCCCCGAACCCGTCAGGTTGAAGCCTTCGTCCTCAAAGGAACCCACTTGCGAGAACGAACGGTTGCGGTCGCGGTAATCCAGATACTCCTGCGCCGCGACGCCCACTTCATCGAGGCCGAGCTGCGGCAGAGTCTCGGTGACCAGAATCAGCTCGCTCGGATGTCGATAGGGCAGCGGCCTGAGCAGCACTGTGTCCAACACACTGAAGATCGCCGTGTTCGCCCCGATGCCGAGCGCCAGCGTGAGCGCGGCGACCAGCGTGAATCCTGGACTGCGCCGCAACTGGCGCATGCCGTAACGAAGGTCTTGCCATAGCGTCTCGATCATCGGTAGCCCCCTTTGGTCGCGGTAGATTTCCTTCGTCTGCTCGACGCCACCGAATTCGCGCAGGGCCGCGAATCGAGCCTCTGCGCGCGACATGCCGCGTTGCACGTTCGCTTCAATTAGCATGTCTACGTGCGCGCGGACTTCGTCGTTCAGCTCTTGTTCGAGCCGCCGTTTGCGAAACAGCGCGGCCAATCGTGATGCGAATTGCCTGAGCGAAGTCATACGCCAGCTCTCAGCGGTCAGCTCTCAGCCATCAGCATCCAGCGACCCGTGACGGACGGCGGACAACTGACAACGGACATCTTTCTCAACCGACAATCGGCAATCGAAAATCGGCAATCATTCGTACCTCAGCGCCACCATGGGATCAACCTTAGCTGCCCGGCGCGCGGGGATGTAGCTGGCCAAGAGCGCAACGACAGACAGTAGCGCCGCGACAACGACATAGGTGGATGGATCTCGGGGTTGGACGCCGAACAGCAAGTCGGCGAGAAAGCGGCTCAATGCCACCGCAGCCCCAAGGCCAAGGGCAACACCGACAAAGGTGATTTGCGCTCCGGCGCTCATGAGCAATCTCATGATTTCGCGGGGATGCGCTCCGAGCGCCAAGCGAACCCCAATCTCGTGCGTCCTTTGTGTGACTGCATAGGCCATCACTCCATAAATTCCGACGGTTGTGAGCAACAGCGCGAGCAGAGCAAACATGGAAAGCAGGAGTGATTGGTAGCTCGTATCTGTCATCGATTCAGATATGATTTCCTGCATGGTGCTAACGTTGAACGGCGCCAAACTGCTGTCCAGCGAATGGACCTGCCTGCGGACTGTGGCTGACAATTCTCCTACGCCCACCGAGCCCTTTGTTAGAACATACAGGCTGCCGACGGGCGGCGCGAGGTCGAAAGCAAGCGGATAGTATGCTTGCGGAACCACCGGCTGGCGAAGTCCCCGCTCCTTCACATCGCCAACGATACCGATGACCGTAACGGCAAGTATTCCTCCCTGGAGGAAGTGTTTGCCGACCGGGTCTTGGTTCGGCCAGAACTGCCGGGCCATCGTGTGATTGATGACACTTACCAATCTGAGGTCGGGGGACGGCTTGAACTTACCGGATTCCATCATGGCGACGACCTTTCTTACCGTTTGGCCAGTGTCTTGCGAATCTTGTTGGGTAAAGTTGCGCCCCTTGAGAAATGGGATGCTGAAGACCCTGAAATAGTCTGGAGTTACCGCGTTTTGCTCAACAAGGATTTTCTCGAATGTCGGGTTTGGGTTCCCCTCGATGGTGATGTAACCGTTGCTCCCGCCATGGAGGGGCAGTTTACTCCCGACTGCCGCCCCTTCGACTCCGGGAGCACCCTTCAGGCCGTCAAGTAACTGGTCGAAGAAGGATTCGGCCAGATCCAGCGTGGCATACTTGTTGGGAGGGAGAACGACCTGTGCGGTTAGTACGCCTTCCGGCCGAATGCCGGTCTGGACTTCCCGCAATTTGGCGAAGCTTCGTAGGAGAAGTCCGGCGCCAACCACCAGCGCCAAGGAAATCGCGATCTCCCCCACCACCAAAGCGTCACGCAGTATGCGCCGTCGTCCCGAAGGACCGAGAACAGCCTGTACGGAGGTCTTCAGTTCCTCGTTCAGCATCAGTTGAGAAACCTGGAGCACGGTGCCAGTCCAACCAGGATTCCCACCAAGACCCCAATCCCAAGGGTGAATCCCAGCACCGTGCCATTCAGGGTTATCGGGTTCGGCCTCGGAACGGGCACACTCTCGCCGCTGGCCAGAAGTCGCAAGCAGCACCACCCGAGAAAGACCCCAAAAACCGCGCCCAGGAGAGAAAGCAGCACGCTTTCCGTTAACAATTGCCGTCCGATGCGGCCGCGGCTGGCACCCAACGCTTGGCGCACGGCAATCTCCCGATGGCGGCCTGTGGCGCGGACCAACGACAGGTTGGCCACGTTGGCGCAAGCGATCAGAAGAACCAGCCCCACGGCAGCCAGCAGAATCAGAAGCGCAGATCGTGAGTCTCCGACGAGCTGTTCCTTCAATGGGATCACAACGACGCCCTTTTGGACCGAATCGGGATACTGCTTTTCGAGGCGATGCGCGATAGTGTCGAGTTCACTTGCCGCTGCAGCGACCGAGACGCCGCGATTCAACCGTCCGAAGGCCAGGTAATTGTAAATATCTCTGCGTCCTAGGCTCTTCGGGCTCATATCCATCGGAACCCAGATGTCCGCCTCACCAAGGGAACGGAACCACGGGGGCATCACACCCACAACGGTGTATTTCTCCCCATTGAGATCGAGAGCCTTCCCCACGGCATCCTTCTCGCCCCCGAAATGCCGCTCCCAGAAGCCATAGCTAAGGATGGCGACGTGATTTCGTCCCGCCTGGTCTTCGCCCTTCGCAAATGTGCGACCAACGAGGGGCGTGACACCGAGAAGCGAGAAGAAGTTGGCCTGGGTTCGAACCACGTCGGCACGCTCTGGTTCCCCCACACCGCTGGCGTTAAAGCCCTCCCCCCAGTCAAACAGGCTCGTTCCTTCCAAGGTTTGCGCTTGTGCCTGAAAGTCAAGGTAATCCGGCCCAGTAAGCGGATACGTTCCCGGCGACGACTGTTTCTCCCACAGTTGCACGAGCCTTGAAGGGTCATGGAAAGGAAGCGGGCGCAGGAGGACGGCGTCCACCACACTGAAGATAGCCGTATTCGCGCCAATGCCGAGGGCGAGGGTGAGAACGGCAACGGCGGTGAAGCCGGGGTTTTTGCGCAGCATACGCAGGCCATAACGCAGGTCTTGCCATAGCGTCTCGATCATCGGTAGCCCCCTTTGGTCGCGGTAGGTCTCTTTCACTTGTTCCACGCCGCCGAATTCGCGCAGCGCGGCGAATCGAGCCTCTTCGCGCGACATCCCGCGCCTCACGTTTTCCTCAATCAGCATTTCGAGGTGCGAGCGTAGTTCGTCATTCAGCTCTTCTTCGAGCTTTCGCTTGCGAAACAGCGCGGCGAAGCGTGAGGCGAATTCTCGACGCCAAGTCATTGTGAGTTCTCAGTCCTCAGTTCTCAGTCTCCAGTAAATTCACAGTGCGACTTGTCTTTCACTGACTACTGAAAACTGACGACTGAAAACTTGTTTATCCCTCCGCGCTCTGTAACAGCCGCGCAATCATCGCCGACATGCGCTCCCAATTCTCTGTCTCGGCCGCGAGCTGCTTCGTGCCCGCCTTAGAGATGGAGTAGAAGCGGGCGCGGCGGTTGTTGTCGGAAAGGCCCCACTGGGCGCTGATCCAACCCTTCTGGTGCAGGCGAAGCAGCGCCGGATAAAGTGTTCCTTGATTCATGCGCAGCAGGTTCTCCGAGGTCTGTTCGATGCGGCGCGCAATCCCATAACCGTGCAGCGGACCCATGGTCTCCAGGGTTTTCAGGACCAAGAGGTCCAGCGTGCCGGGCAAAATGTCCGATTTCGGTTCCATCGTCTCTCCTTTAGACTGCCAACAGGAGAATAAGGTTAGCTCCTGTTGATTGTCAACAGGAATTTTAGTTTGTGCCACAGTGCCTCAGTCTCGGGTGCTGTAGAGGCAGGCCTTGTGCCCTCCCATCGCAGGGCACCCACGAGGGGTACCCCTAAGTCGATTGCCGCGACCGAGACTGGGGCATTACGTAGCCCAGCACATCTTCTTCAGCAAGCTGGGAAAATCGGCTAGAATTTCAGCTTGGGTTCCAGAGTTGCGCAGTTGAACGCGGCAGGGTAGGATCGTTGGCATGGGCAACGTCGCAAAACGATGCAAGCAGTACTCTCGTACTGTGTTCAGGAGATTAAAGCGCTGGATTACGGGAAAGCCAGAGCCACCTGAAGACCCCTACGCCTATGTGACAGCGCCCAAGAAACCAAGACCGCCGTACCGAAGCGCGGCGGCGGTTGCCGACCGGCCGGACGAGTAAAACTGCCGACGGACCTTTTCGGATGAAGCTCAGAGACAAATTGCTGAATCCATCTGTTCCGGTGACCTTTTTCGAAGTGGTCCCGCCGCCGGCGGGCAAGCCTGACTCCCAGAAGACAATGATTGAAGACGTGAAGAAAATCGCGGCATCGGTAGACGCGATCAATCTTCCCGAAATCCACGATGAGGACCGAGGCACGCCGCGGACGCATCGTTTTGTCCAGCGAATGGAACCTCGACACCTTGCCGGCGCGATGCGGCGTGAGATCGAAACCGAAATTGTCATCAATCGCTGCGTCGTTTACGAGCCTGACCAGGTCGATTGGTTGCAAAAGACGCTGGGCGAGTTCGGCATCGAAAGCGTGGTTCTGGTGGGAGGAGAATCGGACCGCATTGAATATCCGGGGCCGAGCGTCCTGGAAGCCGCCGCGCAAATTCGCGCCGCGCGATTGCCCGTGAGCTTGGGCGGCATTACCATTCCCAGCCGCACGCAGGAAGCGGAAAGAATCCGCCAGAAGAAGTTGGCCGGCCTGGATTATTTCACCAGCCAAGTTTTGTTCGATTCGAATGACATCGTCGGACTGATCCAACGGCTGAATGGGCTGGAAGCGCGCATTTTTCTCAGCTTCGCGCCGGTCAGTCATCCCCGCGACCTGGAAGTGCTTCGCTGGCTTGGCGTGGACCTTCCCGTTCACCTGGACCGATTCCTCCTGAGCGGCGAAGGCGGCGGGAGCGGCGAGAGCTCGCTCGCGGCAGAGACTTCCTTCGAGCGCTCACTGAATCTGGCTCAGCGCATCTTGATGGACGTGTTTGATAATTTGCCGCCCGACCCGCCCTTAATCGGACTCAACGTCGAGCACATCAATCGCCGGAATTTTTCTTCGGCGGTGAAGATGCTCGAGCGCCTGGGCCACCTTTATGCCGGATTGGTTGAGGCCCGCGTGCGCGCCAGTCTGGCATGAATTGATCGGCCCGAGACTGGAATTTCCTCTTCGCCTTCCCGCGCCTTGGTGGTTAAATCAGAAGCCTCATGCCGCGCAAGAAGACAACGGATAAGTTGATCGACGTGGCGGTGATGGCGGCCATGCGAAATCCGCTCACCTACCGTGTGCCGGAGGGAATGGACGTTCGCCCCGGGCATCGCGTGATGGTGCCGCTTGGGACCCGCCAGGCAAGGGGAATCGCTCTCGAACCAAGAACACGAATCGCGCCCGGCGTGAAAGTGCGTGAGATTTCGCGTGTTCTGGAGGCGGAACCGCTGCTCTCGCCCGAGCTGCTGACGCTTGGCCTTTGGATCGCCGAGTATTATCTCGCGCCCGTGGGCGAAATCTTTCGGGCCATGCTGCCGTTGAAGCCCGAGACGCGGCAGGCGCGCATGCTGGCCCTCACCGAGGCAGGCAGACGAAAGCTCGAAGAGCTCACTTCGAGCCTCCTGGAAGAAACCCGAGCCAGCCGCGAAGCCGCGCTGCTGCGTTACGTCTCTGGAGAAGACGGCGCGCGCGACCCCATTTCCTATGAGAGCGTGCGCCGCAAATTCGCTGATGCACCCGAAGCCCTGCCCAATGCTTTGGCAGAAGGTTTGGTGGAAGTCTCCGAGGTCACGCGCCAGCGGGGCGAGCGAAAAATCTTTTCCGTTCGCTTGGCCACAGGACCTGTGCCGGAAAGAACAGGGCGGGCTTCACTCGTCGCCCAACGAATTCTGGAGGCGCTCGATCGGCAGGGGCCTGCCGCCGACCATCGCGAACTCTTGAAATCGGCGCGTGCCGACCTGGCGGCGTTGAAGAAACTCGCGCACGCAGGCTGGCTCGAACTCCATGAGTCGACGGCCGCCGCGTCGAAGGCACTGCAAGGGTCTGCTGCGGCCTCGGCCGAGAGAAGCGAGCTGGCTCTCACGCCCCCGCAGGCCGAAGCGCTGAATAGCCTGACCGCAACTCTCGAGAGCCGGCAGTTCAGCGTGGCCCTGCTCCACGGGGTTACGGCGAGCGGCAAGACTGAGATTTACTTGCGACTGATCAGCAAATGCTTGGCGCTGGGCCGCGATGCCTTGATGCTGGTTCCCGAAATTGCTCTGACACCCGCCATCCAGGCGATGTTTGTAGAGCGCTTTGGCGACCGCGTAGCCCTGCTGCACAGCGGGCTGAGCGAGTCCGAGCGGCATCAAGACTGGTGGCGAGCGAGGCGAGGCGAGGCGAAAGTCGTGCTGGGCGCGCGGTCGGCGATTTTTGCGCCGCTTTCGAATCTCGGCCTCGTGGTGGTCGATGAAGAACACGATCCAAGTTACAAGCAGCAGGAGACTCCGCGCTACCAGGGGCGCGATGTCGCCGTAGTGCGGGCGCGCCTCGCCAAGGCGCTCGCCGTGCTGGGTTCGGCAACCCCCTCGCTCGAGTCCTCCCACAACGCCCGGACGGGAAAGTACCGTTTGATCAAGCTCGATGAGCGCATCGCCGGACGTCCTATGGCCAGTGTCGAAATTGTGGACATGCGTCAGGAATTTCGCGAGACGTTTTCGAAAGTTCCCGTCTCGCGCCGTCTGCGCCGGGAAATTGAGTCCCAACTGCGCGGCGCCGCGCAGACCATGATTTTGCTGAACCGCCGCGGCTATTCGTGGTTCGTGCTCTGCCGGAGCTGCGGGCAAACCGAGCGTTGCGTGAATTGCTCGATCTCCCTCGCCTACCACCGGCGCGAGCACCGGATGATTTGCCACTACTGCGGCTATTCGGCGGCCGTGCCGTCGCATTGCACGGCTTGCGGCAGCGAATATCTGCACTTTGTCGGCGAGGGCACCGAGAAGCTCGAAGACAAATTCGCTGAGCTTTTTCCCGGCGCCAGGGTGGCGCGCCTCGACCGCGATGTGGCGCGCCGGGCGGGACAATTCGCGAAGACGCTGGCCGACTTTCGCGACAGGAAGATTGACATTCTGGTGGGAACCCAATTAATCGCCAAGGGCCACGATTTTCCCGGAGTCACGCTGGTGGGCGTGGTTTCAGTGGACGCGGGTCTCAGCTTGCCGGATTTTCGGGCGGCGGAGCGGACGTTCCAACTGTTGACCCAGGCGGCGGGACGCGCCGGCCGCGGCGACGATCCGGGCCGCGTGCTGGTCCAGACGTTTTATCCCGAGCACTACGCCGTTCGCATGGCGGCGGAACAGAATTACGAGACTTTCTTCACCAAAGAAATGCGTTTTCGCCGCCTGATGCACTATCCGCCCTGGACGGCGCTGGCGAACATCATTGCTCAGGACGTGGACTTGGAAAAGGCAGCGAGAGTCGCTCAACACATCCAGGAGTTCTTCGACGAAGTGCAAAAAGAATCGCAGGCCTTGAAGGTGTTGGGGCCAACTCCGGCGCCGCTGGCCAGGATTGAGGGGCGCTACCGAATCCAGTTCCTCGTGAAGTCAAACTCGCGCGCCAAGCTGAATGAAATCCTGCGCCGTCTTGTGGATCATTGCGACCAGGCGGGAATCAACCCTCGCGCGGTGATGATTGATGTGGACCCGGTGAACCTGATGTGAAGCTTTGGCGTTCCAGTGTGTCAGTATGTCAGTATTTCAGTGCGTCAGTGAAGGAGAATCTGAAGTACTGACATACTGAGGAACTGACCAACTGACGCTACTGGAGAGATTGCAGTTCCTTGCCGGGCTTGAAGCGCACTGCTTTTCCGGGAGGAATATTGACTTCAGCGCCGGTCCGCGGATTTCGCCCGATGCCGGTCTTGCGCGGTTTGACGTTGAAAACTCCAAAGCCGCGCAGCTCGATGCGGTCTCCCTTGGCGAGCGCCTGCTTCATGGATTCGAAGACAGTCTCGACCGCGATTTCGGCCTTGGTTTTTGTGATCCCGGTCTTGCTCACAACTTCACTTATAAGATCAAGCTTAATCACGCGAACCTCCTGAAAACACAGCTTTTGATACTAGGAAAACTGCTCCATGGTTGTCAAGCCATTTCTCCTGTAATATCATGCCTCACTCTTTCGATGCGCTGCGTTGGCTAGTAGCGCCGCCTGGAACCCGTCCCGATGTAATCAGCAGGGCGGCATGCCGTTCACGTTTGGCGGGGCTGAAGCTATGGGTCGCGCGAGAGATTCCAAATTCGAATGGCCGAGGTGCCGCGAATGTCCGTCAAGAATGACCGCTGGATCCGCAAGATGGTTCGCGAAAAAGACATGATCAATCCCTTCGCCGAGAGCCAAGTTCGCGAAGGCGTTATCTCCTATGGCCTTTCGTCCTACGGCTACGACTTGCGGGTCGCCGACGAGTTCAAGATCTTCACCAACGTGAACAGTTCGGTGGTGGATCCCAAAAACTTCGATGCAAAATCCTTTGTGGAATTTCGCGGGCCGGTGTGCATCGTCCCCCCGAATTCTTTCGCGCTCTCACGCTCCGTCGAGTACTTCAAGATTCCGCGCGGCGTGCTCACCATCTGCTTGGGCAAATCCACCTACGCTCGCTGCGGCATCATTGTGAATGTCACCCCGCTCGAACCGGAATGGGAGGGTTACGTCACGCTCGAGATTTCCAACACGACCCCGCTGCCGGCGCGCGTTTACTCCAACGAAGGCCTCTGCCAGATCGTGTTCTTCGAGTCCGATGAGCAGTGCGAGATTTCCTACAAAGACAAGAAGGGCAAGTACCAGGCGCAGCAGGGTATTGTGCTGCCTCGTATCTGAAAACCAGTGGCATGTGGCAAGCTGTCGATTGCCGATTTTCGATTGGCGATTGCCGATTGCTACGCTCAGGAAGGCATTGTTAATGGCGATTTGGCGCGGTTGCGTCATGGTGATTTGCAGCGTCGCCCTGACTTCAGTCATCCTCATCGTTGCCGCGGGCGAGGGCAACGCTAGCGCTGGCGGCTTTGCCTTTGTTGGACAGAATTCCGATTCCTACAATGCAACACAAAGCTCGGCGGGGCAGCAGGAAAATCCCCCGACGCATTACACTCTCACTCCGGAACAGCGCGCCAAGGCTGTGGCCTATGCCCAGGCGCGATACACGATCTATTTTTGCGGCGTCGCACTCTCGCTCGGAATCTATTTTCTCTTTTGGCGCGCCCGAATCGCTCAGGCCTTTCGCAACTGGGCTCGCTCGGCTTCGGCGCGGCCGTTTGTCCAATCGGTCATTTTCGTTCCTCTGTTCTTTGCAGCCGTCGCCGTGATTGAGCTCCCGCTCGATTATTACTCAGGTTTCGTGATCGAACACCGCTTTGGCATTTCCACTCAGAGCCTCGCGTCGTGGCTGGCGGACTGGGCCAAGGGCCTCGGCATCACTTTGGTCGCCGGCATCTTCATCGTTTGGATACTCTACGCAGTGATTCGCCGCAGCCCGCGCCGATGGTGGTTTTACTTCTGGCTGGTCACCCTTCCGTTGGCGCTGGGCCTCATCCTGATTGAGCCTCTGGTGATTGACCCGCTCTTCTTCAAGTTCACGCCGCTCGTGAAAACTCAGCCCGCGCTGGTCGAGCGCATCGAGGCGATGCTCCATCACGCCGGTTTGGAGATTCCCCCATCACGCATCTTCGAGATGAACGCCAGCGCCAAGACTAAGGCGCTGAACGCTTACGTGAACGGCATCGGCGCAAGCAAGCGCGTGGTGGTTTGGGACACAACGCTGCGGAAATTGGACGAAGACGAGACGCTTCTTGTGCTGGGTCACGAAACCGGCCATTACGTCCTCGGTCATGTGGCCAAGGGTTTCGTTATTTTCGAGCTGGGAGCCCTGGTGGCTTTCTGGATCGGGTTCCTTCTGGTTGGGCGGATCGTCAAGCGGTGGGGCCCCAAGACCGGCGTCGAGGGTGCCGGCGATCTGGCGTCTTTTCCTGTCTTACTCCTGGTTCTCACGGCTCTCTCTTTTTTGTCGAGCCCGATCTATTGCGGTTTCTCACGCCACGTCGAGCACCAAGCGGACCAGTTTGGCCTGGAAGTCGCCTACGGCGTCGTCCATGATCCCAACGCCGCGGAAGCGCGATCGCTTCAAATCCTTGGCGAGGAGGACCTCGAAGAGCCAGCCCCCAGCCCTTTTATCAAGTTCTGGCTTTATACCCATCCGCCGCTCGATGAACGCATCCACTTTGCGGTGACCTATAAGCCCTGGGCCGAAGGGAAGCCCATGGAGTTGGTGCGGCCGAGGTAGCCATCAGCGACCCTCTGTCCATTTTGTGCGTTTTCGGCCCGGTGCCGTTACTCTTGACGTAACACGTAAAGGTTCGGTAGACTGAATTTTGGTCGTCAGTTATCGCGACAAACGAACTCGGAGCTTCGCGAGCGGACAGCGGGTGAAAGCGTTTGCGGCCATCGAACGCGCCGCGCGTCTCAAGCTTGATCGGCTGGAAGCGGCCGCCACCCTCCGAGACTTGGCGGCGCTGCCGGGCAATCGCTTGGAGGCCCTCAAAGGAGACCGGAAGGGTCAATACAGTATCCGGATCAACGACCAATGGCGGATTTGTTTCGAGTGGATCGACGGCGCGCAAGGTCCTTCGAATGTGGAAATCATCGATTATCATTGAGGAGAAATGCATGGCTATTATGGCAATTCACCCCGGGGAGCATTTGGCCGAAGAGCTCAAGGAGCTAGGCATGAGCGCCGCCGAACTGGCCCGGCAGTTACACGTTCCGACCAACCGCATCACGCAGATCTTAAACGGGCGGCGGGCCATCACCGGCGACACCGCTCTGCGGCTTGCGCATTTCTTTGGCACGACAGCGGAGTTCTGGCTAAACCTCCAAAGCCTGTATGAAATCCGCATGGCCGAGCGGGGGTCCGGCAAAACCATCAACGCCTTGCCGACCCTAGGGCAGTTCAATCGAGTGCGGGGGACGCGTGCTTTTGTCTCGCGGTCGAAACCGCTTCGGGATATTTCCGGCAAGGTCGTGCAGCAGGTCTGGCGGGAAGAACGGGAAAGCCGCTAGCGAAGCCTGCCTTGTTGGATTACCTGGCAACAATGCTGAATTCCGATCGAGAGTGAAAATTGACTTGCGCCGCGCAGCGGTTCTCGTTATACTTCGGGTATGAAAACGGCGATATCGATTCCCGATGAAGTTTACGAAGCAGCGGAGCGCTTGGCTCGGCGGACCAAGAAATCGCGCAGCCGGCTGTACAGCGATGCAATCAAGGAATATTTGGCGCGCCACGCTCCGGATGAAGTGACCGAAGCGATGAACAGAGCGTGCGCGGAAGCGGGCGAGGTCAAGGACGCATTCGTCTCGTCCGCCGCACGCCGCATCTTGGAGCGAAGCGAATGGTAATTTCACAAGGCGAGATTTGGTGGGCGGATCTTCAACCCGCGGAGGGCTCAGGGTCGGGCCTCCGCAGGCCGGTGGTCATCGTGCAAGGCGATGCCTTGAATCGAAGTCGCATTCCGACGGTCATCTGTGTTCCGCTGACCAGCAATCTGAAATGGGGTTTGGCTCCAGGGAATGTCCAATTGCCGCCAAGCCTGACCGGGCTCGGCAAGAATGCCGTGGCCAACGTGACGCGGATTGTCACGGTCGACAGGGATCTGCTCATTGAGCTCGTGGGCAAGCTGCCGCCCTCGAAATTAGAATTGGTTCTCGCGGGCGTTGACGCTGTCTTGGGGAGGTAGTGCGGGGCCGGGAGGCGGAAAGCGCGAAAAAAAGATGTTAAAAAACGAGGTTCGAAGCCACCATGTCGTTGAAAATAAAGGAATGGCGTTTGGAACGAACCCAAGAACGAACCCAATTTCGAGGCAATTCTGATAGGAAGGCCACTAGGACGAAGAAAAATGTTAAAAAATGCGGTTCGAAGCCACCATGTTGTTGAAAATAAAGGCTCGGAGTTTGGAACGAACCCAAGAACGAACCCAATTCTTGAATCAAAATCAAGCATTTTGCGCCCATTTTGGTGCGGTGAATGGCTTCCGAGTAGCAGTCGCCCTCGGTTGCGGGTTACGAAGGCCCTGTGTTACTTTGAAGAACTTTAGTGGGATGCGGATCTGATCGCTGTGGGCGGATGAAAACGAATGGTTCTGACTTATATGGGGCGCGAGCCGCGCATTGCGGCCTCAGCATTTATTGCAGAGAGCGCGGACGTGATCGGGGACGTCGAGATCGGCGAAGACGCCAGCATCTGGTTTCAGACCGTGCTGCGCGGGGACATTGAACTAATCCGCGTCGGCGCCCACAGCAACATCCAGGATGGCTCGGTGCTGCACACTATGGTGGGTATGCCGACCATCGTCGGGGATTGGGTCACCGTCGGGCACCGAGTCGTACTGCACGGCTGTACGGTTGAGAATCACTGCCTCATCGGCATGGGCGCCGTGTTGCTGAACAATGTGACGGTGGGCGAAGGGTCGATTGTGGCGGCGGGCGCGCTGGTGCTCGAGAACATAGTGATTCCTCCGCGCAGCCTTTATCTCGGCGTGCCCGCGAAGTTTCAGAGGCAGTTGACCGAGTCCGACCGGCAGTTTATTGACGCACACGCCACACACTACCTGCAATATAAGGAGAACTACCTCGCCGAGTCTGGAAAGAAAATCACGCGGTAGGATGAAGTGATTTTCGATTGCTGAATGTCGATTGCCGATTACGGCACCTATCGATCCAGCTCGCGGCAATCAGCAATCGGCAATCGAAAATCGGCAATCATAAGGATGAAACGTGTCTCGCAAGATCGAGAAGATTCGTAGCGTGAAGGGGACTCGCGATTTGTTGCCGCCGGAAACCGGCCTGTGGCAGCAAGTGGAAGACGAAGCTCGCGTCGTCTTCCGCGCTTACAATTTTCGCGAGATTCGCACGCCTATCATCGAGCCGACGCCGCTCTTTGCGCGCAGTGTGGGTGAAGATACGGATATCGTCACCAAGGAGATGTTCACCTTTGCCGACCGCGACCACGAGTCACTCACGCTGAGGCCGGAGGCGACGGCTTCTGTGGTGCGCGCCTACATCGAGCACAGCCTTTACAACGAGGGCGGCATTCAAAAGCTTTATTACCTGGGCCCCATGTTCCGGCGCGAGCGACCCCAGAAAGGCCGGTACCGCCAGTTCTATCAAATCGGCGCTGAGGTGCTGGGCTCCGATCAGCCAACGATCGATGCCGAAGTGCTGGAGATGCTGATGCTGCTACTCTCGCGCCTGGAGCTCGAGAATGCGGCGCTGTTGCTCAATTCGGTCGGCTGCCCGTTGTGCCGGCCGGAATATTTGAAGGCATTGCGACAGGCACTCGACGCCGTGAAATCCCGTCTGTGCGCCGATTGCCAGCGGCGCGCCGTGACCAATCCGCTGCGGGTGCTCGATTGCAAGGTGGAGGCCGATCAGCCAATCATCGCCACGCTGCCTTCGATCCTCGACCACTTGGGTCCCGAGTGCCGCCAGCACTTCGATCGGGTTACGGCGGAACTGAACGACCGCGGCATCGAGTACACTATTACGCCGCGTCTGGTGCGCGGACTCGATTACTACACCAAGACGACGTTTGAGATCACGAGCGGCGCGCTGGGGGCGCAAAACGCGGTGCTCGGAGGCGGGCGCTACGATGGCCTCTCCGAATTGCTGGGCGGACCGCCCACGCCCGGGATTGGGTTCTCGATTGGGGAGGACCGTCTTGTGCTCGCTATGGAGTCGGCCGGCGCTTTGAAAGACGAAGCGAAGCTGGCCGTCTACGTCGCATGGCTGGGAGATACGGCGCTGGCACCGGCTTCAAAGCTGGCTCGCGAATTGCGCCGCGAGGGACTGAGCGTGGAGATCGGTTATGAGCCGATGAAATTGAAGCGGTCATTGGGAATCGCCAGCAAACTCGGAGCGCAATTTACCATCATTATCGGTGAGGGCGAGCTCGCGAGCGCGAAATACCAAGTGAAAAATATGAGCACGGGAGAACAGCAAGCGGTGGAGCCGGAAAAAGTATTTCAGTACGTCAGTAATTCAGTGGGTCAGTAAGAGCGGAAGAAGTATTTCAGTGCGTCAGCATTTCAGTAGGTCAGTCCGAAGAGCTGTCCCCGTGACTGAATTACTGAAATACTGACATACTGACGCACTGACATACTAACTGAAGGATTAGACAGTTGAAACTGGACCTCTTGAGCGATCGAAAACGAACCCATCATTGCGGCGAGCTGCGCAAGACGCACGTTGGCCAGACAGTGTTTCTGGCCGGCTGGGTGGACGTGCGCCGCGATTTGGGAAACCTGATCTTCCTCGACGTTCGAGACCATACCGGCATTGTGCAAGTGGTTTGCCGGCCGGAAGTGAGCGCGGCGGCTCATGACAAGGCCGAGCAGTTGCGGTCGGAGTTCGTGATTGGCGTGGAAGGTGAAGTAGCGGAGCGCGCTCCGGGCACAGTGAATGCCCAGCTCGCGACCGGAGAAATCGAAATCGTGGCGCGGGAGATTTTGCTGCTGAATGAATCGAAGACTCCGCCGTTCCCCATCAATGCCGAGGGCAAGACCAGCGAAGAGACTCGGCTGCGCTACCGGTATCTGGACCTGCGTCATGCCCGCATGCAGCGAAATATCCGATTGCGCCATGAAGCCAGCCTCGCCGTGCGTCAACATATGAGCGAGCACGGGTACGTCGAAATCGAAACGCCATTCATGACGCGCTCGACGCCCGAGGGCGCGCGCGATTTTCTGGTGCCCAGCCGCCTCTATCACGGGCGCTTCTACGCGCTGCCGCAGTCGCCGCAGTTGTTCAAGCAGCTTCTCATGATCGGCGGGATGGACCGGTATTTCCAAATCGTGCGCTGCTTTCGGGACGAAGATTTTCGCGCCGACCGCCAGGCGGAGTTCACGCAGGTGGACATCGAGATGGCCTTCCCGCAGCGCGAAGTCCTTTTCGAGATCATCGAGGGCCTGATAGCCAAGCTTTTCGCGCTGGTTGACGTCAAGGTGCAGAGGCCGTTCGCCCATTTGAGCTACGACGAGGCGATGGAGAAATACGGTTCCGACAAACCTCATCTCGGCTTCGACTTGGCTTGGCGGCGTGTGGAAGCGCCCGCCGCGTTGAAGGAGAAAGTTCACATCGCGCACCTCAAGGCGCTGCGCGTAAACGGATGGGCTACCGCCTCGCGTAGCCAACTGGACAAGCTTCAGGAATCAGCCAAAGCTGCGGGCGCCGACTGGTTCTCTTACCTCAAGGTTGGCGACGCGGGCGTGCAGTCGCCGCTCTCCAAAGTCGCGGGCGAGGAACCAGTTCGCGCCTTGGCGAATGCGGCGAGCGCATCGGCAGGCGATCTCGTATTGCTCTTGGGCCGAAAAGCCGAGACTGCCCTGCACGGCTCGGCCCTCCTCTTTGACATGCGTCACCTGGACGAGGCTTCCGGCGAAGTGCGCCTGGACATTGCGAAGAAACTCGGGCTGATCAAGCCGGGCACGTGGAGTTTCGTGTGGGTGATTGATTTTCCGATGTTTGAATACGACAGCGCGGCGAAACGATTCAACGCCATGCATCATCCGTTCACTTCGCCGCGCGAAGAAGATTTTGATGCACTCGAAGCCGATCCCGCCTTGGTGAAGGCGCGCGCCTATGACCTGGTGCTGAATGGCTCGGAGATCGGCGGCGGCTCGATCAGAATTCATCGGCACGACATCCAGGAGCGAGTATTCAAGATCCTCGGACTCAGTCCGGAAAGAGCGCGCGAGCGGTTCGGCTATTTCCTCGACGCACTCGAATTCGGCACGCCGCCGCACGGCGGCATCGCACTCGGCTTCGACCGCCTCGTGGCCCTGATGGCGGGGGAATCAAACATTCGCGAGGTCATTGCATTTCCAAAAACCGCCAGCGCGGTGGACCTGATGTGCGACGCGCCATCCACGGTGGATACGGAACAATTGGATGATTTGGGGTTGGTGATTAAGGAGGAAGGAAAGGGTAAAGGGTGAAGGTTAAAGTGGAAGCTGAGATCACGAACATTTCGAAACATGGGTTTTGGCTGCTGGTTGATGAGCGCGAGTTATTTGTGCCGTTCGCCGACTTTCCGTGGTTCTCGAGCGCGCCCGTATCGGCAATTCTGAAAGTCGAGCGGCCTCATGCCGAGCACCTTTATTGGCCTGACCTGGATGTGGATCTCGCCCTTGCCTCCATCGAGCATCCAGAACAGTTCCCTCTCGTATCCAAGGTCGCCGTTGAACAGGGCACGAGGCGATAGCAGGTATGTCCGTAATTCATATTCTTCCTGAGGCTGTTGCCAACAAAATCGCCGCGGGCGAAGTTGTGGAGAGGCCGGCGTCGGTGGTGAAGGAGCTGCTCGAGAACTCGCTTGATGCGGGCGCCGGGCGGGTGGAGATGGCGCTGGAAGCGGGCGGCAAGCGGCTCGTCCGCGTCACCGACGATGGCTCCGGAATGAGTCACGATGACGCGCTGCTGGCCTTCGAACGACACGCCACCAGCAAGATCCGATCTGCCGACGACCTCTTCGCAATTTCCACTCTGGGATTTCGCGGTGAGGCCTTGCCCTCAATCGCCGCGGTCTCGCGGCTGGCGCTTGAAACTCGCCATGCCTCGGAGAGCGCCGGAACGCGCGTGGAAGTCGTCGGCGGCAAGTTGCGCGACGTGAAAGAGCAAGCATGGCCGCAGGGGACGCGAATCGAAGTTCGCGATCTGTTCTTCAACACTCCGGCGCGCCGCAAGTTTTTGAAATCCGAATCCACGGAGTTGGGCCACATCGCCACGCTCGTGACGCACTACGCGCTCGCCCATCCCGATAAGAGCTTCCGTTTGAATTCCTTCAGCAACGAAATCCTGAACGTCTCGCCGGTGGCGAGCAGCCGCGAGCGGGTGTACCAGGTGATGGGCGGACAGCTTCTCGAACAACTGGTGGACATCGCGCCGCTCGAGCGCCGCATGCCGATTACTGCGCCGCCCGAGGAGGAGGCCGAAACGCCTGAAGAAGCGACTGTGGTTCGCGTCTCGGGTTTCGTCTCGCGCCCCGAGGTGCAGAAACTGAATCGCAACAGCATCTTCTTCTTTGTGAATCGCAGGCTGGTACGCGATCGGCTGATCTTGCACGCCATCACCGAGGCCTACCGAAACATACTTCCCGCCAACGTTTTTCCGGTGGCGCTGATATTCCTCGAGATCCCCGCCGCCGAAGTTGATGTGAACGTTCACCCCTCGAAGACCGAGGTGCGGTTTCGAAACTCCAGCTTCATCCACGATTTTGTGCGCGACTCGATCCGGCAGGGATTGGTCGCAGCACAGCCCGTGGCGGCATTCCCCATGCCCAAAGTCGCTCCGTCCAAGAGACGGGAAGAGGACGAGGCCGAAGTCGCAGAGCAGTTGAGCGAGGAAGCGCCGACGATGCGCGGCCCGGGGATTCCTGCGCCGGTCCCGCCTCATGCCGGACGCGGCCCAACCACGGCGGGTTTTCGTCTTTCTGCTCCGCAGCCGCCGCCGAAGACGGGAAGTCTTCCGCTGGGCGCGGCGGCTTTGAAGATGTACGCGCCTCCTCCCCCGACACCGCCGGCAGCGGCGGGCTTACAAGCGGCGGCGGAGGTGCCGCTCGCCCAAGGCTCAGAGATTGCGCCCAGTGGCGCTGGCATTTCCGAATTCCCCGCCGACCTTCAGCCGCTGGGTCAAGTTCAGGACAGTTTTATTGTGGCCACGAATGCCGCCGGTCTCTGGATTATCGACCAGCATGTTGCCCACGAGCGCGTGCTTTTCGAGCATCACCTCCGCATGCGCCGGGAGAAGCGAGTGGAAGGCCAGCGGTTGTTGATGCCGATTATTGTGGAACTGTCGCCGGAACAGCAGGCAACATTTCAGGATATCGCCGCCGAACTGAGCTCGAACGGATTTGAGGTCGAGCCCTTTGGACAACGCACGGTGGCCATCAAGACGGCGCCCGCCGACGTCCGCGCCGATGATGCGGAGCGGCTGCTGGTTGAAATTCTGGACGGCGTGGGCAAAGAAGCGCGCGTGATTTCGATTGAAAGCCTGCGGCTGAAAATTGGCGCCTCGGTCGCCTGCCACGCGGCCATCAAAATCAACATGCCGCTCGAGCGCAGCAAGATGCAATGGCTGCTGCGCGAGCTGGCCAAGACTGATTGCCCCATGACTTGCCCCCACGGCCGGCCTACGGTGCTTCGATATGGATTGAAGGAAATTCAGAAAGCATTCAAGAGGATATAATGCAGTTGGATTATTCTAGATTAAGAAAGCAGATGTAGATGGCTATATGCTGGACCCTTTGGTGATCGCTATCGACGGGCCGGCCGGCGCAGGCAAGAGCACGGTGGCTAGGAAGCTAGCCGAGCGTTTGGGGCTGACCTATGTGGACAGCGGCGCCACGTATCGCGCCGCCGCTCTGCGCGTTCTCGAGTCGAACGTCTCGCCCGAAGACGAACACGCGGTGAGTGAGCTGATTGACAGGACGCATATCGAGTTCGAAATCGACGGGTCCCAAAGCCGGGTGCTTCTGGATGGGCAGAATGTCACTCAGAAGATCCGCACGCCGGAAGTAACCCTCGCCGCCGCCAAAGTATCGCGCCTCCCGGGCGTGAGAAAGAAACTCATGGCGCTGCAACGCGGCCTGGCATCGGGCCGCGGCGTGGTGATGGAAGGGCGCGACATCGGCACCGTCGTGTTTCCGGAGGCGCCGCTCAAGATCTTCCTCAAGGCCGATCCGGAAGAGCGGGCCCGGCGAAGATTGAAAGACGACGAAAAACAGGGCCGGACAGCGACGCTGGAGCATACGGCGTATGAAATCGGCCGGCGCGACCAACTCGATGCGGAGAGAAAGATTTCGCCTCTCGTGCCCGCCCCCGACGCCTTCGAAATCGACTCCACACACCTCACCGCGGATGAGGTTGTTGAGCAAATCTTAAGGCGGGCTGAGGAGAGGAAACTGATCGGCTTGGATGGCGCATCGCGGAGGGAGAATCCTAACTCTTGAGTTCACTCCCAGTGCCGGTACCGAAGGGAATCTGGAACCCGCCGTTTTAAGCACTGCGGCGCGATCACCTGCCGCCGTTGCTCATTGATGCCAGGAACTGGGCGTTGGTATTGGTTTTCGAGAGCTTGTCGATGATGAGCTCCATGCTTTCGACTGGGGAGAGCGGGTTAAGAATCTTGCGCAGGACCCAAATGCGGTTGAGCTCGTCCTTGGGAACCAACAGTTCTTCCTTGCGGGTGCCGGACTTGTTGAGGTCGATGGCGGGGAAGACGCGCTTATCGACGAGTTTGCGATCCAGGCTGACTTCCATGTTGCCCGTGCCTTTGAACTCTTCAAAGATGACGTCGTCCATTCGGCTGCCGGTATCGATGAGGGCGGTGGCGATGATGGTCAGGCTGCCGCCTTCCTCGATGTTGCGCGCCGCTCCAAAGAACCTCTTGGGCCGCTGCAAGGCGTTCGAGTCCACGCCGCCGGAGAGCACTTTGCCCGAGGGCGGGACGACGGTGTTATAAGCTCGCGCCAGGCGAGTGATCGAGTCGAGCAGGATCACCACGTCGCGCTTGTGCTCCACCAGCCGCTTGGCTTTCTCGATCACCATTTCGGCCACCTGCACGTGCCGCGCGGCAGGCTCGTCGAAGGTGGAGCTGATGACTTCGCCGTGGACGGTGCGCTGCATGTCGGTCACTTCTTCCGGGCGCTCGTCAATGAGCAGCACGATCAGGGTGATCTCGGGATGATTGGCGCTGATGGAATTGGCGATGGCCTGAAGCAGCATGGTCTTGCCGGTGCGCGGCGGTGAAACCACCAGGCCGCGCTGGCCTTTGCCGACGGGCGTGAGCAAGTCGAGCACCCGCGCCGAGATGTTGTCCTTGCCGGTCTCGAGGTGAATGCGCTCGAGGGGATAGAGCGGCGTCAGGTTGTCAAAAAAGATTTTGTTGCGCGCCTCATCGGGAGGCTCGAAGTTGATGGCCTCCACTTTGATCAACGCGAAGTATCGCTCGCCGTCCTTGGGCGGCCGGATCTGGCCGGAAATCGTGTCGCCGGTGCGCAGGTCGAATTTGCGGATTTGCGAGGGCGAAACGTAGATGTCGTCCGGGCCGGGAAGGTAGTTGTAATCGGGCGCGCGCAGGAAACCGAAACCATCCGGCAGGCACTCGAGCACACCCTCGGAGAAGATGAGGCCGCTCTTTTCGGTCTGTGCCTGAAGGATTTTGAAAATCAACTCCTGCTTGCGCAGGCCGCTCGCGCCGACCACGTTCAGGTCCTTTGCAACCTGGACCAGCGAGGAGATATTCATCTCCTTGAGCTTGGCGATGTCGAGGACTTCGCCCTCTTTCAATTCTTGGATTTTTTCTTCTTGGACTTCTTCTTGTTTTTTAGACGGCATAATCTTTCCCAAACCTTGTTTGAAGTTGGAACCCATCCGGGTTCGTTGGAATCATTCCTTTACTCGTCGAGCTAATGCCCTGACCAGGGGCAGCCGCATCCGCCGCCTGTTCGCTGAACCGTTCGAAGGAAAGGTCTGGTGAATCAAAGCGGCAACCAGGCGGTAATCAGAGTGGCAAAATCGACCTTCGTGGTCTTGGCGTCTCTCAAATTCTGAATGTCAGGGCAAGTTCCCGCACGTACGAAGTTGGAGGCGTCGTTTGCTCCTGTCGCTTGGATGCGCCCACCCGGAAAAAAGTTTCATGCCCACGATTGTCTTGGATCACACACTCGCGGCCTAATGCGTCAATGGCTCGCGATTGATGTCGAGCTTCGGGGGTTCGAGAGCCTGAGTGGCCTCGGGCTCCGCAGCCAAGTCTTCCATCCTTTCGCTTTGCTGGTCCATAGCCAGATCCAGGACTTCGTCCATGGTATCGACAAACTTGATGGCCAGTTCCTGTTGAACGCCGGCAGGAATTTCCGACAGATCCTTTTCGTTGTCGCGCGGCAGCAGCACCGTTTGAACGCCATAGCGGTGCGCCGCCAGAATCTTTTCTTTCACCCCGCCGATGGGCAGGACCTTGCCTCGCAGGGTGATTTCTCCGGTCATCGCCACGTTGCGCAGAACCGGCACGCGAGTGAGCGCGCTCACCACCGCCGTCACCAGCGTGATGCCGGCCGAGGGGCCGTCTTTCGGAATAGAGCCTTCGGGAATATGGATGTGAATGTCGAGGGTGCGGTAGAAGTCCGCGTCCAGGCCCAGACGCACGGCGCGCGAGCGGACGTAGCTCATCGCCGCCTGGCCGGATTCCTGCATCACGTCGCCCAGCTGCCCAGTGAGGATCAGCTTGCCTTTACCTTGCATGGTGGTGGCTTCAATGTGAAGAATCTGGCCGCCGACCTCCGTCCAGGCGAGACCTGTGGCCAAGCCCACTTCGTTTTTCTCCTCGGATTTGGTATCGCGGAACTTGATCACCCCGAGGTATTCCTTCAAGTCCTCTTGCCGGGCGGTCACCTGGAGGGACTTGCCATCCTTCACCACCTTGCGCGCCACTTTGCGACAGATGTTGGCAATCTCCCGCTCCAGGTTGCGAACCCCTGCCTCGCGCGTGTAACCGCGGATGATGCCGGTGATGGCATCGTCGGCGAAAGTCAGGTTCCCGGGCTTGAGTCCCGCCGCCTCGAGTTGCTTGCGCACCAGAAACCGCTTGGCAATTTCCACTTTCTCCGGCTCCGTGTACCCGGATAGGCGCAGAATCTCCATGCGGTCCTGGAGGGGCTGCGGGATGGTATGCACCACATTGGCGGTGGTGATGAAGAACACCTTCGACAGGTCGTACTCGACATCGAGGTAGTGGTCCATGAACGTGTTGTTCTGCTCGGGGTCAAGTACTTCGAGCAGGGCGGCAGAAGGATCGCCGCGAAAGTCCATGCTCATCTTGTCCACTTCGTCCAGCAGGAAGACCGGGTTAATGGTCGCGGCCTTCTTCATCATCTGGATGATCTGGCCGGGCAGCGCGCCGATGTAAGTGCGGCGGTGGCCGCGGACTTCAGCTTCGTCGCGAACGCCGCCGAGCGAGAGGCGGACGAACTTGCGCCCCGTGGCGCGGGCAATGGACCGTCCCAGCGACGTTTTGCCGACGCCTGGAGGCCCGACAAAACACAGGATCGACCCGCGCGGATTCTTCACCAACTGGCGGACGGCCAGGAACTCCAGGATGCGCTCTTTGATCTTCTCCAAACCATAATGATCTTCCTCGAGAATCGTCTCGGCGCGGCGAATATCGCGAATTTCCTTGGACTTCTTTTTCCAGGGCACGGCCAGCAGCCAGTCGAGGTAGTTTCGCGAGACGGTGGACTCGGCGGACATCGGCGGCATCAATTCCAGCCGCTTGAGCTCGGCATTGGCCTTTTCGAGTGCGTCCTTGGCCATGCCGGAGGTTTCAATCTTTTTCTTCAGCTCGTCGATCTCACTTTTTTCGTTCCGGCCCAACTCTTTCTGGATGGCTTTGATCTTTTCGTTGAGATAGTACTCGCGCTGGGCGCGCTCCATCTGCCGCTTGACGCGCCCTTGAATGGAGCGATCCACATTCAATTTCTCGATTTCAATTTCCAGGATATCGGCCAGGCGAGTGAGCCGGTCCACCGGATCGAAGATTTCGAGCAGCTCCTGTTTCTCCTCGATGCTGACGTTCAAATTCGCGGCAATCGTGTCTGTGAACTTTCCGATCTCTTCCACCTTCACGGCGGCAATCACCGTCTCGTAGCTGAGGCTCTGGGAGAGTTTCGCATACTGCTCAAACAGGGACGTCACCCGCTGGACAAGCTGCTCCAGGCTGGGGGTGGTGACGGGCCGGTAAGCCGCGGTTTTCACCGAGACGCGGAAGTAGCCTTCTTCGCTCGAGACCTTCAGGATTTTGCCGCGCTCGAGGCCTTCCACCAGCACCTTGATGTTTCCGTCGGGCAGCTTCACGCTCTGCACGATGTTGGCGATGGTGCCGACCTGGTAGATTTCGTTGGGCTTGGGGTCATCCGCCGCCGCGTCGTGCTGGGTGGCCAGGAAAATCTTCTTGTCGCCGGCCAGCGCTTCTTCGAGCGCGCGGATCGAACCTTCGCGGCCGACCACGAACGGCGTCATCAAATAAGGAAAGATAACCAAGTCCCGAACCGGCATCATCGGGAGGGTGCGAGTATCACTCTTTTCGCGGCCTGAAAACATAAGGGAGCCCATTAACCTGCCTTTTCCAGTAGTTTGGAGCTGAATAGGATTTCGTGGTTCTTGACCATTTCCTCGGTCACTACAAATTCTTGGATTTCGTGTTGGCCGGGGAGGTTGTACATCAGATCGAGCATCAGGTCTTCCAAGATCATCCGCAAGCCTCGCGCTCCCAACTTCCGTTCGAGCGCCTGCGCCGCGATCAGTCTCAAGGCGCTCTCGGTGAATTGCAGCTTTACGTTTTCATAATCGAACAGCTTCTGGTATTGCCGGACCAGCGCGTTCTTGGGTTTGGTGAGGATGGCGATAAGTGCCGCCTCATCCAGGTCGTTCAGGACGCTCACCACCGGCACGCGGCCCACAAACTCCGGAATCATCCCATAGTGGATCAAGTCCATCGGCTGGACCTGCTCGAGGATTTCGATATCTCTTCTTTCGGTCGTGGCTACCCTTTTGGCGTTGGGATCCGTGTGGAAGCCCATGCTCTTCTTGCCGGTTCGGCGCTCGATAATCCGTTCCAGCCCGACGAAGGCACCACCGCAGATAAAGAGAATATTGGTCGTATCCACCGGGGTGAATTCCTGATGCGGATGCTTGCGTCCACCCTGGGGCGGGACGTTGGCGATGGTCCCTTCCAAAATCTTCAGCAGCGCCTGCTGGACTCCCTCTCCGGAGACATCGCGAGTGATGGAGGGGTTTTCGTCCTTCTTCGAAATCTTGTCGATTTCGTCGATGTAAATGATGCCCTGCTGAGCGCGCGCCACGTCGTTCTGGGCGTTGATGAGCAGCTTGAGGATGATGTTTTCTACGTCCTCGCCCACGTAGCCGGCTTCCGTCAGGGTGGTGGCATCGACGATGGCGAAGGGCACGTCCAGCAAGCGAGCCAGCGTCTGGGCCAGCAGGGTCTTGCCCGTCCCCGTCGGCCCGATCAGGAGAATGTTGGATTTGGTCAGCTCAACGTCCGTGCGCTGGCGAGTCAGCATCAGCCGCTTGTAATGGTTGTAGACGGCCACAGCCAACTTCTTTTTCGTCTTCTCCTGCCCGATAACGTAGGAGTCTAGGAAGGTTTTCACCGCGGTAGGCCGTGGCAGCTCGTGCTGCTGGGCGGGCGCCCGCACTTCCGTAGTCTCTTCGAGCATGGTGTTGCAGACGGCCACACATTCTTCGCAAATGTAGGCGCGAGGGTGTTCGCCGGGCGAAGCGATGAGTTTCTTCACCGCGTCCTGAGGTTTGTGACAGAACGAGCAGCGCAGCACTTCCTCCGTGCCCGTGCGTCTCACGCCATGCTCCCTTCGTTACTTATGCTTGTAAATGATCTCATCGATCATTCCGTAGTCGCGGGCTTGTTGGGCGTTCATCCAGAAATCCCGCTCCATATCGTGCTCCACTTTCTCGATCGGTTGTCCAGTATGCTTGGCCATGATTTCGTTCAGTCCGGCGCGGATGCGAAGAATCTCGCGAGCGTGGATATCGATATCGGTCGCCTGCCCGGAAAGCCCACCCATGGTCGGCTGGTGAATGAGCACCCTCGAGTTGGGCAGCGCAAACCTCTTGCCAGGTGTTCCGGCCGCCAGGAGTACAGCCGCGATGCTGGCCGCCTGACCCACACAGATCGTGGCCACATGCGGGCGGATGAATAGCATCGTGTCGTAGATGGCCATCCCGGCCGTCACCACGCCGCCCGGCGAGTTAATGTACAGGGAGACGTCCTTCTCGGGATCCTCGGCTTCCAGAAACAGTAGTTGCGCGGTCACGAGGTTGGCCACGTTGTCGTCAATCGGCGTGCCGATAAAAATGATATTGTCCCGCAAGAGGCGCGAGTAGATATCGTAGGCGCGCTCTCCCCGATTGGTCTGTTCGACCACCATCGGAATCAACGTCATATTCGGTTGGTCATTCATCGCCACGCCTCTGCGCCCCAATACCCCCGATTAGCGACTTTTCCTGGTGATTTTTGCGCTGCGGTAGATAAGATCCAACGTCTTCTGATTGCGGCGACTAAATCGTAGTTTATCGAGTCCTCCGTCGCCTGTCAAGCGCGTTTTCAAGGCTGCCGCAGTTTCGCGCCGCCCCTCGGCCATTTCACGAATCATTCCATCCACTTCTTCGTCAGAGACTTCGACCTTTTCCGCCTCCGCTATCTTCCCCAGGATCAAGGCGGCGCGCACCTGCCTTTCAGCCTCAGGTCGTGAGTCCTCACGAATCTTTCGCCAATCGATCTCCATGGCACGCGGATCGATACCCTGGCCCATCAACTGCGCCAAGGTGTTTTCCAGACGTTGATCGAGCTGCGCTTCCACCAGCGCCTCCGGCACTGGAAACGATTGGGCGGCGAGAAGCTGCTCGACGAGCTTCTGCTTGGCCGCGTTCTCCGCTCGCCGCTCGCGGCCTTGCTCCAGGTCCTTGCGAATCTTATCGCGCAGCTCCGCCAGAGTCGACAACTCGCTCACCGATTTCGCCAACTCATCATCCACCGCTGGCAACACTTTTTTCTTGATGCTGCGCACTTCCACGCGGTAGCGGTAGGTTTTTCCCGCCAGATCTTCCTGCGGGTGGTCTTGGGGGTAAGCCACCACAAACTCACGAGTCTCATCTGCTTTCACGCCGAGCAGGTTGTCGATGAATTCCTTCGTAGTGCGCTCACCGCCCAAGTGAATCATCGCGTCGCGCGACTCGATCGGCTGTTTATCTTGTTCTTTCACGTCACGCCCCGAATAGCTCACGTCGAGGTAATCGCCGTCCTGCGCCTCACGGCCTTCCGCCACTTCGTAGGTGGCGGCGTTTTCGCGCAGTTTTTCGAGCGCCGCGTCGATATCCGCATCGGTAACGCTGAGCGCTTCTTCTTCCACCTCCAAGCCTCGGTACTCCTTCAATTCAAAAGCCGGATAGACCTCGAATGTCGCCTTCACCGTCAGCGGCTTGTCGTCCTCGAACTTCAGGTCCTCGAAGTGCGGTTGGCCTACCACGGACAACTTCTGGCCCTTCACCGCGTCCTCGAAGGCTTTGGGGACCAGGGCTTGCACGACCTCACTCTTAATATCGTCACGAAAACGGTTGCGGATGAGCGAGGAAGGAGCGCGCCCGGGACGAAACCCAGGGATGCGCGCCGCCCGCGCGAACTGCGCCGTGACCGTCTCCGCTTGCCGCCTGACCACGTCTACGGGGATCTCAATCACTAATTCTTTCTTGCAGGTATCAGCCTCCACGGCTCCTCGGTGCTATTGGCGTGAGATTGCAAAGCTCGAAATCTCGTTCTGACTATGGGAAAACCTGAAGACAGTCTGGGAGATATCCGGGCGTCCCCGCCCTCTGCAAAACTCAGTATAGCACACAGCGGCGGACTGTCAATGTCTGTTGGAGGGGCCTCGGTGCTACCGCAAATTTCCCACAGCGCGGCGCATGAGCGGCCGTTCACCCTCTGACAGAAAGGCCGCGAATCCTCTGCCCCCGGGCCGTAGCATTCGCATCCCGGCAGGGATAAAATAGAAGCATGGTCCCAGTGGTAGCGAAGTTCAAGAGTTTTGAGGAGGCCGAAAGGGCCGATCGCGAGTATTACCGTCGCCTCTCACCGGCGGAGCGTTTGGAGATTTTCTTCAAGCTGCGAGAGATCGCGCACAAGGAGGACCATGCCGCTTCCCGAAGACTGGCGCCAGTTTATCGAATCGCTCAACTCTCACCGCGTTGAGTATCTGGTTGTGGGCGCCGTGGCGCTGGCCCAACACGGCCTTCCTCGCTACACCGGTGATCTCGACATCTTTATTCACAACTCGCCGGAGAACGCGGAGCGGGTGGAAGCGGCTCTCCAGAGCTTCGGATTCGGCGCTCTTGGCTTGAAAGCCAGCGATTTTGCAAACTCCCATCAAGTGGTCCAGTTGGGCGTCCCCCCCGCAGCGCATCAACCTTCTGACGGCGATCACCGGGGTCACCTTCGATGAGGCGTGGGCGGGCAGGATGGAAAGCGAACTGGAAGGAGTGCGCGTGAACTTCATTGGTCGCGAGGCGCTGATTCGGAACAAAAAAACGACTGGCCGCCCGCGCGACAAGGCTGATCTCGATGCTCTTGGCGCAGAGTAACCCCTTTAAGGAAGTGGCAAAAGGCATGTGGCAAGTGGCGAGTGGTCGGTGAAGAGGGGTCCGGGTTGCGCAGAAGCTTGACCGAGTTGACTTCCGCCTCGAGCTCCTAACTCCGAATTCCGAACCCCGTCGCTTCACTTGCCACTTGCCACATGCCACTTCTCTTTTGATTTTGAACAGCTTAACGCTCTATCGAATCTCCATAGAAAATCCATATTCTATTTATTGATCTCCACGCTTTCTCGGCGCAAAGTCACGGCTGAAAGGGGGGATCACCATGTTTGCGAAACAGCCACTGCTAGCCGATGTCCTTCATAACGCACCAAGGCACGTGCCAGCCCAGCCCCTCACCGTCGAGCCGGCGCTGGCTTTTCGGAGCGCCAAGCGCCACCTGAACGGCGTCTCCTCAGGGCTCGAGAAGAGATTGCTCGTCTGGCTCGCGCAACGAATTCCCGCGCGCGTCAATTCCGATCACCTGACCTTGCTGGGATTCGTTTCCATGTTTCTGGTCGGGGCATCCTACGCAGCGGCGCGTTGGAGCCGGCACGCGCTGCTCCTCGCGACACTCTTTCTGGCCCTGAACTGGCTCGGCGACAGCCTGGACGGCACCCTGGCGCGCGTCAGGAAATGCGAGCGGCCGCGCTACGGCTTTTACGTGGACCACATGCTGGATGGGTTCGGAGCGCTGTTCCTCACTGGCGGCCTCGCCGTTTCCACGTATGTCGACTGGCGCGTGGCCGCGGGCGTGCTCATCGCCTTCTTCATGCTGACCACTGAGGTCTACCTCGCGACGTACACTCTTGGGGTATTCAGGCTCTCCTTCGCAGGTCTGGGCGCCACGGAACTGCGCATTCTGCTGGCGGCTGGCAACCTCGCGCTCTGGTTCAACCCGCTGGCAGGAGTGCCGCACACCCCATACCGGTTGCTCGACTTCGGGGGATGTGTCGCCATCGCTGCGTTGGCGATCATGCTAGTCGTCACGGTGCCCCGCCACGTTCGCCAACTTTATCGCGAGGAGAAATCTTAGCGGAATCTAGAAGCGAGAAGCCAGAAGCTAGAATAGAAACGAAAACGAGCCGAATGCTTCTACCTTCTAGCTTCTAACTAGCTTCTAGCTTCCGGGATGAACATGCTTCGACATTTTGTGAGATTTAATTTGGTCGGATTGATGGGCGTGATTGTTCAGCTCGCGGCACTCGATTTCTTTGACCGAGTTCTTGGCTTCGGTGCGCTGTGTGCCACTGCTACCGCCGTAGAGGCGGCCGTGTTGCATAACTTCATCTGGCACGAGCGCTATACGTGGGTTGACAGGACCAGATCACGAACCGTGGAGCACAGGTTTCGGAGTTCGGGGTCCGGGTTTCGCGAACCCCGAATCCTGAACCCCAAATCCCGCAAAGATACCCCACTCGGCCGCCTTGTGCTTTTCAACCTCACCAACGGCGCAGTGTCGCTCGCCGGCAACCTTATCTTCATGGGCATCTTGATGGATGCGGCTCACCTTCCTCTGCTGGTGGCGAATCTGGTGTCAATCGCGTTCTGCTCGCTGCTGAATTTCGCCATCAGCGACCGCTGGGTGTTTCGTTCGAAAGGAGGATTCTTTCCGGTAGAAATGGAGGGCCCGGGCAAGTCCCCCTGATCCGTGGGTTGCTCCCGACGGCTGCTCCGAGGCCACCTCTTCGGGATTTCGACGGGGCCGGGAAGCGAGCCGTGCCCACGCCGCGTTGCTTCAACGGAGGTTCGCCGAGGGATGATAAAATGGCGGGCGCTCCGATTGCCGAACACATCGGGCAGCGCCGAGTTTGGTTCGACCCAAGCGCGGCGGCATTGCTCAGGGAAGAGGGGGCGGACTGATGACCGCAGACAAAGGCACGCGACGGGCGGAGGAAGCGGGGATTCACGTCAAGTTCAAGACGCCGGCGGTGAAAGTGGGGCT